>Ga0116151_10004896_pt1 | contig 11724 bp, 10 predicted proteins | sample AD_UKC117_MetaG_FD_89893 | JGI IMG/M metagenome (GOLD analysis project Ga0116151, IMG submission 89893) | Active sludge microbial communities of municipal wastewater-treating anaerobic digesters from Hong Kong - AD_UKC117_MetaG | ecosystem: Engineered > Bioreactor > Anaerobic > Digestate... | reverse complement strand
GGGGTTGCTCAAAGTAATACACATACCAAAGGGCATAATGTTTTTCATCGGAACATGCTCCATGACGGACGCCACTTGCATTGCCCCGGTGCCGACCTGTTTTTCGGGGGTAATGACAAAATTACTTGGTGATGTGCCAAAGCTGCATTGTAAGGTTGCACCATGTACGACTTGTAAAGCCATTGTCACTCTCTCTTTTTTGTAACTAACTAGTAAACCCAAGCAGAAATAATTAGACAGATAATCTGCCTGTTTTCCAGAGAGAAGCGCTAATTCTTTCTGTCCAGGTATTTACGCCCAACTGTACTCGTGCATAGAAACAGAGTTCTTCTTGTAATCCTCCCAGGAAGGTCCATGCAAAATTTCTTTGTTCATTCTGCACTAGCGAAGCTGCGCTCAAGCTGACAAGATTAGAACGCGGATCTTGCGGATTGGGCGGCTTTTTTAACAAGTTGTTAAGCCTTCTTATCCCAAGCTAATCTGGGGGGCAGATAGGCCAACCATTGCCGCCGAACTGACGCTGGCGCGACCGGTGGCCTGTAGTTGTAAGTTGCCCTGTGCCTCAATTTGCAAGTTGCCCCCCGCTTTTAGATTGAGATTGCCGCTTGCTTCTACCTGGATCTCGCTGTCCGCCTGCACGGTGACTTTACCGCCCGATTTAATTAGCAATTCGCGACCGGAATCATCTAATGTAATTGTCAACTGCCCATCTTTGCTCACAATCGCAATCTGATTCTCTGCATCGTTAAGGATCAGCAGGCGGCCCGCCGCTGTCTGCACTTCAATCTTATCGTCGGCATTATCATAAACCGTGATCTGGTGTCCGCTCCTTGAGTGCCAGGAACGCACCAATGGCTTTTCGCCAGCTGGTGCTTGCGCGGTCGGTGGTGGTAGCTGATCCTGGCCATTCCACAGCCCGCCAAGCACAATCGGTTGGTTAAAATCGCCATGGACAAAGCCGACGACCACTTCATCATCAACCGCCGGAATGGTGCTAAAGCCGGCGTCGGGTCCAGCACCGGCGGCTGCTACGCGCACCCAATCACTCTCTTCATCATCGGCCATCCAGGGATATTTCACTTTGACCCGTCCCCAGGTATTGGGATCATCGGTGTTGGTGACAATCGCCGATGCCAGCCCATTGCGGCGGCTGAGACGTTGGTGGGCGTGCAATTGATCGGTCAATAACTCGGTACGCGCACCAGTGACATGAAAGGTGGTTGTGAACCCTGCATCTGTGTACAGATGAGTTGCACTCGTCACTAAATAGGTGCCGCTGAAACGCTTGCCCAGCGCTTCTAATTTAACCCGTTCACCAGCACGAATCTCCGGTCGGCGGTACGCCTTACCCTCCGCCTCGATAAAGTTACCGCTGATCTCATTTAAACGCGCCGCGGCTAGAATATCCGCCTCGGCTTGACTGACAACGGGTTGATCGACGACCACCACCTTGCTGCCACCGCCCAATTTCTTGGTTAGCTCCCCTCCTGTCTCTTTTGCTTTTGGACCTTCCAACTCGGGATAGAGCTTCCCTTGGGTTTCGCGGCCAACGATGGCGCTCTTTTTGCGTACATCCCAGCCACGCACGACTACTTCCTCCACCTGTTCGGCCAGCGTCATACGGGGCCGAAAGGCGAGAAGATCATCGCCCCATGTCAAGGTGACACTTGCCGCTTCGGTCGTTGGTTTGCGAAAGACTAACTTGCCGGCGGTGATATAACACGCATAGCCAATGCGCCAAGCCCGTTGCATCAAAAAATGCAGATCGGATTGGTTGTCCTGATAGAGGTGATCGTAGACAGTCCGTGTTGCGTCGACTTCGGCGGTGAGCCCGGCATTTTGGGCAATCTCGTTGGCGAGATCGCTATCTTTCACATTCAGGTAGGTCTTGCTACGAACCGTGCGATAGAGCCGATGTAATTTGTCGTACCCGCGTACCTGGAGTTCTGCAATCATTCCCTCGTCAAACTCTGGTTCGATGGCCGTGATTTCACCATCCATTAGGAGAATCTCTTTCTGATCCTCTGTTTCACCTACAATTTCGATTGGTTTGGCGACTGTAAAAAGGTCCCCATCTAAGAGCTTGAGATCGGGATCGGCCAACCGTATGGTGAACATGCTAGGCAAATGCACCTGCTGATCGACTGTTACTTCGGTCACCTGGCGTAAAACTTCATCCGCAATCGGCGCGCCGGCGATTTTGATATAGAGGTGGCTGACAATTGACTGCGGTCCAGGCATGGGAATATCGCTAAGATCGTTGTGATTTTTAGTCAGGATTTATAACCGAAAGTTATCGTTGGGATCTAGAGTCGCTGCTCATAAGGAATCTGCAATAATTGGCCCGGTTGCAAATTGAGCGGATTGGCCAACCGGTTATAATCAGCCAAACGGCGCCATTGGGTTGCATCTTGATAGACTTCGGCTGCGATCAAGTCGAGCCGATCCCCAGCCGCCACCTGCCACGTGCGGTTGATCGGGCCACCACCGGAGGTTGGGTTTTGTGGCGGATAATCATCCAGATCAGCATATTGGGTAAATGTGACATCAACCTTGGCCCGCAGCGGTGTGCCATCGTCAGCAAAATGAATAAACGTTTGCGACATACTGGTGATATAGGAGACAAAGTAAAAGATACCCCAATGAAAGGCAACTAACGGTGCTTCTTTTTTGGCCTGGGGATTTGCTTTTTTGTCGTTGGCCTTTGCCTCACGAACACTCATAAACTTCCAAAGTTCATTGGTGTGCAACGTGACGTTACGTTGCGTGTCCTCTTTCTCATGGGTGGTGTCAAAGATAAGGTTGAGTTTTAGGGTTTGCGGTCCGGCTGATGTGAGGTCGGCCTTGGGCGAATCACCCCCATTGGACGCCTTTTGTTCTGTAAACGAATTGGATTTGCTAATTGTGTATTCAAAAGGATTAAAGAGGCAGTTCACAATCAACCCATTAGAGACATAATGCCCTTTGGCGTCAACCTCAATGATCCGTGCTGCACGTAAGTTCCCGAGAGGGGTCTTCGGGCCTGGTTTCGGTAATGTTGTGTTGATCCCAATGAGTTCTTGCATGACGAAACCTTATTCTTTCGTTACTATCCGGGTCTTTGAGGGCTAAGCTTGGTGAAGCCATCTCCACCTCTAGCAGGTTTGGGCTGCTGCTGGACGAATACGCTCTTTATGACAAAGGTCGCAACCGCTCTCGTTCTGTCGCCAATTTGCGCCGCAACTCGGCGTAGACAAAACGCGCCAATGCTTCGGTGTCTACTGCTGCGCTGCCGCCTTTTTGTCTCTCCGCCGGCGTTGCTTCTGCAAGCGCTTTGCCAGCCGGTGCTGCTTCCGTCGCGCGCTGCAGCATGCTTCCATTGGTCTCACCTTCTTCCGCGATGGAGAGTGTCAACAGCGGGCCATGGCTGTTATTTAGCGCGTTTGCACCACTCTGTCCAGAGATCGCTGTCGCTGTCGCCCTTTGCACAATGCTTTCCGTGTGGTGCAATTGATCTGAATGCTCCGGCTCTCTCATCAACTGTACGGCCGGCGGCTGTACCGGTGTTCTAGCAGGGCTTCTCTTTTCGGTAATGGCTCCGGCATCCGGCGGAGTACGTTGTGCGGTTCCCGGTGGTGATTCGCCAATCATCGACCAAAGATCCGCCGGCAGCGGCCCGATCTCCGTTGGGACAAGAGAGGGCTGAACCGTCGCGTCTGGGGCTGCGTTGCCATGGTCCACGTGCTGTTCCTGCGCTTCACCCGGCGGTCGCAACAACCGTTGCACCAATCCCTGATCTGGTGGTGATCCTTCGCCTGTGGTCTCCGCATCGGCTGTTCCCTGTGTCCGTTTTGCGCGTGGCCTCGGTCGGCGTGGCTTGATAACATGAACCGATGACTCGGTTGGACGCGCCGTCTGCACATTCTCCAGTTGATTCAGCACCGACTCATTCAATTGCGCTGGTACAGACTCCGCCGTTTCCGAACGCGGAAAAGGTCCGCGTTGTACTGGTGTCACCTTTCCACTGGACAAAGGTGTGTATCCATCACCGAGCGAAAGCCGTTGCACCGGCCAGACATCTTGGAGCGGCAACGCTGCTTCCGATAATTCATCCGCTTCCTGTGGTCTCTCCTCACCTACCGGGGCTGCGGTGGCTGCCCTGTCGTTGACCAATGTTGGCATCAATACCACCGACGCTGAATCTGTACTTTGCCCGTGATCGTCCTTTGGTTCTTTGACGACATCAGCTACTGGCATGATGCGATCATCTGTAACATCAGTAGGCACCGGTGAAACCGTAGATAGCTCTGCTGTATTATGATCTTCATTTTTCTCAAATACTGGTGGGGTGGACACCTCGTCACCAGCCGTCTCTGGGAATTGCCGCAGACGATCACTGCCAGTGAGTTGTCTAGACGTCGCCGGTAGCACAGGTTCTACTGTACGTTGAATCGTTGTTGGCGTGGCACTTGCCTTATCATGTTGGCCAACCGTATTGGGGTCAATCGGATCTTCAGCCGCCGCCGATATGGGTTGTGGCAACGTTCCTCGGGACAGGGCCGGGTTTGATTCACTTGGTTGAGCGGTAACGACCGTTTGATAGGTCTCTGTATGGCGCGCCAATTGTACCGGTGGTGTCACCTCAGTTGATTCCACTACCGGTGTTTCACTTACCGTCGACGCACCATGCAAAGGTGTTACTTGCTGTACTGCCGCCGCCGGCACTGTTGTGGTCAACGGTTCCTCTCGTTGAACGGGAGTTGGGTCCGCGCGTTGACTGTCTGTGGTGGCCGCGGGTTCAGTTGTCGGCTCTGTTCGCGACGGCGCTGCTCTGACCTCCGTTGAATCCATACCAACAGGTGGAAAAGAGTCAGATTCTGGTGCGCTTGTTGTTAACGGCGCATTCGACTGGGCGGTCCGTTGTACTGAAGCCTGCGCTGGTTTTGTGTCAACGGCACCGCCACCTTCTGCTTGCCGTGGTTCTGTTTGTTCCGTTGGTACAGGTAACCGCAGCGGCACTGCACTTGGCGCTACAGCATTTGGCGCGAGTTCTTCTGATATCTTTGTGCGCCGCAATGGCTGGGTGGATGGCCCCGGTTGACGTTGCACCGCCGGTGTGATCGATGGTGATCTGTCTCTACTCTGTGGCACTCTGTCGGTCGAGGGCGTAGCTTCAGTTGACGAACTCCTGCCCCCTGTTGTCTCTCGATCTTTGAATTTACGGTAGGCGGCTTGTAACCGTGACCAAGTTGCATCATCAAGTCCGTCGGATGTTTGTTGTTTGGCCGTCCCTGGCTGAATCGTCTCCCTTTGAACCGCTTCCTGCTGGATCAACGGTTGCGGCTGCGGGGGCAGCGGTGCGGGTGTAGCCGCCTGTTGTATGCTTGGTGATGGCGGGATCGCATGCCCCGTAACGTCCGGCGAAACACTTGGTTGGTGAGCTGTTGTAGGCTTGGACAACGCGACGGTGGGTTGGTCAGGCCGTGCCGAGCCGTCGGCATGGTGAGATGCATCTTGCGGCATGGCGGTTGCCGGCGATTGGATGGGCAACGGCTCGGCAGCGTGCGGCGTTGCTGTCACAGCTGTTACACGTTGCACCGCTTCTTCAATCGCCGCCTGGCTTAACGCAGGCGCCGCCTGAATTGTTAGGTCGGCAATGGGGCGACCAAGAATGGGCGGCGCAACAACCGAACGAACCGGTGCATGTGCAGGATCGACCGTACGAAAGAGCGTTGATAGGGATGCATGGCGGCGGACACGCCGAATCAAAGGATTGCGGCGGCCACGGTTTGTTAGAGTCATCGTCTACTTTCGTTAAGGATTACTTGCTGCTCACTGATAACTGTTACGGATCACGGTCTACTAATCACTGCCTTCTGCCAACGAATACTCAATCAGTAACCCCTTTACCGATACTCATCTCTACTAAGCCACAGACAAATTCAATCGTCTGAATCGCAATTGCATTGGTGTCGGCTTTTAAGGTAGGGCCAACCCACTTGACAGGATAGGCGCGTTCAATATGCCAGGCGCAGATCGGTTCGCTACCGCGTGCATCCTGCAACGTGATCGTAATATTCTGAGTCTTGATCTGTGACGACTTCCCGCTAATTTTTGTTTGGAGCGTTTCGATACACCAATCCACCAATTGGTTCTTGCCTACCCCATTCTTCAAGATTAGACGAGCTGCCTTGCGGCGACCAGGCAAGAAGTGGGTATGGGTATTGAGGCCCCCTTCTTTAACCTCTTCCGTCTCTAGCTCGATCGCCGGCAGGGTACACTCGGTAAAGGCGCCTACTGTGATATCCGCAATCTCGATTTTATAGCGAAAGGCCGTGTGCGTTTCATAGAGCAATTGGGCGGTTGGCGTGTTCGTGCCATTATCCTCAGCCATATTGCCCCCCTCTCACCGTTGCATCGCCTCTTCCGCGACCGCGCAACCGTTCACGCTCGATCCGTAAATCACGTAACCACAGTTCATAGACCTTTTCAGTTACCTCACGTATGAGTGCTGGTGTAAGCTGCCCCCAACGTTCATTTGGGGTGGCGCTCTCATCTGTTGGCGGTGTTGTGGCATCGGCCATTGGTGTTTGCTCTTTCGATCACTGTGCCGCGACGAGCAGTAAAGCGCGATTCCGGCACCTGATGTCTCGGGACGCCTGTTCGCATGAGGGGATCCGAACTACTTGTTGCTTGATGGCTGACGAACTTATTCCAGCGGAGCAACTTGTAACTGAAACTGGGCTGTACATTGGGGGCAGACGGCTGTCACCACAACCGGTTCCGGGCTGTTGATCCGTTGATAGAGATCTTCCAGATAGGTCAGGTCGATCACATAAAGCCCGGCAATCAGTTCAGGCGTGACGCTTCCAAGTGTACCTAATTGAGTCACCACACGGCTCAGGAGCAAGACCGGCAGATAGGCTTCGTTGGCCTGGACGCGTGGGTCTTGCACGGCTTCGATCTCATCGAGCGCCGTGGCGAGGCGCATCACACCATTGCGGTGCACCTCACCATCGGTGTCATGAACACCCCGTGGCAGCGTAAATGCAAATGTCGTTTGCATTAGACGACGCGTCGAATGCCTTCGTGGGCAATGATGATTTCTTCGATGCCGATCTCATTGCTGTCAGCTTTGGGAGTTGGGCCACTTACTTTGGTTGGCCATGCCCGCTCAAAGGTCCATTCTGCAACCGGCTTGAGATCGTGGTCAGTCATAATGATTGAGCCGGTGAAGCGATTCGCTTCCACGTTGCCAACCTCAATCTCGTGACGCCACTTCCATACATCCATGTTGTCGGTAATGCCCCGCTTCAGCGTCACATTCTCCCACTTCAGCCGCCCCGGCACCTTCATGATGACCGGTTTGCCGTTCTGCATCACTTTGTGTTCGATTACTTCGGTCTCCGACCCAATACCTGAGCATTCGGTAAAGAGCCCGACAACTTTCCCTTGGACATCTAGCTGAAACAAAAAGCCTTTAATCGGATCTTGGCTCTGCATCGCCATAATTCTTTCTCTCCATCTTTACCTTACTGGTTGACTGATTTGCCGACTCCCGATCTATCGTTCTACAGATCTACGCCGACTTGCCCCTATTTACGAAGCCGGCAACGCATATTGGCTAAAGCGGAAGACAACAAACTCCGCCGGTTTGACCGGTGCCATGCCGATTTCGCAGATCATGATGCCCTGGTCACGAATCTCCTGCGGGTTCAGTTCTTCGTCGCATTTGACATAGAACGCTTGGTTGGGATCGACGCCAAAGAGCGCACCGGAAAGCCAGACTGTACGCAAGAAGGCGGTGACATCGCGGCGTACCTTGGCCCAAAGATAGACATCGTTCGGCTCGAAGACGGTCCATTGCATGCTGCGTTCAACCGATTCTTCCACATAGTTAAAGAGGCGGCGGACATTGATGTAGCGCCAAGCCGGGTCACTAGAAAGGGTACGCGCACCCCAGATCCGAATGCCGCGCCCAGGGAAGCGACGAATACAGTTGATGCCAACCGGGTTGAGCAAAGCCTGTTCACCCTTGGTCACATGGATTGGCAAGTTACCCATCCCCACATCAATGACACCGGCAATATCTTCGTTGGCAGGCGCTTTATGGACTCCACGTTGGCTGTCGGAGCGCGCATAGATGCCGGCGATATGGCCGGAAGGCGGAATAAACTTTGAGCGTCCTGTCACTGGGTCCATGATCTTGATCCAGGGGTAGTAGAGTGCACCATACATGGAGTCGTAGCCGGCAATGTTGTTACGCCAATTCAAAATGTTCTCCGGATTGGGCTGGCTGTGTGGCGCATCCAAGATGGCAAATCGGTAGTCGGTCTTCTGACAGAAGGTAAGAATTTGCGATTGAATTCCACGGAAACCTTCATCATCGATCAACCCCATCTCGTGGGCCTTTGCGACATCGGGCGCACAGATGAGATTGAGATCGTCAATTGCTTCAAGCCCGTCCAGTCCTTTGCGTTTTGGGCCGCTGCCATAAAAGAGACTGATGGCATTTTCACGGAACGCTTCTTCGGTCTGTTCGGCACTTGCGTTGGGGTTACCCAGAATTGACTGATCGGACTGTTTGACAAGGTCAAGATCGAAGAGGGGCGCGCCATCTTGGAGCTGATATTCACCGAACACCGGCAACCGATCCTTGAGTTTGCCGGAACGGGTCATCCGCCAGACTTTGACGATTTTCTTAAAGGGTGCATGGATCTCTTCGTCTTCGCGATCGCGCTCGGCCCACAACGGTAGATCATCTAATTTGAGGTTGAAGCTCTCTTTGGCGCCATTGCGCTCCACTTCAAGCACAAAGTCGGCATTGCCGCCATTGGTTTGCGGCGTGTTGTCGGCCGTTGGCGTGCCGCCACCGGTACCGCCCCCCGCACCACCGCCTCCGGTTGTACCGGCACCGCCATTACCACCGCCTGCGGCTGCATCGGTACCCGCTGCGCCAGCGGTTCCTGCGCCTGGGGTCGCTGCTGCTTGGGCCACCGGGCCCGTTGTGGCTGATCTTGACCGCGCATTGGACGTTGTTGCTTTGGCCTCTTTCACCGTGATTTTGATGTTATCACCAGCAGGGCCACCTTCATAGGCATGGATCATGAGGCTAGGATCGTTTGCCCCTTTCTGGCTGGCAATCAGCGCCTGTGACCGGTGACTATCAAAGGCATGGATGCTAATCACCCACGCAGTGACCCCACCATTGTTAAAGAACCCTTGGACCGCATAGGGCATGTACGCACCTTGGCTCACTTTTTCGGTGAGCCCCCCAAAGTGTTTTTCGAATTGGGTCCAGTTGGTGATGAGCTTGGGGCGTCCCAAAACCGAACGAGTGGTAAAACCGTCTTCGTTGACTTCCTCCGCTTTTTCGGAAAAGCCAATAAAGGCTGTCACCGAAGTCCCTACACCTTGGATCGGACGGGGACCACTGGCCACCTCTTCGATGTAGACACCGGGGGTATAGTAGGCTGTTGCCATGAACACGTCTCCTTTGGTTACTATCGTTTTGTCTGGTACAACTCTGATCGGGTTGCTGACGAACAATCAACACAGCGCAATTGCATCACTCGAACTGACGCTTTCACCCATAATCGTTTGTCATCCTTTGTCCTATGAGCGCTTGCGCCGGGGGGAGGCAATGCGGATGGTCACATCATATTGATCGGCAGTTGTTGCCGGAATCGACACTTTCTTTTCTACGGCTTTGCCGCGTGGCGGCTTTACCACGAGCGTGATCTGATCCCGTTTCAGACGCAAATGGGGAAAATGGAAATGGCCCTCGGCGTCGGTCCGGGTATAGAGTCCGCTATCTTTAATATATACTTCCAGATCCGCGACGGATTCATCGTTGTCAAGAATATTCGAGACTGTGCCACCAATCGAGAGCATTTGATCATTCATCGGCCACTCTTCAATCTGATGAGCGCGACGGGACCCATCACCATCAATCGACTGTAACGTTGGGCGGCCAATCGGCACACCAGTCTGCGGATTAGTTGGCGTTTTGTGATTTGCTTGGCCAAAGATAAAGCTGGTCGTTGCCACCTCCCGTGTTTCCAGGGGCATCCACGGAAGGATTGGTAGGGTGACAACGTAAGAAAAGGCTGCTTTCATGCTATTTTCAACCGATCCCCAAACTTCGGCCGGATTGGTAAGGACATCATGTTCGGCAAGGCGGGTGGGGATCTCGTAGGTGAGATCACGCAGCGCGCCTACTAGATAGTTGCGTATGGCTGGATATTGTAAGTTGCTGCGGCGTAAGCGATTGTTTTCCACGGCCCCTTCACTTGTCGTATCCTCTTTTTGTGCTTTCGGGTTGCTCTTTGTGCTCTTCTTGTCTCCCCGTGTTTGCGTCGCTGTATTGCTCACTGCTGCCATTGCTGCTCGTGTCTCTTCATGTTCATAGCGATTGAGAACAGGATAACGGGCAAGCGTCACCAGGCACTCCGTTAGCAGGCGATGCTCATCAATTGGTTCATTGCTGGTGCTCCATGCCGTTACCATGTAGTAGCAGTCGATGCGGAGCGGAGTACGGTGAAGTGGCACGCTCTGATCTTGGCGTATGGAACGATTGGTGCTATCGACCATCTCGCGCCACTGGTGCTGGCGCAACACCGGATTTTGGCGCACATCGTAGAGAAAAAAGTTGATCGATGTGCGGTCGCGTTGCCACTCGCGGTTGGGCTGGTGAAACGAAATGTCCACCTGGCCACTGCGCGCGCTGGGCATATCATGAAGTAGCAACTCACGGATGGTGCGGTCGAGATCGTCGATCATGGATTAGGCCGCTTCCGGCTCCTCTTCCGGCATCTCTTGCATTTGGACCGGCTCTTCTTCTTCCTGGCGCTGGATCTCCTTCATCTGCACCTCTTCCTCTTCCTGACGCTGGAGCCGCATGGTCTGTACTTCTTCCTCTGGCATCTCCTGGCGTTGGATGCGCTTGGCTTGGATCTCTTCTTCGGGCATCTCCTCGCGTTGAATAGAGGGGGTGGCCGCAGAACTAGTCACCGTCTTGGCAACCGAATCGGCCTCCTGCTCAAATTGGTCATCCGGCGCATTGACACGCATCGCCTCACCGCCGGCACCGACCGCGCCGCTGCCCTGCTGCACCACATGGGTCAATTCGTGGGCGATCAATTCCTGACCGCCACTGGAACCGGGGCTGTACTCACCGTCACGGAAGAAGATGTCCTGCCCTGTGGTAAAGGCCTTGGCCCCCAACTGTTCATTGAGTTCATGCGATTCGCTGCCGGTATGGACGCGTACGCCGCTAAAATCGGTGCCCATCGATTGGCTCATCTGCGTCTGCACCGTGCTATCAAGCGCCTGACCACCACCACGCGCGCCATTGATACGACTGGTCGTGGCATCGTCCAAATCAAAGGCCCCGTCACCACCGCTGCGTTGGGCAAGCAAGCGTTGCACCGCCGCGTTGCCGACCTGGTTTTGGAGCGTCGAGAGAGTTGGCTGATCCACAGTGTGGCCGGTCGGGTGATTTGCCTCAGTCTGTTTTTTCGACTTGACTGTGGGTCGCTTATTTTCAGGCTTTGCCGTCGCTGAAATTTTTTTCATTTGCTATTTCCTTCATCACTTACCGCACAATCATGGGCAAATAGATAAATGGCGGCGCTTCGTAAGCGCCAATGTCGCAGCCCTGCATCTGGGGGCGAGTGACACCGCGCTGGTCCGTTGATATATACATGCTGGTCATCGCATCCAAACAACTACCGGCATCCACCG
>Ga0116151_10004894_pt1 | contig 11727 bp, 7 predicted proteins | sample AD_UKC117_MetaG_FD_89893 | JGI IMG/M metagenome (GOLD analysis project Ga0116151, IMG submission 89893) | Active sludge microbial communities of municipal wastewater-treating anaerobic digesters from Hong Kong - AD_UKC117_MetaG | ecosystem: Engineered > Bioreactor > Anaerobic > Digestate... | reverse complement strand
TCACCTGCTGGCGAACGGCATGCTGGCCGATGTGCTTCTCTTTGGTACCTTCCTCGCCTGGGCCGTGGTGGCTCGCATCTCCATAAAACGCCGTCTCCCGCATCCAGTCCTCAGTGCGCCGCCGTCCAAGTGGAATGATCTCATTGCCGTGACCGGCGGCCTTGCGCTCTATGTTGCTTTTGTGCTCTGGCTCCATACTTGGCTGATCGGTGTCCCGCCTATTGGAGGCTGACTTAACCGGTGGTCAAGGCTATTCATTCTCAATCGAAGAATGAGATAGCCTAACCATGGATATTTTTACGGATCAATTGACAAACAGGTTGAATCAAGTGAGCCCGCTCTGGAGGACCAAAATGGGCTGTGCCGTTGCAGGCTGTTCAAAAAACTTGCCGTTTACGCTCAATATTGTCACGCGCTAATTGCAGCAGCTCAGGCGGCGGTTCGTAGCCGGTGCGGCGGCACTGGTAGAGATAGTGGGTAAGGCGAGGTTCGGCATCGCGTTGATTTGCTAACTCGATTAGTTCTAAAAGCTCGATCATGCGAGGGGTTGGGACTGTCGCAATGGTTTGCAGCATGGGTACATTTCTCAAAGTTGGCAGGCCATAGAGATTACTTAAGCATTTTTTGTGCCTTATTTAATGAACCCTGTACGCAGACGGTACTGGATCAGGAAGCCCGCCAATAGCAGCGCTATCACGATGAAGCCGGGAATTGCGTCCGGTTCCGGTGTGCTGCCACCGCTGAAAACATTACCCGCCGTGATTGGCATCGCCGGCTCACCGTAGGCCAGCGCAGTTGTTCCTTTGACCTGCGCCACGGGTACCGGCACCGTGGGTGTATCAATCGGGCTGGGATTATAAATCTTCTCCGATACGGCGACGAACGCGGTCCACTTCGTTACCAGCGCAAAGTTCAGCCCCAACTCAGTGATGCGCTGCTTGAGGGTGTCAGCGTTCACGTCCTCACCACGAAACAGATGGCGGCCCGTTGTCAATTGATGCATGAGATCGCCGATCAGGGAACGCGCCCAGAGGATTGGCACCGCCTCGCCCTGGGTGCTAGTTTCCGGCAGTTCGATCTGTAAAGGCAAGGTCGCGGGGCGTCCCTGTACCCGGCCTCGTACCTTGACCTCGTACCGGCCGGGGCGGCCATAACGTCCCTGAATCCGCAACGACTGTCCGGCAAACAGATCAGGCAATGGGCCAGGGCTGAGTTCACTCACGTCCAAACCGCCCCAGTCAATCTGAATGTCGGTCAACACGGGCGATTGCAAGCGCTCAGCCAATTCTCCGGCAACCTTTTCCTGATCCTCGGCGGGGTCCATATAGCGGGTGAAACCGCGCCCAACCCGGCCCATCTCGCTCAGAAGATAACGGTTAACGCCCGCACCGGCACCAAAGGCATACAATCGCGCATTGCCTAAATGGGTGCTGATCAGCGCCAGAATTTCAGCTTCGTTGCCAATATAACCGTCGGTCAGAAAGGTAACGATGCGCAACGATCCCGCAGGGACCGGCAAAGCCAACGCCTGGCGGATGCCGGCACTCATCTCGGTACCGCCTTCGCCGTTGAGCGCATCGATGTAGTGCAGACCCGCCTGAATATTTCCGGGTGTCGCTGGCAATGGCTGCGCGGAAAACTCGGTCGCGGCATCGCTGAAGCGGATGATGCGGAAACTGTCCGTGGACCGCAGCCGGCGCAGCGCGATTCTCATAAAGGTCTTACTGGTTTCAATCGGCAGGCCGCTCATCGAGCCGGAACAATCCAAGACAAATACCATCTCGCGCGGCGTGATGTCCGTCTCAGCCGGGGCCTGCGGCGGTTCGAGCAACAGGCTGAAAAAACCGCCGCGCGCGTCGCGGTAAGCCAGCAAACCGGCCTGGGTGCGTGTCCCGGCCAGCGTGTAGCGCAGGACGAAATCACGATTATCGAGCGTGCGGCCATTGGCCAGCCGCACTTCGGCGCGCCCATTCTCCAGAATCCCGGTGGTGATCGGATGAGTACGGCTATCGATGGCGGCAATGGCCATGCCCGCGTTGAGATGGACGGTCAAACCGACTCGCTCCGGGTCAATTTGTTCAGGCACGTTCAATTCAAATACGGGGGGATATGCGGGCAACTGCTCGACCTCCCATTGCCCATAGGCGGTTTGGCTGTGAGCCGCCGCCGCACCGCCGGAAGTTCCGGTCTGAGCATTCCAGTGGTGAACGCCGCCCGGTAGCATGGGTTCATCCGGCGCAACACCAGCGCCTTGCGGCTGATAGCGCGGTCCTACAACTAGCGGAATAACCAATTCATAGGCACCGTCCAGCCGAGGCACGGTTTGGACATATTGCAGCGTCACTTTGACCGGCAGACCCGGCATCAGATTGGCGATATCCTGGGTAAACATATTCGGGCGATGCTGACTGAGCAAGGCGGCGCTGCGGCCTTGGCCTTTCGCTTTCTCGAAAGTGGCGCGGGCCTCCTCGATGCGCTGGATTTTGGCCTGAATGCGCTCGCCGCCGACGTCCAGGGTCATGGCGTTGACAGCGGCATTCTCATTGAGTGGAAACAAATAAGCCGCATGAACTGCCTGATTCAGCGGATTGGCAAAGGTTTGCGTCACGGTGACCAGCGCCAAGTCGCCCTGAAGGTCAGCGTTGATATCGGTCTTGAGCAAGGGCAAGGTCATCGATTTCCCGTCCACTTCTGTTTCGATGCGACCGCCTAGATCGCCGGGAACGACAGCGAGCGCGGTGGTCCAGGAGGACCAAAACAGGCTCGTGATCAGAAAAAATGCAGGGTTCTTCATGGATTTTTCCTCTATCAATCAAAGTTTCATAAAACGGGTTTCAGAGTTAGCGCGGGCAGCGGGGGGGCTACATCCAGCGCCCGCCACACAGCGCTATCGAAAGCTTCTGCTGCATCCACCGGCAGTTCCCAAGGGGTGATGCGTTCGATCATCCGCCAAGCCGTGCCTGGCGCTTGTAACCAGAGCCACACCGCCTGAGCAACATGGATCGCTTGTTCACCACGTTCCGAGACATAACTCACAGCGACCCGCCAGACCCGTCCCTGCGGATCGGTGCTGCGATACACTGCGCTGGGAATCGGGCCGCCGGTCTGGCCGAGATAACGCACCGCGTGACCGCGACCGGTCAGGCATTCGTCGGGCGCATGGAGATGGCGCAGCGGCGCGGAGGTGCTGACCACCAGCAATCCATAGGGGCCATAGGCGGCCCGCGCCGCGCCGCCGCCGTAACGGGTGAAGTACTCGCGTTCCTGGGAAGTGAGCACGCCGGGTTGCGCGATAAAAGCCGCGATGCGATCAGGCAACTGTGGTGCGGGGAGTGAATGGGCGATATCCACCGGTCGTGCCGGCAAGGACACGATCACGGCACACACGCTCAGAAAAGCCAGACCAGTGACGGGTTGAACAGACCAGAATCGCTGTGCGTTAGCTGTTGCCTGACCCGGTAAGGAAAGAGGCATGGCCGGTCCGGCCCGGCGGAGCCGGGCCCAAAATAGAAGCGGCAGCGCTGAGAGGCTCAAAGTGATCAAGCCAATCGCACTGTGCCACGGCTCGGCAAGCACATCCACGCCACCCCCCGTCTCGCGGTGGACCAGACCCAGGGCGATGGCAACAATACGCAGACTATTGCCCACAGCCGCCGCCGCCAGAGTGAGCAATAGACCCAGGCACGCCCGCCTGAACGAGGGACGGGTGAAAGCGGCAACCGCAGCGAATAGCAGGAGCAGCAGCAACAGACCGCGCGTCCCGGAACAAGGCAAATCGACCAGCAGTGTTTGCCCCTGCCACTGCAACTGAATGCCTTCGCACTGCACGGGTGCAGCTCCTAGCTGGAGCGCAGCGCAGGCACCGGCGGCGGAGATTTGTTGCAGAAGGAAGCCAAAACCGCGTTGCAGAATGCGTTCAATGGGCAGCGCAAACATGAAGAGCACCGCCAACCAGCCTGGAGATAGCGGGCGGGCGCGGCGGTCCAGACCTAGCAGCAAACCGATGGCGTAGATATCCACGGCCAAAGCCGCTGCACCGATTGTGTTAATCCCGAGCCATTGTCCGAGCAGACGCACGATGGCGGTCAATGCCAGCAGGTAGAATCCGTTATAGCGTTGCGAGACGCCAGGCGTACGCAGCGGGCTAGCCGTGCTCCATAGCAAGAGCATACCGGTCAGCACCGCCACCCACAAACCGTAGGAATCGTAGGCCGGATCAAGCCAGGTTCCCGCCAGCCAGATCAGTGGATGAATGGCTAACAGAACAAGGCCCAGAATCAAGCTCATTGGACCGGGCTGAGAATAGAATTTGAAGCGCATGGCGTGACTCCTTGAGTTCGCCCGCGCAGTATGAAAATCAAGTGTGTGCGCTTCGTGGCGCACATGTGCAAGGTTGCGAAATGATCGTGCAAATCCGGTGCAAATTATTCCGTTGCTGGTATGACGGTGTTAAGCCGTCTCTGGAGAGCATTCGCTTAGCTGGCCCTGCGCGCTTCTCGATTTATCCGTAAGATTCTTCAAAATCCCTTTTATTTTTTATCACTTACCTTGATGGATTTGTGGCCGGGCCGGGCACTGAAGATAAATGGCAAGGGCTGCGCCGTTGCCCGGCCAACCGCACGGACCGTGCAGGCAAGGAGCAAGGCCAGCAGCGAGACCATACTCATGCCAATAAGGATGAGGAAGCCGATTCCGGTGCCCATCGCGTCATCCGCTTCAAGATGACAGGGACCGGATACCCGGGACAACGTATAGGACACCAGAGCTAGCGGACTCAGCGCGGCAACGAGACCGGCCACATGAACGGCAAGCGCACCTAGTATGGATGGATGCCGTTTCCACGCAAGATACACGCTCACCGGCACGGCAGCCGCCCCAAACAGAGCGGCTGCGAACACAGGTAAGCGAGAACATAGGTTGTATTGGAAGAACGAATCGCTGTATGCGAAGCTGAAGACCCAGAACCAAAAACCCAGCCATCCCAGTGCAGTAGATTGCCAGATCGTCCGGCCCATGCCGCGGAGTCCTCCGGTTGAAGTCTGCGTGCCGTCTGTCATCCTCTTAACCTCATCAGCATCGCTACTTTAGCGCTCAGTTAACTGAATAGATTCCATATTATTTTTCAAAAAATACAAAGCAGCATAAGAAGAATTGACGGATAAAATGCCAAAGTGCAACCGGTGGCCCGTGATAGCGCTCCTTGATGCAAGCGTTCGCTTACAATCGATAACTACCTGAATCATCGGCAAGTCAGCTTCCTGCTGACCAGGATTTGGTATTCTTTCCTGCAAATAAGTAACGCGCCTTTATGGAATAGCCTCATGCCCACCATCCTGGTCGTTGATGACGATCCTCATATCCGTGAAATCATCTGCTTCGCCCTGCACAAAGACGGCTTCGCCACTGTAGAAGCCGAAAACGGGGAACAAGCACTGGCGCGATTCCAGGCGGCTGGCCCTGATTTAGTGGTACTCGACATCATCATGCCAGAGCTGGATGGTACCGAAGTCTGCCGCGCCCTGCGCCGCATCAGCACGGTTCCCATTGTGTTTTTATCATCGCGCGATGACGAAGTGGATCGCATCATCGGCCTGGAGCTCGGCGGCGACGACTACGTGACTAAACCGTTCAGCCCTCGCGAACTGACAGCGCGCGTCCGGGCAATTTTGCGCCGCGGTAAAGGTGAATGGCACGACCCCACACCCGGACACCTGCTCGAATACGGACGGTTACGGCTGGACCTGGAGCGCTATACCGCAGATTGGCAGGGACAGGAGATTGCACTGACCCTGACGGAGTTCGGTATCCTGCGCACGCTATTAAGCCACCCCGGTAAGGTATTCAGCCGGGATCAATTAATGGATGGCAGCTACCAGGACTATCGAGTGGTAAGCGACCGCACCATCGACAGCCATGTACGCCGGGTGCGTTCGAAATTTAAAGTCTTGGGCGCCGACCCCATTGAAACCCTGCATGGCATTGGTTACCGGCTGGGACCTTGCTGAATGGTGCGATCCCTGCCTCGCCTCAAGCTGCGCTATCTACTGCTGGCGGTCAATCTGACCGCGTTATGGCTGCCCTTGTTAGGGCTGGAGGCGCTACGCCTGTACGAAAGCGCTCTGGTGCGCCAGACCGAATCTGAATTGGTGGCTCAAGCGGCATTCGTCGCCGCCAGTTACCGCGCAGCCCTCGCCCGATTGGCGCCACAGGCAGTGGCCAATCCAGCATATGGTCTACCTCTTGCCGCTCCTTGGCGGGAACAGTATGACCATGAAACCCGCTGGCGGCCGCGCCTGGCGCAGTTGGACCTGGCTGAAGACCCGGTTTATCCCCCGCCCCCGGAAACCATCCCTCCATCCAGCCCGCCTGATCCTCACGCCCAGGCCGTCGGCGAGGAATTGCAGTCGCTGCTGCACGATGCACAAGTCATGACCTTAGCGGGGATTGCCGTAGCAGACACGCAGGGTACAGTCGTGGCGACAACTGGACCCAGTTTAGGCCGTTCCCTGATGGCGCTGGAAGAAGTGCAACGGGCGCTGACGGGCGAACATATAAGCCGGTTGCGCCAGCGCCTTCCTGATAGTGAATCCCCTGCACTCGATTCCATCAGTCGCGGCGCTCGATTGCGCGTGTTCGTCGCCGCGCCGGTTCTGCAAGGACAACGTATCGTTGCAGTGACTCTTCTGTGGCGTACACCGATCTCGCTGATACAAGTCCTATACGGCAAGCGCTACCACTTGATGCTAGCAACTGCATTGCTGCTGGGCACCAGCGTCATCATGTCAGTGTTGACTTCCTTTGCGGTGGTGCGGCCGCTCCAGACACTGGTGAGCCTGGCCCGGCGCGTCACCGCCGGGGAACAGGGAGTCGTGGTGGCGCTGGCCCGACCAGTCACCCAGGAGGCTGCCGAATTGTCGCAAGCTGTAGCGACGATGGCCCAGCATCTGGAACAGCGCGCCGATTATATCCGCGCCTTTGCGGCCCACGTTTCACACGAATTCAAAACGCCTTTAGCGGCCATCCGCGGAGCGGTGGAGCTGCTGCGCGACCATATCGGCACCATGACCCTGGCTGAGCGCGAACGGTTTTTAGGCAATCTCGATCAGGACGCCGAACGCCTGGAGCGTCTGGTGCGGCGGCTGCTGGAGCTGGCCCGCGCCGACGTGATGCAGGCAACCCCGACCGATAGCACCGATGTTGCCACTGTGGTGCAGCGACTGGCCATCCATTACCAGAACATTGGTCTAACCGCTACTGTGATTGAACCTCTTCCGCGGGTCAACGCCGCCATGAGTGAGGAGGTGCTGGAGTCTATCTTGACCAATCTGCTGGATAATACACGGCAACACGGTGGCGACACCGTCACCTTGGCCGTAACGTACCCAGTGCCTGATGCGGAACTCGACACTGCGCTACTCATCGAGGCCAGTGATAATGGTCCCGGCATCTCAGCGGCTAACGCAGCGCGTATCTTCGAGCCCTTTTTTACCACCGCCCGCTCACGAGGCGGCACCGGCCTGGGTCTAGCGGTGGTCAAGTCGTTGTTGACTGCGCACCGGGGCACGATCCAATTGGGGGAAACATCCACAGGAACACGGATGCAGATTCGCTTACCGGCTAGCCGCTCCAGCCAGATTTAAGAGTTGAAAACACGTCTTGGATTTTTGCTGAATGATGCCAGCGCGACCTCAGCGATTACCGGCACTGGCTTCCTGGAATTCACGTTACTTAGGGTTGGACGTCCGATGGCTAGGGTGAGAGGCGGCATCAGGCTGTGGCACTAGCCAAGCGGCAGCAAAATCCTCGGCAGGCACAGGCCGGTCAAACAGATAACCCTGCGCCAGATCGCAGCCCTGTTCTAAAAGGCAGCGGCGCTGTTCCTCGGTTTCCACTCCTTCGGCCACGACCACCAGTTCCATCTGGTGGCCGAGGGCGACGATGGTCGCGGCCAAGATGCGATCATCGGGGTCATCCACCACATTGCGCACGAAACTCTGATCAATTTTCAAAGCAGTGAGTGGTAAGCGTTTGAGGTAGCTCAGGCTCGAATAGCCGGTGCCAAAGTCGTCGATGGCCAGCCCAATCCCGAGCCGTTCCAACGCAGCCAGGGTATCCGCCGTCTGTGCCCCCGTCTCCAACAAGGTGGATTCGGTCAGTTCCAGTTCCAAGGCGTGCGGCGGTAAGTCGTGGGCCGCCAGCAAGCCACTAATCTGATTAGCAAGCGCCGGCCGGCAGAAATGCCGGGCTGCCAGATTGACCGCAATTGTCAGGATTGGCCGGCCTTGCTGCTGCCAAACAGCCAGTTGCCGGCACACTTCGGTCAACATCCACTCCCCAAGATCAACGATCAGATCGCTGGCTTCTGCTAAAGGGATAAATTGCCCAGGCGGGATCGCACCGCGCTCGGGGTGAAACCAGCGTATCAAGGCTTCGGCACCGGCCAGCGTGCCGTCAGCCAAACGCACCTTCGGCTGAAAATAGGCACACAAGTGCCCGGCTGCCAAAGCCTTACGCAGCTCTGCTTCCAGCAGAAGCCGCTCGAAAGTCGCTACGTTCATCTGCCGGTCATAGAACGCCCGGGTGTTACGGCCGTCCTGCTTGGCTTGGTAAAGCGCCGTGTCGGCATTCTTGAGCAGCTCAGCGAAATCGGCGCCATCATGCGGGTAAAGCGCGATGCCAATGGAGACCGTCACCTGCAAAGCGTGGGTGGCCACGGTGAACGGCTGGCGGAATGCCGCCAGTACTTTATCAGCCACCCGCAGCGCACCCTCCTGGTTGGCTTCGGGCAGCAACAATACAAACTCGTCACCCCCCAACCGGCAGACGGTGTCCTCTCCTCGCGTGAGCGTCTTCAGGCGCGCTGCTACCTGGACCAGCAGGGCATCGCCCTCGGTGTGGCCCAACGAATCATTAACTTCCTTGAACCGGTCCAGGTCGAGAAACAGTACCGCTAAAACAGCATGGTGCCGCTCGGCCAGCGCCAATGCCAGCTCAGCGCGCTCGGTCAGTAACACCCGATTCGGCAGAGTGGTCAGCGCGTCGAAAAAGGCCAGATGTTCGATACGCTTCTTCGCTTCCTTAACGTCAGTGATGTCGCGAGCGATGCCGAATAAGAGTGTTTCATTGACGGGAATTACACTTAACAGCGCTGTGCGGAGGGCGCCATCCGGTTGCGGGTATTCGATTTCGCCTAATTGGTAAGCGACTTCGCTCAATTGGAGCGCTTCAGTGGTTTTGATCGCTTGCTTGAGACGTTCTTGCACATCAACCGGTGTCAGGTCAGCTGTGGTGAGCGTCTTGAGTTCGGCAAGAGGCCGGCCTGTCAATTGCTCTGCAGCCCGGTTGGCTGCCAGAAAGCGCCCCGTCTGTTTTTCCACCACAAAGATCGCATCGCTGGCGCGTTCGAACAGTAAACGGTACCGCTCCTCGCTCCCTTGCAGTTCGGCTGTACGGACTGCTACCAGCGCCTCTGCCCGGTAACGCTGAGCAATCAGGGCGAATAGATACAAGGTGGCTAGCAGGGTCAGCAGCCCGCCAATTGCCGGGACCCAACAGTGAATTGGATCGGTGTGACGGGCGAGAAAGGCCTCGCTTGGCCAGACCTCGATCCGCCAGGTACGGTCGGCAAAATGGAAATCCTCGGCTTGGCGAAGCGATGAAACGGGTTTTCCATTCTCCATTACCGCCGGCGGCAACTCGTATAACGTCTGGGCGTCCGCCCCGGCGGAGAGATCGAGCAGGCGAAACTGCAACTCAGCAGTGCCCGCCGGGGCCAGCGCGCGCGTAATCGTATCACCGATACGCACGACCCCCAGCGCAAAGCCTCGTAACTGTTCCCGCCGCATCTTCACCTCCAGCGCTGTTGCAGGTCCGGCATACACCGGACCGAACACCAGCACGGAATAGACTGGCTCAGGCGCAGTCTCTTGCACGAGGACATAACGTCCAGTCGTGGCAAGCTGGCCGCGGTCACAGGCTTGGGCCAATACCGCCCCGCGAGCTGGATGGCCCGGGCCGGGAGCAAAGCCCAGGGCCGCTTGATTACCGGCTAACGGCTCCAAGTAATAGACGGGGAAATAAACGGGACGATCGGTGGCGGGGATGAGCCGCCCTGCCTCATCACGTTCGGTGAAGTGAAAATCCTCGAAGCCATCCCGGCGCGCAGCCGCTTCATAGGCAGCCCGTTGCTCCCGCGGTACGCGCGGTAACCACTCCAAGGCTTGAAAGCCGCCGTTGGCTAGCAGCGGTGTGACGAATGCGCGAAATTGCGCCCGGTCAATGGTGTCTACGCCCTCCAGAAAACGGCGCATAGCATCAATGTCTTCCAAATTGTCGTAGAACTGGGTGATGATCCGGCTAATCAGCATGCTAGAAACCGCTCGGAAATCGCCCGCCAGCGTTGCTTGGCTGCGCTGGCGCCACTCGGTATACAGACCTGCTGTCAGTGTCAGTCCGATCAGGACGGTGAGCGTGGCCGCACCCCAAGCCGCTGCCGGCGCGGCCTGCTGCTGGTTGTGTCTGAACCGGATCAATCCATAGGCGCCGCCGATCAGCAGTGTCAAAATGGCTAAACTCAGCACACCCGCCAGAGCATGACTGGTGCGCCGCGCTGTAATCGAGATCGTTTGACGGACGGGCGTGCGCAGCAGCGCAATAGGTTGGCCTGTCAGATCCACAAGCACTTCGTACGCGAATGTCGCCCCGGCCGGGCCTTGCCGCAGCTCGGGATTTCCAGCATGCAAGGCCGTCAGGTAATTGTATTCCATCGGTGTCAAACGCGGATCGGTGGCCAACAATAGCTCGAATGCTACTTTGATCTGGGCCGCCAGTAATTGCTGCAGAGGCTGGTCCAGAAAACGGCCGAAGACCATCACACCACGAGCCTGCCCCCTACCCTGGGTGGTCAAAATAGGATGGGCCGCCAGTAGCAGCAGACCGTGTTCAGTAAGCACCAAGCCAGCGCGGGCTCGTTCCAGGGCCAGCCGGAGTATGTTCCAGATCGCGGGCGGATCGCGGGCGAATGTGGCCGGGAGCACCTCACCACCCAGCCCGGAGTCATAACCGCCGCTATACAACCGCTGTCCTTGGGGATTGAGAATTACACAGAGGTTTAACTGGCTATTTTTTTCCAGGACGCTCCAGTTACCTAGATTAGATGCGATAAAGGCCGGATTGCGGTTCGCAGCATAAATGTAGGCGTCATCCCATTCAGCCCAATTACCCAAGATATTCTCTAGTTGACGCAGTTCGTTTTGGATAGCGGCCCGCGCCCGTACGCCATCCTCCAGCGCCTGTGCCTGCTCCAATTCCTTGAAGGCAGGATGGACAATCTCATGGTCCACACCCCAGATTACCAGCAACACAACGGCGAAACCGGCAATCGTGGCTAGGATGGCATGAATTTGAGCTTTCAAAGGCCCGGCTCCAACCTGCTCACTGCATCCATCCACTCTCATTCAACGTTGGTATAAAATTCATTAACCTATACACAGGTTCTCCTTGGTGCGATGAACTGCTCAAGTAAACAAGTTTAAGATAGCTTCAAACATTGCCTTGATATCTTCAATAATCAAAACACCAAGAACATCACTGGCATGCTGCTGAAAGACACCGCTGCTCCAGCCAGCACACCCCTCGCATTAGCAACCCATAAATCAATACCCAAATAACAACCAGTGTTATCTGGCCAACCGGCGGCAAATGAACTGCCAATAATGCTGAACCGGC
>Ga0116151_10004893_pt1 | contig 11728 bp, 9 predicted proteins | sample AD_UKC117_MetaG_FD_89893 | JGI IMG/M metagenome (GOLD analysis project Ga0116151, IMG submission 89893) | Active sludge microbial communities of municipal wastewater-treating anaerobic digesters from Hong Kong - AD_UKC117_MetaG | ecosystem: Engineered > Bioreactor > Anaerobic > Digestate... | reverse complement strand
TAGGGCACCTCTATCAACCCCACTCAATGACCAAACAAATCCTTTCAGGATTTTCACTCGAGATAACCTGCGTCCCGCAATGCTGCGGGATTATTTCTTAATCACTTCCCGCCAATTGGCGGGATGGCTATGCTCTTTCGAAATGCCTTGTCTCGCTTGGTTCTCTCGAGTCTTGGTCTATTTCGGAGGTTAATAGAAGTGCCCTTTATTTTCTCCTCAACTCCTTAACTCCTCAACTCCTCAACTCCTCCCCTCAACTTTCATCCAGGACATACACCAGGTACCACTTCCCTTCGATCACCTCAAAGTGGAATTCCGAACTGAACTCGGAATCCTCCAGCCAGACCCGCTGGGTGAACCGGGAGGGTTCCTTCTTGTATTCGGTCTTGTACTCGCTGGTATCGATATCGTAGATCCGCACCTTCATGATGGGGAAGTTGTCGCGGGTCCAGGGGATCTCATCCCCGTCCTCGATGGTCATGCCTTGCAAGGGCCAGCGGACCCGGCTTCGCTGGAAGGCTTCATCGGCATGGAACCGATCATAGAAGGTGTCAAAATCCTCGATGGTGGTCTTGGTCATATCAGACGGGTGGAAGATGGAGCGAATGGTGGAGCAGCCGGTCAACAGCAGGCTGGCCAGAAGGATGCTGGATAGGAACGGAATACGGGAAATTCGAAGAGGCATCCGGTCAGCTACGCTTGGTTGATGTGGTCAAAAGTAGTCTTTTCAGATGGTTATCCCCGAACCCCCGTGCAAGGATTGGCTGCTTTTACTTATCCTTGTTCCATGCGAGGTTCTGCTCTGGTCGTCCTGTTGGTTTTGTCCCTGTCTGCCTGGTCGCAGTCGACCTATCGGGTACACGAGGTGCAGTGGGCCTCCAAACAGGTTGCCGATGGACATCAGAATGATCAGGTCACATCCTGGATCGGATTACCCGGCTATTCGCCTTTCCTGGCGATCAACCTGGAGGTCGCCTCGCCTGTGTTCGAACGAGAGTGGGATGTCCGGGTGGATTATCAGACCAACCTGGATTCGACCTGGCAATCCCTGCCCCGGGATGAACACGTTCCGGCTGATCCATCCCGATGGATGTCCGGTATGGCTTTCCTGGATCCGGGATGCGACCGGATCCGGTTTCGACTGACGAACAGGAATGGCCAGGACAATCACCCCGGGAGCACGTTGCGGATGCATGCCTATGATCCCGGACCGACCGTCACATCTGATCAGAAACCGGATCCTGCCCTGGATCTACGTTCCGGCGATTGTACCTGCCCCCCGCCTGCGCTGGTCGACCGTTCCCAGTGGTGCCCGGATGGTTCCTGCCTCCCGCATCCTGCACCCGAACCCGTATTCCCGACCCACCTGATCATCCATCATTCCGCCGGGAGCAACAGCTCGTCCGACTGGGCAGCAGTGGTGCGCAGCATCTGGAACTTCCACGTCAATGTCAATGGCTGGTCGGATATCGGTTACAACTGGCTGGTCGACCCGGCCGGCAAGGTCTATATCGGCCGGGGGGATGATATCCTGGGTGCCCATTTCTGTGGAAAGAATAGCAATACCCTGGGCACCTGCGTGATGGGCGACTTCACCACGGTCCAACCAACGCCCACGGCGATTGCCGCTCTCAGTGAGCTCTATGCCTGGAAGGCCTGTGAGGAAGAGATCGATCCCCTTGAGTCATCCTGGCATCCGGCTTCCGGAGCAGTGATCCCCAATGTCTCCGGCCACCGGCAGTCCTGCCAGACCTCCTGCCCGGGGGATGCCTTCTTTCCCATGCTCCAGCAGGTCAGGGAGCAGATTGCCGGGGTGATCGCCTCCTGTGATTGTGAACTGGCCTCCCCGACTGGACTGAACCTCCGATCTCTGGCCGGTCACATTCACCTGGCCTGGGATGCTGTTCCCGGTGCCATCGCCTATCGCATTGAGCGAAAGGGGCCTGCCGACCCGGATTTCATCGTCGTGACCCAGGTGGGACCGACCACCTATACGGATCAGAACATCCAGGTAGGGCAGACCTACCTCTACCGGGTGAGCGCCCTGGACGGGAGTTGTGTTTCCGGTCCTTCCGATCACGTATCGATCGAGATGCCCGAGGATTGGTTCGAGGTCTGGCCCACGTTGGTCACGGAGGGAGAAGTTCACATCGCCATCCGGAACGAGACGGCGGATCCGGTTACCATCGCCATGTTCGATATGGCGGGGCGAAGGGTATGGGATGGAACCTATGGCAAGGCAACTGTGGATTTCCGGCAGGATATCCCCGTGGCATCGTTGCCGACGGGGATCTATGTGCTGCAGGTTCGGCATGGTTCGACCCAACGGACCTTGCGTGTCCTGAAACCTTGATCAACCCGGATGCAAACAGCATCAAGTCTGTTCTTCCGACAGATGGGTCAATGGTTTCTCAAAGCAGACACTGTTTTCCACCCCCACATAGGGTCCGTAGTTGGGAATGATCCTATACCCGCTGCGTTGGTAGAGGGAAAGGGCCTCCGGCTGCATCTTGCCCGTTTCGAGGACACAGCGGGAATAGGCCAGTTCGTTGGCCCATTTCTCAAGCTCTGACAACACACGAGCGGCCAATCCCTGGCCCCGATGTTCAGGCTTGGTGTACATCCGTTTCACTTCTACGGATACCGGATCGAAGGGTTTGAACGCCCCGCACGCGACTGCCTGGTCGGATGCATAGGCGACAATGGCGTGCTGTAACCGGTCCAGGGTATTGAACTGTGCGTAATAGGCATGATCGTCACCGTCACGAACGGCGAGATCGGCATCCAATAGCCGGACCAACAGACGAAAGTCCGGGTCAGATGAATCGGTGCGCCTGATGTGGATCATCATGGTGGTCAAGCAACGTTTTGGGTCAGCGATGCTGATCGACCAGGATGACATTCCCGTCCGGATCGGTGATCACAAAACTGGCCGGGCCACTGCCCGATTCATCCGCTTCCTGCACCGGTGTGATCCCGGCGGCCTTGATCGAGCGCTGGATCTGTCGCACATCGTCGAAGGGGTCAACCGGTTGGGCATTCTCATCCCAGCCCGGGTTGAAGGTGAGGATATTGCCCTCGAACATCCCATGGAACAGTCCGATAAGGGATGCACCATTCTTCATGATCAGGTAGTTCATCCCCGGGTCACCCCCGAAGACCTCGAAACCGAGGTTCTCGTAGAAAGCCCTGGAGACGTCGAGGTTCTTGACGCTGAGGCTCATGGAAAAAATGCCAAGATGCATATCGTGTCGTGTTGGTGCGTACTAAGATAGTTTTTTCATTGGGTTTTCTCATCAGGGTTGATCCTTTTGACCCGGATACAACCCCAGGATCTTGATCCCTTCAAACCAGGTCACGGCAACCAGACCGGCACCGAGGGCGAGGAGGATCATCCGCCCGTCTGGCATCGCAAAGTCGAACAATGCGTTCAGTCCGGGGACCAGGAGGACGAGGGCCAGCAGGGCCAGATTCATGATGGGGATGCCGTACAGCAGGGGATGGGGTCTGGTCAGGATCTGGAAGATATACCGGGTGCGGGAGAGATCGGTGAGGATCATGGCCAGGTTGGCCAGGACCAGGCTCGTGAAGGTGGTGGTCCGGATCTCTGCCTCACTGAATCCCAGTTGGGCGGTCACTCCGTACACCCCCAGGACGATCGCCAGGAGACTCAGGCCCTTGAATATGCTGATCACCACATCGCCCCGACCGAAGAAGGTATCGGTGGCCTTGCGGGGCGGACGGTTCATGATGTTCTTTTCCGATGGTTGCACCTCGAAGAGCAGGGAGCAGGCCGGGTCGATGATCAGTTCCATGAACACGATATGGATGGGCCAGAGCAGCATGGGCATGCTTCCGATCAGCACGGGCAGGGCTGTCAGTCCGGCCAGGGGGATATGGATGGCCAGGATGTAGTCCATGGCCTTTTCCAGGTTGGCAAAGATCCGCCTGCCCATGCGGATGGCCCCGACGATGGAATCGAACCGGTCGTCCAGGAGCACCAGGGCGGAGGCTTCACGGGCAACATCCGATCCCCGTTCCCCCATGGCAATGCCGATCTGGGCTTTCTTCAGGGCGGGAACATCATTGACCCCATCGCCGGTCATGGCCACGACCTCACCTTGTTTCTGGAGGAGTTCGACGATGCGCAGCTTCTGTTCAGGCAGGATGCGGGCAAAGACGGAGGTGATCCCGATCCGATCGATCAGGTCATCTTCCTTCATGTCGTGGAGGTTCTGTCCGGTGAGGACCTGATCCGCATGGGGCAGTCCGATCTGACGGGCGATGCTCCGGGCTGTTTCGGGGTAATCCCCGGTGATCATGGCCACACGGATACCGGCCTGGTGGCAGGCGGCGACCGCCTCAGGTACCTCCGGCCGGATGGGATCCGCCAGGCCGATCAACCCGGCCAGTTGCCAGGGCAGTCCCAGGGGGTCCTCGTCGGGTAGTGGTCCTGTCCAGTCAGCCCGGGCGAGAGCCAGTACCCGCAGGCCCGATCCGGCCATGGAGGCGACCTCATCCATCACCCTTGCATGGACATCATCAGGAATCGCACAATAGGCCAGGACCGTTTCCGGAGCGCCTTTCATGCAGACTAATACCCCGTCGCCCGTCTGGCTCGGGTAGGCCCGGGTCAAGGCCAGTCGCGGGCGACTCAGGGGATACTCCTTCACCAGCTGGTCCGGTTGGGGTGGTACATTGGCCAGGACCCCGGCTTCGTGAATGGCCTTTTCCATCGGATCGGACGGTTGGGGAGGACAGGCCCAGCCGGCGATGGTCAGGGCCTGGTGCAGGGCAGCACCTGGCGGTGTTGCACCGGGATGCCATGACTGACCGTCTGCCTGTATCGCCTGCACGGTCATCCGGTTTTCGGTCAGTGTGCCGGTCTTGTCGGTACACAACACGGTGCAGGAACCCAGGGCCTCGATGGCGTTGACCTGGCGCGTCAGTACCTTGTGGCGGCCCAGGCGCCAGGCGCCCAGGGCCATGAATACGGTCAGGACAACTGCAAACTCTTCAGGGAGCATGGACATGGCCATGCTCAATCCATAGAGGAGGGCTTCCAGGAAGTTGCCATCCAGCCAGGTGAGGATGCCTACCACCAGCAGGCACAGGACCAACCCGATGGCGGCAATGATCAGGATCAACCGCCCGATCTCCTTCTGTAGTCGGGTGGGTTGCGCTTTGATGGCTTCCATCATCCGTCCGATTCGTCCCAGCTGGGTGGCCTGTCCCGTCGCGAGGACCTCCGCCAGGCCCTGTCCGGACAGGATCATGGTGCCGCTGTAGATGAACGGGCGATCCTCGCCACCCGGAAGGCCGCCTTGTTCCCTGCCATCCCAGACGGATTTGCGCACAGGGATGGATTCCCCGGTCAGGAGGGATTCGTCCATCTGCAGATTGAGTTGATCCACGATTCGTGCATCGGCAGCCACCCGGTCGCCTTCATGCAGGACCAGCAGGTCGCCTGGCACGACTTCCCGGCCAGCGATACGGACCTCCCGGCCGTCGCGGATCACCAGGGCCCGCGGACTGGACAGGTCCTTCAATGCCTGCAATGCCTTCTCGGTCTTGTTGGTCTGGTAGAGCGTGATCAGGATGATCACCAGGATACAGCCGAACAACAAGGCACCTTCCGCCGGTTCACCAAGCAACATGTACAGGCTGCCCGTCACCAGCAGGAAGATGAACATCGGCTCGCGAAGGACTTCTTTCACGACCCGCCACAGGCTATAGTCGCGACCTTCCGGCAGCGTGTTCGGACCGTATCGGGCCAGAAGTTGCCCGGCTTCCTTCGTGGAAAGTCCCTGGCGTCGGTGAATGGGGGGGTCGAACATCAGGAAAGATTCGGTTCATGACAATGATAGGGGTTTTCACCGCCGTGCAGAATGATCCGGATAAGCCAACGGAATGATCCGGACAGGTTACCTTAGCAGACAAAGAGGTCATCGCTCAATGATGGCCTCTGCTTATATGGATCGATGGTATTGTTTCATTCTTGTACTGATCCTCTGGCTGGGATGGACCACAGACTCCCGCGCCCAGGACACCCTCACCCGGCCCCGGATCGGACTGGTCCTCGCCGGAGGCGGAGCCAAGGGGCTGGCCCATATCGGCGTGATCCAGGTGTTGGAAGAAGCCGGATTTGATGTCGACGTGGTCGGAGGCACCAGCATGGGGTCGATCATTGGTGGCCTCTATGCCCTGGGGTATTCAGCCCAGGAAATGAAGGACCAGATCGCCGGCATCGACTGGAATATGGAGCTGAGCCAGGAACCGGACCCGGACACGCAGCCATTACCCGAGCGGGAGGCCACCTCTCGCTACCAGTTGAGTCTACCGATTGACGGATGGAAGTTGGGTTTGCCATCGGGCTTCAACAATGGTCAGAAGCTCTATCTCATGCTCAGCTGGCTGACGGAACACTTTCACGATGTCCGGGATTTCCGGCAGCTGCCCAGAGAATACTTTGCCATTGCCTGCGATTTCTACACGGGAGAGGAGATTGTCCTTGACCGAGGTTTCCTGCCCGATGCCATGCGGGCATCTTCGTCCATTCCCAGTTTTTTTGCCCCCGTGGACCTGGATGGATGTCTCCTGATTGACGGTGGCTGGGTCAATAATTTCCCCGTTGAGCGCATGAAGGAGCGTGGGGTGGATTTCATCATCGGCGTGGATTTTCCGAAGCGGATCCCGGAGGAGGAGACAGCGCTCAACCTGGTGGAAGTGCTGGTAGAATCCGGTTCATACGTCAATACCCGCTACAATGCGATCAATCGTTCCCTGTGCGACGTGCTGATCATTCCACCATTGGGGAAGCTGAGTGCTGCTGATTATCAGCAGGCGGATACCATCGTGCGTTTGGGGGAGATGGCTGCCCGGCAGCAGTTCGACCGTCTCGTCTTCCTGGCGGATTCCCTGCGGATCAGCAAGCGGGTCATACCGGATCCCATGCCCCGGGCCGGGCAACCGGTCACCCAGGTGGTGGTCGAAGGCCTGGGGATCACCGAGCGCCGGGTCATGGACCGGATCCTCAAGGCCGATTACGGCCAGTATGCCCATCCGGAAGACCGGCTCCGGGTTGTTCGCGACCTCTATGGCACGGGCGATTATGATCGAGTGGCCTACCGGATGCAAACGGATTCCCTGGATGGTGGTCAGCGCTTCCTGCTGGAACTGCGGAAGAAGGGATCACCGGCCAGCCTCAATTTCAGCCTCAACTATACCAGCGACTACAAGGCGGCCCTGTTGGCCAATTACACCAGGCGCAACTGGTTGTTCAACGGGAATCGCCTCCTGGCCGATCTGGTCATCTCCGAGAATCCTGTCCTGCGATTGCGGACACATTCCGTCATGGGCATCGGTTGGCGACCGGCCGTGGAGATCCTCGGATTCCGGTTCCGGCAGCCACTCTACACGGACGGCAAAGCCTTCAGCCGGACGGTCTTCGAGCATCTCGGGGTATCCGCCGGGGTCCAGCGCAACCCATCGATCAACACGGTGGTCGGCGCCCAGGCGATCTACCGGTATACCGCCTTTTCCGGTGATGCCTTCGAACTGCTGGGCTTGCGACCCCTGATCCAGCGGTTGGTCGACCTGAATCTGGAGGTGCACCATCGGCCCTTTCGGGACGATCGGCATCCGGTGGGTTCGGCTGCCGATCTGGAGCTGGTGGTCAGTTCACCGGCAGAACGCAGTTTGTTCCAGGGGCCGACCATCTTCTATCGGGCCCGGTTGTCGCACGGATTCTCCCTGGGAAGGAACTGGACCCTGACCGGGACCATTCACAGCGGCAATACGCTGAACCGGCGGTTGACCGGTCCGAACCGGTTCTTCGGAGGGAGCTATGGTGCCTCCTATCCACTCAACCAGATGCCGGTGTTCGGCTATGAACGGATGGAACTGATCGCCGACGGTGGGTTGCATGTCGCTCATGTTGACCTCAACTGGTTGCTGGCCAGGAATCATGCCCTGCTGGTCGTGGCCGGGGGTGGGTTCACGACCTCCCGTCAACCGGGCGATTTTCTATCCTTTACCACTACACGCATCGGCGGATTTGGTGCGGGATACCTCTACCATTCGCCCATAGGTCCGTTCCGGATCCTGGTCGGCCGCCCCATCGATCGCCCGGATTGGGTGCTGAACCTGGTCCTGGGGCACTGGTTCTAGTCGCACCCGAATCTGCTCCAGAACGTCAGTTCGGGTGATCCATTTCCCCATGAATCGTTGAACAATCGGGTGCTGAAATGAATTTGATTGGAAAAAAAAACATTGACCATATGAAGACCGTATTCCATTATTTGATCGCCGGGTTGTGCTGGGTATTTCTCGGACAGGTTCATGCCCAGGTAGCCATTGGTACCGCTCCTTCCACTGTCCGGATCACCGGTGACCAGGGAGGCAAGGTAGCCGGAGGGGACTGGTCCTCTGACGAGATCAGGGGCAAGGTGTACACCGTGATGTATGTCGATCCGGACGAGAAGGATGTCAATGAGCATGTGGAGCGGTCGCTGAAGGCGGAGAACTTCCCCCGTGACAAATATGGGTCCATGGCCATTGTCAATACTGCTGCAACCTGGAAACCGGATGCGGTGATCAAAATGATCCTCAAGAGCAAGCAGAAGGATTACCCGGATTCCATCTATATCATGGATCGCCAGAAAGTGCTGGTCAAGAAATGGGGCTTGAAGGACGACAACTATCATGTGCTCACCTTCGGGAAGGATGGCAAACTGCTCTATTCCAAAGCCGGGGCACTGAGTGACCGGGATATCCAGGAGTTGAAGCGGATCATTCGGTCCAACCTGTAACGACCGCCAGGGGGTTGGACTTTCCAGTTGTGCACTCTGGCTTGTACCTTTGGTGCATATGCGAACGATTCGGATCATTCTTCTGAGTTTCCTGGTACTCCAGGCAGGATGGGTGTGGGGGCAATCCCGTCAGATGCAGACCTTTCCCGCGCTGGAACTCGGAGGTGACCAGGGGGGGACACCCGCTGGGGGGACCTGGCGTTCTGAGGCCCTGATGGGCCGTCCGGCGGTGATCGCACTGGTCAATCCCGATTATCAGAATCGCCTTTCGCCGATCGAGGAGGCCATTGAGCAGGAGTCTGTACCTGCTTCATCGGCCCATTTCATCAAGATCCTGGATACGCGTTCCAGTTGGAAGCCCGACAAGGTGATCCAGGCCGGTGTCTGGTGGGATAAGATGACGACAACCTTCGATGAAGCCAGGAATGATGGGATCGTGCAAGCCCTCTTTGTCAGTCGATCGAGAAAGAAAGCGGAATGGGCCATCATATATGATCGCGACGCCATCACTCGCCGGGCCATGCAATTGGATCAGGAGCCTGTTTACCTCTTTCTGTTGGATGCCCAAGGACGGGTCATTGATCAGTTCAAAGGCACGCCAACCGGCAAGATGGCCAGGTCCTGGGTGCTACGGATCAAGCAGAAGGGCAATTCTTGATCAATGCCGGATTCCCTGTCAGGGCATAATGATGCGTTCCCTGTGTAGAATGGTTCCTTCGAGGGTTTGAGTGTGCAGGAAATAGATGCCCGGTTGATCAGGCATGCTGATGGAGGTCACGTGCAAGCCCCCGGAAACATGGGTTCTGCTCACCTCGCGGCCCAACGCATCGTTCAGGATGATCTCACCTGGCTGGTCGACCGCCCATTGGACGAAGGTATGACCATCAATGGCGGGATTTGGCCACACGATCCAGGCGTTATCGGGAAGTGGGTGTGATACACTGGTCGTCGGTGCACAATCCTCCTGGTAGTCGACCAGCGCCTCATACTTCGGGAAATAGTCATCCGGGCAGAACTGGCATTCCAGGCTGCCGAAGCTGCCGTATTTCTGGCTCGGCACCCCGATGTAGGAGAAGTGCATGAGCAGGCCGGGGTCGGCCGGTGTACCCAGGGTGGCCAGCGAGTCCAGCCATTCCCGGTACAACGTGTACATGCCGGAATCGCGCTGGGCGGCGACCATGGCCGGCCCGTAGTTCTGGTCCGTGCCCCAGGGGTCAGGGGTGAGATGCTGCCCTCCTTCGTAATAGAGCATGGGGATGCCCAGTTCGTCCGCGATGGAGGTCTGCTGGCTGATGGTCCAGGGCCAGGCTTCGTTGAGCATGCCCTGGCGGGCCCAATACAGGACCTCCTCCACTGGCACGTTGTTGCCCATCGTCTTCAGGGCCGCATGGCCTTCACCGGGGATATGGAAATACGCAGCGGGCGCGAAGGCATCAATGGATCCGGGAGCCATGTTGAACACCACACGGTTGCTCACATCCTGCCAGGAATGCTGCACACCTACCACCCGGACAAGGCGGTCCATCTCATTGGCAAACACATCCGACCAGATGTCCAGGGCATTCTGGACAAAGGGGACCGTTCGCTCCGGCCACGGGGTGTTCTGGTCACCTTCCTCGTTGAGGTAATGGGTCTGGTCGAACAGCCAATTCCAGGTCTCGTTGGAATATTCCACATAGAGCGTCAGTCCGGGGTCCAGCTGGTCGCGAAACAGTTCGGCCATTTGCTGGATGTAGTCGTCATCCGCCTGGTGGGGGATGCACACCCAGGCATCCTTCTGGAGGTCATTGCAGGCCCGGATCATCAGCTCGTAGGGCATGCCGACATCGGTATAGACATAGTCGTCGATCAGGGCCCGGTCCGTCCAGGATTCCAGGGGTGAGTTGTTCGTGTACCCCCAGTCCATGAAGCGAAGGGCCGAGAAGGGGGCAAGTTTGTCCATCCATTCGGCACACCAGATCTGTTCCTGATGGGTTTCCTCGGTGCCGGGCATGAGGAAGCGGATATTGCGGAGGTGGTTGGACGGGTCGGTCTGGTGGATCTCCAGGGCCATGATGTTGGCCACCCCGGGCGTGACCTGGACCTCCATGCGACCGGGTTCCTCGGCGATGACCTGGGCATCCCATTGCAGGACGATCTCGCCTTCGCCTTCATAGAGCAGGGTGTATACCCCTTCCGGAAGGACGCTGGTGTTGGCCCATACGGTGAGGACGATCTGCGGGGCCTCGGTGCCGGGAATATCCTCCACGGGGACCTGCATCGGCCATCCATGCTCGTCGAGGTCAAAATAGGGGAGTACCTGAGTATCCCATAAGTTCTGGCCGCCTCCGACCCACCAGGCATTGTGGGTGGTCCAGGTGCGGGCATATTTCATGATGTCCACCAGGGGCCATTCACTGCCGTAGTCTGCCGGTCCGGCCAGGTTGGTGCCGATCCGCAAGGGGCAATCGCTTTGGGCGGTTCCGATGGTCATACTGGATGCCAACAAACAAAGGAGGATCACGATCCGCATATATAGATTTATTGTATAAAATAATTATTCCTCATCACCTCATCACCTCATAACTCATCACCTCTCCAACATAGAATCTTTGCCCTGGCATTCCGCTGCCTCAGTGGCCGAGGGCCTTATGCAGGGGATCGGGTACGCGAACGACCTTCCTGGTCGTATAATCAAAGGCCACCATGCCCGTCTTGGCCAGGGCCAGGAGGCGGTTGTCCTGATCGGGGAGGGTGAGGCGATAGACAAAATCCCAGTTCTTCGGGGTCCAGTCGGCTGTGCCCACCTCGATCCGAATCCGGTCGTTGAAGAAGCCTTCGGCGAGGTACTGAATGGCGGAATCGACCTGCAGAAAACCGACCCCATGGGCGTCCAGTTCGGAGAGGCCCAGATCTGCCAGCCATTGGACCCGGGCCTC
>Ga0116151_10004892_pt1 | contig 11728 bp, 10 predicted proteins | sample AD_UKC117_MetaG_FD_89893 | JGI IMG/M metagenome (GOLD analysis project Ga0116151, IMG submission 89893) | Active sludge microbial communities of municipal wastewater-treating anaerobic digesters from Hong Kong - AD_UKC117_MetaG | ecosystem: Engineered > Bioreactor > Anaerobic > Digestate... | reverse complement strand
GGTCATGGGCGTTGGGTATTGAGTCTACAAGAGAAGGGCCATTTATGGGTAGATAAGTAAACAGGTAGATAGGAAGATACTGTACCTATCTACCTGTTTACCTATAACAATCTGTTAACTTATTTGGTAAAGAGGTTCATGTCGATATGTTCCCAAGTGGGGCTGGGAATAATATCGAGATTCACCTTACCTTCGGCAGCGGCATCAACGACCGTCTGAACCTCGGCACCACCACCCAGGGTTGCGCGTTCGAGATAGTCGACATCACCACTGAGCAACTGGGCCACAGCCTGGTTGGTATCTTGGATGAAGGTAATGATCACCTGATTGACCTTGGGCGCCGGCTCATAGTAGGGATTGACTTCCATGACCATGCGGGAACCCTTGGACCATTCGGTCAACACGAACGGGCCGTAGCTCAGGCGCTGCTCGGCAATCTCCGGAAGCGTCTGCCACTCGGCGGCCGGCACATCTTTGAGCATACGACCATCACTCAACACCTGATGGCTCGGGTAGATCTCACCATACGGGAAGAGGAAGTAGGTCGGGGATTGGTAACCGGGCAGATAGGTAACGGTGGTTGACATGTCACCATATTCCTGGGACGCCATGGCCTCACAGGTGATGAACGACGTCGCACCGGAATCCTTATCACACTCAATCTGGTGGGCCAGCGCAATATCATCGGAAGAACCAGGGGTACCATCACTCCAGGTAAATGGCTTCACTTTATAGGTAACGGTCAACTCCGGCAACTGCACGGTGCTGGTACCGTCGTAGCTGATCGTCTCACCGTCGACGATGATCTGAGTGCCCTCGGCCAATTCTTCGGGTTCACCGTCGGCATTGTAGACCATGGCACCGGCAGTAACGTCAATCATGTTATTCTCGGCCAGACCATTTTCAATGGTCGAAAGTTCATCCTGCGCAACCGGCTGATAGTCATAGTTATACTGCGTCCACATGTTGCCGACCGCCAACTGGGCAGCCTGGCGTTGCACGGCAGCCGAGACAATCAGCGTAAACATGCTGGAGGGTTCCTGCGAGAAACCAGCGACGATCGTATCACCACCGTCGGCCAATTCCCACTCCCAGCTGTTGGCGGAGGAGTATTCGGTGGGATCGGGCTTGAAGTTCAGCAGGTTGTTGCTCCAGGCTTCGGCCTCGGCACGTTGGAAGAGCGGCAAAGAGACCATATCCTCGGCAAATTTCTCTTCCACGATATTGTAGGCAGCGGCACGTTCGTCACGGACAAGCGTATTGTTGGCAAGGACGATAGCCTGGCTGGCTTCTTGGTTACACCAACCCATGTAGTTCTGGCCTTCCCAGTTGTTGCTGGGCAACGGAATCTGGTTGCAGGCATAGAGCGTACGGCCGGCCGGATTTGCCTGGCCAACCCAAGCAAAGGCACCGAGTTCAAAGTCACGGCGCTGCAGACCGGTTGAATCACCAAACCACCAAGAAGCAGGTGTGTGCAGGCGAATAATCTGGATTCCACAATCGGCCAGATTCTGCTCGGCAACCGCGGCCCAGGTCTGGCGGAATTGGGCGGTTGTCGTGGTGAACTTCAGCGACAGCGGGTTGCCATCTTTCTCGCGCACCCCGTCACCATCCGCGTCGGTCCAACCGGCATCTTCTAGGATTTGCTTACCGGCTTCGACATCATAGGGATAATCTTGGTAAGGACCACCATATGCCCAGTGCGTCTTGGGCAGGAAGCTATCCATGCGCAGCGCGGCCTTGTCGTCAACATAGGGATAGACGGAAGCGATCAAGGCGTCGCGATCGATGCAGTGGGCAATAGCCCGGCGGACATTCACATCGCTCAAAATGGGGTGCGGCGTGGTGTAATCCTCTTGGATATCCCCGTCGACGGCCGCAGGCGCCGCTGGAGCAGGACCGGCGGTTGGCGGTGTACAGGCACTGAAGATCAGGGCCGACACCACAAAGAGCGCCAATACATGAAAGTGTTTGGTTCGCATAAAACGACTCCTCTGTGAAACAAATGGCAAATGAACTTATATGATAGACATATTCTTACTTCGCTCATATCGGTATACAACTGAAGTACCTATCTTTCTCTGAGAGAATGTACGACAGTTTCAGTCAGTTGCCCATATGAGCGTCTTATTTTGCTCATATGGGCAGAGAAATGAAATTGCCTACTGTTCCAGAGAAACAGCACAATTTCAACCACATACCTAGATGAGCCTCACAGTTAGCGTTCATCCATTATCTGGCTACCACACGCACGAAATGCGGCAAGCACCGCACAACGCATAAGTACGGCAACAATTTAATGGATAAACGCTAAATCGGACACAGATCAAATCGACCGCTACTCACACAACGTCGGCTGCTAATCGTCGTGCTATTCAAAAATTGGATTGCAGCAAACTCGTGCTCATTGACTTCAATATAAGCCTTGACCGGGACCTCCCGAATGAGAGCAGGGCTAGCATAGGTAATTTGATAAGTGCCATAAATGGCTCGATTACCGGATTGCCGAGTACGGGATACGGGTTCCGCGGCCATGGCGACTTTATTCCTGGCAACCGATGTGGGTGCCGCAGGGGTAGCGGCCTCTTCTTGTTCGGCGGGGAAAACCAAAGTTGACGATGCAGGCACTAATGAACCGACCAGTTTGGTGCCATGCTCCCAGGATTGAGAGAATGAACTGGACAAGAGTGGCTGAAACAAGTCATGCATCACGGTTGTCTCAGTAACCGGATCCGTAATCCCTGCGACAAGGCAATAGACCAGCAACATGGATAGCGCAGCCGTCGCCAATCTGGGTATAGGCCAAGGGTATAGGTTGGCGTACAATGTCTGTGTCAGTCTACTCCTTTGCAAGCGATCCAACAAATTGCGAGAGTGGTTATAAAGTAAGCTAGGACACGTTAGGAGCGGCAACAAAAACCGAAAAAGATAGTAATTCCCACTCCATTCTTGTTGTTCGAGATAACAAGCCAGTAGGGCAAGGAGGCGCAACCGTCTCCAGCGAGCAGAGTGAGAACTTGCCCACAACACACCGGCAACAGACGCCCTGTCACGCGTGGCTGAATTGCCGTCGAGAATGAGCGATAAGATCTCTTCCTCTTCCCCCACAGTGTGCGCAATGCGCTGCAACAGGGCCCCACTGATTGCGCTGCGCGGCATGACCCCATGTTCGAGGGCAACAAGTTGCGCCTCATTGATCCCAATGCGCAAGGCGAACTCACTTTGCGAGCAGGGCAACATTGTCCGGGCAGCTTGGAGATATTCAGCAAAGTCAACCAACCCTTGTGTCATGGCGTGGCCCGGGTGATGACCTTGCGCTGCTGCCAGCAGTTCGCCCATCTCTTGCACGAATTGCCCGTGACTTTCAATATCCAACGGTTCAGCACGCGATGAGTGATTCATGATCCGCTTTGGTGGATTCTCGCTTCTTCCAATTCCAACAGACTTCGCAACTTTTTCAGCAAGCGATGATGCTGCACCTTGACTGCGCCTTCGCTTTTTCCCACATACTCACCAATTTCGGCAAAGGTCATATTGCTATTGTAGCGCAACCGCAAAATTACTTTCTGTTCTTTTGTTAGTTGGTTGGTCGCGGCATACAATAGTTGATTGGCCTGTTTCCGTACACCAGGAGCAAAGAGTTCGAAGAGCATCGTGTCTTCGCCCTCCAACCGAGCAAAAAGAAAACCTTCCACCAATTCCAATGGCACTTTGGTGCGTTTTTCACGATGAAACTGTTTTACACGATTGGCAGCACAACGAAAGAGCCAAGAGCGCAACGGATCTTCCGCTTCAACATCCGCCCGATACTCAAACTGTCCCAACTCTTCCAGTGCAATCAACCACACCTGGCAAAAGATATCCTTTGCCTCAGCATCGGCACCATCCACCTGCGCATAAATGTATTCCCAGATGAGATGACAATACCGATTATAGATTGCAGAAAAGGCAAGTGCCTTTTCCGCTTGACTCCCCTGGTGAAAACGCTGGACAAGTTCCGGCGTCCCCGACGAGGAAGTCGCGGTTTCAACGAGTAGTGCCGTAGGTGGCCACGGTGCAGCCATTGTCAAATGAGGGGCAGCCATACCAGTTTCATCATGTCAGGATAGTTTTATACAGAGTAGGTTCATCAGGCATTATCACCTGCACAAGGCGCCACTGAATTACAATACAGGGTTCTTATTGCATATAGGCAGCGAGGTTACACTTTCACAGAAGCAACTTTCACAGAAGCAAAAGACACCTGACTGACCAGGCGGCTGTCAATCAGGTGTCTTTTCACTGCTTATCTGTGAAAAGTGTGAAAACCAATGATTTAACCGCAGGAAAATAATTGTGTTTTCATTGGGATCCCTTGGACAAGGCTAATGAACGAAGTAGATAGGTAGATCTCCCGTTTCCCAGAAAGGGGCGCTCCTGATTTTTGTCCAGGTATTTACGCGTAACTGCACTAGTCCACGTAGATGCGTTTCGGCACCTAATCATAGAGGAAACAGGCCACGTAATGGCCATTGCCGTAATCCTTAAAGGGCGGGTCTTGTTCACGGCAGATATCCATGACACGCGGGCAGCGAGTGCAAAAGTTACAGCCTTTGGGAGGATTGGCCGGGCTGGGTACATCTCCTTCGAGAATGATGCGGCGACGCTCATTCTCAATTTTGGGGTCGGGAATCGGCACAGCGGAGAGCAACGCCTGCGTGTAGGGGTGCATCGGATTGGCGTAGAGTTCGTCGCGGTCGGCCACTTCGGCGATTTTGCCCAGATACATCACGGCAATGCGATCCGAGATGTGGCGCACCACAGAAAGATCATGGGCGATGAAGAGGTAGGTCAGATTTAACTCATCCTGCAGATCTTCAAGCAGGTTGATGATCTGCGCCTGAATCGACACATCGAGCGCCGAAATGGGTTCATCGCAGACAATAAACGCCGGATTCACGGCTAGCGCACGAGCAATGCCAATGCGTTGACGCTGCCCCCCGGAAAACTCATGGGGATAGCGATTGACAAAGTAGGGATTCAAACCGACTGTCTTCAATAGATCTTGAACCCGCTCTTGTCGATCCTTGCGTCCGGAGCCGATGCCATGGACTTCGAGCGGCTCGCCGACGATGCTGCCCACCGTCATGCGGGGGTTGAGCGACGCATAAGGATCTTGAAAGATCATCTGCATCCGACGGCGCATTTTGCGCAGCTCTTCCCCTTGGGTTTGTGTCAGATCTTTGCCCTCGAAGATTACCTTACCGGCGGTCGGACGATGCAACTGAAGAATGGCACGCCCCGTCGTAGATTTACCACAACCCGATTCGCCGACCAAGCCAAGGGTCTCACCGCGAAAGAGTGTAAAATCGACACCATCGACCGCCTTAATCGCACCTACCTGTCGCTGGAAGATGATACCCCGTGTGATGGGGAAGTGCATCTGCAAGCCCTGCACATCCAGTAACTTGCTCCCCTTTTCAGCACTCCCATTGGTGCTGTTGCCGTTCAATTCGCTCATTGCGCCACCGCCTCACTCTTTTCTGAAACATGGATTTGAATATTCACCAAATCTCGCCAATTCCAACAGGCTGTTTTGTGGCCCGATTCCACCATTTCCAAAGGCGGATTTTCTTGCCAACACTTGTCAGTGGCAAAAGAACAGCGCGGTGCAAATGGACAGTGAGAAGGCGGTTCCAACAGATCCGGCGGCAACCCCTCAATGGGCACGAGACGTTTTTGCCGGCCCAGATCCAAACGCGGAATGGAGCGGAGCAGACCAAGCGTGTAGGGGTGCAGCGGTTGAGCGTAAATATCGTTGACGGAGGCTTCTTCCACAATAAAACCCGAATACATCACGAGCACTCGCTCAGCCATGCCCGCCACAACTCCCAAATCATGCGTGATCCAGATAATCGCCATTCCTAGCTCTTCTTTGAGGCGACCCACCAGATCCACAATCTGCGCCTGAATGGTTACATCGAGCGCGGTTGTCGGCTCATCCGCGATCAGCAGTTGCGGGTTACAGCTCAAGCCCATGGCGATCATCACACGTTGGCGCATACCACCGGAAAACTGGTGGGGATAATCATCGAGGCGCGATTCAGCACCCGGGATGCCGACCAATTGCAAAAGCTCCACGGCGCGTTTGCGGCTCTGCTCACGCGACATATTCAAATGCAGTTCGAGCGCTTCCGTGATCTGTCGCCCGATGGTCAAGACCGGATTCAGCGATGTCATGGGATCTTGGAAGATCATGGCAATGCGGTTCCCACGGACGTGGCGCAACTCTTCTTCCGTGAGTTTGAGCAGATCCTGACCATCGAAGAGCACCTGCCCATCAACAATCTTGCCCGGCGGTTGGGGAATCAAGCGAATCAGTGACATTACACCAACGCTCTTGCCCGACCCGGATTCACCAACAATGGCGACAGTCTCACCGGCATTCACAAAATAAGAAATGCCGTTAACTGCGTGAACGACGCCGTCTTGGGTGAAGAATTGCGTCTTTAAATTCTTCACTTCAAGCAAATTCGCCATAGACGCTTACTCCTCTGTACGGTACAATGTACATTTTGACCCGCAAGATGCGAGATAGATAAAAGCTTAGTCTATCCAAAAACGCGCTGTTCCCGTTGGGCTACACCGAATGTTTGAATAGATGCTTAACACTTCAGAAATTTCAGACCTACACAACCACCTGAAACTGTCACCGCAAGTGCATGCATGCAACCGTTTGCCTTGGTATGGATTTACCACAGTGAGGCAACAGCCTTTTTTGTTGAAACAATTTTGCTCGCTTCTGTAGCACTACACACAGGGGTGTCAATCTCTGGAAGTAAAAACCTAATTATTGTTTAATTACAACAAACCATCATTGAGGATCGCCGGGGTCGTAAATCGATAATGACTTCGGATAAACCGAATATTATGATGATGATGTGATAGGGATCTACCACAATGTAAACCATGTGTCAATCTTTGAATAATCCCAATCAGCGAACAGTCGTTCTACTACTGTTCCCCGCTGGGCCACAACCAAATTTTCGAATAGATGCTTACGCAAACCACGGGCGGTTCTAGGCAGGATGTAGGTGATGGTTATGGTACTGCTGTCAGAGTAGCAAACTTTAGCAGAGTTGTCAAACAATATTTTAGCCAACCCCACTCCGGACAGCATAGAGCCGGAATCATCCAGAAGCTAAGCTTGCGCCGCCAACCACTTCTGTAAATGGCGGATTTGTGCTGTCACCGCTTGTCGACTCGTGCCGCCAGCCGTGTTGCGCGTGTCAACGCTTTTCTCAAAGTTCCACACAGCCATCACATCTTCTTCAAAAGCGTGATGTAAGGAAAGCAGATCATCTAGCGTCAGCTCGGAGAGCGGGATCGCCTGTATTTCAGCCATCTGCACCGCCGCCCCGGCCACATGGTGTGTCTCGCGAAAAGGCACCCCCTTGCGCACAAGATACTCGGCCAGATCAGTCGCCAACATCTCGGGACTCAGCGCCGTCTGCATCGCGGCCACATTCGGTTCCATCGTTGTCACGACGCCACAGGCAATTTGCAGCGCCAATGCTGCGTTGGCAACCGTGTCAAAAAGCGGTTCTTTGTCCTCTTGCAGATCTTTGTTAAAGGTCGACGGCAACCCTTTGAGCATCGCCAGCAGACCGGTCATGTTGCCCATGATCCGTCCAGACTTCCCCCGGATTAGCTCCAACGAATCGGCGTTTTTCTTTTGTGGCATCAAACTACTGCCCGTGCTGTAGGCATCGGCAATGGTCACAAACCCAAATTCGCGACTGCTGTAAAGAATCAGATCCTCAGCAAGGCTACTCAGGTGAACCATCGTTAGTGTCGCCCAGAAGAGGAACTCGGCAATGAAATCCCGATCGCTCACCCCATCCATGCTATTCTGCGTGATGTCGGCAAAGCCGAGATCGTCGGCCAGGGCCGTGCGATCCAATGCAAAGGGGTTCCCGGCTAGCGCACCGCTCCCCAGGGGCATCACATTGACGCGTGCAGCCAATTCATCCAGACGCTGTGCATCACGCTGCCAGGACCAGGCGTGGTTCAACAGCCAATGGCTCCAGCGAATGGGCTGCGCCGGTTGCAAGTGGGTATAGCCAGGCATGAGAATGTCAATCTCCTGCTCGGCGCGTGCAACGGTGACCCGAATCAATTCATGAAGATGGTTGCGCAAGGTTTGAATCTCCTTGCGCAACCAAAGGCGAACATCGGTGGCAACCTGATCGTTGCGGCTGCGTCCGGTATGTAACTTGCCGGCCACGGCCCCAATCAACTCGGTCAACCGCCGTTCATTGGCCGTGTGAATGTCTTCATCGCCGGCCTTGAGCACAAACCTACCCTCTGCCCACTCTTGGGCCACCTGGGCTAGACCCTCCACAATCGCCGCTGCTTCTTCCGCGGTTAAAATGTTGGAGCGAGCGAGCGCCCGCGCATAGGCCTGACTGCCCCGGAGATCTTCAGCCCACAATTTTTTGTCAAACCCAATGGAGTCATTAAACTCCTCCATCAACGGATCCGTAGCCCCGGTAAAGCGGCCACCCCACAATTTGCTTGCCATAATTTCATCGCTTTTCTCGTCTGCGGCCGGTAAGATCGACGCAGAGAATTTCAGGTTAGAGATTGTTTAGGATCGCTCTAAACATTCTCGGTACCCGCTGGCCACAACCGAATGTTCGGAGCGATTCGTCTTATGCAACTCATGTGCCAAACGGCGCTTTTCTTAGATTCGCTGATAATCGGCGAGGTCTGTTACAAGGCGAATTTGGCCATAGTGCCACTGCACCCACAGGAGTGTGATCAACCCACCGGCCAGAAGTGCGAGCACCCCCACCAACCCCGCCTCCGGCCCAAAGTCACCACCGGTCCAGACTTTGGGCCCAAGCTGCTGAATCTGAAAGACAGTTGTTGCGCTGAGAATGTTGCCACTCACTGGAAACCCATAGACATTGCCCTGAAAAAAATTCCAGGTAACATGCAAGCCAATGGGAATGCCCAGTCGTCCCGTTAAGATGTACCCCAAGCCCAGGCAACCGCCGGCAACGATCAGGCCCATTGTGCTAACCCACGTGCTGTTCGGGTTGAAAATATGCAACAGCCCAAAAAGGGTCGATGAAAAGAACCAGGCCCACAACACCGCCCACCGTCGGCGGCTGTGCGAGGTGGTGAAACCTTCGGCCAAGTTGCGCAATTGGTAGCCGCGCGACAACAACTCTTCATTAATGCCGACAACAATAAAGAGCACAATCGGCTGCCAAATCGCCACCGCAAAGGAGGTACCTGGCAAGCCCACATAAAAGTGACTGCTAATCGCAACCCAGCCCAAGTACCACTCCGCGATAAAGATGCCACTGATCAGCAGCGCTCCCAAAGAGAGGCCAAAAGAGAGATCAGACCACCATTGGCTGTCGAACTGCAGACCAAGGGTACGGAGTGGGCGGTGATCAATATAGACAGCCATGTACCAGGTAAGGGCGATCACCAGCACCAAATTTAACAAATAAAAGAGCAGGTTGTCGGCAATTGGTGTAAGTACAGGAATAAAACGGGTCAGGATCACAGTAAGCGGCGAACCGATGACAGTGCCGGCAAAAATCTGAATCAGCACCCATAGGACTAAATGAAGCAACACACGCCACCCGGACCGCAACCGCTCTTCACCACTGTTCCAAAAAAATGTTCGTATCCCCCACATGGAGAGAGATCATCCCTTCGCGTTGACAAATTTTTGGGGCGGTATGCATAATTTGCTTCGATGAGCGATTCGTCGTTTGCACCCATCACAAGTTAGTATAGTATACCGTGAAGTGCATTTTTTCCAGAATGCAAAATCACCAAAATAATCTTGGCCGTTTTAAGCTCTTTGTACTACACTTTGTGACAGCGCTGGGTCTGTAGGCGCTGCGATAGACATTAAGAAAGAGATTCGTGGTGCTACACTCGGTTTGCCTCGAGGTCATACCAACAACGTTTCTGAGAAACTATAGCACAACTTAGGTGCTACGATTCCGCCAACGACTTGTCGGTAGCGAGATTAATCCCTTATGACTGAACAAAACTCTTCCCAACAGCGTGCACGTACGAGCGGCGCAACCAACAAATTTATTGACCCCAACACGGTTAAAGCAAAGGTCCATCAATATCAAGACGGCAAAGAGGGGCCTTCGTCACAGGCAGACGAGGCAACCGACGAAAAACCCCGTGCGGTGCCACGTAGCGAGCTCGAGTGGAATGATCTGATCAGCAACCGCATTGAAGAGGCCATGCGCAATGGCGCCTTTGACAATCTGCGCAATAAAGGCAAACCGCTGCCCTCTCTGCGCAACCCCTATGTGCCGGCGGACCAACAGATGGCCAATGATCTTCTCAAAAACAATGGTCTGGCACCCCAATGGATCAGCGACCGCACATCAATGCTGCACGCCATTGAACTCTTCCGCGTCAAGCTCGCTGCGATTGCCTTGGCTTACCAGGCGGAACTGGCTGATGCCACCACGCCGATTCTGCGCAACGCCGTCCGCGATCGCTGGGTGCTACAGGTAGAACGTTGGCAAGAAGAGATTCACACCTTGAACCAGCGCATCAATGTGATCAATCTACAACAGCCCATCGCCCGTCTGGAAATTTTCAAGTTGCGCCTGGACGATGAACTGCAGCGCGTGGAGATGAACCGCGCCCTCTAGCCAGTGGCAGGTAGCAGATGTCACTGGCAATGCTGCTACCTGCCTCCTGCGTGCCTTTACCCTCGCCCCACAAAAGGCATCTGTGTTGCCATCACGGTTATGAACTGAACATTCGCATCGAGCGTTAAACTGTCCATATAGACGATGGCGCGCGCCACATTCTCCACATCCATCGTCGGTTCTACTTTAACCTCGCCGTTGGCCTGGGGTACACCCCGTTGCATGCGTTGTGTCATGGGTGTAGCGGCGTTACCGATGTCGATCTGCCCACAGGCAATATTATACTTGCGTCCATCAAGCGAGGTTGATTTGGTGAGGCCGGTAATGGCGTGCTTGGTTGCTGTATAGGGCGCCGAATTGGGCCGCGGGGCGTGGGCCGAGATCGACCCATTGTTGATAATGCGCCCGCCTTGGGGATCCTGCTCCTTCATGATCTTGATCGCTTCCTGTGTGCAGAGAAACGACCCCGTGAGGTTGACGTTGACGACATGTTGCCACTGCGCCAACGGCAGCTCTTCCAAAGGCACACCGGGTGCGCCGGTACCGGCATTGTTGAAGAGCAAATCCAGCCGACCAAACGTTTCCTTGGTCTTGGCAAAGAGCGCCTGCACCGAAGCGGGGTCAGTCACATCGGTTGGCACGGCGAGCACCCGATCCGCGGCAGCACCGGCATCGTCGATGGTGCTCTGCAGCGCTTCCGCACGTCGGCCGGCCACCACCACCCGGTACCCCTCACGCAACAGCGCCAATGCGGTCGCCTTGCCAATTCCGCTGCCGGCCCCGGTAATCAGGGCCACCTTTCCCTGTGAACTCATTTTAGTCTCCTCCTCGAATCAAACTATCTGTGTTTATCTCTGGCGAAAATTTCATGGTTATTGGTGCCGTCGACATGTGGCCTGGTATGCACCTGCGATCAGCTGACTAGTACACGATGGCGTAAATAAGCCAATAGCTCAACCCCTCCCTAACCCTCCCCGACATCAGCTTTGCTTTACCCACATCTTCAGTCAGAGAAACGGGGGTATCGATGGCCGCCCGAGGCT
>Ga0116151_10004891_pt1 | contig 11729 bp, 13 predicted proteins | sample AD_UKC117_MetaG_FD_89893 | JGI IMG/M metagenome (GOLD analysis project Ga0116151, IMG submission 89893) | Active sludge microbial communities of municipal wastewater-treating anaerobic digesters from Hong Kong - AD_UKC117_MetaG | ecosystem: Engineered > Bioreactor > Anaerobic > Digestate... | reverse complement strand
TGCGCAGTCACCACGCTTCCCCCATGCTTTCCCGGGGCAATCCTCAAGCGCGGCCCCGCGGATTCCGGCAGGCTCACTTCCGGAGTAAACGGAGAGCCGCATCATGTTCGACGCATCGGAACCCGCCATCCGGCGGCGCCGGGAGGGCAGCATCGACGCCGATTTCTATCTCGACCGCGCGCGCGGGTTTCGCGCCGCATCCTTGCGCGATCTCCTCCGGCGGATCTTCCGCCCGGCTCAGAGCCCCCAGACCAGCAGGATCATCGGGATGCCGACGAGCGTGACGAGGGCCTCGATCGGCAGGCCGAGCCGCCAGTAATCGCCGAAGCGGAAGCCGCCGGGGCCGAGGATCAGCGTGTTGTTCTGGTGGCCGATCGGCGTGAGGAAGGCGCAGGAGCCACCGATCGCCACGGCCATGAAGAAGGCATCGGCATTGGCCTCGAGGGCGCGCGCCGCGCCATAGGCGATCGGCGCCATCACCGCCACGGTGGCGGCGTTGTTCATCACGTCCGAGAGCGTCATCGTCACCAGCAGGACCAGCACCAGGGCCGGGATCGGCGCGCTCCGGGCGACGTTCTCGACAAGGAAGCGCGCGACGACCTCCGCCGCGCCGGTGGTCAGCATGGCGCCGGCGACGGGCAGCAGGCAGGCCAGCAGCACGATCACCGACCAGTCGATCGCCTCGTAGGCCTCCCGCGGCGGCACCACCCGGGTCACCATCGCCGCCAGCACCCCGGCCATGAAGGCGACGGGTGCCGAAACCGCGCCGCTCGCCGCCGCGGCGACCGCCGCGAGCAGGATCCCGGAGGCCAGCAGCGCCTGCCGGCGGTCCGGCAGCCGCAGATCCCGCGTCGCCAGCGGAAGGCAGCCGAAATCGGCGGCGAACTCGGCCGCCGCCTCGGCCGGGCCCTGGACCAGCAGCACGTCGCCCGCCTCGATGGGCGTGGTGCGCAGCCGGCCGACCCGGCGCGTGCCCTCATGGGAGATCGCGAGCAGGTTGACGTGATAGCGCAGCCGCAGGTTGATGCCCTGGGCGGTGCGGCCGATGATCGCGGCGTTCGGGGCGACCACGAATTCCAGAAGGCGGATGTCCTCCTCGTCGCCGGCGGATCGCTCGGCCTTCGCCTTGGCATCGGTGGCTTCGCCCGGCTGACCCTCGGCCTCGGCCTCCTTCCGGTCGTCGGCGGGCGGCTCCCCCTCCCTGGCGGCCTCCGGGGCCGCGATGGCTTCGGCCAGCTCGAGGCCGAGCGTGCCGAGCGCATCCGAGAGCCCGTCGGGCTCGGCCTCGAGCACCAGGATGTCGCCTTCCCGGATGGCGAGCGCCGGGCGCGGGGCGCGCAGGCGGACCTCCCGGCGCACGAGCCCCAGGACCTGCACATTGGCGTCGCGCACCGCATCCTCGACCGCGCGCACCGACATGCCCACCGCCTTGGCGCCCTCGGGGACGCGGGCTTCGGTGAAATAGGCGCCCGATTCGAAGCCCTCGGTACCGGGCCGCTTGCGCGCCGGCACCAGCCGCCAGCCGATGAGCGCGATGAAGGCGACGCCCGCCACGGCGATGGCGAGCCCGACCGGCGTGAAATCGAACATGCCGTAGCCCGCGCCGAGCGTGTCGCGGCGGTAGCCGGAGACGATGAGGTTCGGCGGCGTGCCGATCAGCGTTGTCATGCCGCCGAGGATCGAGCCGAAGGCGAGCGGCATGAGCAGCTGTCCCGGCGGCAGGTCCTGCCGTGCCGAGGCCTGGATCGCCACGGGCATGAGCAGCGCCAGTGCGCCGACGTTGTTCATGAAGGCCGAAAGCCCCGCCGCGAGCGCGGTGAGGATGACGATGCTGGTCACCGGCGTCGCCGCGGAAGGCAGCACCCGGCGCGCCAGCACGTCGACCGCGCCCGAGCTCTGCAGGCCGCGGCTGAGCACCAGCACCCCCGCGACGGTGATCACCGCCGGGTGGCCGAAGCCGGCGAAGGCGGCATCGCTCGGCACGAGCCCCGCCAGCACGCTGGCGATCAGGGCGGCGAGCGCCACCACGTCGTGGCGCCAGCGGCCCCAGGCGAAGAGCGCGACGGTGCCGGCGAGGATCGCGAGAATGAGTGTCTGGTCGATGTCCAAGCGCCTGCCCCCGGCCTGCGGGCCAAGGTTGCAGATCGCGGGGCGGCGTCAACCGCCCTCAGGACCTGCCGCCGATCTTCGGCTCCGATCCGCTGCGCAGCCGGGCGATGTTCGCGCGGTGGCGCAGCCAGACCAGGGCCGCCAGGGCGATGGCGAGCGGGATCGCCGCGCTCGGCCCGAGCAGGGCGAGCCAGAACGGGACCGCGGCGGTGGCGACCAGGGCCGCCAGCGAGGAATAGCGCAGCACCAGTGCCGTCGCGAGCCAGGTGCCGCAGGCGGCGAGGCCCACCGGCCAGGCGAGGGCCAGCATGATGCCGAGATAGGTCGCGACCCCCTTGCCGCCCTTGAAGCGCAGCCAGACGGGAAAGAGATGGCCGAGGAAGGCCGCGAAGCCGGCGACCATCGCCGCCGTCTCGCCGGCGAAATGCCGCGCGAGCAGCACCGCGACCGCACCCTTGCCGGCATCGAGCAGGAGCGTCGCCGCGGCGGCGCCCTTGTTGCCGGTCCTGAGCACGTTGGTGGCGCCGATGTTGCCCGAGCCGATGGCGCGCAGGTCGCCCAGCCCCAGCCCGCGGGTGATCACCAGGCCGAAGGGGATCGAGCCGAGCAGATAGGCGAGCAGGAACGTCGCGACGAGCATCAGGGCGCCTCCCTCCGGTAGACCTCGCGGCCGCCGACCCAGGTGGCCAGCACGCGGCCCTGCAGGCGGCGCAGGTCGTAGGGCGTGTTCTTGGACTTCGAGCGCAGGGTCGCGCGGTCGAGCACGAAGGGCGTGTCGGGGTCGAAGAGCACGAGATCGGCCGGGGCGCCGGGGGCGAGGCGGCCCGCATCGAGCCCGAGCAGCCGCGCGGGATTGAGCGCGAGCGCCCGCCAGAGCGCGGGGAGCGTCAGGTGGCCGGCGTGGTGGAGCTGCATCGCCGCCGGCAGCAGGGTCTCGAGCCCGACCGCGCCGGAGGCCGCCTCCTCGAAGGGCAGGCGCTTCTCCTCCTCGTCCTGGGGCGTGTGGAAGGAGCCCACCACGTCGATCAGCCCCTCGGCGAGGGCCTCGACCATCGCCACCCGGTCGTCTTCCGAGCGCAGCGGCGGGGTGAGCTTGAAGAAGGTGCGGTAATCCCCGATGTCGAGCTCGTTGAGGGTCAGATGGTGGATCGACACCCCGGCCGTCACCCGAAGCCCCGCGCGCTTCGCCCGCGCCAGCGCCGGCAGCCCCGCGGCCGCCGAGATCTGGTCGGCGTGGTAGCGCGCGCCGGTGATCTCGGCGAGCGCCAGGTCCCGCTCGAGCCCGATGCGCTCGGCCGCCGGCGGCACGTCCGGCAGCCCGAGCATGCTGGCGTAAAGCCCGGTGGTCATGCAGGCGCCGGCACTCAGCCGCGGCTCCTGCGGATGCCCGACCACCAGCGCCCCGAGCCCGGCGGCATAGGAGAGGCAGCGCTGGAACACCCGGGTATCCGCCACGGCGCGCGTGTCGGTGAAGGCCACCGCGCCAGCGTCCATCAGGAACCCGATCTCGGTCATCTCGCGGCCGTCGCGGCCCTTGGTCAGCGCCGCCATCGGCAGCACGTTGACCGGGCTCGTCCCCACCGCCCGGCGCTGCTGGAATTCGAGCGCTTCGGGCGTGTCGATCGCGGGCAGGGTGTCGGGCCGCGTCACCATCGTGGTGACGCCCCCCGCGGCGGCGGCGGCACCGGCGGTGCGGAAGCTCTCCTTGTGCCGCTCGCCCGGCTCCCCGACCTTGACGCCGATGTCGACGATGCCCGGCGCGAGGCAGCGCCCGCCGCAGTCGAGCCCCTCGCGCGCGCCCTCGAAGATCTCGGCGATCCGGCCGCCCTCGATCACCAGCCCGCCGTCGAGGATCCGGTCGCCCTTGGGATCGACCAGCCGGGCGTTGACCAGGGTCAGCACGCCGCCGCTCCGCCCGGCTCGTTGCGGCCGCGCAGGTTCCGCGCCAGCAGATCCATCGCCGCCATGCGCACCGCGACGCCCATCTCCACCTGTTCCTGGATGACGGAGACGTTGATGTCGTCCGCCAGAAGGCCGTCGATCTCGACGCCGCGGTTCATCGGCCCCGGATGCATGACGATGGCGTCCTCCCTGGCCGCGGCGAGCTTCTCGGCGTCGAGCCCGAAGCGGTGGTAGTATTCGCGCATCGTCGGGATCAGCGCGCCGTCCATGCGCTCCTTCTGCAGGCGCAGCATCATCACCACGTCCGCGCCCTCGATCCCGCGGCGCAGATCCTGGAAAACCTCGACGCCCATGCGCTCGGCCCCGGCGGGCATCAGCGTCGGCGGGCCGATCAGGCGGATGCGGTTCTCCATGATCCCCAGGAGCAGGATGTTCGACCGTGCCACCCGGCTGTGGGCGATGTCGCCGCAGATCGCCACCGTCAGCCGGCTGAGCCGCCCCTTGCGCCGGCGGATGGTGAGCGCGTCCAGGAGCGCCTGGGTCGGGTGCTCGTGGCGGCCGTCGCCGGCGTTCAGCACGGCGCAATTGACCTTCTCGGCCAGCAGGTTCACCGCGCCCGAGGCCGGGTGCCGCACCACCAGCAGGTCGGGGTGCATGGCGTTGAGCGTCATGGCGGTGTCGATCAGCGTCTCGCCCTTCTTCACCGAGCTCGAGGCCACCGACATGTTCATCACATTGGCCCCGAGGCGCTTGCCGGCGAGCTCGAAGCTCGCCTGGGTGCGGGTCGAGGCCTCGAAGAACATGTTGATCTGGGTCAGGCCGGCGAGCACGCGGGAATGCTTCTCCGCGCGGCGGTTCATCGCGACATAGGTCTCGGCGAGGTCGAGCACCGTCTCGATGGCGGCCCGGTCGAGCCCCTGGATGCCGAGAAGATGGCGATGCGCGAACAAGCGGGCCTCCGATCGGTGCCGGGCCTCTATAGCAGCCGCCCCGGGCGCGGCAAGGTCCCGCCGCGCCTGCGCGGGGGCGATCGCACTTGGCAACTCGACCTCGTCAAGCGAGGTTTGGCGCGTGCCAGGCGTCACCACCCCGCCCGGCGGGCACCGCCGGGTAGCGCCCGCCCCGCCCCCGTCACGCCGAAGGCGTGCCTCCGGCACGACGCGGGCGCTCCACACCCGCCGGGTCGGGCGCTGCCCGTGTCTTGTAGCGGGACGGTCGAAGGCGAAAGCACGAGATCCAGATGCAATTTCCCTCGCGGCTGCGTGGGCGCTCCTGATCCAAGGCTCATTCGTTCCTAGAGGAATGCGCCGTAGAGTTTGGAAACATCGAGAAAATAGGCGTCCATACTGTGGGGCGATCGGCCAGGGCAGGGCCCGCGCCGGGATCTGGTCTTGGCGGGTCGCATTGCCTAGGGTGAAGGGCAGCCAGGAGGAGACTCATGCGCGTGCCCGACCCCCCGACCGATGCTGCCGTCCTGCGCGCCGCCCTCGCCTGGCAGGTGGAGCTCGGCGCGGACGAGGCGATCGGCGAGACGCCGGTGTCGCGCTTCGAGGCCGCTGCCAGGCCTGAGCCGCCCGTGCGGCAGGCCGCGGCGGCAGCGGTGGCCGCGCCGGAAGCTCCGGCGGGAGTGACGACCGAGGCGCTGGCGGCGGGCTGCGGCGACCTCGCGGCGCTCCGGGCGGCGATGGCGGCCTTCGAGGGCTGCGCGCTGAAGAAGGGCGCGCGCAACCTGGTGTTCTCCGACGGAAATCCGGCGGCGCGGGTGATGGTCGTGGGCGAGGCGCCCGGGCGGGACGAGGATCGCGCCGGGCTGCCCTTCGTGGGGCGCTCGGGGCAGCTGCTCGACCGGATGCTGGCGGCGATCGGGCTGTCGCGCAAGGCCGAGGCGCCGGAGGCGGCGGTCTATATCACCAACGTGCTGCCCTGGCGGCCGCCGCAGAACCGCGATCCGGCGGCGGACGAGGTGGCGATGATGCTGCCGTTCCTCCATCGCCACATCGCGCTCATCGCTCCGGAGGTTCTCGTGGCCGTCGGAAATTCCGCGGCGCGGACCCTGCTGGAGACGACCACCGGCATCACCCGGCTGCGCGGGCATTGGGCGGAATGGCGGGGAATTCCGGTGATGCCGATGTTCCACCCCGCCGCACTCCTGCGCAATCCGGAGCTGAAGCGGGCGGCCTGGGCGGATCTGCTGGCGGTGCGGAAGCGGCTGGACGGAGCATGAAGGGGATCGACCAGGGCCTTGACTTCATTCCGGTTCGCATCGCGGTCCTGACCGTGTCGGACAGCCGCTCGCCGGAGGAGGACCGCTCGGGCGATCTCCTGGTCTCGCGGCTGACCGCGGCCGGGCATCGTCTGGCCGACAGGGCGCTGGTGCGCGACGAGAAGGCCGCGATCCAGGCGCGGCTGCGGGGCTGGATCGCGGATCCGGATGTCGACGTGGTGATCTCGACCGGGGGCACCGGGCTGACCGGGCGGGACGTGACGGTGGAGGCGCACGAAGAGCTGTACGAGAAGGCGATCAATGCCTTCTCGGTACTCTTTACCATGCTGTCTTACGAGAAGGTCGGCACCTCGGCGATCCAGAGCCGCGCCTGCGCCGGGGTGGCGGGCGGCACCTATCTCTTCGCGCTGCCGGGATCGCCCGGTGCATGCAGGGATGCCTGGGACGGGATCCTGGCGGCGCAGCTCGACTATCGGCACCGGCCCTGCAACTTCGTGGAGATCATGCCGCGGCTGGAGGAACACAAGCGGCGGAAATGAGCGGATCCGCGATGCGCGGAGCCAAGGCCCCGGCGCCCCGCGTTTGTGACGACGCCGGGGCTGCGCTAGGTTGCACGGTAGGACGGGAAGAGGGAGGCCGGCCATGGCGGATGCGGCGCGGGAGATCGGCGCGACGGGGCTGCGGGTGCCGCCGCTCTGCTTCGGCACCTCGAGTCTCGGGGGGATGCCCGATACCTTCGGCTACGACGTGGGCGAGGCGCGGGCGCTCGATACGCTGCGGGCGATCCTGGCGTTGCCGGACGGCTTCCTAGACACCTCGCGCGTTTACGCCATGGGGCGCAGCGAGGCGCGCATCGGCACGGTGGTGCGCGAGCTCGGCGGCTGGCCGGCGGGGCGGATCCTCTCCACCAAGCTCGACCGCGACATGGAGACGCGGCGCTTCGACGCGGCCCGCGCGCGCCGCTCCTTCGAGGAGAGCCTCGCGGCGCTGGGGGTGGAGCGCGTGCAGATCCTCCATCTGCACGACCCGGAATACGTGAGCGACCTCGGCGAGGTCACCGGCAAGGGCGGCGCGCTGGCGGAGCTCCTCCGCATCAAGGAGGAGGGGCTGGCGGATGCGGTGGGCCTCGCCGCCGGGCGCATCGAGGTGATGATGCCGATCCTGCGCGACTGGGACCTCGACGTGCTGATCACCCACAACCGCTTCACGCTCGTCAACCGCAACGCCGGGCCGATGCTCGATCTCGCGATGGCGCGGGGGATCTCGGTGCTGAACGCCGCGCCCTATGCCAGCGGCGCGCTCGCCAAGGGCGCGGCGGCGCATCCGCGCTACGTCTATCAGGAGGCGACCGAGGCGATGCTGGCGCCGGTGCGCGCGGTCGAGGCGGTCTGCGTGCGGCATGGCGTGCCGCCGGGCGCGGCGGCGCTGCAATTCTCCATGTGCGATCCGCGCATCGCCGCGACGATCTGCGGCGTGAGCCGACCCGAGAGGGTGGCGGAGACGCTTGCCTGGGCGGAGTGGCCGATCGGCGACGAGGTCTGGGCCGAGCTGATGGCGCTGCCCTTCGCCACCGACGACCCCGAGGCGACGCGGGTCTATACCCCCGGCTGACCGCGCGCCCCGAGCCAGCCGTCGAGGAAGGCGTCGAGGCCCAAGAGGAAGGTCGCCTCGCGGGCGGCGGGCGCGAACCAGGGGGCGGCGGCGGTGACGGCGGGATAGTCGCGGGCCATCTCCGCCTCGGGGACCGGGGCGACGGTGGAGGGGCCGCGGGAATAGCCTGCTGTCTCGTCGAGGCCCGCGCCCATCAGGTAATAGCCCAGCGCCCGGAAGAGGCGCGCGGCCTCCTCGTCGCTGGCGGTGCCTTCGCGGATCAGCGCGATCACGCCGTCGATCGCCCTGAGCGCCGTGGGCGTGTTCATGCGATGGGTGGCGAGGAAGCCGAAGAAGCCCGGGTTCGCGAGCGCCACCGCGCGCCAGCGGATGCAGAAGGCCCGCAGCCTTTCGCGCCAGGGCAGCGATGCGGCCGGCATCGGCAGGTACTGGCGGGCGATGCGGTCGATCAGCGCATCCATGAGATGCCCCGTGGAGGGAAAATAATGGTAGAGGCTCATGGCTTCGCAGCCGAGCTCGGCCCCGAGCTTGCGCATGCTGAAGCCGGCGAGGCCCTCGCGGTTGATCAGGGCGAGCGCCGCCGTCTCGATGCCCTCGGGCGACAGCGGCGGGCGCTTGCGGCGCTTTTTTGGTGCGTCCTGCATGGTGGTCCTCTCAAGCTGGCTTACACTGTAAGGCTTGACAAGTGTGTAGCACAAGAGCAGATTTCCGTCACTACCTTACGATGTAAGGCAGCTCGAATCGGAAAGGGTTGAAGGATGGCAAGGAGAATGCATCGGTCTTTCCCGCGCATCGCGATCGGCGTTTTCATGATGGGATCCTGCGCCGCGCTCGGCGTCGCGACGGCGGCCCCCGCCGCCGACGATGCCGCCGCGGAGGCCGCCTATGCCGAGATCGAGGCGACCTTCGGCACGGTGCCGGGTTTCGTGAAGCAGTTTCCCAAGGCGGCGATCGCCGGGGCCTGGGCGGAGCTGCGGGATCTGGAGCTGAGCGACCAGACCGCCCTGCCTCCAAAGGTCAAGGCGCTGATCTCGCTGGCGGTGGCGGCGCAGATCCCCTGCGATTATTGCATCTGGGCCGACACCAATTCGGCGCGTGCCGCCGGCGCGACCGACGAGGAGATCGCCGAGGCGGTGGCGATGGCGGCGCTGACGCGGCACTGGAGCACGGTGTTCAACGGGCTGCAGGTCGATCTCGACCAGTTCAAGGCCGATCTCGGCGGCAACTGACCGGGGGCGCCTCGTCCCCGCCGGCCGGGCCGTGGCCCGGTGCCGGCGGGAGCCTGGCGCTCAGCCCTTTCCGGGACCGAAGTCGGCGGAGGTCACGACGCCGTCGCCGTCGATGTCCATGCGGGCGAAGGCGTCCGGCGCGCGATCGGCGAATTCGGCGCGCGAGACCGCGCCGTCGCCGTCGATGTCGTTGAGATCATGCGCGAAGCCCTGTTCGAGGCCGAGCATCGCGCCGCGGGGCTCGCCCTTGAGGTTCGTGGCCATGTCCTCCTTCCGCGTCTCCTCGAAAAGGGTCCATTCCGCGCTGTCGAGCAGGCCGTTCTCGTCCATGTCGAACATGGTGAAGAGCGCGTCGCGCTTGCTCTCGATCTCGGCTTCGGTCACGGCGCCGTCGCCGTCGAGGTCCCAGTTGTCGATGAAATGGCCGCCGGGCCTGCCCTGCTGGGCGGCGGCGGGCAGGGCGAGGAGGAGGCAGAGGCCGAGGAGCCGGGTTGTGGTCATGGGAAAAGCCTTTTCGGGTTGGGTCACGTTCCGAGCCATACATGGGTTGAACGGCGCGGCGCGGGGCTTCCGTCGCCGGGGGCACCGCGAACCGGCATAGGCGAGGCACTGCCTCGCGCCGGTTCGTCGGCCGCAGCGCGTGAGCGCGGAGGTCGAGGGGGGTCGGGTTGCACTGTCCGCTGGTAATCCGCGCGCGTCTGCCTGGCGGGCGCGCTTGTCGCGCCTGCCGTCACGCCGAAGGCGTGCCTCCGGCACGACGGCAGGCAGGCACGCGCGGATGTGTCACTTGCCAAATCCGCGGGAGAATGCGGCGGCGCCACGGGTGCCGGGCCACGTTCCGAAGCACTCACCTGCGAACTTTCAGTCCCAGACGAAGGCGATCTTCTGGAGCTCGCGGCCGCCGATGCAGGTATGGCCCCGGGCGCGGGCCTCGCCGCCCATGGCGCGGTAGAAGCGGCAGCCGGCGGCGTTGTCGGCGAGCGACCAGACCAGTAGCTGCACGAGCCCGCCGTCGCGCAGGCGGGTCCGGGCTTCGGTGAAGAGCCGGCGGCCGAGCCCGGCGCCATGGTATTCGGGGCGCAGGTAGAGCTCGTAGATCTCGCCCGAGCGGCGGCCGGCGAAGCGGCCGGCGCCGAGCGTGGCATAGCCGGCGGCGGTGCCGTCGAGGGCGAGCATCAGCGCCCGGCCGCCGGAGCGATGCATCGCGCCCCACCATCCGGGGCCGCGGCGCGCGACCATGCGCTCGAGCGCGACGCCGGGGATGATGCCGGCATAGGCATAGCGCCAGGCGTCGCGGTGCAGCGCCGCGAGCGCCCCGCTGTCCGCCGTCGTCGACCAGTGCAGTTCGATCGCCATGGACCCCGCTCCGAGCGCGACATTCTCCGCTCTCCGGGGCTTTCGCGCAAGCGCGGCGCCGTCGCCGCGATGGACCGGCGCCGCGGGATATGCGATGCTCGGGGGATCGGGACATGCGGGCGGAGGCGCGACTCGGCGGCCATGAGCGAAAAGGTGGTCCTCCTGCCGAAGACGGCGACGCGGAGCGCGCCGGCGCGGCCGGCGCTGCACCGGGTCCTGCTCGTCAACGACGATTTCACGCCGCGCGATTTCGTGGTCACCGTGCTCGGGGCGGTCTTCCGCATGGGGCCGGAGCGGGCGCGGGGCGTGATGCTGACCGCGCATCGCCGCGGCTGCTGCATCGTGGCGGTCTTCACCCGCGAGGTGGCCGAGACCAAGGCGGGCCAGGCGACGGCGATGGGCACGCGGGCCGGCTATCCGCTGCGCTTCACCACCGAGCCGGAATGCTGACGCCAGCGCGCTGACCGCCCGGCTTTACCGCTCGCGAGAAAATGCCTGCGCTCCCGCCCGCAAGGCCCTATATTCAGGAACGGAATGCCCGGCGGCGCGGCCGGGCCGGAGTGCGTGACGCATGCGGTTCCTGATGCGAAGCCTGGCGGGCCTGACGCTCCTGGTGCTGACGCTGGGCCTCCTCGGCTTCGCGGTCGGCAGCATCCGGCAGGCATTGGCCTTGCGCGAGGCGGAGGCGACCGGCGGGCGGACCGCCGAGGAGCGGGTCTTCGCGGTGAGCGTGGACCGGCTGGAGCCGCGGACGGTTGCGCCGGTGCTGACCGCCTATGGCGATCTGCAGAGCGCGCGGCAGCTCGAGCTGCGCGCCGCCACCGCCGGCACGCTGATGGAGATCGCGCCGGGCTTCCGGGACGGCGGGCGGGTGACGGCGGGCGAGGTGCTCTACCGAATCGATCCGGCCGAGGCCGAGACGGCGCTGGCGCTCGCCGAGAGCGACCTCGCCGCGGCGCGGGCCGAGGAGGCCGAGGCCGGCGTCGGGCTCGACCTGGCGCGGCAGGAGGCGGCGGCGGCCGACCGCCAGCGCGACCTGCGAGCCCAGGCGCTGGCGCGGGCGCAGGATCTGCGCAACCGCGGCGTGAACACGGCGGCGGATCTGGAAGCGGCGGAGCTGGCGCTGGCCACCGCCGAGCAGGCGGCGACCGGGCGGCGGCTGGCCGAGGCCCAGGCCGAGGCGCGCATCGAGCGCGCGGGCATCGCCACCACCCGCGCCGGCATCGCCCGCGACGAGGCGGCCCGGGATCTGGCCAATACCGTGGAGCGCGCGCCCTTCGACGGGTTGGTGGCGGATG
>Ga0116151_10004888_pt1 | contig 11730 bp, 11 predicted proteins | sample AD_UKC117_MetaG_FD_89893 | JGI IMG/M metagenome (GOLD analysis project Ga0116151, IMG submission 89893) | Active sludge microbial communities of municipal wastewater-treating anaerobic digesters from Hong Kong - AD_UKC117_MetaG | ecosystem: Engineered > Bioreactor > Anaerobic > Digestate... | reverse complement strand
TGTAGCTACATCTGCACATCAAGAAAATGGCTTCGTGAGGCTGTTGACAGATTACATAAGGCTGTTGAATAAAGTTGGCACCACCTAACATTCCTTCCACTTGACGCTGGCGCGAGTCCTCGGAAGGCTGGCGCATTGGCTCCGGTTGAGGCTTTGGGTGACCGCGCCAGCGCGGCTGATGGTGGCGTTAGGGCAAGCAAAAAACGGTAACAAGACTTTTGTAAACGAACAATGATCAAAAAACAGTCGCTAGGTCACAAATGGCAAGCAATAATAGGGTGTCTGCTCTTTCTCGTCGCCTGCACCAATGCTGAAATGACAACCATAGCCCCAATCACCCCCGATCCCACCCTTACACCCACATCAATAGTTCTCCCAACCACCACACCTACCCCAACCTTGACCCCTGGGGTAACTGCAAGTGTAGTACAACTAACGGCTACACCTGTCCATACAGCGTCACCTACTGCATCAATAACACCCCTACCAACGCCTACTTGGACGCCTAATCCGCCTGGTGTTCTGACTGAATTGCCATCCGGCACGCACGATCTGTTTGTGATTGTTGACGGTTCGTTGAAAGTATGGCGTCAGGCAACAGGTGACGTGGAAACCGTATTGGCAGCGCAACCCAGCGGATCCGTGGACAGTGAACAATCTCAAGGAGAAAACATAACTCGCTTTCAGATAGACGCTGAGGGGCGGAGTATAGTAGCGGCGCGGCAGACAAATGATAATCCGCCGACGCACACACTGATTTGGCTCGATCTGGAATCCGGCGAACATCTGGATTTAGCCGTCGCTATCCCTTATTTACTTGACTTTGAAATTTCACCTGATGGCCGGAAAGTGGCCTACACGATTGGGGATCCCGAATCACTGGGCGACATTGGCAATAGACAGACTTCCCCCTTCAAAGGCACGATCTATGTGCAAGATATCATGCTTACCCAACCGCTTCAATCAATCGGTGTATGTACTAATGTGACTTTAGAGGGGGAGGAAAAAGGATGGCCCGGTTGTTTGGCGCTTCTTTGGACACCTGACAGTCAGCGGGTTATATGGGCGGATGCAAGGGGAATTTGGGAGTATTGGACAACCTCGATAGCAGAAACAGCTTCATTGTTGCAACCAAACTTCTATCACTTGGAAGGCGGTTTTGAAGTGAATGTGTTCCAGCCCATAGACTGGTCACCCAGTGGTCGCTACCTGCGCCTTGATGTGTGGCATTGGGAAGGCGGAAGTGAAACCATTCTCGATTTACATAGTGGTCAACTTATCGAAATCCCATACACCTTTGCCTATGAAGGCCCGGTGATTAGCAGCGTCTCCTGGATGCAGGATGATCGGCTTTTCATGGTGCGGACAGAAGGAGCCTATAGCAATTTTGTCAATTATGCTGAATTCTGGCGCATCTTGCCGGAACAGAGCGAGCTGAATTTGGAACAATCCATTAACATCCCAACTGGCCCTGAGGCTTATGTGAGCGAAGCTGCTCAGTTAGCCGACGGCTCTTTTGTATTTGCCGTTTTCAGTTTTGAAGAAGGGGATGATTCAGCAGGTTTATATCGGCTGGATTCGCCAAAGGGAATTCCACAAAAGACGAATCAACTGCCTCCTCAAATTAATTACTATGGTACCGTCTACTGGACAAAAGACGGAGAGGGATCCCTTGTTATTTTGGACGGAGGCGAAAGTCCTGACTTTATTTATATGAAACCTGATGACGTTCTGTTCTATCATGTGCGACCACTGTTTGGTCATTATGTTGCGCGTGATAACACAGGGCAAGTACAAATTATGTGGAACGACTGAGGAAGACTTCGAGGAGAAGCGGTCTAGTTGGTAAAGGCTTTGGCGATAGCGAGAAGATGAGTTGAGCAAGGCTGATCTGGTGGGAAACGGCCGTCTGGTAAAACAAAGTCAGCAAATAGCTATCGCCGCCAGTAGGTTTGAGGTTTTGGGGAGGCAAGAAGCGTTAAAGTTGTCTCTGTTGGCATAATAGTAATGGAAGGGTAACGGCCGTTCTCTAGCAAACTTTCAGCCAACATCCACCACCCTACCCACCCAAGTCAGTCGGCTTCGGTGCAGGTTTTAACAAATTTACTCTGGCAAGAAGGCCAGTGTCAGGCGGGCAACCCGCCTAACATTCCGTCAAGCCGACGCTGGCGCGAGTCCTCGGAGGGCTTGCGTTTTGGCTGCGATTCGTTCATTGGATGACCGCGCCAGCGCACCTTACGGTGGCGTTAGTCGGACTTTTCTTTAATCAAGGTAGTAATCAAGGAGAACCAAAATGAGTAAACATATTTACAAAAATCTTGACGCTTTAGAGCCGGTTAAAAAAGTACTGACCGAAGCTGACGAAGCCCTAAAAGATAATCGCAGAACGATTAACACAAGTGGTATGCCTGAAGTGCTTGGGGCTGTCGCCGGAGGAGCAATAGGTGTAGGGGCTGGTTTGACACTCGTATCAACTTTGGGTGTTGCTGGTCTCGGCGCCGCTGGTATAACTTCTGGATTAGCAACACTTGGTGCTATCGTTGGTGGGGGAATGGTAGCCGGTATTTTTGTTGCTGGAGCACCTATGGCAATTTTAGGTGTAAGTGGTTATGCCCTTATGTCCCACCAAAATAAAAAGAAACTCATGCAAGCAAAAGAAGCTTTGCATCAAGAGGCCATAAGAAAACATGACGCTATCATCCGAGAATTGAATGACAAAATTAACTTAACTGAAGAAAGAGGCCAGTATTTGGGTGCGTTGAATATCTTATTACAACAAATCATTAAGGACTTGGAAGCGGATCTGGCTACATGAATTCAGATAAAGATTATAAGTTGACAGAAGAAGAACAGAAAACCTTCAATGTTCTAAAATACCAGTTAGATAATTTACATAACTTAGATGGTAAGGCAGATAATGTTTTAGGAAATGTCAATTTATCAATAAGCCAATCAGAAGAAATACTGAAAAGGTATAGCAAGAAAGTAGACCCAACGCAGGTACAGCAAAGCTCACTCCCTGTGAAAAGAATAGTGCCAGAACTTCGTTCTTGGGATGAAATCGTAGTTGAGGCCGAGAATAATATTGATAGCCCTGCGTTGATGACAGATATTTTACTACCGGAAGAAATCCAAAGAATCGAACAGCGAAATTCTTTGTTACGGGGCGAGTTCGACGCAATACATGATCTGGACAAGATTGATTGGGCTATTGCTGGTATTGCTGGGGTTTTAGCTGCGTTAGTAGATGTTCTTCTAATCCAAATGCCAAAGCATCCCGGTTTTTTAGGGGGGCAGGCTTCCGAAGGCGGTCCGCTGGCAAATTGGATTAGAGAAAGAGTAAATGGCACATTTTCCCAAGAAGAAATAAGACGATTGGAAAAAGAAAACTGGGTACCCTATGATCCATCACATTCTGGCAATTTAGAAGTACAAGTGAAGGGGTTAGGCCCCAGTACTCATAGATTTCACTCTTTAGGTCATGACCCGATATTGGGGTTCATTTTTGGGGTAAAAGATATTCTGGCAGGAACATTTACGGCTATCGATAAAAGCGGTCAGTTGATAGTCCAAGAAGTTGAAATAAAAGACCCGTCAATAGTTGGCATGAATCTATTTGAAGCAATTGGGCGTGTTTTTGGTCATCTGGAATCAGATATAGCAACGCCCAGAGGGTTGCCGGCCCCGTTAATGCCTCTTTTTCAGTTTTTGCAATTTGGCGAAATTGGGAAAAGCAAGCACACCGTTGGAGAAGTTACCAGAATTATGTATAGAAGTGGATATGATTTTAGGCATTTTCTGGCAATGTCAATTTCCCCATTACTAATAGAGGTTATTGTAAGATTAGGCTATTTTGCTAAAAGAATGTATGAAGGTTGCAGTTTTACAGACTCGATACCACTTGATTTATCCATAACTGAACGAAAGCCAAAATTACAAACGATGCTTTTTTCGGCACACTTGATAGCAACTGCTGCCAACGCTGGTAAAGTGGCTATTGGGCAAAATCCGCTGATGATCAATTACCCTCAATGGGTTGCTTTCTTTAGATACGCAGTACCCCAGCTAAAATGGGAGTTGATAGACAAAGAAAACAAGAAATTCCAATACGTCCAAAACAGAATTGATCAGGATTGGAGGAAAATTGATAGGGATTTAGAGGATACTTGGCGTTTAGTTATAGAAAAGCCAATTTTTCTAACCTAAAAATTCAAGATGAAAGATTGGAAACAAGAGAAAAAGTTACGTTATAGTAAAAAAGATGTTTTCGGTCAGGCGGTTTGGCAACGGCAGTGGTTTTAGTGGTTGCGCTGCAGGTTGGTTGGGCAGGTTTTGGGGAATTGGGGCGCGTTGGTTGGGAGCGTCCGTTCAGTCAGCTTCGGCCCAGGTTTTAACAAATTTACTCTGGCAGAAAGGCCAGCGTCAGGCGGGCTGCCCGCCTAACAAGGCTTCCAGGCTGACGCTGGCGCGAATCCTGGGACGGTTAACATCTTGGCTGCGGTGAAGGTTTCGGACGACCGCGCCAGCGCAGCTGAAGCTGGCGTTAGGGCGGGTTTTTGTAAAATAGGAGGGCAAGGAATTCCATGTTCACAAAATCAGGAAGCTACATAATAAAAGTAACTGGAAATTGCAACCTTTATTGTCCTTACTGCTATCACTTCAGTGGGAAAAAGAGGGTTCCAAAATCAACATTATCAATAGACCTTTTAGAGAGTTTCATAGAGCAGGCCGTTGAGCTAACACCTGATAAAGTATGGTTTATATGGCACGGGGGAGAACCTTTGTTAGCAGGTATCGACTACTTTAAGCGAATTGTTGCCATTGAAGAACGAATCACCGCAAAGAGGGGTACGAAGTTCAGGAATTCTATTCAGACAAACGCAACACTGGTCAACCATCAATGGGCCGATTTTTTTCAAGCACATGATTTTGGGGTTGGGGTAAGTCTTGATGGAACCAAAGAGATTCATGACAGAAACCGCGTATACTTTTCTCAGAAAGGAAGTTTTGATCAAACGATAAAAAACATCCACTTGTTGCAAGATACTGGTCTTCGAATAGGTATACTAGCTGTTGTAACAAAATCAAGCCTTGGTAAAGAGCGTGAAATTCTGGACTATTTTCTACAGATTCCAGTCCGAAGCTTTAATTTTCTTCCTTGTGTCGAGATAGCTGAAAATGATTGTGAAGCCCTTCCTTTTTCGATTACTGATAACGACTATGCTGAATTTATGATAAATATGTTTGATCTATGGACGGAATTAGATGATCCGTCTGTCAGAGTCCGTTATTTCAATAGCGCAATAATAGGGCTGTTAGGATTGACCCCTCCTTCATGCACCTTTAATGGTACCTGCGGCAATTACGTTACGCTAAATAACGATGGGGGCGTTTTCCCTTGTGATAATTTCATCAACTATAAAGAATTGAAGTTTGGAAACCTTCAAGAGTCATCCCTTGATACTTTGCTGAAAGGAGATGTAAGACATGATTTCTATGAAGCCTCAAAGGTTCAACGTGCAGAATGCGAGATCTGCGATTTCCAAACAGCTTGTCACGGGGCATGCAGAAAGTACAGTTACATTTTTCGTAAAAAGCTGTCAGACCCTAATTTTCTATGTGGTTCGCGCAAGGTGATATTTTCTCACATTGCAGGGTATTTAGAAGAAAACATCGCAGGCTATAAAAGACCGTCTGTACCCAAAGCTGTTAATTTGGCTGACATAAAGATCAACTAAACTTTTGGGAGGTATGAAATGAACAATGTTTTAGGAACCAAAACTCGACTGACCGAATATTTTGTCCAGCTTGTTCAAGAAAAAAAACAAAGCGTTAAACAAAATTGGTACGGTGAGGATTGGCCAGATTGGGACAATGATTGGGATAACTCATGGGACAATTCTCATGGAGATAACCCTTGGGAAGATTGGAATGAATGGTCTGACTGGAACAACTCGTAATATTGTTACTAGTTTTCCTAACAGGCTTCACACGAAGTCAATGACTTGCTTTAAATTTGCAGGTTTTTTGATAGGCCTTTTGCCTAACATGTGCTGCAGTTGACGCTGGCGCGATGCCTCGGACGGCTATCTATTTGGTGAATGGCAAAGGTCTTGGTGACCCGCGCCAGCGCGGCTGATGGTGGCGTTAGACGGCCCGGCAGGAAAAGTAGCCGAGTTTTTGACCCGTATTACCCGTATTACTATTACGGGTCTTGCGCTGGGGGGAACGGCCGTCTAACAAGCGATGAAGCCGACACATGAATGGGCTGGAAACGGCCCTGGCCGGTTGGCGCGGCTTATCGGGACGTTAGACGGCCCGGAACGAAAATTACTCGAGTTTGCATCCCGTATGACTGTTACGGGTCTTGCGCTGGAGGAAACGGCCGTCTAACAAACAATGAAGCCGGCGCATGAATGGGATGGAAACGGCCGTGTTGAGTGCGGAGTGAGGAGTGGGGGGAACGGCCGTCTCTCCATCAATCTAACCGGTGCAGGGATGAATGGGAAACGGCCGTGTTGAGTGCGGAGTGTAGAGTGCGGAGTGGGGGGAAACGGCCGTGGCCGGTTGGCGCGGCTTATCGGGGCGTTAGACGCTTCACAGGTTTGGAATCCAGTTTATTTCCTTCTTGACAACGTAGAACGCAAGTTCTACAATGCCACGAAGGAAAATGCCCATGACAAAAACAGCTGTTTAGTCTAAAAGCAAGCCCATGCAAAACACCCCTTCGGCTAAACCCCTTCGGCTAAAAGTTTATTGCTTCACTTGATGAGCAAACTCTAGCAGCCTGTCGGAAAAAAAGGATGGGACACGGATTTTTAGGATAAACACGGATTTAAGCGCAAAAACAGGCAAAAAATCCGTTTTTATCCGCGTTTATCAGTGTCCAAATCTCTTCGTTTGGACTTCTCCGACAGCCTGCTAGAAGATAACAAAGCACCTGCAGAAAATAAGGAGAATAAATGCCTAAAGTAACGCCATTTCTCATGTTTAATGATCAACTAGAGGAAGCGATTGCCTTCTACATGGCAACGTTTCCGAACTCCGAAGTACGCAACGTCGCTCGCACGGGCGACGACGGTCCCATCAGCTCCGCCGAGTTCGTCGTTGGTGGTCAACTCTTCATGGGCTACAACGGAGGTCCGTACTTCAGCTTCTCTGAGGGGGTTTCGCTCTACGTGGACTGCGCGGATCAGGATGAAGTGGACGAATACTGGGACAAACTGGTGAAGGCAGGAGCGGAGCCTACGGCATGTGGTTGGATCAAAGACCCTTTCGGTCTCTCCTGGCAAATTGTCCCGAGACGATTCACCGAGCTGACCCATGATAGGGACCCCAGGAAAGTGCAGGCTGTGATGGAAGCCATGATGACGATGGTGAAGCTCGACGTGGCCGAGCTAGAGAGAGCCTACAACGAGGCGTAGTCGTGCTCGTCCAGTCAGATGCCCGAGCTGGCCCTGGATGCCGCCCAACAAGCCGCTGCAGCCGACCGCCTTCAGCGGGGGCTGAGCGGAGGGCGTTAGACGGCCCGGCGGGAAAAGTAGTCGAGTTTGCATCCCGTATGACTGTTACGGGTCTGGTGCTGGAGGAAACGGCCGTGTTGAGTGCGGAGTGTTGAGTGCGGAGTGGGGAGTGGGGGAAACGGCCGTAGCGTGGCAGCGCGGCTTATCGGAGCGTAAGGACAAGCGTGCTAATTTGCAATGAAGAGGAAACGGTTGGCGCCAAGTAGTCAGTCGGAAGCGGCTATCGCTCTGCTATAATTGACAGCATGAACATTCAAGAGCATGTGAAGTACTGGCTTGATTCAGCGCATAACGACCTGGGAGCTGCCGGGCAGCTTTTCTTGTCAGAAAGGTATGATTGGTGCTCGTTTATCGGTCGTTTGGTGATAGAGAAAACGCTCAAAGCCGTCTTCGTGTACAAAAATGATAGCAAGATACCGCCGAAGACACATAACCTGCTCAAATTGGCGGAAGCATCCGAGTAACCTCTCACAGAAGATCAAAAGCTCTTTTTGGATCAAGTCAACGATTTTAACCTGGAAACGAGATACCCCGAATATCGCAACGAGTTTTACAGGTTCTGCACCAGAGAGTTTGCGGAGGGTTATTTCAGTAAAATCAAGGAGTTTGCCTCATGGCTGACATCCCAAATGACATTCGACCCCAGCAACCCACTGGTAAAAGAGATATTGGACACTGGCATACGAGTTGTTTGATGGGGATGCTCAGAGAAGAAAAAGCCTGACAATCCGTCAAGCTGACTGGCGCGATGCCTCGGACGGCTTGTTATTTGATGATTGGTACAGATTTTGGTGACCTGCGTCAGCGCGGCTGATGGTGGCGTTCGGTCGCAACATTCGACGGCGTCGTACCACGCTGTCAACACAGAAGGAGATATTATGGCTCGTCAGATCGTGTTTACGCCCAAGGCGGCAAAACCTCCGGCAACCTATAGCCAGGCAGTCAAGGCCGCAGGCCTTGTTTTCGTCTCTGGCACAGCTCCAACTGATCCCGCCACTGGCCAGATCAAGGGCACAACCATTCAGGAGCAGACAGGTCAATGCCTGACCAACATTGCGGCCATCCTCGAGGAGGCAGGCAGTTCAGTCGACAAGATCGTCAGCGTCACCGTTATTCTGGCGGACGAGGACGACTTTCCCGGCATGAACGAAGAGTGGCTCAGGTGGTTCCCATCAGATCCGCCTGCTCGCCAGGGAGCGAAGCTACCCGTAAAGATTCCTGGGCTGAAGGTTTCGATCGCAGTGATTGCGGAAGCCTAACGCTTTGCCCCTGAACGCGCAAGGGCATGCTATGCTCGTGCTCATGCAGCATTCGGAGTTGTATGGCACACGAGTGATACCAGGCGACAGCCGGTACTATCGACGTAATCCCAGGCCGCTATGATCGGCCCACAGCGTCGACAAGCGATCGACCGTTGCCGGCGGCCGAACACGCCGTTGCAGCGGACGCGCATCGCGCCACTGGTGGAGTGTTGAGTGCGGAGTGTTGAGTGCGGGAAGCGGCTTCGCTGCGTTCAGAATATGGGTGTCACAAACTACTTAATCGAAGGTGTTTCCTGCGCCGGTAAAACCACAGTCTGCGACGAACTGCAGCGGCGCGGTTACCACACCATTCACGGCGACAGGGAACTGGCCTATTTTGGTGATCTAGAAACCGGCGAACCCCTGGATGATGACGCCAGCAAGAATCGCAGCTGGATCTGGGACGTTGAGAAGGTCAGAGCTTTGGTGGCCGATCAGAGTCATCCGGCAGCGTTCTTTTGCGGCGGTTCCAGAAATTCCGACCGTTTCCTCGATTTGTTTGATGAGGTTTTTGTTCTGGAGATCGATCTGGATACGCTGAACCGGCGTCTTGCCGCCCGCCCTAAAGACGAGTGGGGAGGAACGGCAAGCGAAGGAGAGTCCTTTGCGCGCTTACAACATGCGACAAAAGTAGGCCTGCCCCCGAACGCCATCAAAATCGACGCCACGGCACCCCTTTCCAGCATCGTTGACACAATTCTGGAACATGCCAACCTGGTGTCGCCTTAAGTACAGACTTTGTGCCCGCTTTAAGCGGAAAGCAGACACAGGAGACCAGGAACGACGCCTAACAACAGGATGGAGCGGACGGCCAGCCTGTGCTCATCTCAAAGAAATCGATGAAGCTTCAGCCCCTTAGCTGTTCCGGCCGCAGCTTGTTCAGAACGTTAGACGGCTCGGAACGAAAGTTAGTTGGTTTGCACGCCGCATTACGAAAGGGGGCCGTGTTGAGTGCGGAGTGTTGAGTGCGGAGTGGGGGGAGAAACGGCCGTTTGGCGTAGCAGTGTGGCTTATCCGGGGGTAGAGGCCAGGGAGATATCGTGACAGTTAAACGTATGGACAACGTCGGCATTGTGGTCGAGGATATGGAAGCCGTCGTCGCCTTCTTCACCGAGTTAGGTCTTGTCCTGGAGGGGCGAGCCGCGATCGAGGGCGAATGGGCCGAAGGTGTCACGGGCTTGCAGGGTATGCGCTGCGAGGTGGCTATGATGATCACCCCGGACGGCCACAGCAGACTCGAGCTTACACGGTTCACGGCGCCGCCCATTGCCTCCGACCATCGCCGCGCACCGGTTAACGCGCTGGGCTATCTGCGCGTCATGTTCACCGTGGAGGATCTGGACGATACGCTGGCTCGGCTCTACAAGCTTGGCGCGGAGCTTGTCGACGAGGTGGTGCAGTACGAAGACGTGTATCGGCTCTGCTACATCCGCGGCCCCGAAGGAATCCTCATAGGGCTTGCCCAAGAACTCGGGCCGCCGCCGTCCCAATAAGCCCAGGGCACAGGTACGGACCTGACGGGGTGCATACTCGCCGTGGTTGTTTGCCGTTCGCGGCCGTTCGCCAACCAACAAAACGCGCACGAAGGGATGAGAAACGGCCGTGGCCGGTTGGCGCAGCTTGCCGGGTGATGAGCCACCGCAGCCCTAAATGCCGCTGCCTTATTGCCTGAACAGCGTTTCTGCAATTACAATGAATGACCTGACGAATGACACACGGTATTCTTCTGACCCTACGCAATGGGCGTCAGGCGTCATCATGACTCGTTGAGAGGCTTCATATGCAGATTGAAACCGTCCGAATCAATACCCGATTCCAGGGGCCGCCGCGGTCCAGCAACGGCGGATACGCCTGCGGCCTGACTGCTCGTAGACTCGTGGGCACGACCTCCGTGCGGCTCAAAGCGCCGCCGCCACTGGAGACCGATCTCCGGCTCGAAAGCGCTGCTGATGAAGCCCGGCTCTTCAATGGAACCTCGCTAATCGCAGAAGCAAAAAGGACGAATCTTGACCTGTCGCCGCCGACTGCGCCTTCCTACGAACTGGCCAGCCGGGCCGCAGAATCGTTCATTGGCTTCACCCAGCATCAGTTTCCGGAGTGCTTCGTGTGCGGTCCTGAGCGGTCGGGCTTCGACGGACTGCGGATTTTCCCTGGTTCCCTTCCTGGCGTTGATGTAATTGCCGCTCCCTGGGCGCCCGACCCATCGTTGGCGTCTTCCTCAGGCCATGTCGATCCCGTGTACCTGTGGGCCGCTCTGGATTGCCCGAGCGGTTTTGCTCTCGTGCCGCTGCCGGATGGCCTGGGAATCGTCCTGGGAGAACTGTGCGTATCGGTGGCTGGCGACGTTTCGCCGGGTGATGCCCTGGTGGTGGCCGCCTGGCCCATCGGTACAGACGGGCGAAAACGATTCGCCGGCTCGGCGATTTACACGGCTGACGGCGTGCTGGTGGCCAAGGCGCGCGCCACGTGGATAGAAATTCCGTTAAGTCAGTGGCAGTAACGTTCGCTGCGCGCCAGAGGCGCCGCCAGTCTCCTGTGTATCGCTGCTGCAAAACGGCATGTCCAGGCCCGGCATAAGTCAATTTGATAGGCCGGAACAGAATGATGACGGGTCTGCGGCACGGCTTATCGAGACATTAGACAAAGCAATTGGAGGTTTATATGAGCAGGTTCGGTGACGATCCTTTAGAGTTTTTCGATAAGGTTTATGGCGACACAGCCCCTTGGGAAGTGGGCGGGGCGCAGCCAGCAATGGCGCAGCTGCTGGAGGACTTCCCGCCAAGCGGAATGGTGCTTGATCTTGGCAGCGCCACGGGCGACCTGGCGATTCATCTTGCCCGTGCGGGGTATAAGGTACTGGGCGTCGAGTTCGTCGAGCGCGCCGTAGACCAGGCACGCGAAAAGGT
>Ga0116151_10004887_pt1 | contig 11730 bp, 13 predicted proteins | sample AD_UKC117_MetaG_FD_89893 | JGI IMG/M metagenome (GOLD analysis project Ga0116151, IMG submission 89893) | Active sludge microbial communities of municipal wastewater-treating anaerobic digesters from Hong Kong - AD_UKC117_MetaG | ecosystem: Engineered > Bioreactor > Anaerobic > Digestate... | reverse complement strand
AGATAGTTTCTGACCAGCGCTTCACACAACCCCATCAGGATGTCTTCCCGCGGAAAACCCATTTGCTGTTTGTGGATCATATCCGACTCGGCAAAAACGCCGCAGCGACCTGCAATTCTGACAGGTTGGGAGGAACGGACCGCCAAGGCTCCAAATTCTTCAATGGGAATACGCAAACGTGCTGCCTGCTGGTCGAGGAATGATCCGGTGCCAGCAGCGCAAACAGTGTTCATAGCAAAATCATGGACAATGCCGTTGCGGATCAGAATAATTTTGGAATCCTGCCCGCCAATCTCCATGATGGTGCGCACTGCTGGATACCTGTGCGAGGCGGCTACCGCATGGGCAGTAATCTCGTTTTTGACTGCATCCGCCCCCAGCAGGGTAGCAGCCAGATAGCGCCCGCTGCCGGTAGTGCCCACGCCTTTGATACACAGTCCGCCGTCTGCATGGTTCAGCTGCGCAAAACCGTTGCGGATCGCCTGGACAGGATTGCCGGCAGTGCGCAGATAAACCTTTTTCATGATTCGGTTTTGATCATCCAGGAAAACAAAATTGCTGCTGACGGAGCCAATATCCACCCCCAAATATACGTCCAATATTACGCCTCCTTTACCTGACCGGTGCTGTGTTTGCGGCGGGCGACCATGTCAACAAATGCTTCCAGCCGGGTTTGAATACCGGCCGTACCGCTCATTTCATCAAACCAGAGGGTCATACACGGGATACCTTCTTTTTCACTGACCAAGGGCAGAATGGTCTGGGCCACAATTTCCGGCATGCAGGTCAGGGGCCCGATTTGAATAATTCCGTCGCAACCCTTGCGGGCCATGGCAACCGTGGTGCCAATCGTTTCCTGGCCATGTCCGCCTACCCAGTAATTCAGATAAGGCCGGGCACTGTTCAGCACCTGAGCGCGGGTGGAAGGCTTGACATGTCCGCCCAACAGATGATCGTTGACCCAGTCGGTCATATAGATCGTCCTTCTCACTTCCACCCCCAACCGTCCCAATCCTTGAATGATCTCATAATTGGCGGCCGGTTCCAGCACGGTATACACTTCCCCCACCAGACCGATGACCAACGGGTCCCCGGCCTGCAACTCCATGCTTTGCATCCGGGCTATGGTTTGCCGGGCGATTTGCAAGCTCTGCCGCCCGCTGGCAGCAGCGATGATCTCTTTTAACCCCTGCGTGTAAATTTTTTCTGCTGCGTCCGGCTGGCTGGCCCGGGGCAAATAGTATTCCAAACCCTTTTCCACCTGCTCTACCGCAGTCATTTTATCCCAAGCAAATTTAACACTGTGCAGCGCCTGCCGCAGACTGACATTCTGACCCAGCGCTTTTAACTGCCTAAACAAAGACGTGGCCTTGGAATCCTGAGACTCCAGCACAATCATTTGAAAATCATATCCCAGTTCCTGCAGGATATCCCGTTCGATCTGGGCATAATAGCCAAAACGGCAGGGTCCCCAACCGCCGCCCATTACAATCGTATCCGCCCCCAATTCCAGAGCTTCGATAAAATTGCCCAGATTAATTTTCATGGGCATGCAAACATACTCCGGTGCATACTTGACCCCCAGTTCCAGGGTCTTTTTAGTGATCAGCGGCGGCGTCACATATTCCAGCTGCAGTCCCGTCAGCAGCGCCTGCAGGGCGATATACATGTTCCCCATGTGGGGAAAGGTCACTTTCATGGCCAGTCTCCTTCCTTCTGCGCAACATGTCACAGAATGCCTCCAGCCGGGTCACCATGCCGGCTTCCCCGGTGTGTTCATCGATGGTTACCATCATAAAGGGCTTGTTTTTAATTTTTCGTTCGATCAGGTCTCCTACCATGGAATCGGGGCCACAACCAAAGCAAGCCAGATAGATCATACCGTCGATTTGTTCTTGCTGGGCATAATGCAGCGCTGCCCCTACGTTTTTACGTCCCAAGGTCCAAAATACCCGTTTGGGCATGGTGGCCGCCGCCATTTCAATTTTGACATGATCGCCGCCCTCGGGAAAATGCACCCGGCAGCCCATGTTGCGCAAACGCTGAATGAGATTCATGCTGATGGTCTGATCGTACAATGAATACCCGTGCCCCAGCACCACAATCTGCAGATCATAACGCTCCGGCAGATCGAGCCGGCCTCCTTCCCATAAGGCAATGGCTTCACTGCTGCTGTAGCCGCTGCGGCAGATCTGTTCACACTTTTTCTGCTCTTCCAACCCGTGACGATAAGCCCGATTGATCGCCACCTGGTCCCGGGTAAAATACCGTCCCACCCGCAGGACTTCCCGGTCATACACTTTGCGGTTTTTGCTCAAGTCGACCAGCATATCGATGACAGTCGGCAGATTGGGTATTACGGCTTTGATCATGTCAGGCACGCCCATGAATTTGGGACATATATAACTTCTCGGCTCAACACTGACCACCCGGGGCAGGAACAGGTAATCAAGGCCCAGACCGCACAGGCGCTGGACGTGGCCGAAGTAAACTTTGACCGGAAAACAGCTTTCATCCACTGCAGCGGCGATCCCCTGCTCCACCGTGGTGCGGTTGGTCGGACCGGAACTCACCACCTCCGCGCCCAGATCTGTAAAAAAGGTTTTCCACAAGGGATAGTAATAATGGTAAAAAAGTCCTTGGGGAATGCCGACTCGCTGCATTTTCTTCCTCCTTGCCTAATCTTTGGGGTTAAAGATCACCGCTGCCAGATAACCAAACACGATGGCCGCTGTAATCCCTGCTGCAGTCGCTGCCACGCCGCCGCTGAAGACACCCAGCAGGCCTTTTTCCCGGGCACCGTCGATGGCCCCCTGGGCCAGACTGTGGCCAAAGCCGCTCAAAGGGATGGTGGCACCCGCTCCCCCCCAATCGACCAGCGGCTGATAAAGCCCCACCGCGCTCAATATGGCTCCGCCGGTGATAAACCCCACCAGCACATGACCGGGGGTAATGCCGGGCTTGGTCAGATCCATTACCAGCTGGCCGATGACACACAGGCATCCGCCCAGCAAAAAAGCCGTTACGTATGACATATTGCAGCCGCCTTCCATAATGTAAGTAATTCGCTGTTTGCACTAGGTGTTTTCAATCGCCAGCGCATGGGCAATGCCGGGAATGCTTTCACCCTGAAAGGTACTGATGGGACTCATCAGCGCTCCGGTGGCCACAAACAGGAGCCGGTTAATCTCTCCCCGGCTGAGTTTTTGCAGCAGCGGCCCGCACAGCATGGCAGCCGAACAGCCACAGCCGCTGGCACCGGCTTTCACATTTGGCAGCCCGTCATAGATCAGTACGCCACAATCGCTGTAGACAGGCTGAGGCACTATTCCATGCTGGACAAAAATCCGCTTGAGCAGCTTCATGCCCACCGTGCCAAGATCGCCGGTCACCACCAGATCATAATAGTCGCTTGGCCTGCCTGTATCTGCAAAATGGGCCTGGATGGTGCTGCCTGCCGCCGGAGCCATGGCCGCGCCCATATTGGCAGCATCAGTAATGCCCATGTCAACGACCTTGCCGATGGTGGCACAGGTAATACGCGGGCCATTGCCGCCTGGCTGTACCAGCACCGCACCGGAAGCCGTCGCCGTCCATTGGGCGCTGGGAGACGGTTGAACGCCCTGCTCCACCGGCGCACGATACTGTCGCTCGGCGGTATAGTGATGACTGCAGGTGGCGGCCACCACCCGTTCAAAAAAACCGCCATCAACCAGCATGGCAGCCAGCAGCAGCGACTCGGCCATGGTCGAACATGCCCCATACAAGCCTAAAAAGGGAACATTTAATTCCCGGGCGGCATAGTTGGCAGAAATGATCTGGTTGAGCAGATCACCGGCCAGAAGCAGTTCCGCTTCGGTGATATCCAGTCCGGCTTTGGCCACCGCTGTCTTTACGGTGGTCTGCAGCAATTTGTTCTCCGCCTTCTCCCAACTGCTTTGCCCATCCAAATAGTCATCCAGGATCTTGTCAAAGTCCCGGGCCCATGGCCCCTGCCCCTCCTTGGGTCCGACAATCGATGCCCAGGCACTGAGCACCGGAGGATGGGCAAATATAACGCTTTGTTGTCCCTGTTTTCTCGCCGCTGTCATGTTTTTTCCCTTTCGCTGCCTATTTCAGCCAATAACTGATCAGCCCGATCAACACTGATGCCGTGAAGCCGAACAACAGTGTCGGCCCGGCAATACTAAAGATTCGGGCCCCTACGCCGAAGATATATCCTTCCCGTTTAAACTCCATGGCCGAAGCAATAATCACATTGGCAAAACCGGTGATGGGTACGATGGACCCGGCACCAGCCTTTTCTCCAATTTTGTCATAAACGCCGATTCCGGTCAGCAGCGCCCCCAGAAAAACCATGACGACTGCCACCGAGGACCCGGCATCGGTCTCACTCATTCCGCGGAAGAGCAAATAATTGAGCAGCATTTGGGCGATCACACAGATGAATCCCCCTACGCCAAACGCCCATAAAAAGTTTTTCAGTAAAGGCGGTTTGGGTTTCACCTGATTAACCAGGTTTTGATATTCCTTTTTCTCGAGAGACTTTAGTTCTTCGCTCTTGGCCTCCTGCATGCTGCTTCCCCCCTTGCTAACATATTATGAACCATCCCCGGAGAGATTATTCAGCCCGAAGAAGCGCAGCCTTTAACCGACCTCCGGCGACAGGGCTTTACTCAAGTCTCCTGTTGCCATCCCCAAAATTCTCCCCCACAAGAAAAATAACTTCGCGCCTGCCAGGCAGACACGAAGTCATTCCGATTTGTTCATTGTTGAGAGAAACGCTTTAATCCGTATAAGCAATTTTGATGTTGGCCTTGTATTCGATAATCTGGTCGTCCTGGCAATCGGCTGTCCAATTATACACTTCTACTCCGGTGATATTGCCCATTTCCCGGGACGCTTCCTTGACCGCGTTCTTGACGGCATCCTGCCAGTCCTTTTTGGATTCGCCGACGATCTCTGCCACTTTGATCTGCATATTCTTTCCCCCTTTGCAAAAATAAAGGAGAAGGCATCTGTCCAGGCAAACACTTTCTCCTCTCTGGTTATATATTCTGTTGCAGGCAACGATTTTTTATGCAAGCAAATTTTTCAGTTTGCGCAGAGCAGCTTTTTCAATCCGCGATACCTGTACCTGGGATACCCCCAGATCTTCGGCAATGACCATCTGGGTTTCATCCTTGAAGTATCTTCTGAGCAGTACTTCCCTCTCCCGTTCCTCGAGTTTGGCCAGGGCTTCGCGCAAGGCCATCTGTTCCAGCAACACAACATTGCCATCTTCATTGGCCAGCTTGTCGATGAGGGACAACTGGTCCTTTTCTCCCGGCATGACATCCTGCATATAGGCGGGTGATTGACAGGCCTCCATGGCCAGCACGATTTCTTCCTTGTCAATCTCCAGCAGACTGGCGATCTCCGCAATCCCCGGTTCGCGCCCCAAGTCGCCGCGCAGTTTATCCTGGGCCCAGCGCACTTTGCCATAGGTCTCCTTGAGGCCCCGCTGTACCTTGACGATTCCGTCGTCACGCAGGAATTTCTTGATTTCACCGATAATCATCGGCACTGCGTAGGTGGAAAAGCGAACCTGGTAAGCAAAATCAAATTTTTCGATGGCCTTTAACAGACCGATGGAGCCGATTTGAAATAAATCTTCGTATTCATAGGAACTGTTTTTAAATCGTTCCAGCACCATATAGACCAGCCCGAGGTTGTTTTCATATATCTGCGCCCGGGCCTGGGCATCACCGTTTTGGGCCCGTTCTACCATCTTTTCATTGTCATCGTATTTGTTTTCCAGGGGCAAACTCATCACCCCTTGCTTAAGCTAACGCTTCTTTGTCATGGTACAAAAAAGTGCGCCGAAGCGTAACACTGGTACCCTCTCCAACTATGCTCCTTACTTCAACGTTGTCCATAAATGATTTCATAAAGGTAAAACCCATTCCCATCCGGGTCTCGTCGCTGGAATAGGTGGGTTCCATGGCCTGACTGATATCGGCAATGCCCTTGCCGGTGTCCTCCACCAGGATTTCCAGTTCACGTTCAAGCCCGATGCTGGCCATCACCATGATTTTTTCGTTGCTGCGATTGTCATAAGCATGGATAATACAGTTGGAAACTGCTTCCGAGACCACCAGTTTGACTTCCTCAATTTCCTCCAGGGTGCAGTCGAGTTGGGCCACAAAGGCCCCCACACTGGCCCGGGCAAAAGAAACATTTTCGGGAAGACTGGGAAATTCGATGCGCATATAATTCCTTATATTCATAGACATTCCAGCCGGGTGCTGGTCTCCACCTCCTTTAAATGTTGATGATGTCCTGTTCATTCTTGTAGATGGGAATCAATTTATTGATGCCGCTGAAGGTTAAAATCTTCTCAACCGAGGCACTGGCACCGACGATGTACATATGCCCTTTTTGCGAACTGATTTTTTTGTAGCGGCCGATGATCACTCCCAAACCGGAGCTGTCGATGAAGGTGACTTTCTCCAGGTTGATGATGAGGTTGGTTATTTGCTTGCTTTCCAAACGACTGTCTATCTCACGGCGCAATTTGTCTGCAATCATCATATCAAATTCGCCGCTGAGTTTGACGACCAGCGTGCTTCTTACCTGTTTGCACTCAATCTTCATGAAAAGTCCCCTCTCTGTATACTGGACTGAAAACTAGTTCCACAGAGAGGGGAGTAATTCCTTCCACTAAATTCCAATCATAATAGATATGTTTCTACAAACATTTTTTTAATTTGTCGCAAGATTCCGCCTCTTTCCACATTTTGGGCAGCAATCAAAGCCACTGTTTTTATCTTGGTTCCATTTTTGTAAATCTGAACTTCGCCAAGCTTTTCGCCTTTGCTGACCGGGGCATCGACATATTTAAGCAACATCTGTTTGCTGGTAATTTTTGCTTTCTCTCCTTTGACAAAGAGTGCCCCGGCATCTTCCTGGGCAAGAACCTCAACCTGTTCTTGCCGGCCTTTCCCCACCTTGACCGTCCCGCACATTTTATTCCGGGGTACAAACGTTTTGTAAGCATAGCGGGCAAAACCGTAATTGTACATCTCCATGGAATCACGGAAATGGCCACGGGTCTCCGGGGATGCCATAACTACAGCAATCAGCCGCAAGCCGTCTCTTTTTACCGTGGAGGTCAGACAGTTTTTAGCTTCTTCCGTCCGTCCGGTCTTGAAACCGTCAGTGCCCTTGTACCACCACAACAGCTTGTTGGTATTGTAGAGGATAAACTTGCCGCCGCGCAGCGGATATTCCTTGATGGAGCAGTATTCCATGACCCGCGGCTGCCGGAGAGCGGCCCGCGCCAAGATAGCCATATCGGCAGCAGTTGTAAAATGATCCGTTGCCGGCAAGCCGTTGGAATTCTTGAATTGGGTATTTTTCATGCCCAGTTCTTTGGCCTTGGCATTCATCTTGTCAACGAAGGCCAAGTGTGTTCCTTCCAGCTTTTCCGCCACGGCCACCGAAGCATCATTGGCGGACCCAACAGCCACAGCAATCAACATGTCTTCGAAGGTCATTTCCTCTCCCGGTGCCAGATAAATTTGTGATCCTCCCATTTGGGAAGCGTGATCACTGGTGCTCACTTTTTCCTTGAGGGTAACCCGTCCCTCCTCCAGGGCTTCTGCAGCCAGCAGCAGGGTCATCAATTTGGTCATGCTGGCTGGCGGCAGGCGTTTGTTTTCATTCTTGGCCAGCAAGACTTTGCCTGAATCAGCCTCCGTCATTATGTAGGCCTCTGCTTTAACGGTTTCCAGTTCAGCACCGGCCAGCACTGGCGGAGCCAGACCCAAGAAAAAAACCACCATTAAAATGCAGGCCACTGCGCATTTCTTTTTCATCTGTCAGCTACCTCCCCCCTAACTTTGTAAAAGTATATTGAAGAGGCCAGCAGATTATTCCAACTTGGGGCTGTCAGGCCGGCGCAAAACCTGCCCTTACTGCAGAGCTCTGGCCAGCATCGCTGCCAGATCTTCCCGGTCAGGGGCAACCAGATTGTTGGCCAGACTGGGATTGCCGGTAGTACGATCAACAAAGTGCTGCCGTTCAGCTTCGCTGCAGACGGGCGGCGGACCGCACAGTTGCGCTAGCACCTCGGTTAATTCCTGCAAATCCTTGAAGTGGGAGTATTCCAGAACCTGTTTTACTTTGGGGTCCTGGCTTTTCTCCAGATTAAACGTCATAAAAGCGGGCATCAGCAAGCCATTGGCGCGCCCGTGAGGGATATCTTTATATATGGTGAAGGTATACCCCAGCAAATGAGGAATGGTTACCCTGGTTTCACTGATGGCCATGCCCGCCAGCAGCGATCCCAGCAGCAGAGCTTCCCGGTCGGCCATGCCGATTTCCCGGGAAGCGGTTAACCGCTTTAACTGTGGTCCCAAAATATCCAAAGCGGTCCGGGCATGCATGTCACTGATCGGGGTAGCAATTACTGACAAATAACTTTCCATGGCATGGGAATAGGCGTCCACTGCTGTATCTGCCGTAATCTGCCAGGGCAGGGAGACGGTATAGCCAGGGTCCAGGATGGCTACTCGGGGCAACAGCTTGTTATCTCGGATACCCAGTTTGGCTTCCCGCTCGGGAAAGGTAATAATCGAAGCGGCGGTTACTTCCGATCCGGTCCCGGCTGTCGTCGGTACTGCCACCAGCGGTAGCGCTTCACCGAACTGCAGCGCCAGCAGCTGATCATCGCTGATGTCATGCAAGGCCAGCACTGCGATGGCTTTGGCCGCATCCATCGGTGAGCCGCCCCCGATGGCAATGATGAAATCCGCCCCGCTTTGCCGGGCGCGCTGGCCCCCGTCACGTACCGTAGCAATGGAAGGATTGGCTTCCACCTGATCGAAGATTTCCCATTGGATGTCTTGCTGCTGCAGAGCCTGGGTGATATCATCCAGAGCGCCGATGCGTCTGGCAGACCCCCCCTGCCCGGTTACGATCAGGGCCTGACGACCCAACCCGCGAAACATTTCGGGGTTCTGTTGGATGACCTTGTTGCCAAAATAAATGTGTCCGGGTAAAAATGAATGCCATGTCATTTTGCTTCATCTCCTGTTTTTTCATCTTATTCGATGGTTTGATAAATCAACGGTGGAATGCCCTCAGCCGTAACGCCCAGCTGAAAGGCTGCCCGCAGCAATGGCCGCACCTGCGCCAGGCGTTCCTGGCAATTGGCATGTAAAATGGCCAGTGGTTCGCCGGCTTGTACATAATCTCCACATTTTTTCAGCAGTTCAATGCCTGCAGCAGGATCAATCACATCGTCCAGCCTTTCCCGTCCGGCCCCCAACAGCATGGCACTGTGACCCACTTTCAAGGCATCCAGTCCGGTGACAAAGCCGCTCCTGTCAGCTGCAACCTTTTCTTTGATACTGGCCTGGGGCAATCCGCAATCAGGTTGATTATAATGCAGTTGTCCCCCCTGGGCAACCACCAGCTCATCAAATTTGGCCAGGGCTGCACCGGAGGCCAGCAACACCCGCAGTTTCTCCCGGGCTGTCTCCAGCTCGTCCGCTTGACCGCCCAGCACCAACATGTGAGCAGCCAGTTCAATACAGAGCTGGCGCAGGTCGTCCGGCCCCTGCCCTTGGAGCAGGTCAATGGCTTCCCTGACTTCCAGGGCATTGCCAATGAAACGACCCAGGGGCTGGCTCATGTCGGTCAACAAGGCGACCACCCGGCGTCCCGCGCCCCGTCCTATCCTGACCATGGTTTCGGCCAGTTGCAGCGCTTGCACCCGGTCCTTTATGAATGCCCCCTGCCCCACCTTGACATCCAGGACGATTCCCTGTGCGCCGGCAGCGATCTTTTTACTCATGATGCTGGAAGCGATCAAGGGGATGCTTTCGATGGTGGCGGTAACATCGCGAATGGCATATAGTTTTTTGTCCGCCGGCACCAGATTACCGCTCTGGGAAATGACCGCCGCTTTGATCCTGGCCACCTGTTGCAGAAATTGTTCCCGGTTCATCTCCACCTGGAAACCAGGAATGGCTTCAAACTTGTCAATGGTGCCGCCGGTGTGCCCGAGACCTCGCCCGGACATTTTGGCTGCCGGCACGCCGGCTGCCGCTGCCAGGGGAATGACCACCAACGTGGTTTTGTCTCCCACCCCGCCGGTACTGTGTTTGTCCACTTTGATGCCTTCGAGGGCGGACAAGTCCATCACTTCTCCGGAATATGCCATGGCCAGCGCCAGGGCGGTTGTTTCCTCATCACTCATTCCCTGAAAATAGACCGCCATGGCCCAGGCAGAAATCTGATAGTCGGGAATCGAACCCCTGCTGATGGCCTTGACCATAAACTCAATCTCGGCTTGATTCATCTCCCCGCCGTCACGTTTTTTGGCAATGATTTCGATGACGTTCATATACTATCTCCTTATGAGCGCATAAAAGCTCTCTCCCGGCAGGGAGTCTGCTTCTATCCCTAAATATTCAGCGATCGTCTGGCCCAGATCGGCAAACGAAGTGCGGACCGGCAGCAGGACATCCTTTTTCACCGGCTGTCCGTAGACCAGCAAGGGAACCTGCTCACGGGAATGGTCGGTGCTGCTGGTCGTGGGGTCACAACCGTGATCCGCGGTAATAAATAAAATATCCCCGGCTTGCAGGACCGCCATAACCTCGCTCAGATGCCGGTCAAATTCCTCCAGCGCGCCGGCATATCCATGGGCATCATTGCGATGACCGTATTGCTGGTCAAAGTCAACCAGATTGACAAAAAGCAGACCGTTAAAGGCTTCTCCGGCAATAGCTTGCACGGTCTTGGCCAATCCGTCCCGGTTGTTTTCAATATGTTCAGTGGTGGAGATGGATTTGCCGGCAAAAATATCATGGATTTTACCGATTCCGGCTACCTTCATGCCGGCGGCAACGATTCGATCGAGCACATTGTCCGGAGGCAATAGAGAAAAATCATGCCGGTTGGCAGTACGGACAAACGCTCCGGCCTGTCCGATAAAAGGACGGGCAATGACCCGGCCTACATTGTGTTCCCCCTGCAGCATTTCCCGGGCGATCCGGCAGTAACGATACAATTCTTCCAGAGGGATGACCTCTTCATGGGCAGCAATCTGAAAGACGCTGTCGGCCGACGTATAGACAATGGGAAAGCCGGTGGCCAGATGCGCTTCGCCCAGCTCCTTGATGATTTCGGTTCCGGAAGCCACTACGTTACCCAGTATCGAACGGCCAATGCGGCGTTCAAATTCCTTGATCAAATCTTCGGGGAAGCCGTGCGGATAAGTCGGAAAAGGATGCTCCTGAATGATCCCCATCATCTCCCAGTGTCCGGTCGTGGTGTCCTTGCCCTTGGATTTTTCCCGCATAATGCCGGCCGCACCTAGTATTTGGGCAACAGCCGGAACCCCCTCAATCTCAGCCAGATTGCCCAATCCCATGGCTTGCAGGTTGGGCAGATGCAGACCGCCGACGGCCCGGGCGGTATTGACGATGGTATTGCTGCCCTCGTCTCCATACAAATAGCTATCCTCCATGGCTCCGATCCCGACACTATCCATGACAATGATTATTGCTCTCCTTGACATCATAAAATCCTCCTTCATTTCTATATTGATGGCCCATTCATTGCTTAGGCACGCGGATGGCACTGGTGATAGACCTCCCGCAAGTGACTGCGGGTGATATGGGTATAGATTTGGGTCGTTGAAATATCAGCATGTCCCAGCATTTCCTGCACGGCTCT
>Ga0116151_10004883_pt1 | contig 11738 bp, 11 predicted proteins | sample AD_UKC117_MetaG_FD_89893 | JGI IMG/M metagenome (GOLD analysis project Ga0116151, IMG submission 89893) | Active sludge microbial communities of municipal wastewater-treating anaerobic digesters from Hong Kong - AD_UKC117_MetaG | ecosystem: Engineered > Bioreactor > Anaerobic > Digestate... | reverse complement strand
TGGCACGCATGGCTCTGTTCTCCCACTGCGGCGTTTCATGTTTCGCTGGAAACCCGAAACGCCAAAACCTGATTCTATTCACTTGTGCATTCAGGCGCTGGCGGATGTGGTCGGCCTGATCTGCTGTCGCCCGAAGCCCGGGCAGTAATTCCGGACCAACTGAATGATCCCGTGGTTCAAACATGCAAATGCCGGCAGAACGGGCTCAAGCCTCGCCAAACCGGCATCGCTTTTCGGAACTGCCTGCGCGTGAAGCGCGGACAGGCATCCGAGTAACGCGCAATCGTCTAGGCCGGATCACGCGCGAATACAAGCACGGCGTTCTGGCCGCCAAAACCGAAGGAATTGGACAATACCGTCGAAACCTCAGCCTTGCGCGCCACGTTCGGCACCACATCCAGCGGAATGTCCGGGTCCGGTGTCTCGTAGTTGATGGTCGGGGGAATGAGCCCCTCGCTCATGGTCAGGAACGAGAACACCGCCTCGACCGCACCGCCAGCGGTAAGCGTGTGGCCGATCATCGACTTGTTGGACGAGATCGGAACCTCATGGATGGCCTCGCCGAAGACGTTCTTCAGCGAATTGTATTCCATGCGGTCGTTTTCCGGCGTCGAGGTGCCGTGCGCATTGATGTAGTCGATATCGCCGGTTTCAAGCCCGGCGTCTTCAAGCGCCTGCTTGATGGCCGTGATGACCGGTTTTCCGTCCGGGCTTGAACGGGTGCGGTGGAAGGAGTCTGCTTTTTCGCCAACACCTTGAACCACGCCAAGAATTTTTGCCCCGCGATTGATCGCATGTTCGAGCGATTCAAGAACCAGCGCGGCAGAGCCTTCCGACATCACGAACCCGTCCCGGTCCTTGGAAAAGGGCCGCGAAGCCTTCGATGGATCCTCGTTATTCGTGGTCAACGCCGAAAGAAGCGAGAAGCGGATAAGACCCTCGGCGGTCACCGAACCGTCGGAAGCAACGCACAGGGCCGCGCCAGTTTCGCCGCGGCGGATTGCCTCCATGCCCTGCTGGATAGCGGTGGCACCAGAAGCGCAGGCCGTCGAAAGCGAGATCGGCAGTCCCTGCGTCTTGTATTTCTCGGCAATCTTGAAGGCGATGGTGCCCAGCTGAACCAGGTGGTGCATGCGCGAATGGTCCGAACTGCGTGCAGCTTCAAGAAGCGTGTCGTAGTTGGGCTCCTTGCCGGGCATCTCGTCGAGAAGCGCGAAGCGGTGCTGCCATTCCAGCTCCACCGGAGGTGCGGCAAAGAACAGTGGGCCGGGAAAGCCGTCCGTTCCGAAGCCGGCTTCTTCCAGAGCCTCGCCTGCGGTCGCATTTGCCATTGCATAGGAAATGGTCGGCGCAGATTCCTCGCCTTCCTCGATTATATCGACCGTGCCGGCGATTGTTGTCGCCAGTCCGTCGACCGGGAACCTGGAAATTCTGCGAATGCCGGACTGGCCCGCAGTCAGCTTCTCCCAGTTTTCCTTCTTGCCCTTGCCGAGCGAGGTAACGACACCCATTCCGGTGACGACGACGATCGGGCGGCCCATGTGATCCGTATAGTTTTCCGACATCCCGTCTCTCCGTTCAAGCAATCTGTTCCAGCAGCGCCATACCTTCACCCAGGTAGTGGCCGACAGTGGAAACAACGACTGTGGTTGGTGGAACCTTCACCGGCTTTTCGGCTTCCTCGAACGAGGGATAGAAGCTCTTGTTCTTCAACGCGGCTGCGCCGAGCGCAACGCCGAAGGGGAAATTCGCCTCGATCGGGTTGCCGATCATCGTCGTGTAGGAGCGGATCGCAACGTCCATTCCAAGTCTTCTGCGCAACGCCTCGAACTCCAGATCGGTGACGTCAGCGCAACCCGTGGCGCCGGAAAGTACCGCAGTCGTGCTCGAAGGCGATACACCAAGACGTTCCATGATGCCGTCGAGGCGCTCCCTGGTTTCCTGATTGTCCCGCGAACCCAGGCCGGATTCGATACCGGCAAGGCGTGCATACGGTTTCGCGCCGCGTTTCTTTGCGTGCTCTGCAGATTCAAGCACCAGGAAAGCACCTGCACTGCCGAGAACCGTACCACCACCATCTTTCTGGCGCTCGGCAACCGGCTTTACACCGTCCTTGGCGAGGTAATGCCCCAGGTCGCAGGAAAGCAGCAGGTCGACGCGCTCGGCGTTGTAGGCACCGCCGACAAGAAGATGCGTGCTCTGGCCCGCAGCAATGCGCGCAGCAGCATTCTGAAGCGCGGTGATGCCCGACGATTCCTCGCCCATATAGGTGCGGGACGACCCGGTCACCTTGTGAACGATGGAAATGTTGCCCGCCATCAGGTTCGAAAGCTGGGCCAGAAACAGGGTCGGCCGCAGGTCATATGGCAGCTTTTCGTTGAGCAGCATCTCGCGGTCATTGCGGCCACGGGCTTCGGCCAGGATGGATTCGTCTACCGATATGTCGCGCTCGCCGCCGCCGGCACACACGACGAGGTCCATGGTCGAAACCAGTTCCTCGTCTTCCTTCATGCCGGCATCTTCGAGTGCCAGGCCTGCGGCATAGGTACCAAGCCGCTGCCAGGTTTCCATCTGGCGCATGTCCTTGCGCGGCATCTGCCGGGTCCAGTCCATTTCCGGCAACGGGTGCACGGCGTAGGGCGCGAACCGCTCGGCATCGATGACAGGCTCGGGAGCCGTTTCGGCGCCAAGCGTTTCCCAGTGAGGTGCAATTCCCTCGCCGAAACACGAAATCACACCGACGCCGGTGATCCACACTTCATTCTTGCTGTCGTTCATACCTGCTTCCAAAGCATTGATGTGTTTTCCCGCCCACCGGGGGCCCGGCTTCGCGGCGACGAAAACTCGCCGATATGCGGGGATGCCGCAGCTTGAACCGCTGGTGGCATATGGCGATCCTAGTACCAGTATTTACAGGGAAATACACCCCAAAATCTGGTGGGTACAGGTGGGCGGTCGCAAACGGGGGAGCCGGATTGCCGTGGCTCGAAACCGGAAATATGGACCAGAACCCCGCCTACTTTTTCATTTCCGAAACCTGGCGGATCATCTCTTCCTGCAGCCCTTCCGGGAAAGGCTGCATGGTAAAGGTGAGCTGGGCATTGGCGATACGCTTGTTGCCGGAACGTATCTGGGCGCGGGTCACCGCGAAACCGGAACCCTCATGCTCGATCTCGGCCTGGATCTCCAGTTCCGCCTTCGGTCCGATGAAATCACGCATCTTGCCTTTTTCGACCCCCGCAAGGAGCGGAATGCGCTGAAAATCGATGGTGTGCATGATCAGGATACCGGAGCATTGCGCCATTATCTCGATCATCAGGACGCCAGGTACCAGCGGATGGCCGGGAAAATGCCCCTCGAATACGGGGCTGTCGTCGGGCACAATCGAAAATGCCGACATTTTCTTGGCATCGAGATCGACTTCGGTAATCCGGTCGATCATCTGGAATTTCTCAAGCAGCATGCGCTTCTCCGAAGTGGGTTGTTCGGACTCCGTGTAATGAAACAGGCCCCCTGGCATTCAAGCCGGGGGCCTGCTGGTAGATTTCCGGCGGATTCGGCTCACACCGGACGGGCAGACAGCGCCCGCCAGGGCACCCGTCCGAAATGGCTTCAGCCCTTGGCCGCGATCAGTTCGTCGATCTTTGCGACCAGGTTCTTCATGACGAAGTATTCCTCGGTCGAGGCCTTGCCGTCATTGACTTCCTGGGTCCAGGTTTCGAGCGGAATCTTGATGCCGAATTCCTTGTCGATCGCGAAAACGATATCAAGAAAGTCGAGGCTATCGATGCCGAGGTCGTCGATGGTGTGGCTTTCCGGCGTGATTTCCTCGCGCGGGATTTCACTCGTTTCGGAAATGATGTCGGCTACTTTGTCAAATGTGTTCACGTCGGTACCTCAATTCTGCTCATGCCGCCTGCCTTCGGCACCCGGCGGATCGTGCCCTGCCAGCCGCCGTAAACCGCGATCGTGGCCAGATAAGACTCGTGCGGCTTTTACTTATAGTTTTCCGTCTTGTCCAGACTGCCGCAGCCTGTATTGTGCGGGGCTCAACAGGACATTCGGACGCCGTTCGAGCGCCGCAAAAAAACCAAACCTCAGGTGCCTCTGCCTGGTGGCCGGAAAAGGCCGGGCCTGAAGTCGGTTCCGGGATCGAAATGGACAATACTGCAAGCGGTGGCGATAGCTGCCCCTCATCTTATTCAAATCGTGTATCCGGCATGGCCGCCGGCCCTGTCCGGGCATCGCGCTTTCGTTCGATAATGTCGTGCACCGCTGTTCTCGCAGGCATTGCCGCCGCCACCTTCGCCTTGCCCGCATGCGCCAGATGCGTGACGCCCAACAATGTGGCGGTAAAGGCCGCCTTCCCCGATTACGGACTGTGGCGCCCGGTTGCCAAGGCGATGTCGGAATGCGGCAATGTCGAAACCTCGTTTGATTTCGACGCCACGACGGCCTTTTCGCAATCAGATTCCGGAATTGGCAAAGGCACCCAGATCGTTGGCATTTCCAATGGCGGGCTGAGCCGTTTGATGGCGCAGGATGCCATCCGCCCGCTCAATGACCTTGTGGAAAAATACAAATCCCGCCTCAACGAGCGCCAGTTCGTGCGGGCCGGCGGAAAGATCATGGCAATCGCCGTGGCTGCGAATGCCCAGGTCTACGCCTATCACGGGCAGTTGTTCCGCCGCTCGCAGCTCCAGCCGCCAAAGAGCCAGGCCGATCTGTTTGTGCTCGACAAGAAGATATCCGAGCAGCAGGCCGTCGACCATTCATTCTCGATCGCCCTCAAGCCGGGATGGACAGCTTCCGATCTGTTTCTCGAAATGTTTCTCTCGACTGGCAAGCCGCTTTTCAACGAGGAGAACAAGCCGGTTGTAGCCGGAGAGACGGGAGAGATGATCCTTGCGCAGTTGAAAAAACTTGCCGAACTCTCCCCGCCTGACCCCTTCGAGAAGGAAAATTCCGCAGTCCTGCAGGACCTGATGCGCGGCCGTGCCGCGAGCGGCATTCTGTGGGCATCAAGCACACCTTCGCTCGACAAGGAGGATGTCAGCCGCGTTGCGGGCCGAATGGAATTCCTGCCGGTCCCTCCAATGGCGCCGGGCGGCAAGCCCGCGGCGGCAGTCTGGTGGGACGGTTTCGCCATCGCAAAGAGCGCCTCGCCTGCGGAGGCCGAGGCGGCTTTCAAGACCATACTGGAAGGTCTCGATTCGGAAATGCTCGAGTCAGCGCGTTTCGAGGCGATCTGGTTGATGCCGGAATACGAGCCGGTGCGCCTAACAAAGGCGGTCATTGAAACCATCGACGCGGGCGCTGTCCTGTTTCCGGCCACCCGTCAGGTTGAAATCCTTCAGGGAGCACTTGGCGAGCATATCGGCGACTATTTCTCGGGCAAGACAGAAGCCGCGGCATTCCTGGCGCAAGCCGAGGCCGATTACCTGCGCATTGCGCGGGAACGCGGCCTGCCCGGCTTGTAATCACCGCAACAACGGACACGTCTTCGTTCGGCATCATTTCTGCAGAGCATCCCATGAAGAACAAAAAATGGTATTTCGAGGATTTCCCTCCCGGGAAGCGGATCGACCTGCCTGCCCGAACTGTTTCGGCTGAGGAGATTGTCGAATTTGCCAGCGAGTTTGATCCCTATCCGTTTCATCTCGATGCCCAGGCAGCGGTCGAACATGGTTTCGACGGACTGATTGCATCCGGCTGGCATCTTTGCGCCATTTCCATGCGCATGATGTGCGATGCCTTCATTCTCGAGTCGTCCTCTCAGGGCTCTCCGGGAATCGAATACTGCAAATGGCTGAAACCTGTCTGCGCAGGTGACACCTTGTCCGGCTACTGCGAAGTGATGGATGCACGCACCTCTTCTTCCCGGCCCGGACTCGGTATCGGAACCTGGATGCTGGTTGTGGAAAACCAGAACGGCGAAAAGGTCATGGAAAACCGTTACAAGTCTTTCTTCCTCACACGCGAGGGAGCGGCAGCATGACACCCCTCCCCGATTTCATGCAGCCCGGTCACGAGGAAAACCTGGGCGCACATACCTTCACTACCGAGGAGATCATCCGGTTCGCCGGCAGGTTCGATCCGCAACCCTTTCATCTGAGCGAGGAAGCCGCCAGAAACTCGATATTCGGCGGTCTGTGCGCTTCGGGATGGCACACGGTCTCGGTTTGGATGCGCAAGCAGCGCGAAACGGCCGAAGCGCGGTCGAAGGAAGCTTCGAAAACAGGCGGGAAGCTGCCTCAGGCTGGTGTTTCGCCCGGCTTCAGGGATTTGCGCTGGCTGCGGCCAGTCATGGCAGGCGACACGATCACCTATTACTCGAAAACCGCGACCTGCCGGCCTAGCGCCTCGCGGCCCGGCTGGTACATAATGGAAGCGGTCAATCGCGGCGAAAACCAGCGCGGTGAAACCGTCATTGAATTCACCGGCTCCCTACTGCTTGAAATGCGCTAAGGAGTGCATTTGCAGCGTCGCTTTTTTCAGCTTGCGCGTCGTAACGAGCGTATCGCGGCGCCCAATCTTCAGACACATTCCCGAAACGCAAAACGAGGTCGCAAATGGCACAGCTTCAGATCGTCTACTGGCGCGATATTCCAGCTCAGGTAATCGTTCGGGCAGGCAGGAAATCTGTCGCAAAACGCGAGCTGTCTCTGCGCTTCACCGAGGCCATCGACATGTGCGCGATGAAAAGCGGTGCAGCCGAGACCGACGACTACCTGGCCGAATGGCGCCGTTCCGACCCGGTCGAGGTCGGCGACGACCTGGAGGCAGAGGCTGACAAGGCCGCGCATGAACTTGAGACCGGTTACACGAAGGAACGCCTCGTGCAGCTCGTCAATTCCGGCGGCAGGGAAGCCTGAAATCACGGTGCGGCAATGGTGCCGGCCGGCTTCTGTATTTCGAAGGCACTAACATGAGCGACGCGAAACCGGTCGTCACACAGGCCACACTCGTCAAGAAGGCCGCTCCGAAGACCGACTTCAAGCCGGCGGGCGTAAGCCCAAGCAGGCGGCAACGGTCCTATTCCGTCCGCCTGTGGTCGGTTCGGCATTCCCGTTTTCTCGAATGGTTCTACGCCAGGTTCGCCAACGTGTTCCTGATGCTGCATCCCGTCTGGAAATGGTTGGGCTATCACCGTGCCGAAGGTCCGGTCACCTTTCTTGAGCGCAATGTGAAGGGCTTGATGTTCGACTGCCGCATGTGCGGCCAGTGTGTTCTTTCCTCGACTGGCATGTCCTGCCCGATGAATTGCCCCAAGCAATTGCGCAACGGCCCGTGTGGCGGCGTCCGCGCAAACGGCAATTGCGAGGTCGAACCGGACATGCCCTGCGTCTGGGTTCAGGCCTGGCGCGGCTCACAGCAGATGCGCGGCAGTAACGCGATCCTGAAGGTGCAAAAGCCGGTGGACCAGAGCCTGCGCGAAACCTCGTCCTGGCTCCGGGTAACCGCCAAGGCTGCCGCCGAGCGCGAGGCAGCGCAAAACGCCGCATCGGGAGATGTGAAATGAGCAATACTGACGTAAACCCGCTCGACCCCAGTTCTCCGCTTGATCCCCTTCCCGGTCATTCTTCGCTCGGACGGCTTGAACGCGTCCTGCGACGGGGCGAGTTTGCGGTTACCACCGAACTCAACCCGCCCGACAGCGCCAACCCGCAGGATGTGTACGAGCGCGCCGCGATTTTCGATGGCTGGGTCGACGGGATCAACGCCGTCGATGCTTCCGGGGCCAACTGCCACATGTCATCCGTCGGCATCTGTGCGCTCCTTACCCGCATGGGCTATGCGCCGATCCTGCAGATCGCCTGCCGCGACAAGAACCGCATAGCCATCCAGGGCGACATTCTGGGCGCTTCAGCCATGGGCGTGCAGAACATTCTGTGCCTGACAGGCGATGGTGTTCAGGCAGGCGACCAGCCCGGCGCCAAGCCCGTTTTCGACCTTGATTCCATGTCGCTCCTGGAAACCGCCCGCACCATGCGTGACGATGCGAAGTTCCTCTCCGGCCGCAAGCTCACCCACCCGCCCCAGGTATTCCTGGGAGCGGCAATCAATCCGTTTGCCCCGCCTTATGATTTCCGCCCGCATCGGCTGGCCAAGAAGATCGAAGCCGGCGCGCAGTTTGTTCAGAGCCAGTATTGCTTCGACGTTCCCATGCTTCGCGAATACATGAAGAAGGTACGCGACATGGGCCTGCACGAGAAATGCTACATCATGGTGGGCGTTGGCCCCCTCGCCTCGGCCAAGACTGCGCGCTGGATCCGGTCCAACGTTCCAGGCATCCACATCCCCGACGAGATCATCAAACGCCTTGAAGGTGCAGAAAACCAGAAGGCTGAGGGCAAGAAGCTCTGCATCGACATCATCAACGAGGTGAAGGAGATCGAGGGTGTCAACGGTATCCACGTGATGGCCTACCGGCAGGAAGAATATGTTGCCGAGATCGTCGCCGATTCCGGTGTTCTGAAGGGCCGCAAGCCGTGGAAACGCGAAGCTGCACCCGATACCGAAATGGTCGCCGCTCGCATCGAGGAAATCGGCGACAAACCCCAGACACCTCAGCAGATCGTCGAGAACGTGACCAACTGACCCGATTCCGCCAATGCAGGCGATCGGGTTGCAATAGATCATATAACGATATAAAGAAGTCTTTATATCATATGGAGAGACACATGACCCATACCATTGTTGGTTCCGGAACCAGGGAAGTCATCATCGGCTTCGACCAGCCCTTCTGCGTGATCGGCGAGCGCATCAATCCGACCGGCCGCAAGATCCTGAACGAGGAACTGGAGCGCGATGACTTTTCGCGTGTTGAGGCTGACGCGATTGCGCAGGTGGAGGCAGGCGCCACCGTTCTCGACATCAACTCCGGCGCCGTATTCTCCGGCAAGATGGCAGCGGATCCCCGTTATGCCGACAACAACTTCGTCGAGCCGATGCTGATGCCCAAGCTGATCGAAGTCGTCCAGGCGGTAACCGACTGCCCGCTTTGCATCGACTCTTCCGTGCCGGGCGCACTCGAAGCCGGGCTGAAGGTCGCCAAGGGCCGCCCGCTCGTCAACTCGGTGACCGGCGAGGAAGAACGTCTCGAAGCTGTTCTGCCGCTGATCAAGAAATACGACGTGCCCGTGGTCGCCATTTCCAACGACGACACCGGCATCTCCGAGGATCCCGACGTTCGCTTCGCCGTTGCAAAGAAGATTGTCGAGCGTGCTGCCGACTTCGGCATCAAGGCCCAGGATATCGTGGTTGATCCGCTGGTGATGCCGATCGGCGCGATGGCGACCGCCGGACACCAGGTCTTCACGCTCGTTCGCCGCCTGCGCGAGGAACTTGGCGTAAACACCACCTGCGGCGCATCGAACATCTCGTTCGGCCTGCCCAACCGCCACGGCATCAACAATGCCTTCCTGCCCATGGCCTATGCCGCAGGCATGACCAGCGCGATCATGAACCCGGTGGCCATTCCAATCGGACCGAAGAAGATCGCCGAGAAGAAGGCAGAGATCGAAGCCGCAGGCATCGTTCTGCCGGCGGACATGGACGATGAGACCTTCGTCAAGCTGTTCGGCATGGGATCGACCAAATCGCGTCCGGGCAAGGAAATGGAAGCGATCCGTGCTGCCAACTTCCTGCTCAACCAGGATGCCGGCGGCGGCGCATGGATTGCCTTCAACCGCGATCCTGACGCAGCGCCTGCCGGTGCCCGCGGCCGCCGCACCGGTGGCCGCAGAAGGGGCTGAGTCACTGCAGGCGGTGCGGGTTGCCAATTATGGCTGCCTTGCAGGGATTGAGATGACCACGCCGGGAAATCGAAGGAAGCCGATCATATTCAAGAGCGATGAGTGCTTCCTTTTTCCGGCGGGACCAACCCTTGATTTGCTTTTCCCGGGCAATGGCGTCGAGCACACGGTCATACGTCTCGTGAAAAACAAGCTTCACCGGTCGGCGTTTGAACGTGTATGCCTTTGGATCATGAGAATTGTTATGTTCCCACACACACGCCACGACTTCCTGCTTCGTAACGCCGGTATGGTAGCTGCCGTCGGCGCATCGAAGAATGTAGACCGTTGCTTCCAGACTATGCTTCCCCCTCGCCCTTCGAGGGTGTGAAAGGAAAGCCGCATGACCGATCCCCTCGTTCTCTTCATGCCCTCGGGCAAGCGCGGCCGGTTTGCCAGGGGCACACCGATCATCGATGCGGCGCGCGAACTGGGTGTCTATGTGGAATCGGTCTGCGGCGGGCGCGGTATCTGCGGCCGCTGCCAGTGCGAGATCCAGACCGGCAACTTCGCCAAGCACGGCATCACCTCGGCTGCGGAAAACGTTTCGCCCCTTGGTGCGAAGGAAAAGCGATACGCCGAAAAGCGTGAGTTGAAGGAAGGACGCCGCCTCTCCTGCTCCGCCACCATCGAAGGCGATCTCGTCGTCGACATCCCCCAGGAACTGCAGATCAACGCTCAGGTCGTCCGCAAGACCGACGATGGCCGTGTCATCGAACGCAACCCGGCGATCCACATGTGCTTTGTCGAGGTAGAAGAGCCCGACATGCACAAGCCGCTGGGCGATCTCGACCGGTTGCGGAGCGCGCTCGAAAAGGACTGGGGCTACACCAACATCGAGGTCGACTTCCACTTGCTGGGGCAAGTCCAGAAAATCCTGCGCAAGGGTGCCTGGCAGGTAACCGCCGTCATCCATCAGGACAGCGAAAACGAACGTCCCAAGCTGATCGCGCTCTACCCCGGCCTGAAGAACGAGGCCTATGGCGTGGCCTGCGACATCGGCTCGACGACGATCGCGCTCCACCTCGTTTCCCTGCTTTCCGGACGCACGATCGCATCATCCGGCACATCGAACCCCCAGATCCGTTTCGGCGAAGACCTGATGAGCCGCGTGTCCTACGTGATGATGAATCCGGACGGGCGCGAAGGCATGACGAATGCCGTCCGCACGGCCCTGAACGAACTGATCGGCAATGTATGCAAGGATGCCGGCATCGACCGGAACGACATCCTGAACCTCGTTTTCGTCGGCAATCCGGTCATGCACCACCTGTTCCTGGGGATCGACCCGACGGAACTGGGCGGCGCGCCGTTTGCGCTCGCCGTTTCCGGTGCGGTGAACACGCGCACAGAAGAGATAGCCATCAATGTGAACGACGGCGCACGCGTCTACATGCTGCCCTGCATTGCAGGCCATGTGGGGGCCGATGCCGCCGCTGTAACGCTCTGCGAAGGTCCGCACCGGCAGGACGCCGAAATGCTGGTCGTGGATGTCGGCACCAATGCCGAGATCGTGCTCGGCAACAGGGACCGCGTGGTCGCGGCCTCTTCACCCACCGGACCGGCATTTGAAGGCGCTGAAATTTCCTGCGGCCAGCGGGCCGCACCCGGCGCCATCGAGCGTGTGCGTATCGACCCCGAAACGCTGGAGTCGCGCGTCCGCGTCATCGGCACCGACAAGTGGTCGAACGAGGATGGTTTCGAGGAAGGCGTGGCGAAAACCGGCGTCACCGGTGTTTGCGGCTCGGCCATCATCGAGGTGATTGCCGAGATGTACCTGAGCGGCATCATTTCCGAGGATGGCGTGATCGATGGCGCAATGGCAGCCCGGTCTGACCGTATCATCGAAAACGGCCGCACCTTTTCCTACGTCCTGTGGCGCGGCGAGCAGACACTCACCATTACCCAGAACGATGTCCGTGCCATCCAGCTCGCCAAGGC
>Ga0116151_10004874_pt1 | contig 11748 bp, 13 predicted proteins | sample AD_UKC117_MetaG_FD_89893 | JGI IMG/M metagenome (GOLD analysis project Ga0116151, IMG submission 89893) | Active sludge microbial communities of municipal wastewater-treating anaerobic digesters from Hong Kong - AD_UKC117_MetaG | ecosystem: Engineered > Bioreactor > Anaerobic > Digestate... | reverse complement strand
CTGGTGGTGGACGCCGCTGTTCTCGGTGCTCGTCTACGCCGGGTCGATGGAGTTCCTCATGGTCGGGCTCATCAGCGCCGCCACCCCGCTCGCCTCCATCGCAGCGACGACGTTCCTGGTCAACAGCCGCCACCTCTTCTACGCGCTGTCGTTCCCCCGCCATCGCGTCGACGGCCGCCTCGGACGGGCGTACGCCACCTATGCGCTGACCGACGAGGCGTACGCGCTGACCGCGACCCTGCCGGAGCCCGAGCTCACGAGCACCCGGATCCTGGCCATCCAGGTCCTCTGCCAGGCGTACTGGGTGACCGGCGGGATCGTGGGCGCGCTCTCCGGCCGTGCCCTCCCCGAGAGCATCCGCGGCTTCGGCTTCGCGCTCGTGGCCCTGTTCGCGGTCCTCGCCCTCGACGCCATCCGGGCCGCACGCGACGTGCCGACCCCCCTCCTCGCGGTGGGGTGCGCGCTCGCCGCCGCCCGCATCGCCCACGAACGGATGCTCGTGGTGGCCCTCGGCCTGCTCGTGGTCGTGCTCCTCGTGCGCCACCGCACCCGGGGGCCAGGGGCACCACCCGGCGACGTGGTGCCCGATGCCTGAGGGGCCGGCGATCCTGGCCTCGCTGCTCGTGGCCGGTGCGGTCACGGTGGCCCTGCGCGCCGTGCCGTTCGTGGTGATCGAGCCCCTGCGGCGCAGCTCGGTGATCCGGTTCCTCGGGCTCCACCTGCCCGCCGGGATCATGGTGATCCTCACCATCTACACGCTCCAAGACGTGCCGCTGCGCTCGTGGCCCCACGCCCTGCCCGAAGTCGTCGCCCTCACGGTCACCGTGGCCCTGCACCTGTGGCGGCGCTCGGCGGTGCTCAGCATCCTCGCCGGCACGGCCACCTACGTCGTCCTCACCTCCTGGCTCGTGTCGGGCGGCGCGATCGGGTGACCCTGCCTTTGGCGGTCGTCGACCGCACCTGCTCCGATGGCGGCATGACCGTTCGCACCTTCCGCCTCATCGCTCTGGCGGAGGCCGCCACCTGGGTGGCGCTCATCGTCGCCTCGATCGCCAAGCGGACCATCGACCTGGACGCGGCCACGAAGGTCGTCGGGCCGATCCACGGCACGGCGTTCCTCGCCTACTTCTGCGGCCTGCTCCTGCTGCGCGACGACCTCGGCTGGGGCCTGAAGCGCACGGCCGGGGCCATGGCGGCCTCGCTGGTGCCGCTCGGCACGTGGCTGATCGTCGAGCGGCGCTGGCTCGCCGAGGTCGACGATGCGGTCGGGCAGACGGCGGCCTGACGTGCTCGACGCCGTGCTCTTCGACCTCGACGGGACCATCACGGACCCCGAGGTGGGCATCACCGGCTCGTTCCGGCGCGCGATGGCCGACGTGGGCCACCCGGTGGCCGACGACGTCGACCTCCGCTGGATGATCGGGCCCACCCTCGCCGAGAGCCTCGACCGCGTCGGGTTGCCGACCGACCTGCACCAGGCGGTCATCGACGGGTACCGCGCGCACCTGCGGGCCGAGGGGCTCCGCCAGGCGGAGCTGGTGGCGGGGATGCCCGAGGTGATCGACGGGCTGCGGGCCGATGGCGTCCGGCTCGCCCTGGCCAGCGCCAAGATGATCGACATGGGCGAGACGACCCTGCGCCACGTGGGGCTCCTCGACCGCTTCGAGCTGGTCGCCGGCTGCCTCCCCGACGGTGCCGTGCGCACCAAGGGCCAGATCGTGGGCGACGCCCTCGCCGGCCTCGGCGGGCCCGACCCGGGCCACGTCGCCATGGTCGGCGACCGCCGCCACGACATCGAGGGCGCGCGCCAGCACGGGTGCCTCGCCGTCGCGGTCGAGTGGGGCTTCGCCGAGCCCGGCGAGCTCGACCGAGCCGCGCCCGACCGCATCGTGGCGACGCCGGCCGAGCTCCTCACCGTGCTGCGAGCGCTCCCCTGACCGTGCCCACCGCCGTCTTCGTCCACCCGCACCCCGACGACGAGGCGATCTTCTCGGGCGGCGCCATGCGCCGCGCGGCCGACCGGGGGTGGCGGGTGGTGCTCGTGCTGGCCACCAGCGGCGAAGAGGGCACCATGCCCGACTGGGTGACCGTCGACGCGGCCGACCACCGCCGCATGGAGACCGCCGAGGCCGCCGCCCACCTCGGTGTCGACGAGCTGCACTACCTCGGCTACCGCGACTCGGGCATGGCCGGCAGCGAGGCCAACCGCACCGTCGGCGCGCTCGCCGCGTCGATCACGGCCGCCGCCGCCGATCTGGCCGAGCTGCTGCGGAGCGTCGGCGCCGACGCCCTGGTGGGCCAGGACCCGAACGGCACCTACGGCCATCCCGACCACGTGGCGGTGCACCACATCGGCCTCGACGCCGCCGAGCGGGCGGGGGTGGGCGAGCTGCTCGAGGTGACGCTCGACCGCCGCTGGCTGCGCGAGCTGCGGCGCGATCGCATCGAGCGGGGCCGACTCGATCCCGCCGCGTGGTGCGCGGTCGAGCTCGAGCGCCTCGGGATCGACGATCCCGACGCCGCCCTCGTGCGCCTCGACGTGGACGCCGAGCTGTCGGCCAAGCAGGCAGCGATGGCGGCGCACGCCAGCCAGGTGCCCGACGCCGCCGACTTCATGGGCATCCCGCCCGGCACCTTCCACCTCGTGGTGCGCCACGAGTGGTACCTGCGCCGCCTCCCCGCGTCGGGCCCGGGCCCGCTCGAGCAGGCGCTGCTCAGGCCAGGCCCAGCCGGCTGAGCTGGTCGCCGGGGGCCTCGAGCTCGACGAGCGCGGTGCGGAGCAGCTCGGCCAGCTCGGCCTCCGCCGCGGTGCCGGCGAGGTCGCGCGCCTCCTCCGGATCCTCCTCGCCGTCCCAGAGGTGGTGGCCCGAGAAGCGGGTGGCCGCCCAGTACGGCAGGAGGTCACCCGGTTGGAACGGCTGGCGGATCACCGGGATGTCCGAGCCCGGCATGCGGTCGAGCGTCGCCCGGTGGTCGGGCATCGGCAGCCGCACGTCGGGCAGGGCGTGGATCGGCATGGTTGACCACCGGTTCGACCACATCGACAGCGGAGCGTTGTCGCCCTCGGGCGCTCGGCAGTAGGTCCGCCGGCCGTCGGTCACGTGGACCTCGCGGCCCCAGACCCCGGTCAGCGCCCACTCGCGCACGCCGGCTGCGGTCCCCTCGAGCAGGGGAACGAGCGAACGACCGTGCGGGCGATCGGGTGCGGGCACGCCGAACGCATCGAGCAGGGTGGCGTGGAGGTCGACGGTGGTGGTGAGCGCATCGCACGAGCCGGGCGCCACCCCGGGCCAGGCCACGAGGAGGGGGATGCGGCGCATCGGCCAGTTGAGCGGGGCGCCGGGCTTGCCGAAGCGATCGAGCTCGCCGAGGTAGTGGCCGTGGTCGGTGCAGGCCACCACCGCGGTGTCGTCCCACCCGTCGCGTTCGTCGATCACGTCGAGCACCCGGCCGAGGTGGTGGTCGATCATCGAGAGCTTCGCCCCGTACGCGGCGCGGATGCGCCGGGCGTCCTCGGGCGAGACGATGCCCCGGGCGAGCGCGTCGGTGGCGTACGGCGGCCAGATGACCTTGGGGTCGGGCGAGTCGTCGTAGCGCGAGGCCCACGGTTCCGGCGTATCGAAGGGCTCGTGGGGATCGAACTCGTCGACCACGAGCAGCGAGCGCTCGGCGTGCGGAGCCTGGCGCGCCAGCCAGTCGGCGGCGGCCGCCATGGTCCTCGGGCCGGGGAAGTCGCCTTCGGCTCGGAACCAGGTGCGGCTGTGGTCGTAGGGGAAGGCGAGGGGGCCGGGGCGGGCGGGCAGCGCCGGCGCCCCCAGCCACGACGGGTCGGGCGCAGTGCGCCACGGATCGCCCTCGTGGCCGCGCACGTAGTCCCACGCGGTGAACTCGCAGTGGTAGTTCTCGCCGCCGGTCTCGAACAGGTGCGGGTGGTCCGACACGAGCATCGTGGTGACCCCGGCCCGCCGCAGCGGCACGGTCACCGGCTCGTCCCACAGCTCGAGCGAGCCCCACGGGCGCCACAGGAAGTCGAGCGACCCGGTGAGCAGGTCGTGGCGGGCCGGCATGCACGGCAGCGATCCGGTCACGTGCCGCTCGAAGCGCACCGATCGGGCGGCGAGCCGGTCGAGGTTCGGCGTGTCGAACTCGGCGCCGCCGTAGGGCCCGATGAGGTGGCGGTTCAGGCTGTCGAGCAGCAGCACCACCACGTGCCGGGGGCGGTTCACGGCTGGGAGAGGGCGAGGCGCTGGTAGAGGAAGGACGTCCAGCCGACGTCGATCTCGGCCTGGTGGCGCCGGTAGAGGTCCTTGGCGTGGTAGCTCTCGCCGGGCCAGTAGTTGGCGGCCACCGGCGTCCCGAAGCCCTTGGCCGCGTCGACCGTGGCGACGCTGCACTCGTAGGGCACGGAGATGTCGCCGCCCGAGGCGATCATGGCGATCGGGGCGTCGTTGGCGTCGATCGCCGCGGGGTCGTACTGGCAGCCCGACATGGCGAGCGCGGCCTTCACCGACCTCCCGACCGGCACCGCCCCGCCGTCGACGTTGCCGCGCTGGGCGACGTTGAGCGCGGTGACGGCGCCCGCCGAGCTGCCGGCCACGACGAGCCGCGAGGTGTCCACCTTGAACTCGGCGGCGTGGCGGCGCAGCCACCCCAGGGCCGAGAACGCGTCGTTCTGGGCGGCGTAGATCGCCCGCTCGCAGCGGGCCCGCTCGGCCTCGGCCTGGACCGGGTCGGTGAACTTGCCGTCCTGGTACTCCTGGCACTTGTTGCCGGGGTCGAGGCGGTAGGAGATCGACAGCGTCACGTAGCCCCGTCGGGCCCACTCGGCGGCGACGTCGCCGATCTGCGTGCGGTTGCCGGTCTTGAAGCCGCCACCGTGGACCCACACGATCGCCGGTCGCTTGGCGAGGGTGTCGCCCGTGGGCTGGTACACGTCGGTGAACAGGTCGAGGTCGGCACCCGTGGTGAGGTCCTTCGTCTCCTTGTAGAGGTGGGTCGACTTCGTGGTCGACGCGAACACGAGGTCGATGTAGCGCCCCGAGGTGGGCGTGCAGGCGGACAGGCCGAGCGCCGCGAGGCCGGCGACGGCCGCGACGAGGACGAGCAGGGCGCGCTTCATCCCCCCAGCTTCGCGTCCGGTTGTGAGCGGCGCGTGAGCAGGCCGCGGGCGCCGCGCCCCTCAGGCCGTGCCGCGCTCCCACGGCTCGCCGCGCTGCTGGAGCAGCCCGACCGCCGCCGCGGTGGTGGGGCCGTAGGTCTGGTTCTTGCGCCCGGTGCGGAAGCGGACCTCCTGCAGCTCGGCCTTGTCGAACCGGCAGGCGCCGGCGGCAGGATCGAGGCCGTGCAGGCGAGCGGCGTTGCGTCCGAGGACCTTGCGCTTGATCTCGTCGGTGAGCGCCGGGTAGCCGTGGCGCTCCTGGAGCTCCTCGCTGATCTGGAAGGCGCGGAACGACTCGATCTGGTCCTGGGGCGAGCCGTACCAGATCGAGTCCGTGCCCCACAGGATGTTGTCGGGCCCGACGTGGACCAGCAGCTTGCCCAGCACGTGGGCCGCCGCCGTCGGGTCGCTCATCACGAAGCGCCAGGTGGAGCCGAGCTCGGCGTACACGTTGGCGCCGGGGCCGACGTCCGAGGCGCGCATCGACGTGATGAGCCGATCGACGCCGAACCCGTTGGCCTCGGCGTAGGGGCCCTCGGTGGGGCCGACGTCGAAGCCGGAGTGGTACACGATGATGTCGAGGTCGGGGTGGGCCGCCGCCGCCGGACCGATGTCGACGGGGTCCGAGTACGTGCCGGCGTCGGGCGCGGTGCCGCCGATGGCGGTGAAGCCCTTGTGGATGGCCACCCGGGGGATGCCGAGCGCCTCGGCCTGGGCCAGGAACGCCTCGCCCACCTGGGGCGCGCTCGGATCGTGGTCGTCGAGGAACCATCCGGGCCCGCCGGCGTGGCAGTACGCCTTCCAGGCCGTGATCGGGAAGTCCTCGGCGATCTGGGCCATCGAGTCGCGCAGGGCGTCCACCGATGCCGCCGCCGAGGGGTTGGTCTGGGCCTGCATGAAGACCCGGCCGTCGCCGCACAGCTCCTCGCCGATCCGGATCGTCTCGGCCATCACCTCGGGGCTGAGCAGGTCGCCCGGGAACGGGATCGCCGACAGCACGATGGCCGAGGTGTCGCTCTCGAGGAACATCAGGTCGAGGAACGTCGGTCGGCGGTAGCAGTCGACGGGGTCGTCGAGCCCGCAGTCGCTCTGGGCGAACCCGGGCAACGCCGCCGGCGGGGTGCCCTCGGGGTACTCGAGGAGGTGGGTCTGGACGTCGAAGATCAGCTCGTCGCCCCCGATGGCCTCCTCGGCGGCCGCGGGCTCGGTGGTCGCCTCCTCGGGGATGTCGAACGTGCCGCCCGGTCGCTCGCCGCGGCGCGTCGCCTCGTCGTTCGAGCAGGCGGCGAGCACCGCGAGCATCGTGGCCGAGCCGCACGCGGTGAGCAGGAACTGCCGACGGTCCACCCCGGTGCGACGGGCGTTCTCGTCGAGCGCCGCCCTGCTGCGCCGCGTCGCCTCGCGCACGAGCCGGGTGGGCGGCGGCGGCACGAACTCGCCGTTCGACACCGGGTGCCACTTGATCGGGAGCCCCGGCTCCCGCTCCCCCTTGGCCATGGCGACACCCTACGGAGCCGCGGCGCCCCGTGCTGGGGGGTAGAGCAGCTCGGCCCCCACGGGCACGTAGCCGCCGGCGCCGAGCACGGCGCGGAGCGACGCGGCGTTGCCGGGCGCCACTTGGAGCCAGACCGGTTCCCCACCGGAGAGGTGCCGGGCCGACGCGGCCAGCGCCCGGCCCAGCCCACGGCCACGCGCCTCGGGGAGCACCTCGAACGACGCCTCGAGGCGACCGGCGAGGCCCCGCCCGAGCAGCAGCAAGCCGGCGCCATCGGGGGTGGTCCAGACCCGCAGGTCCTCTCGGTAGTGGCGGGCGCGCTCGGCCCGGGGGTGCGGGTGCAACGGATCGTCCTCGAGCAGCCTGGCCGGGGGTGCGCCCGCGGCGCCCGGGGCCACCAGCACGTGGTCGAGGTTGTCGTAGGTGCGCCCGAGGCGGCGGCCGAGCTCGTCGAGGAAGGGGGCCGACACCGGGGCGCCGTAGTCGCCGACGGGCAGCCGCTCGCCGACCCAGGTCGGATCCACGTCGGCCACCACCACGTGGTGGCCGGTGAAGGCGAGCACCGCCGAGAGGCGCCCCGTCGGCGCCAGCACCGTCGTGCGCCCGTCGGCCGGCATCGGGCGCCCGGCCGCGACGTCGCGGAGCAGGTGGGCGAGCGGATCGGCGGCGACGGGCACCCGGCGACCGTACCGGTCGGCCGCGGCACCGACGCGATGGCAACGATTCACCCTCGCGAGTAGCGTTGGCCACGCGATCGCCATCGGGGAGGGTGAAGATCGTGCAACCAGCGCTGGCACCGCGGTGCCCATGGTCAGCGCGTCGCGACGCGGCACCGGGAGGACAGGTGAAGGAACGACCGAGGCGTCCACGGCGGATCGTGAGCCCTCGCACCGTCCGCATCCTCCGGGCGCTCGGTTACCGGTACTCCCGCCACTGCGAGGCGTGGGTCCACCGCCTCGGCGGCCGGCGCTTCGGCCCGGTCTTCGTCGACCTCGCCGACGATCGCGTCGCCGACATGTCGCCCGAGATGATCGCGCAGCTCCTCGACCGCATCAACGAGCCCGACCGCATCCAGATCGCGCCCGTCGACGAGCGTCCCCCGCTCCCGAAGCGAGCCACCGGGGGGCACCACGAGCGCCTCACCCCGGTCCAGTGGCTCCACGACGAGGAGCACAAGCTCGTCTACGTCGACGGCCGCCCGCCGATGGTGGGCCGCACCCCGCCGCCGCACCCCGGTGAGGCGACGCCGGCCGCGTCGATCGACCGGCCGACGGTGGTGCCGCTTAAGCGCACGCGCGCCACCGGCTGAATCAACCTGCGGCGACCACATCGTCGCCGTGCAGCGCCCGCACCCGGGTGACCACCTCGTCGAAGCGACGCCGATCGAGCGCCGCGCCCTCGCGCCGCACGGCGGCCGGGGCCACCCGCAGCAGCCGCGAGGCATCGGCGAAGCTGGGGCGGCCGGTGCGATCCCAGCCCCCCGCCCCGACGGCCACCCACTCGTGGGCGTCGCGACGATCGGCGTGGTCCTTGCTCGACAGCGGGACCACGGCCAGCTTCGGGCCGTCCCACCCGATCACCAGCACCGGGCGGTCCTTCCCCTGGCTCGGGTCGTCCTCGTAGGCCACCCAGGTCCAGACCACCTCGCCCGGATCGGCGTCGCCGTCGTGGTCGGGTGCGTAGCCCACGCGCAGGCCCCCGGCGCGGCGGGTCGCCGCCCGAACTCGGTCCTTCAACCTCGAGAGCATCCCCGTGCCGGCCACGGCCCGGCAGGCTAGGGCGGCCGTACGCTCCGGGGATGCACCTCGACGAGCTCCAGGACGTGATCGCCCGCACCTACGGGGAGCGCGACGCCGCCCGGGGGACCGCGTCCACGGTGGCCTGGCTGTGCGAGGAGCTGGGCGAGCTGGCCCAGGCGGTGCGCAAGGGCACCGTCGACGACCAGCGCCACGAGCTGGGCGACGTGCTGGCCTGGGTGGCCTCGCTCGCCCACCAGCTCGACCTCTCGATGAGCGACGCCGTGGCTCGCTACGCCGACGGCTGCCCGCGCTGCGGGGCCCAGCCCTGCGCCTGCCCGTAGGTCAGCGCTCGGCGGCCACCAGCTCGGCGATCTGCACGGCGTTGAGCGCCGCGCCCTTGCGCAGGTTGTCGTTGCTGAGGAACAGCGCCAGGCCGTTGTCCATCACCTCGTCGGGGCGGATGCGGCCCACGTAGGTGGGGTCCGCGCCGGCCGCCATCAGCGGGGTGGGCACGTCGGCCAGCTCGACGCCGGGGGCGTAGGCCAGGATCTGGCGGGCCTCGTCGGGGGTGATGGGCCGCTCGAAGGCGGCGTTGATCGACAGCGAGTGGCCGGTGAACACCGGCACGCGCACGCAGGTCCCCGCCACCTTCAGCCCGGGGATGTCGAGGATCTTGCGCGTCTCGTTGCGCAGCTTCTTCTCCTCGTCGGTCTCGTCGAGGCCGTCGTCGACGAACGACCCGGCCTGGGGCACGACGTTGAAGGCGATGGGCGCCGGGAACTTCTGCGGCGCGGGGTACTCGACGGCCCGGCCGTCGAAGGTCAGCTCGGCGGCGCGGTCGACCACCTTCTTGGCCTGCTCGTCGAGCTCGGCCACACCGGCCAGGCCACCGCCCGAGACGGCCTGGTAGGTGGACACGACCATGGCCTTCAGGCCCGCTTCGCGGTGCAGCGGCCCCAGCACCGGCATGGCGGCCATCGTGGTGCAGTTGGGGTTGGCGACGATGCCCTTCGGGCGCCGGGCGAGGACGTGGCCGTTGACCTCGGCCACCACCAGGGGGACCTCGGGGTCCATGCGCCACGCCGAGGAGTTGTCGATCACCACGACGCCGGCGTCGGCGACCTTCGGGGCCAGCTCCTTGGAGGTGGCCCCGCCGGCGGAGAAGAGGGCGAGGTCGAGACCGCGGTAGTCGGCGGTGGCGGCGTCCTCCACGGTGACCTCGGTGCCCATCCAGGGCAGGGTGCGCCCGGCCGAGCGGGCCGACGCGAACAGACGGAGCTCCTCGATGGGCAGGCCCCGCTCTTCGAGGATGGCGCGCATGACGCCACCGACCTGACCCGTTGCTCCGACGATCCCTACGCGCATGGCGTCCAGGCTACGGCTCGGGTTCGCCGCCTCCCAAGGGAGAAGCCGGGGCGGCCGCAGGCGTCGGCCGCGGTGGGGGCGGCAGCTCGGCCCGGCGCGCCTCCTCGGCCGCCCGCCGCTCGGCCGCCCGGGCCCGACGCCGCCTCGCCGTGCGCCGGGCCAGCCACGCGCCGGCGAGCAGGAAGGGCGCGAACGGCACGAGGAAGGCCCCGACCGCGAGGAGCACCTGGCCGATGTTGACCACCGCCACCCCGCCGGCCCGCAGCGCCTTCGCCGGGCCGGGCACGTCGTCGGAGATCTCGGCCTCCTGGCGCTCGGTGACGGTGAGGTCGATGGTGGCCAGCTCGACGCGGTCGTCGAGCTGGGCCAGCTGGCCCTCGAGCGCCTCGATCTCGGTCTGGCGCTGGGTGAGGCGGTCCTCGAGGGCGATCAGGTTCTGCACCTGCTCGGCCTTGGCCAGCAGCTCGCGGATGCGCTGGGCGCTGGCCTGGGCGTTCTCGAGGCGGCCGCGGAGGTCGACCACCTCGTCGGTGACGTCGTCGGAGTCGATGCTGCGCTCGCGCACGTCGCCCAGGGCGGCGAGGTCGTCGAGGGCGGCGTCGAAGGCGGCCGACGGCAGGCGCAGGGTGAGCGCGACCTGGCGGTCGTCGTCGAGCGAGGCGTCGGAGCGGGCGAGGTACCCGCCGGCGTCGTCGGCGATCGACTGGGCCTCGGCCGCCGCGTCGGTGGCGTCGGCGACGCGCACCACGAGCGTCGCCCGGTAGGTCACCTGGCGACCCTCGATCGGCGCGCCGGCCGGGACGATGGTGGCCTCGGTGGCGCCATCGCCCGCGGACGATCCGGAGGCCTCGCTCGACGCCCCATCGCCGTCGATCCGCGCACCCACCGTGTTGAACCGCTCCTGCGAGCCGCTGCTGCAGCCCGCGGCGAGCACCCCCACCGCCAGGACCGTGGCCGAGAGGGCCATCCACCGTCGTCGCTGCACGAACCACCTCCGCGTCGCCATGCGGGGTGGACGACCGGCGCCGGCTGCTGGTTCCCGCTCGGCGCGGGAGCGCCGGTCAGGCGGCGTCGAGGCCGAAGGCCCGGTGGAGGACGGCGACCGCCTGGTCGCACGCCTCGCCGGCCACCACGCACGAGATGCGGATGGCCGAGGTCGAGATCATCTCGATGTTGATGCCGTTGGTGGCGAGCGTCTCGAAGACGGTGGCGGCCACGCCCGGGTTGGTCTTCATACCGGCGCCCACGAGCGAGACCTTGGCGATGGAGGCGTCGGACGTGACGCCCTTCGCCCCGATCTCGCCGGCGACGCGCTCGACGATCGCCACGCTCTCACCCAGGTTGTCGGCCGGCACCGTGAAGGAGATGTCGGTGATCCCGGCCTCCGACACGTTCTGCACGATCATGTCGACGTTGACGTCGGCGTCGGCGAGGGCGCGGAAGAGCGCGGCCGACACGCCCGGGCGGTCGGGCACGCCGGTGATGGTGACCTTGGCCTCCGAGTCGTCGCCGACCACGCCCGAGACGATCGCATCTTCCATGTCTGGCTCCTCGTCGGTGATCCAGGTGCCCGGCTCCCACGTGAACGCGGACCGGACGTGCAGCTTGACGCCGTGGGTGCGGGCGAACTCGACGGCCCGCATGGCCGGCTTGGGGCAGCCGGCGGCGCACATCTCGAGCATCTCGTCGAAGGAGATCTGCGCCATGCGGCGGGCGACGGGCACCACGCGCGGATCGGTGGTGAACACCCCCGACACGTCGGTGTAGAGCTCGCACACGCCACCCAGCGCCTCGGCGAGGGCGACGGCGGTGGTGTCGGAGCCGCCCCGCCCGAGGAACGTGACGTCGTGGGCGGTGGACACGCCCTGCGCGCCGCCCACCACGGGCACGTGCCCCGCCTCGACGGCAGCGCGCACGCGGTCGGCGCGCACCTCGAGGATCTTGGCGTTCATGTGGTTGGTGTCGGTGAGGAACCCCGCCTGGCTGCCCGT
>Ga0116151_10004872_pt1 | contig 11750 bp, 7 predicted proteins | sample AD_UKC117_MetaG_FD_89893 | JGI IMG/M metagenome (GOLD analysis project Ga0116151, IMG submission 89893) | Active sludge microbial communities of municipal wastewater-treating anaerobic digesters from Hong Kong - AD_UKC117_MetaG | ecosystem: Engineered > Bioreactor > Anaerobic > Digestate... | reverse complement strand
GGCAATTACGACGAAGCGCTGATCTGTTTCGACAAGGCACTTGAAATCGACCCCACGCTAGTACAAGCTTGGAATGGCAAAGGTAGCGCTCTCTATAACCTGGACAATTACGACAAGGCGTTGATCTGTTTCAACAAAGCGCTTGAAATCGACCCCAATTTTGAGAGCGCCTGGAATGGCAAAGGCAACACTCTCTGCAGTTTGGGCAATTATGACGAGGCTCTGATCTGTTTCGATAAAGCGCTAGAAATCGATCCTACATATGCGAGTGGCTGGAATGGCAAAGGCAGCGCGCTCTACTACTTGGACAATTACGACAAGGCGTTGATCTGTTTCAACAAAGCGCTCGAAATTGACCCCAATTTTGAGAGCGCCTGGAATGGCAAAGGACATGCGTTCAGCGAACTTGGCAATTACGACGAAGCGCTGATCTGTTTCGACTTAGCACTCGAAATCGACCCCGCGCTTATTCAGGCTTGGAATGGCAAAGGTATCACTCTCTGCTATTTGGGTAAGTATGATGACGCTCTGATATGTTTCAATAAAGCGCTAGAAATCGACCCCAACTTTGTGGCAGCCTGGAATGGAAAAGGCAGCGCTCTCTACTACTTGGACAATTTCGACGAGGGACTGATCTGTATCGAGAAAGCGCTTGAGATCGATCCTCATTATGAATATGCTTTGAATGGCAAAGGCTTCGCTCTATACAGAAAGGGCAAGACCGAAGAGGCCATTGAACTCTACAAAAAGGCCCTCGCGTTGAACCCAAAAGTACCAACATTCTGGCACAACAAGGGCAATGCCCTCGAAAGCCTCAACCACTTCGCTGAGGCTGCAATGGCTCATTCGCTTGGCAGGGAAAGGGAGCTGAACTCGGAGACGAAAATTGGAATGTTCTTTGCCCTCCTGATCGGGTATTTTGCAATTGGGGCGGGAGGATATGCGCTTTCAAGACGATTCCGGAAATATACAACGTCGATCTTAATCCTTTCAATAAACCTCTTGGGATTCTTGGCATTAATTTGGGTTCTCTCAGGCTTCTTCGACCTCCTTCAAGTAGCAGAGTTTTTGATCGGGGGGGTTCTGATGGTAGCTATCTCAATAGTGCTTTGGTCCCTCTCCGGCTTCCCAGCAAATCCGTGGATAAATCAACTTGTCCAGGAGATCGAGAACTTCGATGAGAAATGCCCACGGTTCTCGCGTTTCATCCGAGCGGTCGGCCTTCTGTCAGTTCTGTCATATGCCTTTATGGCCACCATCTTCTACTTCCGTCTCCACCTTGGCTCCGAGATCTCGATGGTTTACTTCCTCAAAATTGCCTTTGGTTCTATATTTTTACTTGGCCTCCTTGTCACCCTTCCGCCGATTTGGTCTGCTATGATCTCCAAAAACCTTGATGGCAGGACGCGCGAATTACTCATAATCTTCCAGTTTGGCCACCTCGGACTTAGCGGCCTTTATTCCGGTATGATCCTCTGGATATTCGGGAAAGGAAGCTTTAGCCACTCACTTTCGCTGGGAGATATCAAGTTCCCGATCTCAATCCACTCCCTAGGAATAGTGATGTTTCTGTTCGTGCTTGCAGTAATCATACCTTACGTCTCTGGATCAAAGCGTGCAAGCAAGTGGAGGACGATACTCTTCGAAAAAGAACGCCGCTGGCTTGACGAGCTGGTCGACATTTTGGACTATCCAACTCCCAACCTCTACGTCTCGAAGTTGCGGAAGGTCATGGCCGAGATCAAGGGAGAAGATACAATCCCTGGGCAGGAAGAGGAGCTTGATCGGATCAAATCTATTTATGGAGCCGAAGTTCTTCGACTGGACCCAAGATCTCGCCACAGGGAATTTTCAATGAAACTTCAGGAACAGATCGCTGAGATGATCGCTCAGTTTGGGGAGATAGGTGACGAAGGGGAGAAGATTAAGGAGAACGCGCCCATTTACGCGGACGCATACCATCTCCGGAGGGATGAGATCATTGGAATGATCGAGAGGGAGGGGAAATTCAAGCCAAAGCTCTGGATAGTCCTAGCCATAATCCTCACTCCGGTCCTCGGCCAGATCCTCGCAGCTCTGATAAACTGGATTCTGCAAGCGATGATCGACACGAACCTAGGCGGCCTTATAACTGCGACCCCGGCATTTCCTATTCCACTCCCAATCCCGTAGGTCTACGATAACTCACGGATAGCTTCAGCACGCGTGATAAAAGGGTGATCTCCATGTCCGAAGATGATAAGCTCGAAGCCTACCGCCGAAAGCGGGACTTTGCCAAGACCAGCGAGCCCCCGGGCTCCGGCGAGAGAAAGACGGAAGGTAAACCCCGGTTCTCCATCCAGAAGCACAGATCGAGTAGGCTCCACTACGACCTCCGGCTGGAGGTCGAGGGCGTCCTCAAGTCCTGGGCCATCCCCAAGGGCCCCTCCCTCGATACGAAAACCAAGCGTCTGGCCGTCCCCACCGAGGACCACCCCCTCGACTACATCGACTTTGAGGGGACGATCCCAGAGGGGGAGTACGGCGCCGGCGGCGTCATCGTCTGGGACATCGGGACCTACGAGAACACCACCAGCGCCGAGGGGAAGGAGGTGCCGATGAATGAAGCCCTGGAGAAGGGGCACGCCACCCTCTTTCTATCGGGCAAGAAGCTTTTGGGCGGCTTCGCCCTCACCCGGACCGGCCGGGGGAAGAACGAGCGGTGGATCCTGGTGAAGATGAGAGACGACTTCGCTCGGACAGACCTCGACATCCTGGAGGCGGAGCCCGATTCGGCCCTGACGGGAAGGTCGGTCGACGAGGTCTGATCAGCCCGTTCGGCTACGTCGTGTCCGGCTCTGTGCTCAGAGAGGGTTGAAGTAAGGTGGCGGTAGGGACGCAAGGAGTGGGAAAGTGATGACGGAAGAACATCAAGATACTTCGAACGAGGGCTGGCACCGGCTTTATCCTGAGGAGCCAATCCCCTCCCGCCAGGAAGTGGCAGAAACTCTGCGCCGGTTTCTGGAGGGTGCGGGCTACAACGTCAGCCGATCGTCGCCCATAGGGTTTGTGATGCCGGACCTGGTCGCCTATCGAGAAATTGAGGGTGTTCATCACGAGATGGTCTTTGTGATCGGTGCGGGGATCAACGATGCCGTCCGGGGTTTTCGAGACCTTGCTGCTGCCAGGCTCTTTCGCGGTGGGGATCTCGACTACGTCCTCGTTTTGCCGCCGGTTTCAGAGCATTTTCTCATCGAGTTTCTGATCGAAAAGGAGGACTGGTTTTTTCCGATCAAGGACCAGCTATTCCAGCTCTGGCTCGTCAACCCCGAGAGGAAGACCGTCAACTGCCTGATCGGCTGGCCCCGTGATGGAACTTTCAAGGACCACTTCTCAAATCCCATCCTGGCGGAGTTCGCGGCCTACATCGCCAACAAGGCGGGGGAGAAGATGATGAATGAGGAGTTCGGGGACGAATGCTAGGAACTGATAGAAACACAGAAAAAATAATTTAAGTGGTGGACGAAGTGGCTAAGCTAGCCTTTTCGTCTACCTTCTACCTACACTTCCCCCGCCTTCTTGTAAAAGACCCTCTTCGCCTTTCCCTCCTGGCGGGGCAGGCCGCCGATGGGGTAGACGTCTCCTTTGGGGCTGAAGCCGAGGGCCTCCTTCAGGGCCTTCTCGACGACGTAGCCGGTCACCCCCGCCTCGGCCTCGACGTTGATCCGGACGTCCTTCATCCCGTCGGTCTCCTCGATGATGATCTGGTAGTTCGCGCCTACGCCGGGGATCTGCATCAACGCCTGCTCGACCTGCTTGGGGAAGAAGTTCACCCCCTTTATGATCAGCATGTCGTCGATCCTCCCGGTGATGGGGGCGATCTTGACGTGGGTTCTGCCGCAGTCGCACGCCTCTCGGCTGATGACTTTCGTCAGGTCCGCCGTCCTGAACCGGATGACGGGAAGCGCCTCTCGCGTCAGGGCGGTTACGACCAGCTCCCCGGTCTCGCCGTCGTCGACGGGCTCGCCGGTCTCGGGGTCGATCACCTCGACGATGTAGTGGTCCTCCCAGACGTGCAGGCCGTCGTGGGCAGTGCAGTCCATCCCCAGGGTGCCGACTCCGCCCGACTCGGTCATCCCGTAGATATCGAAGGCCTCGATCCCGAGCCCTTCGGAGATCTTCTTTTTCATGGAGTCGCTGAAGACCTCGGCGCCGAAGATCCCGATTTCGAGGTCCGGGAGGGACTCGTTCATCTCCTCCATCACCTCCATCAGCCGGATCCCGTAGCTGACGACGCCGGTGAGAACCCGGGTTTTGAAGTCCCTCGCGAGCCTGATCTGGCGGGCGGTGTTCCCCGGCCCCGCCGGGATGATGAAGAGGCCTGCGGCCCGTGCTCCGTGGTACATCCCAAAGCCGCCGTTGAAGAGGCCGAATAAGGGCGTGATCTGGGCGGCATCTCCGGGAACGGCTCCAGCCATCCGATAGCAGCGGGCCATGCACTCCGCCCACTGGTCAAGGTCGGCTTGCGTGTAGGGCATGACGACGGGAGTCCCCGTCGAGCCGCTGGACATGTGCATCTCGACGACCCTCTTCCGATCAACGCAGGATAGGCCGAGCGGGTAGCTCTCCCGCAGGAGGTCCTTGTTCGTCAGGGGGAGCTTCGTCACGTCCTCGACGGACTTTATATCCTCAGGGGAGACGCCGTGCTCGTCGAATAGCCTCCTGTAGATGGCGTTCGACGAGTAGACGTATTTCGCGATCTCCCTCAGCCGACGGCCCTGAAGTTCTCTGATCTCTTCGAGCGGCGCCGTCTCCATCTTCTCGTTCTGAAAATTGCCCTTTCCTCTCATTTGATATTCCTTCCGATCTCAAAAGCTCTCAAGTTCAGATCCCTCTGCTTCTCCTTGACCGATGATGCGATCGCCGCCTCCCACGCCTCAGTTGGGAGGGCGAGGCCTCGCGACAACGCCCCCAGAAGGACGATGTTTGCAGCCCTTATGTTCCCAAGCTCCACCGCCTTCTTTCCGGCGTCGAAGTAGACGAGCCGCGGGAACGCCTTCCTCAGCCGATCGGCGACGTCTTTCGGGTAGGTCGCCGCACCAGAGGATACCGTCACCGGGACGACGGAGGTGGCGCTGACGACGGCAAGGCCCGAAGGGGCGGCATAGTGGGCGTACCGGAGGGCCTCTATCTCCTCAAGGGAGCCTAGGGCGTCGGCAGTCCCCTCGGGGACCGTCGGGCTGAAGACTTCGGCACCGTAGCGGACGTGGGCGATCACCGAGCCGCCCCGCTGGGCCATCCCGTGGACCTCGTTCGTCTTAACCTCGAACCCGGCCAGCATCGCGGCCTTTGCAGTGACGGTGCTGGCGAGGAGGATCCCCTGTCCTCCTACCCCCACGAAGACGACGCTCGTCGTCTTGCCGGTCGACATCACTTTCCCTCCTTCGGTGAGATGGCGTCGTGAGGGCAGACCTCCTCACAGAGACCGCACCCGCCGCAGAGGTGCACATTGATCCTCGGCACCTCGCCGTCGAACTCTATGGCCGGACACCCCAGTGCGAGACATTTCTTACAACCTTTGCAGATGTCGGCGTCGATCGCCCTGATGGGTCCGACAAGCCTCCTCTCCCGCAATGGGCAAGGCGCGATGGATACGATGAGGGACGGCTCATTGGCTGCCAGCTCCTCGGCTATCGCCGCCTCCGTCTCTTCGAGGTCGTAGGGGTTGACGGTCGTCACCCGATCTATCCCGCAGGCCCTGCCGATCTCCTGGATGGAGATCGCCTTCGTCGCCTCGCCTCCTATGGTCCTTCCCGTCCCCGGATGGTCCTGGTGGCCGGTCATGGCCGTCGTCCTGTTGTCCAGGACTATGATCGTCGATCTCCCCCGGTTGTAGACGATATCGATCAGCCCCGTGATCCCCGAGTGGAAGAATGTCGAGTCGCCGACGACCCCCACCACCTTCCTTCGATCACCGGCCTTATCGAAACCGTGGGCCATCGATACCCCGCCGCCCATGCAGAGGATGATGTCCATCCGGTCCAGGGGCTTGAAGGCGGCAAGGCTGTAGCAGCCGATGTCCCCGGCCACCACGACGTCGTGCTTTCCCAGGGCGTAAAAGACGCCCCGGTGGGGGCAGCCTGGGCAGAGGACCGGCGGCCTTGCAGGAAGCCCTTCGGCGAAGCTCATATCCAGAGCTTCAGGCTTTTGCCCCTCCATCATCGCCCTCGATCCTCGGAGGCGGGTGACGGATAGCTCTCCGATCCCGGAGACGAACTTTCGGCCCTGGCAGTCGATCGAGAGGGACCTGACGTGCTCCTCGATGAAGTCGTCCAGCTCCTCGACGACTAGAACCTCATCGACCCCGTCGGCGAACTCTCTGATGAGCCGGTCGGGGAAGGGGTAGGAGAATCCGAGCTTCAAGACCGAGGCCTCAGGCCAGACCTCCCGGACGTACTGGTAGGCGATGGAGGAGGTGATGATCCCCAGGGACAGGTCGCGCCGCTCGATCCGGTTGGCTGCCGATCTTTCCGCCTCCTCCGCCAGGGAAACGAGCCGATCAGTCACCTTCTTCCTCATCACTCTGCCCCAGACCGGTATGGGGACGAACCGGGGCGGGTTCTTCTCGATCCCGATCACCCTATCGGCAGCCCGTCTCTCACCCAGCTCCACCAGGCTCTTTGAGTGGCTGACCCTCGTCGTCGATCGGAGGATCGCCGGCGTCTTGTACCGCTCCGAGACCTCCATGGCGAGCCCGAAGAACTCCTTCGCCTCCTGGCTGTCGGCGGGCTCGAATATGGGGATCTTGGCAAACCGGGCGTATTGGCGGGTGTCCTGCTCGTTCTGGGACGAGTGCATCCCGGGATCGTCGGCGACGCAGGCTACAAAACCGCCCTCTACGCCGAGATAGCTTAATGTCATCAGGGGGTCGGCGGCGACGTTGAGGCCGACGTGCTTCATCGTCACCATCGACCGGGCTCCGGCAGAGGAGGCGGCCGCCGCCACCTCGAAGGCCACCTTCTCGTTCGGCGACCATTCGGAATATATCTGGGATTTGTACCGTGCGACGTTCTCGAGAATTTCCGTAGACGGCGTCCCGGGGTATCCCGTCGCCACCGTCACACCGCTCTCGTACGCCCCGCGGGCGATCGCCTCGTTGCCTGACAATAGCTCTCTCAATGCCATCCTCCCCCGTCAAAAGAACATCGATCATCCGGCCCGTCGACGATATCTCCAATAATTGACGTCATCGACAGGTCATTGAATGCGACTTTTTCTCTCTGTTGTACATCCTCGTACATCTTTGAGCACGCATCGGCGATCGGGCTTTTCGGTTATAACCTTTCTGGTTATCGAATTCTCGTCCACCCTTCACAATAAACTATAATACTTCCTCTCTCCATTCCCTCGCGATGATCGTTCAGATCCTCGACGCCAACTACGTCTACGACGGCGAGGGGTTCCCCGTCGTCCAGCTCTTCGGGACCACCCCTGACGGGAGGCCGAAGACCGTTGCCGCGTCGGGATTTCGACCCTACTTCTACGCCCGGGCGGACGAGTCGAGGCTGGCAGAGGCGACCGAGGGCATCAGGGCGATGGGGCTTGATGCCGAGGTGGTGGAGAGGTTTCGGCCCGTCGGCTACCAGAACCGTCCCCTGAAGATGCTGAAGGTCATCGCCAAAGACCCCAAGTCCGTCAGGGAGTTCAGGGAGTCGGTCCTCAGAGTTCCCGGCGTCCGGGAGGTCTATGAGACCGACGTCCTCTTCAAGAACCGTTTTCTCATCGACATGGACCTCGGAGGGATGAGGTGGGCGGCGGCCGAAGACGCCGACGCCGGCGGCCCCGTCCCTTACCAGTCCCTTAGGCCCGCCGGCGGAGAAGGGGAGAAGGCGAGAGCCAACGCCCCCCTCCGCCACCTGGCCTTCGACATCGAATGTCTGCCCCTCCACGGCGCGATGCCAAACCCCGAGACCTCGCCGGTTATTATGGTCAGCATCGCCTTCAGCCCCCCTTACAAAGGCAGAGAAGACCTGGTCCTGGTGGGCCGAGAGGTCGACTGCCCGAGGGAGGACGTTCTCTGCTCCCGAGGCGAGAGGGAGATGCTGGCCAAGTTCGTCGAGATCCTCAAGGACTACGATCCCGACGTCGTCGCAGGCTACAACTCAAACGAGTTCGACTTTCCATATCTCGACGAGAGGATGAAGAGGCTGAACCTCGGCGCCAGGGTGGGGCGGGATGGCAGCCCCTGGCGGGTGAGAAAGATCGTCAACCAGACGAGGGTGGAGATCACGGGACGGATCGTCGTCGACCTCCTCCCCCTGGTCAGATCGTCGTTCAGCCTCAAGCGTTACACCCTCAGGAACGCGAGCCTCGAGCTTCTTGGAGTCGAGAAGCACGACGTCGAGCCAAAGGAGATGGAGGCTCTCTGGACCGCCAGCGGCGAGGATTTCGCAAGGCTTGTCAGCTACTCCCGGCGCGACTCGTTTCTCGCCCTCCACCTCCTCTTAGACCTGAAGCTTCTTGACAAGTACATCGCCCTCGCCCAGACCAGCGGCTCGCTCCTCCAGGACGTCGTCGACGGCGGCCAGACCGGGATGGTCGAAAACTTCCTCTTTCGCAAGTTCCAGGATAGGAGGAGGGTCATACCACCAAAGCCGGACGCCGACCTCTCTTCGACGAGGGCTGCCCAGAGCTCCGAGCTGAAGGGGGGCGCGGTCCTGGAGCCGAAGAAGGGGCTAGTCGAGGACGTGGTGATCCTCGACTACCGGTCCCTCTACCCATCGATAATGATGGCCCACAACCTCTGCTACTCGACGGTCGTCACCGACGACCGCCCTCCGTCCGAGGCTACGGTGAGGTCGCCGTCGGGGGGAGAGTTCGTCGAGAGTTCGGTCTCGGCAGGGATCGTCCCCGGCGTCCTCTCCGACCTTCTCGCCAAGAGGACCGATATCAAGCGCCGGATGAAGACCGCCGACGACGAGGAGAGGACCCTCCTTGACGCCCAGCAGTACGCCCTCAAGATCCTCCTCAACTCCTTTTACGGCTACTCCGGCTACGCCCGGGCGAGGCTTTACAGCCTCCCTCTCGCCAACGCCGTCACCAGCTTCGGCAGGTCCAACATCCTGAACACGAAGGAGATGGTGGAGGAGATCGGCTCGATCTACGTCAAGGACGAAAAAGCCCTCCTCCCGGCCGAGATGGCGGAGGTTGCAGGCGACACCTTTCCGGCCGCTGGAGCTGAAAAAGTCAAGAGGTTCGATCTCTCCGTCGTCTACGGCGACACCGACAGCGTCTTCATAAGGCTGAAGCCCCACGGCGAGCGGGGCGCAAAACCCACCCTCCAGGAGGCGGAGCTTGTCGGAGGTAAGATCGCAGAGACGGTCACCTCTCGCCTCCCGCCTCCGATGGAGCTGGTCTTCGAGGCCTTCGCCCGCCGGGGGCTATTCCTCGTCAAGAAGAGGTACGCCCTCTGGGTCTTCGAGAAGGTGGGGATGGAGTGGCGGGACAAAATAAAGGTCCGGGGGATGGAGACGGTGAGGCGAGACTGGTGCGAGCTGACCAGCAAGACCCTCAACCGGTGCCTGGAGCTGGTCCTCCAGGAGGGAAAAGTCGACGAGGCGGTGGAGCTGGCAAGGTCGGTGATCGAGCGGCTGATGAGGCTCGACCTCCAGAAGGACCCCGAGATCCTCGACGACCTGATCCTGACGAGAAGGTACACCAAGAGCGCCTCGTCCTACAAGAACAAGCAGCCGCACGTACAACTGGCTGAGAAGATCAGGGCGAGGGGCGGCGCCGTCCCGCAGGTGGGCGACCGGGTGCCATTCGTCATCATCCGGGGGAAGGGGCTCTTCGTCGATCGGGCCGAGGACCCAGCCTACGCCCTCGAAAACGACCTGAAGATCGATACCGACTATTACATCGAAAAACAGATCCTCCCACCGCTCCTTCGTCTCCTCTCGCCCTTCGGCGTATCAAGAGAGCAGCTGGTCTGTTGCCCCGAGCAGCAGAGGCTCTTCGACCTTGAGCCCACAAGGGCGAGGGTTGCCAAACGGCCCTCGCCATCGGCCGGGGCCCCCGGCGAGAGCTCGGAGCAGAAGTCCCTCTTCGACTTCTGACATCTGGCTCGTTCATCTCGCTCTGGAATCGATCTTCTATAACCGCACTTCAAAGGCCGCGTCCATCGCGCCCAGGTCTGGAGTCAGGAGCCTTCCGCGATTATTATCTTCACCCAAAGACTCCGGGGTACCCCGTCACCGTCGCCCGGAGGAGGACGTCGATGATCAGGGCCGCGAAGAGGACCGCCCTGTAGTTTGCGCCCTGGTAGAAGATACTGTTTCCCCTCTCGGCGGTCGGGTTTCGGATGAAGTCGACGGTCTGAATGATCATCCACGCCCCCGCCGCGAGAGCCGCGGCGAAGTAGATGGGCCCAAGGCCCGTGACTGCGCCGAGGGCGAGGGATAGGGCGACCCCAATGACCCAGGCGGCGGCGACGAGCTTTGCTGTCTTGGGGATGCCGAAGGTGACGGGGAAGGTCGGAATCCCCTCCCGCCGGTCGCCCTCGACGTCCCGGGAGGCGTCGCAGTTGGTGAACCCCCAGTCGGTGATGCAGATCATGGCGCCGAGGACGAGAGCCCCCAGGTGAAGGCCGGGCCCTGCTTTCAAGAAGCCCGCTGGTGCCATGGCGAGCCAGACCCCCACCGGGACGATCCCGTAGGCGAGGCCGACGAAGGTCCAGGAGAAGGGGGTCGTCCTCTTCGCCGCCTTCGAGTAGACGGCCATGAGAAGGGTCGCCGCGATCAGGGCGACGAGGCTCTCGGGGTTGAGGTAGAGGGCGACAGCGGCAGCCAGCCCGAAGAGAAGAGCCGAGTAGGCGAGGGCCGACGATCTCGCCACCGCTGACGACGGGAGGGGCCGGTTCGGCATACCGACGGCGTCGACGTCAACGTCGCAGCAGTCGTTGTAGACGTAAGAGCTGGTGATGGCGAAGTACGCCCCCAGGGTTGCGATGACAAATGGAAACGCGGACGGAAGCCCCCCGGCCGTGGCGTATGCTGCAAGGAGCGCCGTCGCTCCCGGAAGGGCGATGTCCATCGGCGCCAGGGGTGGGCGGAGAAGCTCCCAGTAGGCCGCGAGCCCGCCGCCGCGACCACAGCTGCTGCATCTCTCAGATTTGCCGCGTCTCGCGTCGTCCTCGCCTCCGGCACTTCTCTTGCCTTTGGCACTTATCTCGCCGTCGGCGCTTCTCTTGCCACCGGCGTTTCTCCCACCTTCTGCCCTTCTTTCGACCTTCACACCCGTTGCATCCGAGGAGCCGTTCACGCCCTCTCACCCCTCAGTCCAGAAACCCCTCGAAGACGTCCGAATAATCCTGGGGGCGGACGAGCCAGTCGAGCTTCCCCTGCTCTCTTCCGATGGCGTAGATCTCCCTGTTCTTGGAAATGCCGAGGGCCTTCGCCTTAGGGACCTCGATCTCCCGCAGGGGGGCGGCGTCCTCGCATCTCGGGTTCTCGATCCACCCATCGTCTATCAGGAAGTAGGCGCCGCCGCTCCGCTCTCGTATCGGCTCGTAGATCGACGAGAAGCTCCTGGCGACGAAGTTTGCCATCTTCAGCCTCTTGTTCGACTCGTTGATGGTGATGTGGCCGTAGCCTGGAGGGACAACCACCTTGTCGCCTCCCATCGCCCTCACCACCACCACGTCGCTGAGATCCTCCCTCTGGAGGAGGTAGGTCGCCTCCCCCTCCAGGACCTCGTAGACCTCGGGGTAGGTG
>Ga0116151_10004869_pt1 | contig 11753 bp, 8 predicted proteins | sample AD_UKC117_MetaG_FD_89893 | JGI IMG/M metagenome (GOLD analysis project Ga0116151, IMG submission 89893) | Active sludge microbial communities of municipal wastewater-treating anaerobic digesters from Hong Kong - AD_UKC117_MetaG | ecosystem: Engineered > Bioreactor > Anaerobic > Digestate... | reverse complement strand
TGCCGTCGGCGACACGTAGTGCCTCACGTGACGCTTCTCCGATCCCGCGACCATCAAGGCATAGATCTGCCTTCCTGGATAGAGCTGCCTCGTATTGAATGGGCCCCTGAGTCCATTTCCATCATCGCCAGTGACCCAGGGCCACCTCGCCAAAGCATCGTTCACCATAAGACCCTCCTAGGTGGTGGCGCTGGCGCAATGGTGAGCTTTGGAAACGCATGACTCACGAGGGCTGAAGCATGACCGACGCGAGTGGCCCCATGTTGAAGCTCGTGAATCATCGCCGCTTCGTGTGGGTAGTAGAATCGCTTGGCGATGTGCTGCTGCGATCGTAACAACGCCTCTTTGGAGGCGGCGCCGCTGGTCAGGTTGAAGGAATGCTTCGCGTGGATGGATCGGTCTCGACGTTTCTTGAATCCAAAGGCTACGGATTCATCGCTGGAGATGATGGGCGGAGTTATTTCGTCCACAGGTCCGAGCTCAAGGAGGCTGATTCCCTGCATGAAGGTCAGCGCGTGTCCTTTAGTGAGCATGCTGGCCCTAAGGGGTATCGCGCTCGCAAAGTGGTGCTGCTGAGCACCCAGACGGAATGCAAGATCCGACTCCCAGAGTCCACGATGGCGACCAAATTGAGCTCAATTCAAGGCTGGGAAGTCTTTATTGAGTCCAACTGGAAAATTAGCGCCGGGGTTCGTGGCAATCCAAACGATGCCTGGGCATTGATCAAGTCACGTGCGGAACGCCTCGGATACAACGGCGTCATCAACGTAGCCTACAGCAAGGAGACAGGGGTAGAGTCTGGTACTGGACGCGGAACCCACTACTTCACTATTCACCGGTTGGAGGGTACACCTGTTCTCTTCGGCCGGCGTAGCACGAGCGGGACGCTTTCCGAGAACGCCTTGCCGGATCTGGATTCGGCGGCTCAGCGCCTGAACGACGAACTACTGGCGATGACCGCATCCTCCAGAAGCAGTGCAAAGATCGTTGCCCTTGGGGTTTTTGGCGTTGGCTGTTTCGCGGCTTCGCTTAGTACTGTCGGAGTCATGATTTCTTCAGCCGCAGCGATCATTTGTTACACGGCTATTTCCAATGACTATGGCAGCTGGTTGAGAAAGGTCAGATAGGCGTCGAGCGTGGCAGACCGAAATGCATGGCGGGACAGCTGGAGCTGAAAGCGTCCCATCCCTCGCCATGTTGAGAGGCAGTCATCCCCGTCGGATCCACCAATCGGTGAATGCCTTGAGGTCTTCGTGCTGGGAGTCCACGTTCTTCATCTCTGATCCAACGTTGGGTGAGCCCACTGGATCCCGAAGAATGAGCGCCTTGTGCACCGACTCGGGCATGCCGCGGTGATAGGGCAGGTAGTCGTCAACAAAGGCCACGGGCCGAAGCTCGCGAATCGCGGCTGCCTTGGGGCTCACGTCGCCATCTTGGCCACCTGTCGCGATGAACCCTTCCAACGGGAACCCCAGCGTCTCCAGATTGTGGCGACGCGCCTCGGCGTAGGTGTCTTCCAGTGCCGAGATGCACACCAACCGGTAGCCCGCATCAACCAATCGCTGACAGGCCTCCACCGCGCCATCGATGGCAGGAACCGTCGACCAGAACTCTTGGTCGAATGCGGCCCGGAGTGTATCCAGACGGGGCCCCGTCAGTCGCTCCACCGCCCAACGATCAATCGGCCAGTAGGCATTGGGATCGCGTAATGCCGGCATTGCACCGAATGCCTTGGCCCACGCCCCGGCATATGCCGTGCCGTAGTCCAGCAGGACGCCGTCTGCATCCAGGGCGATGATGTCGTCTTTCGCGCTCACAGGGTCATTCTCCGCTTCCGGCCGAGCAGCTAGTTCGACAGGATTTCGACCACGACATCACCAAGCTCCAACTCGAGGCTTCCGCACCGAGCCGCTGCCTCATGGCCAAAGGGCGTGACGTCCACCACCAGCTGATAGCCGGGAGGCTCGCACTCCCCCTCGACATGGTCGCGGACGATTTCCCCGGACCATGCCAGCAATTGCTCTGTTTGATCCGTTGTCAGGCGGATAGTCATGGTTTTCTTGGGCGCATCCATGGTCGATCCTCGTCTGGCATCACTTGGTGGAGGTGTGGATTCGGTCGATCAACCGTCCGGCCCGGGCCAAGCGCTTCTCAAGGCAAGCACCAATCGAGGCTCGTTCTGCCCAAAGCTCCACACGCTCCCGGGCGCGTGACAGTGCGGTGTAGAGCATCTGGCGAACCAAGAGGGGGTGTTCTGGATCAGGGGGCAGCAGGACACCAACCTCCCGGTATTCCGAGCCTTGGCTCTTGTGGACCGTCAACGCAAAGGCGCTTTCGTGATCAGGCAACGAATCTGGATCCAAGAAGCGAAGCCCACTCTGCTGCCGGCCGCTCTTGTCATCGCGAGGTGCTTCAAAGGCGACCTGCAGGTGTTCCTTGTCGTTCTCGTCCACCACACGAAGGCAGAGGCCAATGTCACCATTGAACAAGCCGCTCGCGTAGTCGTTTCGACGAATGATCAGGGCACGCCCGGGGAACCAGCGGCCTCCCTCCCAATCGGCGAGCAAGTCCCGTGACTGTACGAGCCGTTCGATCACCGCGTTCACCTGCTCCGATCCATACGGGCCTTCCCGCAGGGCGCAGAGAAGTTGCTGCTCCTTGAGCGTCGCGTACGCGGCCAAGGGACCTTCCGTGTCAGTTATCTGATGCGCATTGAACGCACCACCCGCTTCCAGCGCCCGGAACACTTTTCGTGCCCAGTCGGCCAAGCGTGGAGATAGTGAACGCGGAGTGGGGATGTCATGCCTGTGCGCATGATTCCCGGCGGCATCCCACAAGGTCTCGAACGCTTCCAGGTCACCCAGTCGAACTGCGGTGTTGATTGCCGACAGCTCGGTTTCTGCTCGAAAGCTGTGATCGAGCCTGACCATCGAATCGGTCCCCTCCAATGCCTGCACCAGATCGTCCATGACCGTGCCCGTGCCTACCGAGGCCAACTGGTCAGCATCGCCTACGAGAACCAGCGCGGCATTTTGCGGCAGCGCTTCGAGCGTTGCGCGGAGCAGGGACAAGTCGATCATCGACGTTTCATCGACGACAACAATGTCGGCGTCCAGCGGGCTGGCGGCATCATGCGTGAACCCCCCACCCAATCCACGCGATCCCAGCAGGCGATGCAGCGTGGACGCCCCTGACCGCATGACCACATCCCGCTGAGCTTCCCAGGCGGGAGCGACATGCTTGGCTCCGTGGCACAGGGATTCCGTTAGGCGCTGCGCCGCCTTGCCCGTGGGCGCGGCAAGGCGGATCGTCGGGCTGCGTCCCCCGTAATTGGCCTGATGTTCGCGCACCAGCGCCAGCAATATCCGGAGAACGGTGGTGGTCTTCCCGGTGCCCGGTCCCCCGGTCAGGACAAACAAGCGACGTCCGACGCTGTACCGCACGGCGTCCCGCTGCGGGCCCTCGGCATCGGTCCAGGAATCGTTGAAAAGCCCTCGGAGGTCATCGTCCGTTACCGGCGACTTCACCGTCGGGTTGTCACCGAGCCGGTGGTTCACCAGAGCGGCCACGGCGACCTCATGTAGGAAGTTTCGACGCAGGTAGAACGCCTCCGTATCCAGCACGAAGGGAGCATCGCAACTCCCATTGGCCTGGTTCGCGAGGTGAATCCACTGGCCGCTGCTTCCTGACGCGATCTCCTGCAACTTAGTGCAGACCTCGCCGCCGCTTGCCATGCCCAGCTGCTCGGCAAGCTCGTCATTCAGCAGCAGCGCGGTATCGCCTCGACCTTCGGCAAGGCTGGCCAATCCGGCGATCCGGGCGAGGAGAGCAGGCCCTCCGTGGAGGGAAACCCATCGTGAAACCGCCTGATCAATGGAACGCCAGTCGTTCGTCTCGAAACCAGGCCGGAACTTCCCAAATTCGAAGCCGTTGAGCACGGCACTCATGCTGCAACCTCCTCGTGACGGCTGCTGAACACGCCTTGGACGGCGTCTAGCAGTGCATCGCTGAAGCGGTGTCGCCAGACACCACAGGGGCTGCCATCCGGCAAAGACAGTCCGGCGCCACGGACAAACAGGTACCAGCTGTCTCCGAGTTGCATCGACCGCTCGTAGCTTGCCCCCAAGCGCGTCTGCAGATAGCGCTCAAGGGCAATGGTGTAGAGCAGGGCCTGGAATCGGTAGTGAGCGGCGTCCATCTTGGCTGCGATCGACGCTGGCGCGTAGTCCTCCAGGTAGTCGCCATCAGCGCTGCCGATGCGGTTGCCCTTCCAATCGAGGACGTGGAAGCGGCCCTCATGGCGGAAGATCAAATCGATCTTTCCGTTCATCAAACCGGCCAGGTCCCCGTATCGATGCGGAGCCAAGTCCGGATACCCCGATGCCGCGCAAGCGTCGCGAAGACGGCGCAACGAAACCCCATCGAGGGCGAAGTTGAATTCCATCTCATGACGCTGGTCGTTCGGCGCGACCTCCGCCAATCGAAGCCCGTTCCCATCCAGATCCGCGTTGAGCGCGCCCTGCAACCTGTCGGCCAGGATTGATGCAAACCGCGCTTCGTCCAGATCCGGGTGACGCACATTGTTCTGCGCGAGCTGCTGCTGTACGAGCGTCATCTGTTCAGGAATCGGCACACTCTTGGCATGGTGTTCAAAGATGGCATGGACGGCGTTGCCGAAGTCGGCGCCAGCAACCCGCTGTAGCCCCTCCAGGGCCGGATGAGTCGACTGCGTCGTGATTGACGGTATGCCTTCGGATCCCAAAGCAAGCTCTTCAGCATCACCTTCATCGTTGGCCGGCGCCCACGGATCTGCCTCGAACTGGCGAGGGCCATTCGTCAGCGTGGTGAAGCTATGTCGCGAGGGAAGCGGTCCCTTTCGCGGCGGTGGCTCTGGGCGGACCCGTCGATCCACTACTGAAGCTTCACGATCATTGAGGACGGCCCCTCTTGCAAACGGCCACGGGGAAGAGACGTTGACGCCGTTGGGAGGGGTAACTGCGCCCGACAGCCAGGGTTCCAGCGAGGTCATCTGAAGGGCAAGCGGTGCCGCCAGGAGCTCATTCTTGATGGGTTCAGCCGGTGGCAGCCAGACGTGACAGGCATAGCGCGCCCGGGTGAGGGCCACATAGAGAACGCGAAAACGCTCATCCAATTGTTCCATGGCAACCGCATCGACTCGTTCCTTGTCGAATACCACGTCTCGTACGCCGTCGGCGGCAGCCAGAAGGTGTAGACGCTCGGTCGACCGCCCACGATGTTTCCACATCAGCGGCAGCATCACGACCGGAAACTCCAAACCTTTGCTGGAGTGAAGCGTCATTACCTGCACGCAGCGCGCATCGGACTCCATGCGTAGCGCCTGCGCATCTGCTTCATCCTCATCGCCAGTGCTTCCAGCAATCTGCTTGTTCAACCACACCAGGACAGACTCTGGTCCGTCGGCCTCCGCGGCATAGGCCTGCAGCAACTCACCGAGGTGGCGCAGGTCCGTGAGGATACGATCAGCACCGACGAGCCCCAGCTTGTCGCCGGCCACTCGATGGATGAAATCGGTGACCACGGCGAGGACCCCGTGAGCCAACCATTGCTGATGCCACTGACGAAAGGTTTGGGCCACCGACTGCGAGCGGGCCATGTCTTCGCGAAGCGAGCGCAGGTCGTGATAGCCCATGCCCCAGAGGCTCGTAGCCAAGGCAGCGCGAATACGATGCGGGTCATCGCAACGGACGACCGCATCAAGAACTACCAGCAGATCCTTGGCGGTGTCGCTATCGAAGACGGATGCTCGACCGCGATTCACGCAAGGCACCCCTCGATGGCGCAGGGCCGCCAGCATCGCTGCGGACTGGGCGTGATTCGGAACCAATACGCAGATATCACCCGCCGACAGCGGTTCTCCGCCAATGCGCAGTGGTGACTTGTTGCCGAGCATGGTCACGATTTGATCGGCGCAGGACACCAGTGCCGCATACTCATCAAACCCGCGATCCGCACTTGGTGCCGGATCGTCGTCGACCGTACCAGGGTGGTGAAGGAAGAGCCCCGACATGTCTTCACCATCCCGATCGGTCAAGCGTGAGTCATCCGCTCCAGGCGAGGGCAATGCCTCGACGTATTGGATGCCCGTCCTTGATGTGGGTAGCCCAAGTTTGGTGCCCGCTGCTCCATAAAAGGCATTGACGGCCTGAACATAGCGGGTGGACGAGCGGCGATTCACGGAGAGCGTCAATCGGTTGCCCTCGGTAGTGCCGCCCTTGGCACGTTCGTAGGTGTGGATATCGCCACCACGAAAGCGGTAGATGGCCTGTTTGGGATCACCAATCAACAACAGGTGGCCACGCAGCTGCCCGTTGGCCTCCCGGTAGATGGCATCGAGAATGCCAAACTGAACCGGGTCGGTGTCCTGAAACTCATCAATCATGGCAACAGGCCAGCTGGCAAACAGGGCATCAGCCAACTCACGTTGCCCGTCACGCTTCGGTTGAAGTGCAGCCTCCACTGTCGTCAGCAAGTCATCGAACCCCAACTGGCCCGCACTGGAAAGCCGATGATCAAGCTGGGAACGACTCCAGGATTGGATGCGGGAAAACGCTTCCGCTTGGCGTGCTGCAGCGATCGTCTCAATATCCGCTAGAAGCGCCTGTGTCATCGCCACGGCATCCTGCACAGCATCGTCGGCGTGAAATGGTTCCTTGATGTGCTTACCTTCGGCGACGAATTCGGTGAGTGGCTTCGCTACGTCCTTCAACCCTGACAGTTGGATGAGACCCTCGTGTTCGTCCCAATCGGCCAGGATTCCAGCGATTTTCACCCAGCGCACCAACAGGGCATCGTTGACCTTGGCGAACACCTCCTTGCGCGCTACCAAACCAGCTAGCCTGGGTGCCCAGGACAGGTATTTCTCGGGCATGGTCGTGTCTACGACGGTAACGCGCACTTTGGGCTGCAGTAGAAATTTCACGACGGCCGGAAGTTCACGACGGGTAGGCCAGGCCACGAGTTCAGCGCCCTTTTCCTTGCGATAGACATCGACGCTGGCGTGGATGCCCCGCCAAAAATCGTCCGAGAGCTCCTGCACCATGCCACTCGAATCCGCCAGCGCAGGCGCGCGCAAGGTAGATCCAGCGGCAAACGGATGCTCTCCAAGGATACGCATGCACAATCCATGCAAAGTCGTGATTGGAGCCAGGTCCAGTTCAGACAACGCGAGCGACAGCTGTGTGATGTCTTGAGCACGCCTATCCGGGTCCAACCATCGATCGCGGAGCCAACACTTGTCCGTTTCGTCGTCGGCAGGTCCCTCAGGCCCGCCTGCATGCGCCACTCTCAGCGTATCCTCGATACGGCCACGTAGCCGTTCCTTGAGCTCAGCTGCTGCTGCGTTCGTATAGGTAGCGACGACGATCCGCCGTGGTGTCAAACCCTGCTCCAACAGGGTGCGCACATAGAGAGTGCCGATGGTCCAGGTCTTGCCGGTGCCCGCGCTGGCTTCCACCAGCGTCCGCCGTCCCGGTCCAAGGTCGAGGTCGCGCCAGTCGGTGAGGTTATCCATGCGCGGGGTCCTCCGGGATGTTCAACGTGATCAGTCGCGCCAAATGGCGCGCATAGTCCAGCAGGGCGAACAGATCGTCATCGGCGCTGGGACGATTGCGAGGATCAAAGCCAACGCCATTGGCATACAAGCGCGTCCAGCCTGGGGCGTAGTTCCGCTCGCCAGTGGTGTTGAACCCGTCTTCAAACGTTGCGATGGCCTTCTTGCTCGCCTCATCGATGCTCTTCGTGGAGCCTTCGTAGGCCTTGAGGCTCGTCTTTGGGAAATACAAGGGAGGCTGGCTGCTCGCCTGCCATGCCAACCTGACGAGTTCGCCGAGCCGACTGCGGAGGTCATCGATCATGGCTTGTCGCTGATCCGGCTGATTGACGTAGGCGAGTTCCCAGGCGTGCAGTTGTTGCAGCAAGTCCAGCTTTTCAAGCTTGTCGGCCAGCACAACGAGATGGACCGCTGGCGGTACCGAGCCTGCGCGTTCGGCCCCAACCGTTTGCAAGCGCATTAGCGCCCACTCAATGAACAAGGTCATCCGTTGGCCGAAGTCCAACTCTGCTGCCTTCTTGAGTCCGGGAGGGCTCGTGAAGGGACGCACTAACCGATAGCCTTCGTCGGGCGCATGTTCATTGCGGAATACGTTCCGGATCGTGCCCCTGATTCGCAGGCCTTCACCATTTGAGTCAGGATGCGGTGACGGTACGGTCACATCAATGGCAACGCTGGTCTCCTGCATGCCCGGGGACAAGTTCGCTCTCACGGCGTGGAGCAGTTCCGTCACCGCTTCAGCTTCCTTCTTCCAGGCTCGCTCACCCAGATCACCCGGCGGCATCAAGCCGGAATACGCGATGCGATCAGGGATGACGGTTTCTGACCAGCGTGGGCTATCGTCATCGAAGCCCATTGGCAGGGCATCGCGGAAGAACACATCCTGTGCCACCGAATGGATTCGACCCAAGGTCTCGTCCAACGGCTCGCTGTCCGGAAAGGCCCCTTCATCAAGCGCCGACAAGTCGAGCTTGAGTCGGTTCGCCAAGAGGTCCTCCGCAGGCCTCCGATAGAAGCGGAGCAAAGACGCCAAGGGTAGTGGGTCCGGGAGTGGGTCGGCAGGCAGCGGAGAATCAACTGTCGCGAGGAAGGGGCGCACTGTTGCCGCCTTCTCGCCATGCAACTTGCCAAAAGCCGCCGAGTAGGAGAACAACCGGGGGTCGGAGCCATCAAAATACCGCGCATCGAATGGCTGCAGCGGATGTCGGACGACCCAAGGCCGATCCGGCATCGCATCGTTGCCGGCTGCGACCGTCTGATCCAGCTCTTCCAGCAACTCCGCCAACGGTGATGCCGGGTTGCGCGGTTTGCCATCGCGGACTCCCTGTCCGAGATAGCTCAGGTGCAATCGTCGGCGTGCCGACATGACGGTCTCAAGGAAGAGCCACCGGTCATCGACCCGCACACCGCGATCGCCCATGCGTGGCAAGGCATTCATCAAGTCCAGGCCACCGTCGGGCTTCTGACGGGGAAAGTCGCCATCGTTGAGTCCGATGACACAAACGACCTCGAAGGGGATTGCCCGCTGAGGCACCATGCCGCAGAACGTGACACCCCCCATCAAGAACTTCTGGTTCTCCGGAATACCCCCGAGGCCTTCCAGTAGCAATTCCTGCACGGTGGCGAAGTGGAGCGTTGGATCCTTGTCCGCCACCTGTGGTTCCAGGGCAATCCGGGCAACCAGCTGTCCAATGGCTGAACGTGCCGCAGTGGCGCCGGCGTCCTTGGAATCGACGCGCAACAGAGCCTCCAATCGTTGCTGCAATTTTTCTGACCACTGGCTGGCTGGGAAGCTGGAGCGTGCAAGGTCACGCCACTGCTCCAGTTCGGAGAACAGGCGATCCAGCGCCCCCAATGCACCCGCCGACGGTCCGTGAATGCCCGGAATGGGCAAGAGTTTCGAACCGTCAGGTAGGTCGAATGCCCGTTCCGCTGTCGTGCTCGAGGATTCGGACATGACGTAGCTCGCGATCATGCGATCCGCGCCCCAGGCCATCGTATGCTCCGCGCTCGGCGGCACGGCGAATGCTTCCTTGTGTCGTGCGTCGAGCCCCCACGCGACGTGGCTGGCCTGCAACCAAGCCGTCACCGCCTCCATGTCGCCAACATCCAGGCCAAGGGCCGCTGCGATTTCCGGTACCGACAGCAAATCCACGATTTCGGGCGTGGTGACGCGAGAGTGCCCAAGTCCGAGGAGTCGGGCGAACACACTGAACAGGCGATGGCTGCCAACCAAGGGCGCATCGGCCAGATGCCACGGCAACTGGCGATTCCTCGCGTCCCCGGGTGTGCCAAAAACCGAGGGCAACATCGGGGCGTACACCGACAGATTGGGAGCCATCACGACCATGTTGCCAGGCGCTATCCCGGACTCAACCGCGTCCAGCAAGGCATCGCGCAAGACTTCCAGCTCCCGGAGAGGCGTGTGGCAGGAATGGACGCGCAGGGAGGGGTCGGTGGTCGTGGCCCTGGCCTCTGACAGCAGGGGACGGTTGAGCTGGCGAATGCTCTCTTGAAGATGCCCCAGTAGGTCACTGGGTTCCTCGGGCTGATCGTCGCGTCCATGCCTGATGTCGCGAAGCGCCCCGGAAGACGCCAACTCGGCGATGAAGTGCTGCCCCAGTCGGCCCCATCGGGCAAGCAGCGGATGGTGCTGCTCGGCATCCAGCCACTCGCCGCCATTTGAGTCCTCGATGCGCCGGGTCTCGGCCTCGCTCCAGTGCGCCAAGGTCGCTGGCGAATCTTCTCGGCTCAAGCCACCCCAGTACTCTCGACAGGGATCGGGGACATACAAGAACACCGGGGCGCGTCGGGCCCACGCCTGAAATACCTGCCAATCCGCAGGCGGCATGTGGCTGAGTCCGAATACGTGGATCGGCTCGAGCGCGCCAGCGTGGCGCTCCAGCGCACCAACCACATCGCGCATGACTTGAGCGCGATGGCGACCGAGGTGCCGCGCGAGGTGTTGCCACAGCGGCGCCAGCAATTCCGATTCCAGCCGACTCAGCCGGGGATCTCCTCGATGTCCCGCGGCGGCGTGATGCTTTCCGCTCTCCCAGGCGCGCAGCCAGTCAGGGCGGTACACGAAGTACTGCGAGTAGATGCCGGCGAGGCGATCCGCCAGCTGGAATCGACGGCGGGCGAGTTCCGCATCGGAGAATCCCGCCTCCGGATCGAGGTAGCTGGCCACTCGCACATCGGAAAGGCCTGCCACGACATGACCGGGTTCCAACACGTCATGAATCGCCCATCGCAAGGCACCACGCTGCCAGACCGGCAAGGACACGGCCGTCTCGTCCAGGCACGCGTGTGCTGCCTGGTCCAGCCAGGTGCTCGGCAACAGGACATTGAGGTTCGCGACGATGCCATCCGGTCCCGCATGCCGCGCCATCGCGCCCATCAGCCATTGCTTCATGCCGGCATGGGCGGCAATGACCGTTTGGGGTGCCAAGATGTCGCTGGGCAGGTCCGAGGCCAGCAAGTCCATCAAGGGGCCAACCAAGGACTCCAGTCGACTGGCACGAATAACGACCAGGTTGGATTCCGTGTCCTGCTGCGCGATTGGCGCCATCTCGTGCCATCTCCTGTCCGGTGCGGATTGGCTTGTTCAGTTGTGTTTGGTTGCCGGCGGGTAACGCCGTCGCCGACTCGACTGCTCAGGGCATCCCAACACGGAGACGTCTCAATGCCTGAGATCTGTGGTCATGGCGGGGGAGTAGTCGCTGATGCACGGCGCAGGATTGAGTAGTACCGGCCCGCAACCTGAAGGTCAATGGGACTTTTTCCGTGCGGAGGAAGCCGAAGAACAGGGCTGGCCATGCCCCATTCGTAGAGCGCCGGCTTGTTTCATGCCGTTGCTGGCTCGTGAGAGAGGTGTGGGGCGGCCATCGCCACCAACCCGGGGGGCCGTTCCCATGACGTGGACGCGCAGTCCCCGCGTTGGTCGGAGCGCACAAGCAAACGGAGACGACCGTCTCGATGCGGGGGGCTGCGATCAGTGATCCAGACCGAGCTCATCGTTGATTCGGGCGAGTTCCTTCAAGGCTTCGTGTTGACCGCTGCGCATGTGTTCCCTGAACGCCAAAAGGTCTTCAACCGTCACGCATCGGTGTCTACCGAACTCGTAGAACGGCAGCTTTCCACTTTCCATCTGCTGAATCAC
>Ga0116151_10004866_pt1 | contig 11755 bp, 9 predicted proteins | sample AD_UKC117_MetaG_FD_89893 | JGI IMG/M metagenome (GOLD analysis project Ga0116151, IMG submission 89893) | Active sludge microbial communities of municipal wastewater-treating anaerobic digesters from Hong Kong - AD_UKC117_MetaG | ecosystem: Engineered > Bioreactor > Anaerobic > Digestate... | reverse complement strand
GGTCGTCCGGGTCGATGTCGGTGGCGATCCAGGGGCCCAGCGGACAGAACGTGTCGAAGCCTTTGGCCCGCCCCCACTGCCCGTCGACAGCCTGCAGATCGCGGGCCGTCACGTCGTTGGCGCAGGTGTAGCCGAGGATGACTTCCGGCACCCGGTGCTCAGGCACGTCCTTGCACAACCTGCCGATCACCACCGCGAGTTCGGCCTCGTGCTCCACCTGCCGGGACTGTTCCGGCAGCCGGATCACGGACTCCGGCCCGATGACGGCGGTGGACGGCTTGAGGAAGATCATCGGCTCGGCCGGGACCTCGCCGCCCATTTCGCGGGCGTGATCGGCGTAGTTCTTCGCCACCGCGATGATCTTGGTCGGCAGCACGGGCGCCAGCAGATCCACCTCGTCGATGTGATGCTCCACGCCGGTCACCTCGATCCCGGCGACCTCGGGGAACGGGGTGCCGGCGATCTCGCGGATCTGTTCGCCGTCCACGATTCCGTAGGCGACGTCCTGTTCGAAGCGGTAGCGCGCAATTCTCACACGAACGAGCCTACTTGGCCCGCAAGGCCGGTTCAGACGGCTGCGGCCAGCAAGGACCGCACCCTCGCCTACCCTTCGGGCAGAACCCGGTCGATCGTCGCGACCAGGACGTCCGCGAACCCCTCATCGGCACCTTGGCCGGCCAGCACCTGCCGGCACCATCGCATGTGATCGGACAGCAACCCGGGATCGTCTACCAGGGTCGCGCCCACACAGGTCCGTGCCATCAGCCACAACTGTTCGCGGGTCTGCTCGGCCGGCAAGGCGAGTTCAGCCAGATGCGGGGCCAGACGCAGTGAATCCTCGACCACTCGCGGCAGTGCTTGCCACACCATTTCCAGGTGTTCCCAGTCCTCCCGCAGCCGCGGCTCACGGGGGACCTTGCCCGATCGCTGCGCGTCCTGCAACCAGACTGATCCCTCCACGGGGTCAGCGGCGTAAGCGTCAGCACCGATGCGCTCGGCCAGTTCCGAGGAACCATCGAAGAGCCGACCGCCGACGATCACCTGCATACCTGCCGCGCGCAACGCCGACACGGTCCGCCAGGCACCTGTCAGGTGTGCTGCTGACGAGCACGACACCCCGGCCACCACACCTGATTCCCGGCTCGCCTCTTCGCCCAGGTCGGCCGCGGGCACCGACGGACTGATGAGTCTGGTGTCCCACCCAAGCACGCGCCAGGTGAGCGCCACCATCTGCGCAGGAAGGGTGTGCCACTCCCCTTCGGCACTGACCATCAGCACTCGGCCGCGATCGGGGCGTGGAGCTTCTGTAAGCCGCGGCAGGTGCAGACACGCGGCGGTGATTGCCGACGCCACATGCTCCTCGGCGATGCTGATGGTGCCGTCCTGCCACAACGATCCGATCTCGGCCTGTACCGGGGCGAGGACTTCGGACACCACGTCGGCTGTGGGGATACCTTTCAGAAGCACCATGTCCAGGACCGTCGCGGCCGTTTCGGAACGCCCCTCGAGCGCGGCCACCAAATAGTGGGCGCGAGCGGATTCCAGAACGTCGCTGTCAACGGTCACGGCGATGGTCCCCCGGGCCCGACCAACGCCTCCCCATACCCCCGACGCTACCCCAGGATGGGGAAGCCGGGGAGAGTCATTCCCGAACGGCAGCCAGCAGACCGTACGCCACCGCGTCCTCCAGCGCCATCCAGGAAGCCGCGATCACGTTCTCGTGGACACCGACCGTGTCCCAGCGACGGATGCCGTCGGTGGAACCCACGAGCGTGCGAGTCACTGCCCCCGTTCCCTGCACCCCTTCGAGGATGCGCACCTTGTAGTCCACCAGGTGCAGTTCGGCCAGTTCCGGGTACAACCCGGTGAGCGCGGATCGAAGGGCGTTGTCCAAGGCGTTGACCGGCCCGTTCCCTTCGCCCACTGCGACCATTCGCTGATCCCCCACGACGAGTTTCACGGTGGCCTCACTGACCACACTGCCGTCAAGACGCTGCTCCACAATGGTGCGCCAGGACTCCACGGTGAACGGGCGGGTACGGCCGTGTTCGCGTTCGTCGACGATGAGCAACTCGAACGAGGCATCAGCGGCCTCAAACGTCCAGCCCTGCGATTCGAGGTCCTTGACCCGGTCCACGACCCTTCCCAGCAGCGCCGGATCGCCGGACAGGTCATAGCCGAGCTCCTTGCCTTTGAGTTCCACGGACGCGCGACCGGCCATCTCGGTCACCAACACCCGCATGTCGTTGCCGACCACCGATGCGTCCTCATGGTTGTACAGGTCGTAGTTGACCTTCAGTGCGCTGGCGTGCAGACCCGCTTTGTGCGCAAACGAACTCACACCGACATACGGCTGGTGGGTGTCCGGGGCGATGTTGGCGATCTCCGCGATCGCATGCGAGATGCGCAGGGACTCCCGCAGGTGATCGGCAGGCAGGACCTTCAACCCCAGTTTGAGTTCCAGGTTCGCCACCACCACGAACAGATCGGCGTTGCCGGTGCGTTCTCCGTAGCCATTGGCGGTGCATTGCGCATGTGTCGCGCCGGCTTCGACAGCAGCGATGGTGTTGGCTACCGCGCAGCCGGTGTCGTCCTGGCAGTGGATCCCGAGTCGTCCTTGCACCCGCGAGCGCACGTCGCTGACGATGCGCGTGATTCCAGAGGGCAGCATTCCGCCGTTGGTGTCACACATCACTGCCGCTTCGGCCCCGGCATCGAGTGCGGCACGCACCACCGACACCGCGTAATCGGCATCGTGCTTGTACCCGTCGAAGAAGTGCTCGCAGTCGACGAACACCCGTCGGCCCGCGGCGATCAGGTGCTCCACGGTGTCCGTGACCATGGCGATGTTCTCCTCGCCGTTGGTCCGCAGCGCCTCGTGGACGTGGCGTATGTCGGACTTGGCCACCAATGTGATCACCGGCGCCTGGGACGCGAGCAGAGCGGCCACCTGCGCATCGTCGGCGACCGCGACGCCAGCCTTGCGGGTGGCACCGAACGCGACCAGGGTTGCGTTGCGCAACTTGAGTTCGGAGGCTGCCCGGGCGAAGAACTCGGTGTCCTTGGGCATGGCTCCGGGCCAGCCGCCCTCGATGAAGCCGACTCCGTACTCGTCGAGCAGCCGGGAAATGGCGAGCTTGTCCTCCACCGAGAACGAGATACCCTCGCGCTGGGCGCCGTCGCGCAGCGTGGTGTCGAACAATTGGAACTGCTCGTCCATGTCTATCCTTCCAACGAAAAACCCCCGGGCCCGGCAGGGCACGAGGGTTTGCGCATCGACCGATTGCTCAGTGGTCGATGCGCCTGTCAATAATCAGCGCGTAAAGCACGCCACCAGTGTTGCACATTGCGCCGCTGGGCGTCCGCCCGCGGGAAGAGTTGAACGTTACGTGCTGAGTGTTCACCCTGACGCAGCCAGCTCGAACATCCTGGCCATCCCGCGACGAGCGAGTCCGCGGGCGACCCCGATCCGCCCCAAGCCCTGCTAGGCCAGTTCGAACATCCAGGCGTGCTTGTCCGGCAGCCGGCCCGACTGCACCCCCAGCAGTGAGTCGCGCAGTTGCATCGTGATCGGACCTGCTCCGCCTTCGGCGACGGTCCATGAGCCGACCCGGCTCTTGACCTGTCCGACCGGCGTCACCACCGCCGCGGTTCCGCACGCGAAAACTTCCGAGATCTCCCCCGATTCACATCCGGCCTTCCACTGGTCGACGCTGATCGGCTCCTCCGACACCTGGATCCCGAGGTCTTGCTGAGCCATGATCAGGATCGAATCGCGGGTCACACCCGGCAGCAGCGAACCGGTCAACGGTGGTGTGATCAGTCGCGCCGAATCTCCGGTGCCGAAGACGAAGAACAGGTTCATGCCCCCCATCTCCTCGACCCACTCGTGTTCCTTGGCGTCGAGCCAGACCACCTGGTCACAACCGTGCAGACTCGCTTCGGCCTGCGCGATCAGCGACGCTGCATAGTTGCCCGCGCACTTGGCCTCACCGGTACCGCCGACCGCAGCCCGCACGTAGTCCGGTGTCAGCCACACCGACACCGGAGCCACCCCGCGCGGGAAGTAGGCGCCGGCCGGCGAGGCGATGAGCAGGTACTGGTACTCATTGGCGGGCTTGACCCCAAGGCCAACTTCGGTGGAGAACATGAAGGGCCGCAGGTACAGCGACTTCTCGGGGTCGGAGGGGACCCAGTCGCCATCGACCGCTGCGAGTTGCACCAGCGATTCGATGAACAGTTCCGCTGGCATCTCGGGCATCGCCAACCGCCGGGCTGACGAGCGGAAACGGTGGGCGTTGCGCAGCGGGCGGAATGTGCGGATGTGCCCATCGGCATGCCGGTAGGCCTTCATCCCCTCGAAGATCGACTGCCCGTAGTGGATGAAGTTGGTCGCCGGGTCCAGCGAGATCGGGCCGTAGGGAACGACGCTGGGTTCATACCAGCCGCGCTGGTCGTGGTAGCGAATGCTCACCATGTGATCGGTGAAGTGCCGGCCGAAGCCGGGATCCTCCAGGATGGCCCGCCGCTGGTCAGCCGAGACCGCGCCGGCGGAGCGCTGAACGGTGAACGTCGTCATCCGCCGAGCCTCCCGACCAGATCGTCGCCGATGGCCGAGGTGCTGCGTACTGCATCACCGCGGGTCGCCAGGTCCTCGGTCACCGCCTTCTCCACCGCCATCGCAGCCTCCTGTTCCCCGAGGTGGTCCAGCATCATCGCCACACTCAGGACCGTCGCCGTCGGATCGGCCTTGCCCTGCCCGGCGATGTCGGGTGCCGAACCGTGCACAGGCTCGAACATACTCGGATTCGCTGCAGTCACGTCGAGGTTTCCGCTCGCGGACAGACCGATGCCACCAGCGATCGCGGCGCCGATGTCGGTGAGGATGTCGCCGAACAGGTTGTCCGTGACGACGACGTCGAAGCGCTCAGGCGAGGTGAGGAAGAACATGCTCGCGGCGTCGATGTGGCAGTAGTCGGTCTCGATGTCGTCGAATTCAGCGGCCACCTCGTTGAAGGTGCGCTGCCACAGCGATCCGGCGTTGGTCAGCACGTTGGTCTTGTGCACCAGGGTGACCTTGCCGCGACGGCGGCTCGCGCGAGCGAACGCGTCCCGCACGATTCGCTCGACCCCGAACCGGGTGTTGAGGCTCTCCTCCACTGCGATCTCCTGCGGGGTACCGACCCGCATGGCACCGCCCGCACCGACGTACGGACCCTCGGTGCCCTCCCGGCACACGACCATGTCGATGTGCTCGGGCCCCTTGCCCGCCAGCGGAGTGGCCACGCCGGGGTAGAGCTTCACCGGTCGCAGGTTCACGTGATGGTCGAGACTGAAACGCAGCTTGAGCAGCAGCCCCCGCTCGAGTACGCCCGGAGGCACGCTGGGGTCGCCGACGGCGCCGAGCAGGATCGCGTCGTAGGTGCGGATGTCTTCGAGCTCACTGTCGGGCAGCACCTCCCCCGTCGCGTTGTAGCGCGCGGCACCCAGGTTGAACTCGGTGGTGTCGACCTCGACGCCGGTGGCCTCGAGCACGCGCAGGGCCTGCTCCACCACCTCCGTGCCGATGCCGTCGCCGGGAATAGTCGCGATCCGATAAGCCATGGGTAAAGGCTAAAGGTGTCTCTGCGCCGGTCACCGGCGAGGCAGGAGTAAACACCTGCGGACAATTACGCGGTATGTGGAGGCTTGGGCCCGCCTGAGTTTGTGGTCGGTTTCGGTTTCACGGCCCAACGGCGTTGGAGTCATGTACGGACGTTGGACATCGGTACCGGCGTTGGACATCGACAGCCCGCGCAACTCCAACGCCTGTGCGCTTATCCAACGCGTGTACGTAACTCCAACGCCTGCGCCACGGACCGGCCCACAGCCGTGACCAGTTATGCCGCTCCGTTGAATCCTCGGCCACCGACGGCATGAGAACACACGACCGTGGCGCATCGCCCGGCAATCCACCCGCGCGATCCGTACCGGCGCCGCTGGACGGTGAAGGCCCTGCCGAGCGCGTAGGCTTCCCTCATGGCCGAACACCTGCTGCTGACGTTTCCCGAGACCCGTGCCACAGAGCCGGTGATCTACCGCATCGTGACCGACTTCGACGTGATTCCGAACATCCGGCGGGCAGCCATCGAGAACCACCTCGGCTGGATGGTGGTCGAACTCGACGGTGACCCCGAGGACATCCGCAAGGCCAAGCAGTACCTGGCCGGGCAAGGCATCGGTGTGGAACGCGCCGAGGGCGACATCGTCGAGGGCTGAGAGACCATAGCTGTGGCCCTGGACCTGCGCACCCTGCGCGCCGAGATCGACGCGGGGCGCGTCGACACCGTGATCGTGGCCATGACGGACATGCAGGGACGGTTGCAGGGCAAACGCCTGCACGGGCGCTACTTCCTGGATCAGGTCGCCGACCACGGAACCGAGGGCTGTAGCTACCTGCTGGCCGTCGACGTCGACATGAACACTGTCGAGGGCTACCGCATGGCTTCCTGGCACAGCGGCTACGGCGACTTCGTCATGCGTCCCGACTTTGGCTCCCTGCGGCGTATCCCATGGCATCCGGGGACAACCATGGTGCAAGCCGACGTCGTGTGGGAGGACGGCACCGATGTCGTCGCCAGCCCCCGCCAGGTCCTCAAAGCCCAGCTCGCCCGGCTGGCCGACGCCGGGCTGGCAGCGTACGCCGGGACCGAACTCGAGTTCATCGTCTTCACCGACTCCTACGAACAGGCGTGGACCAGTGGGTACCGGCATTTGACGCCGGCCAACCAGTACAACGTCGACTACTCGATCCTCGGAACCTCGCGGGTCGAACCGCTGCTGCGCCGCATTCGGCTGTCGATGGCCGAGGCTGGCATGTACGTCGAGGGCGTCAAGGGCGAGTGCAACAACGGCCAGCACGAGATCGTCTTCAAGTACGCCGACGCGCTGACGGCCTGTGATGACCATGTCGTCTACAAGACCGGGGCCAAGGAGATCGCCGCCCAGGAAGGCATGGCGCTGACCTACATGGCCAAGTACGACCAGCGCGAAGGCAACTCCTGCCACATCCACCTCTCTGTGCGCAGCGACGACGGCGGCCTGGTCATGGCCGATGACGCCGACCCCGATGGCCTGTCGCCACTGGGACGGTCCTTCATCGCCGGTCAGATCGCCCACATGCGCGACATGTCCCTGCTGTTCGCACCCAACATCAACTCCTACAAACGATTCGTCGAGGGCTCGTTCGCGCCCACCGCCATCAAGTGGGGCCGCGACAACCGGACCTGCGCACTGCGCCTGGTGGGCCACGGGGAATCCCTGCGCCTGGAGAATCGCGCACCCGGCGGGGACGTCAACCCGTACCTGGCGGTAGCCGCGATGATCGCCGCCGGGCTTGACGGCATCGAACGCGAACTCCCCCTCGAACCCGAGATCACGGGGAACGCCTACCAGGCCGTCGGGAATCATCTGCCCGACAGCCTGGATGCGGCGCTCCGACTGTGGGACGCCTCGCCGTTCGTCACATCGACTTTGGGCGCAGAGGTCCGGGAGCATTACTCCAACATGGCCCGCACCGAGTTGCAGGCCTTCGGCGCGGCGGTCACCGACTGGGAGCGCTTCCGCGGATTCGAAAGGCTCTAGATGGACACGTTCGCCGTGGTCAATCCCGCGACCGAAGAAGTCATTGCCCACATGCCCCGCACGCCTGTCGAAGAGGTTGATCTCGCTATTGAACGCGCCGCCGCGGCGTTCCCCTCGTGGCGTGCGGTGTCACCCGACGATCGTGCCCGTCTGCTGCGACGCTTCGCCGGACTCGTCGACGACCACCTCGAGGAACTGGCCTGGTTGGAGGTCCGCAACTCCGGACACACCATCGGCAATGCCCGCTGGGAGGCCGGCAACGTTCGCGACGTGCTGCACTTCTACGCCGGAGCGCCCGAGCGGTTGCACGGTCAGCAGATTCCCGTCGCCGGCGGAGTGGACATCACGTTCAAAGAGCCGCTGGGGGTCGTAGCGGTGATCGTCCCGTGGAACTTCCCGATGCCGATCGCCGGATGGGGCTTCGCGCCCGCCCTGGCGGCAGGCAACACCGTCGTGCTCAAACCCGCCGAACTCACCCCATTGACAGCAGTCCGGCTGGGCGAACTGGCCCTTGACGCAGGCATCCCGCCGGGAGTCTTCACCGTTGTCACCGGACAGGGATCAGTGGTCGGTGAGCGCCTTGTCACACATCCGGCGGTTCGCAAGATCGTGTTCACCGGCTCCACCGAAGTCGGCACCTCGATCATGGCCAAGTGCGCGCCGCAGGTGAAGCGGGTGACGCTGGAACTCGGCGGCAAGAGCGCGAACATCGTCTTCGCCGACGCCGACCTCGAGAAAGCCGCGGCCGCAGCCCCGCATGGGGTGTTCGACAACGCCGGGCAGGACTGCTGCGCGCGTTCCCGGATCCTGGTTGAACGGTCGGTGTTTGAACGGTTCCTGGAACTGCTCGAACCCGCGGTCACAGCGTTCCGGGTGCAGGACCCGAGCCTGCCGACCGCGCAGATGGGCCCGTTGATCTCCGCGAGTCATCGGGAGTCCGTGGCCTCATACGTGCAGGGGCCGGTGGCGTTCACCGGACAGGCACCTGACGGGCCCGGCTTCTGGTTCCCGCCCACCGTACTGGCGCCGGTCGCGCCGTCGGACCGCGCTTTCGCCGAGGAGATCTTCGGTCCGGTCGTGGCAGTCACCCCGTTCGAGGACGAGGCGGAGGCGATCCGGTTGGCCAACGCGACCGACTACGGTCTGTCCGGATCGATCTGGACCCGGGATCTGGGCCGGGCCTTCCGGGTGGCGCGCGGCTACGAGTCCGGCAATCTGTCGGTGAACTCGCATTCGTCGGTGCGCTACTGGACGCCGTTCGGCGGGTTCAAGCGCTCAGGTTTGGGCAGGGAACTCGGGCCCGACGCTTTGGACGCTTTCACCGAGACGAAGAACGTCTTCATCGACACCGAGGAGTGAGAATGCTGCGTTTGGCCGACAGGGTAGCGGTGATCACCGGCGCCGGCAGCGGCATCGGTCGGGCCACCGCCGAGAGGTTCGCAACCGAAGGTGCCCGGGTCGTGTGCTTCGACACCGACGAAGAGGCTGCCGGTGCGATCGCCGCGGCGGTCAACGGTTTGGCCGTGGTCGGCGACGTCACGGACCCCGACGACGTCGCCCGCGGGTTCCGAGCGGCGTTCGAGGCGTACGGCAGCGTCGACATCGCATTCAACAACGCAGGCATCTCGCCCCCTGACGACGACTCCATCCTGGAGACCGGACTGGACGCCTGGCGACGGGTGCAGGAGGTGAACCTGACCAGCGTCTACTTGTGCTGCAAAGAGGCGATCCCGTACATGCAGCGCCAAGGCAAGGGCTCCATCATCAACACCGCCTCGTTCGTCGCGACGATGGGCGCGGCAACCTCCCAGATCTCCTACACCGCGTCCAAGGGCGGGGTCCTGGCGATGTCGCGCGAGCTGGGGGTGCAATTCGCCCGCGAGGGAATCCGGGTCAACGCCTTGTCCCCGGGTCCGGTGAACACCCCCTTGCTGGTGGAGCTGTTCGCGAAGGATCCCGAGCGCGCTGCCCGGCGACTGGTGCACATTCCCATGGGCCGGTTCGCCCAGGCCGAGGAGATCGCTGCGGCGGTGGCCTTCCTCGCCTCCGATGACGCATCGTTCATCACCGCCTCCAACTTTTTGGTCGATGGCGGGATCTCCGGGGCGTATGTGACGCCGTTGTAGGTTGCGCAATGACCCGTAGGTTGCCAAATGACCCGCAAGTTAGGGGCCACTGGGCAACCAGCGGGTCACTCGACGCCTTCAGACGTGGCAGCCTCCACCAACGCCTGGAACAACCGCACATCCCCGCCGTACTCGGGATGCCATTGCACGCCGATCACGAACTCATCGCCAACCGCTTCGCAGACCTCGATGGTGCCGTCCTCGGCGCGGCCAGTGACAGAAAGCCGGCCCGGATCGCCGACCGCCTGATGGTGCGACGAGTTGACCGTCATCTCGGCGCCGAGCAGGCGGTGCGCGATCGAATCGGGCGCGAACATCGCCCCGTGCTCGGTGAAGGCACCGACCTTCTCCCGGTGCGGCAGATCCGTGACATCGGGAAGATGCTGGGTCAGATAGCCACCCTCTGCCACCGCCATGATCTGCAATCCCCGACACACGCCGAGCACCGGCTTGCCGGCTTCCCGAACCGCGCGGTACATGGCCACTTCGAACTCGTCACGCAGGTGCCGCGGCCGATCGTTGGTCGGGTGCGGATCCTGCCCGTACATGGTCGCCGAAATATCCGGTCCACCGGTCAGGATCAAGGCATCGATTCGGCTGGCCAACGCGACTGCTGCTTCCTGCTGAGGCGGCAGCATCACCGGAATCCCCCCGGAACGGATCACCGCCTCGGGATACCAGGCGTGCAGCAGCGCGGCATCGGTGTTCCAGGCGACCCAACGCGCGGGTTCCACATACGCGGTCAGGCCGATCACAGGACGCATGGATCCATCATCGCGCAGGCACCGCTCGATTCCCCTGTCCGGTCGCGGCTGAAGCAGCCCCTGTTCCAGCGATCGTGCTAGCCTGATCCCGTGTTGCGCGGGCTGCTTCTGCTTAGCTGCCGCGACGAGGCCTGACCACCGGCCCCCTCGTCGCGGAGCGTCCACGCGCCGGTTGCCCTTCGAACCCCGCAACCAGGAGCCACCATGAACGAGCAGCAACCCTCACAAATGCCCTTCCAGCGATATCAGCCCTTCGTCCCTTTCGACATGCCCGACCGCACGTGGCCGGAAGCCGTCATCACCCACGCCCCGCGCTGGTGCGCCGTCGACCTGCGTGACGGCAACCAGGCACTGATCGACCCGATGAGTCCCGCCCGCAAACTGCGCATGTTCGAGTTGCTCGTGCGCATGGGGTACAAGGAGATCGAGGTCGGCTTCCCATCGGCGTCCCAGACCGACTTCGACTTCGTCCGTCAACTGATCGACGAGGGCCGGATTCCCGACGACGTCGTGATCCAGGTCCTCACCCAGGCCCGCGACCATCTCATCGAGCGCACCTACGAAGCCATCCGCGGGGCCAAGCAGGCCATCGTGCACCTGTACAACTCGACCTCCACACTGCAGCGCCGTGTGGTGTTCGGCCTCGACCGCGACGGGATCAAGGACATCGCCGTCCACGGGGCGCAGTTGTGCCTCAAGTACGCCGACACGGTCCCTGAGACCGAGGTCTACTTCGAGTACTCCCCCGAGTCCTACACAGGCACCGAACTGGACTTCGCCGTAGAGGTCTGCAACGCGGTCAACGACGTGTGGCAGCCCACTCCCGAGCGCAAGGTGATCATCAACCTGCCGGCGACCGTGGAGATGGCGACGCCCAACGTCTATGCCGACTCCATCGAGTGGATGCACCGCAATCTGGCCCACCGCGACTCCATCGTGCTGAGCCTGCACCCGCACAACGACCGCGGCACTGCGGTGGCCGCCGCGGAGTTGGGCTTCATGGCCGGCGCCGATCGCATCGAAGGCTGCCTGTTCGGCAACGGAGAGCGCACCGGCAATGTGTGCCTGGTGACCTTGGGCATGAACCTGTTCAGCCAGGGCATCGACCCGCAGATCGACTTCCGGAACATCGATGAGATCCGCCGCACCGTCGAGTACTGCAACCAACTGCCCGTCCACGAACGGCACCCGTACGGCGGTGACCTGGTGTTCACGGCGTTCTCCGGTTCGCACCAGGACGCC
>Ga0116151_10004862_pt1 | contig 11758 bp, 9 predicted proteins | sample AD_UKC117_MetaG_FD_89893 | JGI IMG/M metagenome (GOLD analysis project Ga0116151, IMG submission 89893) | Active sludge microbial communities of municipal wastewater-treating anaerobic digesters from Hong Kong - AD_UKC117_MetaG | ecosystem: Engineered > Bioreactor > Anaerobic > Digestate... | reverse complement strand
CGGCCGCCCGCGCCGCGGCGGCGTCGAGCTGCATCCGGCCGCCCAGGAAGTTCGCCGGATCGATCCGACCGAGCACCACATTGGCGTCGGTCACCGTGGCATCGCTGCCGCCCTGGCCGTAAGCCGCCGGGCCCGGCGTGGCCCCAGCGCTCTGCGGTCCGACCCTGAGCATCCCGCCCTTGTCGATCCAGGCGATCGAGCCGCCACCGGCGCCGATGGTGCGGATGTCGATGATCGGGATCTGGATCGGCACGCCCCACTCGATCTCGAAGGCCGTGGTGAAGGTCTCGCGCCGGCCCAGCACGGTCGAGACGTCGGTCGAGGTGCCGCCCATGTCGAGGGTCACGAGATGATCGATGCCGGCAAGCTCGGCCACGTGCCGCCCGGCGATCACCCCACCCGTCGGCCCGGAGACGAGGAGCTGGACCGGCGTCGCCGCCGCCGCATCCAGGGTCATCTCGCCGCCGTTCGAGCGGATCAGCACGGCCGGTGCCGTAATCCCGGCATCGTCCAGCCGTGCGCGCATCGCGTTCAGCCGGCGGCCGACCACCGGCTTGAGGTAGGCGTCGGCCAGCGTCGTCGACGCCCGCTCGTACTCCTCCACTTCGGCAGCACCTCGAAGCTGACCGAGACGGCATGGTCCGGTAGCACCTCCTCGAGGATCGCCTTGACCCGCCGCTCGTGGTCCGGGTTGAGGTAGGAGAAGAGCAGGCAGACCGCGACCGCCTCGATCTCCGGCATGGCGGCGATGGCCCGGGCCACCTTTCGCACCTCGGACTCGTCGAGCGGCCGGATGACGCGCCCTTTGGCGTCCAGCCGCTCGTCGAGCTCGAAGCAGTGCCGCCGCTGGCAGAGCGGCTTCGGCTTGACCCAGCTCATGTCGTAGTGGTGCTTGCGGTTGCCGCGCTGAATGAACGGCACGTCCCGAAAGCCCCTGGTCGTCACGTAGGCGACCACCGCACCCTGGCGCTCGAGCACGGCGTTCGTCGCGACGGTGGTGCCGATCCTGAGATGGCCGAGCGCCGTCCGCCCGGTGTAGTCGGCGAGCCCGTCGAGGATCGCCTGCACCGGGTCGCTGGGCACCGACGGCACCTTCCACACCTCGGTGCGACCGGTGGCGGCGTCGTGGGCGACGAAGTCCGTGAACGTGCCGCCGATATCGGCACCGAGCATGATCGCCATGTTTGTCGTTCACTCCCCTGCGCGGCCTCGGGGCGACAGCGTCGCCGGCGGCCTTTACTTACCTGTCAGTGCCGGCCGCCGGCAATACCGGATGGCACCGCCCGAGCGTGCATCTTGCCAAATCTCGCATCGCGGGATAGGCATCCGTCCAAGAAGACAAGCAGGAGGCTGAACAATGATGCGTCGTCTTTTGGCGAGTGCCGCCATCTTGGCCGGGCTCGGTCTCGTCGGGCCCTTGGCCCAGGCAGCACCGGAGGTCGTCGACGGCCCCGGCTACCTGCCCGAGTGCTTCGCGCCCTGGAGCGACGAGATCACGTACTTCCAGTGGGAAGCCCGCGAGGGGCCCTTTAAGATCGCCCTGGTCAACGGCTTCGTCGGCAACACCTGGCGGATCCAGATGATTCAGACCGCCAAGGCGTTCGTCGAGCAGGAAGGCATCAAGGAGCACATCTCCGACTTCCGCGTGATCTCGACCGGCACCGACGCCGCCGCCCAGCTCGGCGCCATCGAGGACTTCATCAACCAGGGCTTCGACGCGATCATCACCATCGCGGTCAGCCCCGAGGGCTTCGACCGGGTGATCCGGCTCGCCGACCGCAACAACGTGGTCCTGGTGCCCTTCGACAACATCCTCGACACCGACGCCGTGATGATGGTCAACGAGGACCAGTTCGCCATGGGCGTCATGTCGGCCGAGTTCCTGATCGAGGAGCTGGGCAAGACCGAAGGCAAGGTCCTCGAGGTCCGGGGCCTGCCCGGCAACTCGGTCGACCGCGACCGGCATCTGGGCTTCCGCTCGGTCATGGAGGCCGAGGGCAAGAATTTCGAGATCGTCGAGATCGTCGGCAACTGGGACGACGGCACCTCGCAGAAGGCCACGGCCGACGCGCTGGCCGTGCATGACCGCTTCGACGCCGTCTTCACCCAGGGCGGCTCGACGGGCACCGTGCGCGCCTTCATCGACGCCGGCCACCCGATGGTGCCGATGGCGGGCGAGGCCGAGAACGGCTTCAGGAAGCAGATCGCAGCCCTCAGCGACGAGGGTCTCAAGGGCCTCTCCTACGGCCAGTCGCCCGGCCTCGTCGCCATCTCGATCAAGGCGGCGATCGCCGCCCTCCAGGGCGAGAAGCTGCCGCAGCTCATCTCGGTGCCGATCCCGGTCGCCGACTACACCAACCTCGAGGACGGCGTGAACTACTGGTCGGACCTTTCCGACAATTTCTTCACGCCCAACGAGTTCCCGCCCTGTGACGTCAACATCACGGCGGTGGAGATCATGGGCAAGACCGCCGACGACGCGGCCCAGTAGGTGACCGGCGCGATGCCCGGCCCGGCGCCGGGCATCGCCGCCTCGCGGATTTCGTAATGGGCGGAAGCTTCCTCGAGCTTGCCGGCATCAGCAAGCGATATGGCGGTGTGCGCGCGCTGGAGGACGTGTCCTTCGCCTGCGAGCAGAGCTCGATCCATGCCGTGCTCGGCGAGAACGGCGCCGGCAAGTCGACGCTCATCAAGATCGTTGCCGGGGTGGTCCGCCCCGATACCGGGACCATGACACTGGAGGGCCAGCCCGTCCGCTTCGATGGGCCGATCGCCGCCAACAAGGCCGGCATCGTCTGCATCTTCCAGGAACTGTCGCTGATGCCGGACCTCAGCGTCGCCGACAATATCTGCATCGCCGACCCGCCGCGCCGCTTCGGCCTGATCGACCAGCGTGCCCAGCGCCGCCGGGCCGAGGAGCTGCTCGCCCGCGTCGGCTGCGCGGACGTCAACCCGCTGCAGCGGGTGCGGAACCTGCCCCTGTCGCGCCGCCAGATGGTCGAGATCGCCAAGGCCCTGGGCCAGAACCCGAAGCTGCTCATCCTCGACGAGGCGACCTCGGCCCTGACCGGTGCCGACGTCGAGAAGGTCTACCGCATCCTCGAGCAGCTTCGCCGGGACGGCCTCGCCATCCTCTACATCAGCCACCGCATGCACGAGATCGAGCAGCTCGCCGACACTTGGTCCGTGTTCCGCAACGGCCAGCACATCGAGACCTTCGCCCGCGGTGCCAGGAGCGCCGACGAGGTCGTGCAGCTCATGATCGGCCGCGAGATCACCCAGGTCTTCCCGCCCAAGCCACCGAAGGCGTCGGACAGCCGGCCGATGCTCGAGGTCTCCGGCCTCTCCTGGGTTGACCGCCTCGCCCACATCTCGTTCGCCGTCCATGCCGGCGAGATCGTCGGTCTCGGCGGGCTCGACGGGCAGGGCCAGCGCGAGCTCCTCCTCGCCCTCTTCGGCGTGCTCCGCGGCGTCGAGGGCAGCATCCGCGTCGCCGGGCAGCCGGTCGCCGTCACCGGCCCGTCCGGGGCGAAGGCGAAGGGCGTCGACATGGCGCTCATCCCCGAGGACCGCAAGACCGAGGGGCTGATGCTGCCCATGTCGATCGGCGACAATCTCGGCATGGCGGCCCTTGGCTCGCTGACCCGCGGCATTTTCGTCGACGAGAGCCGCGAGCGGGCGGCGATCGAGGCCATGGTCGAGAAGCTCAAGATCAAGATCGGCGCCGTCGACGACCCGGTTGCTACCCTCTCCGGCGGCAACCAGCAGAAGGTGGTGATCGGCAAGTGGCTGATGACCGAGCCCAGGATCATCCTGCTCAACGACCCGACCCGCGGCATCGACGTCGGCACCAAGCAGGAGCTCTACCAGCTCCTGCGCGACCTCGCCGCCGCCGGGGCGGCCATCCTCTTCTACACCACCGACTACGACGAGCTGATCGGCTGCTGCGACCGCGTGCTCATCCTCTATGACGGGGCGATCGTGACCACCCTCGAAGGCGACGACCTCACCGAGACCCGAATCGTGGCCGCGTCGCTCAACCTCGCCGCCGGCGAGCCGGGCGCCACCGACCGGCAGGCGGGCGGGCATTGAGCGATCTCCGCATCCGCCTCGTCCAGAGCCTCGGCCTGATCCTCGCCATCGGCCTCTTCCTCCTCTTCTACCTGATCTACAACTTCAACCACCCGCGCGGCTTCTCGAGCCAGATCCTCATCCAGAACGCCAACGAATCCTTCGTCCTGGTGATGGTCGGCATGGCGCAGACCGTGCCGGCCCTGGTCGGTGGGCTCGACCTCTCGGTCGGCGCGGTCATGACCATGATCAACACGCTGGCCAGCTACCTCCTCGTCGGCTGGCCCCTGCAGATCCTGGGCGGCATCGTCATCTGCCTCGCCACCGCCGCGCTCGCCGGCTTCGTCAATGGCTGCCTCGTCGTCTACGGCCGCATCCAGCCGATCATCGTCACGCTCGCGACCGGCGCCGTCTACATGGGCATCGCCCTCTTCCTCCGGCCGACGCCGGGCGGCAAGGTCGACGGCGACTTCTCCTGGGCGATGACCAACGACCTCTTCGAGCTCGCCGCCACCTACGGCTTCGCCGGGGACGGCGACGCGGCCTGGTTCCGGCCCTTCGCCTGGCTGCCCCTGCCGCTCATCCTCATGGTGCTCGTCGTCCTGCTCGTCTGGCTGCCCTTCAAGAACTCGGTGACCGGCCGCGGCGTCTATGCCGTGGCTCGGCCGAGGGCGCCGCCTACATGTCGGGCGTGCGCGTCGACCGCTGCAAGATCGCGGCCTTCACCATGGCCGGCCTCTTCGCCGGCTTCGCCGGGCTCTACCTCACGCTCCAGACCTCGTCGGGCAATGCCGACGTGCCGCAGGCCGGCGCCTACACGCTCAACTCCATCGCCGCCGTGGTGATCGGCGGCACCTCGCTCATGGGCGGCAGCGGCGGTGCCGTGGGCTCGCTCTTCGGCGCCTTGGTGATCCGCTCAATCTCCTTCAACTTCCGCATCTTCGACGTCGACCCGCTGCTCCAGCCGCTGATCGAGGGCATCGTGCTCCTGGGTGCGGTCAGCATCGGCGCCGCCCGCATCTTCAGGGTCAGGAACAAGCTGGAGCTCTTTGGATGACTGCCTTGGGGATGACCGCCCACGTGCAATCCGCGTTCAGCGGCCGCGAGAGCCGGCCCATCCTCATCGCCTGCGCCTGCATCGTCGTCATCCTGATCGTCGGCACCATCTACACGCTCTGGGCTCATGGCACCGCGAGCTTCCTCTCGCCGCGCTATTTGATGCAGCAACTGCAGGTCGGCGCCTTTCTCGGCCTCGTCGCCGCCGGCATGATGCTGGTCATCCTGCTCGGCCACATCGACCTCTCCGTGCCCTGGACCATCGCCGCCGCCGCCATGATGGCGACCGCCGTGGGCGGCCCCTTGGCGCTGCCGGTCGGCCTCGGCCTCGGCGTCGCCGTCGGCCTCGTCAACGGCCTCGGCGTCGCCTATCTGCGCGTGCCTTCGATGATCTTCACCCTCGGGGTCAACGCCGTGCTGCGCGGCCTCATGGTCATGCACACCGGCGGCTTCGCGCCGCAGACCCACTCCACCCCGCTCATGGAATTCCTGGCCGTCGGCCACATCCTCGGCATCCCCATGGCGCTCTTCGTCTGGATCCTCGTCTCGATCCTCATCGTCGTCATGCTGCGCAGGACCCCCCTCGGCCGCTACATCTACGCCGTCGGCAACCGCGAGGCCGCCGCCTACCTCTCCGGCGTCAACACCCGCCTCGTCCTGATCAGCGCCTTCGTCCTCTGCAGCACCCTCGCCGCCCTCGCCGGCGTGCTCCTCGCCGGCTACTCCACCAAGGCCTACCAGGGCATGGGCGACGCCTACCTGCTGCCGTCCATCGCCGCCGTCGTCATCGGCGGCACCAACATCCTGGGCGGCCAGGGCCGCTACACCGGCACCGTCGTCGGCACCATCCTCATCGTCCTCCTGACCTCCGTCCTCTCCATCATGCAAATGCCCGAAGCCGGCCGCCAGATCATCTACGGCACCGTCATCATCGCCATGCTGCTGGCCTATGGCAGGCGGGATCGCGTGACGAGCTGAGGCGGAAGAAAGACCAGGCAGGCGGGGAGATGATCTCCCCGCACCCCACAGGGCTTTCGTATTGGCGCGCATTTGGGGCAGGGCGATCAATCCCTGTGGCCTTTATCCTTGCCTCCGCGATCGCCTTTGCATCTAGTGATGGCTATGTTCAATTTCAGCCACGCCTTGTCTACCACGATAGCCCAAGCAACATGTTTCGTTTGCGGCCGCATCGCTGGTGGCCGCAACGGGATGCGACTGATTTCTTATACATTGATAGTGATCCTGCTTTGGCTGCCGCCGAGCTCGACGTATGGTTGGGCAGAAAGAAGAGTTCTTCCAGGTATCGCCGAGTTCGTCGTGCCTTGGCGTGGCACCCTCATCCTCGGAACGTGGAAAGGTATTTGGCGCCTAACAACGCCGGACGCAGCGCCCGAACTAGTCGCCGAAGGCATGGCTCAATCATTCGAGTTGGCAGATGACGCTTTGTTCCTCGAGACGGAAATCGGTGTCTGGTACTTGGCGGCTCCGGACACCACCCCGGTACGATTGGCTGAAGACGACGACTTATTCGTAAAGAAGTTTGGGGGGGCTCTCTTCGTCGGAACAGATGGTGGGATATGGCGCATAGTCACTCCCAAAGCTGCTCCCGAAAGGCTGGCCGAGGGATGGGCTAAGTTGGTGGAGGAGCATAGCGGCGCTTTGTTTCTCGGGACGAGTGACGGGATCTGGAGTTTGTCGACGCCCGACGCCGCCCCCAAGAAGCTGGCCGACAGCTCAGCTCGGTTCGTTGAGGAGAGGGGTGGCGCTCTGTTCCTCGGGACCTCTGAAGGGATATGGCTTGTGGCGACGCCCGACGCCGTGCCCAGAAGGTTGGCTGAAGGCTGGGCTCAGTTCGTCGACGAGAGCGGCGGCGTTTTCTTCCTCGGGACGGACGAGGGCGTTTGGCGCCTCGAGACTCCTGACGCCGCCTCTGAGCTGTTGGCCGAAGGCCGGGCCGTGTTCATCGAGGAAAGCGGCGGCGCCTTCTTCCTCGGGACGGATGAGGGCGTTTGGCGCCTGGCGACGCCCGACGCCGCCTCTGAACGGCTGGCCAAAGGCTCAGCTCGGTTCGTTGAGGAAAGGGGCGACACCCTGTTCCTCGGGACCAGCCAAGGGATATGGCGACTGGCGACGCCCAACGCCGTCTCTGAGAAGTTGGTCGAAGGGGTGGCTCGGTTCGCCGAAGCGCGCGACGGCATTTTTCTCCTCGGCACGGACCACGGAGTATCGCGCATAAGAGCGCCAGACGGCACACTTGAGCAGCTGCTTGAAGGTGGAGATTTCAACAGTCTTGAGCGCGATGGTGCTTTCTTCCTGTGGTCGAACGATGGGATTTGGCGCCTGGCGACACCTAATGCCGCCATCGAGAAGCTGGCCGAAGGCTCGTTCAGTTTTATTAAGGAGCGCCAGGGTGCTCTCTTCTGGGGAGCCAGTGAGGGAATATGGCGCGTGGCGACGTCTGACGCCGCGCCCAGAAAGTTGGCCGAAGGACAGGCCTGGTTCGTCGAAGAGCGCGGCGGCGCTCTGTTTCTCGGGACTTCTGAGGGAATATGGCGCGTGGCAACGCCTGACGCCGCGTCCAGAAAGTTGGCCGAAGGGAAGGCTAAGTTCGTCGAGGAGAGCGGCGGCGCCTTCTTCCTCGGGACGAACGAGGGTGTTTGGCGTCTGGCGACGCCCGACGCCGCCTCTGAACTGCTGGCCGGAGGCTCCGTTGAATTCATTGAGGACTATGACGGTGCCCTGTTCCTCGGAACGAGTGATGGGATCAGCAGAGTCTATGACGTGACCGCACGCGTGACTGCCTTGTCTACGCCTGCCAAGTCTGCTTGGTGGGAACGTAGCCTGTCCTGGCTGCCGCCCAACACGTTGGTCGGGCCGCTCGCAGTGCCGACTGTCTCGTATCAAGGGGCCGATGCGGAGCGTATTGTCGTGCCGGCCAGCCACTTTGAGGTCATCCTGGCCGCTGATAGCGTAACACTGAGCGAGCGGCGCGAGCGCAACGACTTTCAGCAGTCAGACAAGATCCAGTCCGTGCCAATCGGCTTTCCCTCGACCCTTCATGTCGCGATTCGTGATTCTTGGGGCAATGAGTATGAGTACACACTCGAACAGTTCGTGTTGCCCACTGCCGGTGCATTCGGTGCTTTGCTGCTGATCGTTCCACCAGTGTTGCTGCTCTTGGCGCTGTTGGCCGCTCCCTACCTGCGTTTCTGCCACAGCCTCATCATGAACCCGTTCCTGCGCGGCATCGGCTCGTTCGGTGTCGTGCCGCTGGTGCTGACACTGGTACCGCTAGCGCGCCGGCACCTGCTTCGCCGCTACCGCCGGGCACTACTGGCGAGCGACGACATCAAAGGCTGGGCCGAGCGCTTCGTGCCGCCGGAGGAGAGGTTCACCGCAGCCGCATTCGCCGCGCGGCTGGGCCAACGGAGCCGCCTCCTGATCGTCGGCGTCTCCGGCGTCGGCAAGACGGCGTTCCTGTGGCACCTCACCGCCTGCGCGGCTGAGGGCGACGTCAGGCCGGGTGGTGCTGCGCCACTGCCGATCTATCTGCCGCTCGGCCGCTACGCTGCAGACATTGGAGTCGAGGCCATGATCCGCGGCCAGCTCGAGAACCTCGGCGAGCTGCATGACGAGCAGTTCGTCGACTGGTTGATCAAGCACGGCGGCTTTCTCTTGCTCTTCGACGGACTGAACGAGCTCGGTGATGCGCGGCGCGACGAGATTGTCACCTTCGTCGAGCAGCATTCGCAGCACAACTGGGTCGTCGCCACCTCGCAGGACGCCTATGCACGCCAGTTCGGCCATTGGGGCGCCGTCGAGACCATGCCGAAGCTGACCAGGTCCGGCATCGAAGCTCTCCTGCGACACCACCTCGGCGAGGCCCGCGCCGCGAGCCTGGTCGCCACGCTCGACGAGCAGCAGACGGCACTTCTGGCCTTGCCGCAGAACCTGGAGCTGGCGCTGGAGCTGGCCCCGGAGCTGGCGGACGAGGCGGCAGGGCTACGCCTGCCCGATTCCGAGGAAGGCCTGTTCCGGGCGGTCTTCGAGCAGCAGTTCGCCGCCTGGCGCGAGGCCGGCACCGGCGACTTCATCGACCTTTTGACCGCCGATGCCTACGCCATGCTGCGCGACCGCGCGCCGGCGACCCTGCCGCCCGAGATCGCAAGCCCGCTGATCGAGCGCAAGCTGATGCGGCAGCTCGGCGACGCCGTCTATTTCCGCCACGACACGCTGCGCGGCTATGCCGCCTCGGCCTGGCTGGCCGGACACTGGCGCACCGCCATCGAGCAGGACGGAGCGCAGATCGACGCCAACTGGGACGCCATGCTGCGCTTCACCACCGCCCGCCTGCTGCTCCAGAAGAACGGCGCCGCCGAGGTCGAAGCCCTGCTCTTCGCCCTCCTCGAGCGGGCACCCGACCGATCAGCCGTCCTCTTCGCCTGGCTCGAGCAGGAGCACGCCGACGCCGTCGCCAGCTACCGCGACAAGTTCGACCGCGCCTTCGGCGAGGTTACCCGCACCCGTCTGACACGTGCGGCCTAGCCCCGGCCGCCCTCACGACAGGAGCCAGCCGCCGTCCACGTCCACCGTCGTGCCGGTGACGAAGTCGTTCTGCACGACGAAGAGGATGGCCTGGGCCACCTCGTCGGCCGTGCCGGCGCGCGGGATGAGGTTGTTCGCCGTCCGCTGCCGATAGACCTCGTCGCGGTTCGGGGTGTCCTTCGGCACCATCGGCGTGTCGATGAAGCCGGGCGAGACGACGTTGATGCGCCGCGGTGCGATCTCCTTCGCCACGGCCCGGACCAGGGCCTCGACGGCACCGCCGACCGAGCTCAGCGCCACCTGGCCCGGCAGGGACTTGCGCGCCGGCGAGCCGCTCACCACCACGATCGCACCGTCCTTCGCCAGGTGCTGCGTGCCGTAGCGGATGACGTGCGCATAGCCCCAGAGCTTGTCGAAGGACGCCCTGTAGCCGTCCATGTCCATCTCGAGGAACGGCCCGGCGGCGCGCCCCCCGCCGGTCGCCGCACTGATCAGGATGTCGTAGGGCGCCTGGGCGGCGAGCAGCGCCTGCAGCGCCTCGCGGTCGCGCACGTCGCACTGCTCGAGCGTGATCCCTTTGGGCACGTCGCCGGCCTTCGACGGGTCCCGGCTGATCGCCACCACCTCGGCACCCAGCGCCGCCAGCCGCTTCGCCGTCGCGAGCCCGATGCCCGACGTGCCACCGAACACGAGCGCTTTCTTGCCCTTGACGTCCATGTCCCCGGATACTCCCCGCGCAATTGAATACGACTGGTCGAAATCGATGCCCCGCCAGCGACCGGCTCCCGTGTCGCACCTGCGCGCACCCGGGGCAAGCCCCCGTGGCGGCCGCAGCTTGCCGCCAGTCGCGCCCTTCTCTCTTGCCGTGCCGGCCGTTGCACGGTCGAGCATCGGCACCCGAGCACCGAAGCCATCCCAAAGATGAGCAGCCTCTCCGCGGGGGGGGCGGCCCCGGCCGCATCTTCATTGCCGGTCTGAGGTACCCGGCGGCGCCCATCGTGCTCACCGGCCCATAGAGGATCGGTCCGTCCGGGACCTGCATCGACCTGATCCGAACTGAGGCGCCCTGCACACCACCGAATAGTCGAAGCGCCAGTCGTCCATGACGACCAGGACCCGGAAGCGGTGGCCATCGGTCAGCACGTCGGAGGCGAAGTCGAGGCTCCAGCGCTCGTTCGGTTGCACCGGCAGGCCTAGCGGCGCCCGTGTGCCGAGCGCGTGTTTGCGGCCGCCGCGCTTGCGTACTGTCAGCCGCTCCTCCCGATAGAGCCGGAACAGGCATTTGTGGTTCACCGCGAAGCCCTCGCGGCGGGGCCGGATCAGCAGGCGGCGATTGCCGAACCGGCGTCGCGCGGCTGCCAGCCCACGCAACCGCCGACACAGTGCCGCATTGTGCGGTCGGCCTGTGTTGTAGCGGTACGTTTTGGGATCCAAGCCGACGCTCGAGCTCGTCATACTTCGATCGCCACACGTAGAACGTCGCGCCGCTGATGCCGTGCCCGCGGCAAACCTCCGCCACCGGCAGGCCTGCCTGGGCATCCTTCAGAACCACGATCATCCGCTCCTCGCTGAACCTGCTCTTCCGCATCGTCCGTCTCCTTCAGTGACGGGGCCCAACCAAGAAACGGGGTCACTCCAGGGGGCAGGGTCAGGAGCGGCCCTACGGTTGAGCCTGGTACGCTGTGAAGCGCGCGGGGGATTGCTTTTCTCGTCCAGAACCCGCTATCGTCAGCGAATTAGCTAGTTCCTGCGCGATGATTTAACTCTCCAGTCGCAGCGAACATACCCAAAGGACCACACGCTTAGATGTCTGAAAGCCCTGCGGCCCAGGTTTGCGAATTTGTTGGGTTAGCATTTCGACAGAATCCGAAAGCTCCGGAACGATCGTGTCCCGGGACGTGGTGTAGCTGACCTTTGGCCGGCCAGTTCTCCGGATTGGACCGGTTGCTGTTCAACCTGTCATGTTGAACCGCCCCGGGTTTGCCGGAGGCTCCAACTCTTGAGAGGATGGAGCGATGGCAACGAGATCGACGAAGTATTCACCTGAGGTGCGGGCGCGGGCGGTGCGGATGGTGTTCGAGCATGG
>Ga0116151_10004861_pt1 | contig 11763 bp, 8 predicted proteins | sample AD_UKC117_MetaG_FD_89893 | JGI IMG/M metagenome (GOLD analysis project Ga0116151, IMG submission 89893) | Active sludge microbial communities of municipal wastewater-treating anaerobic digesters from Hong Kong - AD_UKC117_MetaG | ecosystem: Engineered > Bioreactor > Anaerobic > Digestate... | reverse complement strand
TAGCAGAAGGTCACGGCAAGTTGATCAACGTCTACGGCGCCGGCGACAAAAAGGTGCGGCCGTTCCAGAATGCCTACGGGTCGAGCAAGGCGTGGGTGCGTGCCTTTACCGAAACGCTTGCCAAAGAGTATAAGGGGTGCGGCGTCGAGGTTATGGGCTTCAATCCAGGGCTGGTAACCACCGAGATGCTGAGCGAGGTCCAGGTCGTGCACGGCTATGAGGAGGCTGTCAAGCCGCTGGAAACCGTCGTGCGGCTCTGGGGCAACCCGTCCGCGGTGCCGGCGCGTAAAGCGGTCTGGCTGGCCTCCGCCGCCACTGATGGTCGCAACGGCCTGGTCGTGCGCCAGTTGACGCCAACGGCCATGGTCGCCGGTCTGCTCCGGGAGGGATGGCGGCGCATCACCGGCCAGACGGCGCCTGCATTTTCGCTCTCAATCGAGACCATATAGTGCGTTGATCGCGAAAAAGCCGTCCAAAACCACAGTTTGAAATTTGGAAAGTCTTGCGATATACTTGTTGCGGCAGTGTATCCGGATGTCTGATCGTCGTTGTATCGAGCAGGCATACAAGGATTCACCAGAATCTTTCACTATCTAACAAACGAATCAAACCCCGAAAAATCACAACATCCCTGCTTTCAGGGAGAAGGAGGTGGCCCCAAACGACTACTTGGTCCGTGTTGTGCATTTCTATTGCGTTCCCCAGTTACCAAATCAGGAGGTTACATCGTATGCACAAGGGAAAGCGTATTCTTACGCTTCTGAGTTTGCTCGTCATCGCTTCGATGCTGATTGCAGCTTGTGGCGGCGCCGCGACCCCGGCCCCCGCAGCCCCAGCCGAAGCGCCTGCCGAAGCTGCCCCTGCGGAAGCTGCCCCCGCAGAAGCGGCCCCGGCTGAAGCGGCCCCCACCGAAGAGGCCGCCCCGACCGAAGCACCTGCCGAAGAGGCCGCCCCGGCCGAAGGTTCCGATCGCTCCAAGACCCTGATCATGGACATCGACGGCGGCCGTCTCCAGGATCCCGAAGGCGTCTGGAACCCATACGTGCCCGGCAACCGCCGCGACCAGGGCTTCCACCAGGTCTGTCTGGAACCGCTCTTCATCCTCAACTACCAGACCGGCGAGTTCATACCATGACTGGGCGAGACCTTTACCTCCAACGATACGCTGGACGAATGGACACTCACGCTGCGCGACGGTGTGAAGTGGCAGGATGGTGTGGCGTTCACGGCCGACGACGTGGTCTTCACGATCCAGACCCTCATCGATAATGCCCCTGACCTGGGTGATTCTGCTGCCATGAAGCAGTGGGTCAAGAGCGTGGAAAAGGTCGATGACCTGACTGTCAAGTTCACGTTGAACGAGCCGAATCCCCGCTTCCAGCTTGACTACTTCGCCGTCAAGATCTGGGGCAGCATCAATATCATGCCCAAGCACATCTGGGAAGGCCAGGATCCGCTCACCTTCAAGAATTTCGATCTGGCCGCCGGCCTGCCCATGTGCACCGGCGCCTACAAACTGGCGAGCACCAGCCCGACCGAGGTTACCTGGAAGCGCGACGACAATTGGTGGGGTGTCGCAGCAGGCTACAAGCTGCCTGAACCTGAGACGATCATCTGGACGTGGGCCGGCCCGCCGGAAACCCGTGCCGCGCTCATGGCCAATGGCCAGCTCGACAGCCTGATGGACATTACGTTAGGCGCGCTGCAGGCCTTGCAGACGCAGAACCCCAATGTCATCACCTGGTTTGCCGAACCGCCCTTTGCCTGGGTGCCCGATCCTTGCTCGCGCACGCTTGAGTTCAATGGTGGCCGCGAGCCGTGGAACGATCCCGAAATGCGTTGGGCGATCAACTACCTGATCGACCGCAACAAGATCGTCGAGATTGCCTACGAGAACACGACGTTGGCAAGCCGCCACTTCTTCCCGGCCTACCCGCCGCTGGATGCATTGGTCGACAATGCGATCGCAGCCGGCGCGTGGAACCTGGATCAGTTGTGGACGGTCGATCCGGCCAAGGCCGCCGAAATCATCGAGTCCAAGGGCTACACCAAGAATGCCAATGGCTACTATGAGAAGGACGGCAAAGAGCTGACGATGGACATCACCACCCACGAGGCCTTCATCGAGAAGCAGCGTATCGCGCAGGTACTCGTCGAAGACTTCCAGGCTGCGGGCATCAATGCCTCGACGCGCAACGAGGCCGGCAGCACCTGGGGTGACAACCTGGCCAACGGTGAGTTTGAAGTTCAGATGGGTTGGCAGACTTGCGGTTCGGTCAACGAGCCTTGGGCCTCCATGAATACCCTGAACGCCGGCTGGCTGCAGCCGGAAGGCACACGCGCTGACTTTGACCAGTTCCGCTGGCAAGGACCGAAGGCTGAGGAATTTGGCAAGCTGACCGATGAGATCGGCACCCTGCCCCTTGGCGATCCGAAGATCCAGGAACTCTTCAACCAGGCCATGACGATCTACATGGAAGAACTCCCGGTCATCCCGATCACCCAGGCCAAGAAGATCATTCCGTTTGACACGACCTATTGGACTGGCTGGCCGACCTTCGACAACCAGTACATCCACCCGCCGACATGGTGGCAGCAATTCCCGGTCATTCTCCAGAACTTGACGGCGACCGGCGCACAGTAAGTGTTGTGATTGGTGTGCAGGGCGGTGACAGTATATCGCCCTGCACACCAATCCATATCGGATACAGGTGGCATCATAAGTCGCCACCTGTATCCGTATAGCATCGGAAAGACGAGTACGACAGGATAACTTATGGGTGGAATAACCTGGAATTATGTGCTCAAGCGCGTCGGAATGTGGTTCTTGACGGTCTGGCTGGGAACGACGATCATCTTCATGATTCCACGCTTGGCGCCTGGCGATCCGGTGGCAGGTGTGATCAGCCGCATGACGGCGCAATCCGGGTATGTGGAAAACTCCGCACAGATGATCGAAGCATGGCGCGCCCGCTTCGGGCTCGACCAGCCGCTGCCGGTTCAATACCTGCGCTATGTGACCAATTCACTGCGCTTTGACCTGGGCTATTCGTTGGCCAACTTTCCCAGCCGCGTCGAGAATATGGTCTTTCAAGCGTTGCCATGGACGGTTGGGCTGCTCTTGATTGCCACGCTCATCTCTTTTGTGGTGGGAAACACCATCGGCGCGCTCATGGCATGGGAACGGACGCCAGGCATGATCAGAAATCTGCTCCCAATGAGCCTCACCTTTACATCGATTCCCTTTTTCATGTTGGGGATTCTACTGATCTACATATTCGCCTTTGGTCTGCATTGGCTGCCGGCGTCCGGATCCGTGGGACGCGGGCTGACCCAAGGCTTCAATTGGCCGTATGTTTCCAGCATCGCCTACCATGCGATTTTGCCCGCCACGGCGATCGTGATTGCATCGATGGGTTTCTGGGCGCTGGGGATGCGCGGCATGATGATTACTACGGCTGGCGAAGACTATATGATCCTGGCCGAAGCCAAAGGGCTGCGCCCCAGCCGTATTTTCTGGCTCTACGGTGTGCGCAATTCGATCCTACCGCAAGTGACGGCCTTGGCCCTCGGTCTGGGCGGCATCGTTGGCGGTGCCGTTCTGGTCGAGTATATTTTCGCCTATCCCGGCGTGGGCTATTTGCTCTATCAGGGTATCGTCACGTCAGATTACACGCTGATCCAGGGCATCGTCTTTATGCTGGTTTTCACCACCGCCACTTTGGTGCTGATTCTGGATTTGACGTATCCGCTGATTGATCCGCGCATTACGTTTGAGCGAGGTTAACTGATGTCGACAACGGTTCAAACCGCACCTGCCGGCGACCAGGCGCAGACCCGCAAGAAATCACGCATCAATCGTTGGGATTCGCCGTGGCTGAACACAAAATTCCTGGTTGGGCTGGGCATGGTGCTCTTTATCATGTTGATGGGCCCGATCGGTCGGCTGGTTTGGTCGGAGGCGCTCTCCTATCCGGCTTCTTCACCCCTCAATCTGCCTCCTCCATGGGCGCCAGGATATGATCAGACAGGCCTGAAAGTTGTCACTCAAACGGAGAGTGTCTCTTCGGCTGCTACGGCGACTCCAGCACCAGCGGCATCGGATGCGCAGGCGGAAGCGCCCGCATCCGGTGGTACTTCGATGACAGGTGGTAACCCGCTGGCAAAGCCAACCGCCGCTTCCGGCGGACAATCCACTTCGATGACGGGTGGCAACCCGCTCGCCAAACCAACCGCGGCAGGTGGACAGGCTGCTTCCATGACCGGCGGTAACCCGCTGGCAAAACCGACCACAACTGCAGCGAGCCAGACGCAGGCAGCGCCCACCGGCCCGGTGGGCGCTGCAGCCTATGCCCGCTTTGGTGTACCTACTTGGGAGCACCCGTTGGGCACCGAAAGCAGCGGTCGCGACATGCTGGCCGTCCTGCTCGTCGGCGCGCCGCGCTCGCTCCGGGTCGGCTTGATTGCGGCGACCATTGGCATGTTGATTGGCGTCGTGCTTGGCTTCACGGCAGGGTATATGGGCGGCTGGGTGGATGCGGTCATCCGCACCCTCTCCGACGCGATCATCGTGATCCCGGTTCTGGCTGTGCTCATCGTCATCGGCTCCTATGTCAAAGTCTTGCAGATCGAAAACATGGCGGTTCTGCTGGCGGCCTTTTTGTGGCCGGCGCCCACACGCTATGTGCGCGCCCAGGTACTGAGCATGCGCGAGCGCGGCTACGTCAACATGGCGCGCATCTCCGGCGCCAGTTCATTCTCAATCATGTTTGGCGAGATGATGCCCAATATGCTCCCCTACATCGCCGCGAGCTATACCGGCAACGTGTCGGCAGCCATCCTCGCCGCCACCAGCCTGGAAGTGCTGGGGCTTGGCCCGACCCGCATCCCGACCCTGGGCATGACCATTTACTACGCGATTAGCGCCGCTGCCATCTTGCGTGGCATGTGGTGGTGGTGGGGCATCCCGATCGCGGCACTGGTCATCGTCTTTTCCGGGCTGTTCCTGATGACGATCGGTCTCGATGAAATTGCCAATCCACGCTTGCGTGGGCGCAAGAAGGCGGCCGCCGCATGACAACACAGATCAATCCCCGCACGCCGGCGAGGGCAGACACCGCCGCACAGAGCGGCAGCCGTGAAGTTGTACTCGATGTGCGCAATCTCAAGGTCTACTATTCCACCCCCACGGGCGATGTGCGCGCCGTCGATGACGTAAGCTTCAAAGTCTATCAGGGCGAAATCTTGGGGCTGGTGGGCGAGTCGGGGTGCGGCAAGACCACGACGGCCATGGCGATCCTGCGCATGGTGCAGCCGCCGGGCGGCATCGTGGGCGGCCAGATTCTGCTCGACGAGACCGATTTGGTGCCCATGAACGAAAAAGAGTTGCGCGATATCCGCTGGAATGCCTTGGCGTTGATTCCGCAGGGCGCTATGAACTCGCTCAACCCCATCATGCGTATTAGCGACCAGATCAAGGAAGCGATCGAAACTCACGAGGGCAAGCAGAACGGCAGGCAACTCAAAGAGCGCATTCTTACGCTGTTCGGTCTGGTGGGACTTCCCTCGCGCATCTACGACATGTATCCGCACGAATTGAGCGGTGGCATGAAGCAGCGCGTCTGCATCGCCATGGCCATCGTTCTCAACCCGTCGCTGATCATCGCCGACGAGCCGACCAGCGCGCTCGACGTCGTCGTGCAGCGCGTGGTCGGCCAGACGCTGCTCGATGTGAAGGAGCGCCTGGGCGTCTCCATGATCCTCATCGGCCACGACATGGGCCTTCAGGCGCAATTGGTCGATCGTCTTGCCGTCATGTATGCCGGTCACATGGTAGAAATATCGCCGGTTAGCACGATATTCCGCGATCCGCTTCACCCGTACACGCAACTGCTCATCGAATCGATCCCGTCCATCAAAGAGCGCAAGCCGCTCAAGCTGACCGAGGGCCTCACGCATGACCTGCGCAACCCACCGCCGGGCTGTATCTTCCAGGAACGCTGCCCCAAGGTGATGGATATCTGTCGCTCTGCAAAGCCGCCGCTGGATGAGATCAAACCGGACCACTATGTGGCGTGTCACCTGTATGATTAACAGGGTGCGTATCACGCATCGCGCATTACGTATCAGGATTTAGGTATGGCTCCACTACTCGAAATCAAGAACGCAACCAAGATCTATGGCGGGGGATTCTTCCACGCCAAGAATGTTACCGTGGCGCTGCAAGATTTTGACTTGACGATCGACGATCGCCCTGCCACCATCACCACCATTGCCGGCGAGAGCGGCAGCGGCAAAACGACGCTGGCCAATCTGGTGTTGGGCTTCACCAAGATCACCAGCGGTCAGATCGTCTATAAAGGTGTTGATGTCGGCACGATGAACAAGCAGCAGATCATGGAGTATCGCCGCGAGGTGCAGGCGGTCTTTCAGGATCCCTATGCAGTGTATAACCCGTTTTACCGGGTAAAACATATCTTCGACATGGTGCTCAAGAACTTCAAGCTCGCCCGCACCAAGGATGAGGGCCGTGCGCTCATTGAAGACGCTCTCAACGTCGTGGGCATGCGCGGCGAGGAAGTGCTGGAGAAGTACCCGCACCAGCTCAGCGGTGGCCAGCGCCAGCGCATGATGGTGGCGCGCGCCTACTTGCTCAAGCCGCGCCTCATCGTCGCCGACGAGCCGGTCTCCATGGTCGATGCCTCCCTGCGTGCCATGATCTTGGACATCATGTTGCGCCTGCGCGACGAGCACAACATCTCGTTCCTGTACATCACACACGACCTGTCTACTGCCTATCAGATCGGCAACCAGATCTACATGCTCTATCAGGGTGCGGTCGCCGAATCCGGTGGCACGACTGAAGTCATCGAGAACCCCAAACACCCCTATGTGCAGTTGCTCATCGATTCGATCCCGGTGCCGGACCCAACGATCAAATGGGGCGGCGAAGATGTGCTGACACTAGACGACGAGCAGTTGCGCGTGAGCGTCAGTAGCGGCTGCCGGTTCTATGGGCGTTGCAAGCATCGCATGGACGTCTGTCTCGTCAAGCACCCGCCCCAATTCGCAGTCGGCCCTGAACACCACGTCGCGGCCTGCTATCTCTATGACTCGGCGCCCGTGGCGGCGCCTTCACCGGACGACGTGTCGCCACTGCCCGCCAATGCCACGGTTCGTACTGGCAATCAGCTCGGTGACCTCTACGAGAAAGAGCCGGAAGACACGGGGCTAGTATAGCGTACAGCGCGCGGGTCTATCGAGCGCTGGCTCCATAACCTATGTCTAACTCCGACAGTCTCTCACCGCGCGTGCGCGCCGAGCGCATCTATCTGGCACTTGTGGTCGGGATCCCTCTCTTGGCCATCCTTGCCTACGTCATCTTTGCGCTTTTCCTGCGCGATCGCATGGGCGGTTGTCCTCCGTCCTGTCGCGACCATGACCTCACCAAAAGTTCGATGGTGCAGGCTGATTTCCATGGCGCCGATCTGCGCTCGGCCAATCTGGCGAGCAATAACCTCCTTCAGACCAATTTTGCCAGTTCTGACCTCTCGTTTGCCAACCTGGCCGGCGCCGACCTGACACAGGCAAATCTACAAAATGCCAACTTGACTGCTGCGTCGCTGAACGACGCAACCCTGCATAGCACCGATCTGCGCAACGCGGTACTACGTGGTGCGCGTCTGCAAGCTGCTGACTTCGCCGGCGCGGACTTGCGTGGCGCCGATGTCGGCGCCGCAACGCTGGATGGCGCAGATCTGCGTGGGACATTGCTTGACGACAGCACGTTGCTCGATCCGCGCTGGCGCCTGGTCTGGCAGATCGTCAACGAGCCGGCGAACGGCCGCAACCTGGCCGGCGCCGACCTGCGCGCCGCCAACTTGACCGATGCCATTCTGAATACAGCCGACCTGACCGAAGCCGACCTGCGCGGTGCGATTTTGGACGGGGCAGATCTCGCAGGCGCGCAGTTGGAATTGGCCAGACTCCAGCAGGCAGGCATCGACGAAGGCACCTCGATCGACCCGAAATGGCGGCTGGTCTGGGAGATTGCCAATACCGTCGAAGCCAACCGCATGCTGCGATCCGTTGACCTCAGCGCTGCGTTCCTGGGCAGCGCCTATCTGCGTAGCGCCGACCTCACCGGCGCCAATCTTGGCGGTGCGAATCTGCGCGATGCCGATCTCCGCCATGCTGCCTTGGCAGGTGCCGATCTGCGTGGCGCGGACCTGACCAATGCGAGCATCCAGGAAGGGTCGCTGCGCGATGCCGACCTGCGCGGCGCCATTTTGACACAGACCGACCTGCGCCTGGTCGATCTGCGCGGCGCGGCGATCGATGCTACGACACAAATGGCGGATCACCAGCGACTGGCGTTTGACCTGGCCAACAGCGGCGGTAAGGGGCGCGATCTGTCCGGCGCATTTCTGCCCTGGGCTGACCTGGCTGGCGTAGATTTCACCGGAGCCAACCTGGCCGGCGCCGACCTGCGCAATGCCGATCTCGGTGGCGCCATCCTGGTCAAAGCCGATCTGCGTGGCGCCAATCTGACGGAAGCGGACCTGCGTGCGGCAGATCTCAGCGGCGCCCGGTTGGATGACGCTGAGCTGCGTGATGCGCAGTTGGAAGGGGCCATACTTCCCTGAATCGGGAACGAGGAAGGAGTGCTTTATCATGACGACCTCTGCTAGCCTGCGCGCCCACTACGTGCTCAGCACCCACTGGGATCGCGAGTGGTACCAAAGTTTCCAGAACTACCGCTACCAGCTCGTGTGCCTGCTCGACCGCGTGCTGGCCGGTCTGGAAGATGGCCGCCTGCGCGGGCCGTTCCAGACCGACGGGCAAGCGATCATCCTTGAGGACTACCTGGAGATTCGCCCTGAGCGTCGCAGCGAGTTGGAGCGGCTGGCCCAGGCCGGCAAACTCGTCATCGGCCCGTGGTACGTGCTGCCTGACGAGTTCCTTGTCTCCGGCGAGGCGCTCATCCGCAACTTGCGCCTCGGCCGCGAGATCGCGCGCGGTTTCGGCGTGGAGCCATCCAACGCCGGCTTCGTCTGCGACCTCTTCGGCCACAACAGCCAGATGCCGCAGATCTTCGCCGGCTTCGGCATCCGCGGCGGGCTGATCTGGCGCGGGCTGAACCACCTCCAGACGCGGCACGTGCGCTGGCGCGGCGCCGACGGCACGGAGTTGGCCGCCTATCGCTTCCCCTCCGGCGGCTATTGCGACTACACCTTCCAGGTGCGCCATGCGTTCGAACACGCCGTGCAGACGACGGGCGACTCCGTGCGCGCTGACCTGGACGCCTATCTGCGCCACGAGGCGGAACACACCGAGGTCGACCCGATCCTGCTCTTCGACGGCGGCGACCACGAGGAGTGGGACGAGGCGGTCTATGCCGCCATGCTCGCCTACGCCGACCGCGCCGATGACTTTGAGGTCGTCCACACCAGCCTCGACGCCTACCTGGCGGAGGTACTGCCGCAAACGGCGCGCATCGGCACGGTCGTCAGCGGCGAGTTGCGCGCGCCGGGCAGCGACTACGACGACCAGCAGTGGGTGATCCCTGGTGTGCTGTCGAGCCGCGTCTGGATCAAGCAGGCCAACGCCGAGTGCCAGAGCCTGCTCTGTCAGTGGGCCGAGCCCTTCAGTGCCTGGGCGTCGCTGATGCTGGGGACGGAGGTGCCGCAGGGTTTCCTCGACGTGGCCTGGAAGTGGCTGCTCCAAAATCACCCGCACGACTCCATCTGCGGGTGTAGCATCGACGTCGTGCACGAGGACATGAAATATCGTTTCAGCCAGGCGCGTCAGATCGCCGACCGGCTCACAAGCGAGGCGACCCGCGCCATCGCCGCCAGCGTTGCCGGCGACATCGGCGACGACGAGGTGCGCGTCGTGCTCTTCAACCCGCTGACCGCACCCGTGGACGAGACGACCGAAGTCACGGTGCAGATTCCGCTGCACTGGCCGCAATTCAACGAGTTCTTCGGCTTCGAACCCAAGCCGGCCTTCCGCATCTATGACGCCGCCGGCCGCGAGCTTCCCTACCAGCGGCTACACCAGGCGACCAACCGCCGCAAGCTGCGCATCCACACGATCAAGTTTCCCGAGGCCTATCGCACCCACGATGTGACGGTGAGCCTGCCGGTGAGCGTGCCGGCGCTCGGCTACACGACGCTGACGGTGCGCGCCGAGCCGGCGGGCCGCGCCACGCGCTACCCGGTCAAACCATCCCTGGTGGTCGCCGAGAACGCGCTGGAAAACGAGTTCCTGCGTGTGACCGTTGAGGCGAGTGGCTCGCTGACGCTGCTCGACAAGCGCAGCGGCATGAGCTACGCCCGCCTCATGACCTACGCCGACAATGCCGACATCGGCGACGGCTGGTATCACGGCCAGGCGGTCAACGACCAGACCTTCACGTCGACGGCGGCACACGCCGCCGTCGCCATCGTGCACGACGGGCCGCAACTCGGCGCCCTGCGCGTGCGCACCGCGATGGCCGTGCCGGCTGCTTTCCATTTCGACGACCGCATGGCGCGCAGCGACGGTCTGGTCGACCTGGTCATCGACAGCGTGATTTCCCTGCGTCCAGGCTGCGATCGTGTGGAAGTCCAGAGCACCGTGCACAATGTGGCCGCCGACCATCGCCTGCGCGTGCTCTTCCCCACCGGCGCGCAGAGCGACACCTACCTGGCCGACACGCCCTTCGACGTGGTCGAGCGGCCGATCCCGCTGCACGCCGACAACCATCTTTTCCGCGAGTTGGAGATGGAGACGCGTCCGCAGCAGTGCTGGACGGCGGTTTACGACGGCACGCGCGGGCTGGCGGTCGTCAGTTCCGGCCTACTGGAGAGTGCGGTGCAGGATGGCGCCGAACGCACGCTGGCGCTGACACTTTTCCGCGCCACGCAGCGCACCGTCTTCACCGACGGCGAGCCCGGCGGCCAGTTGCCCGGCGCGCTGAGCTTCCGCTACTGGCTCGTGCCGCTGGCCGCGCTGCCCGACCGCGTCGGCCTCAGCCGGCTCGGCCAGCAGATCGCCGGCGGGCTGCGGGCAGTCCAGTTGCGCGCGGCGGACCTGCCGCTCTACCGCCAGGCGGCTGCCCTGCCCGCCTCGTCCGGCCTGCTGGCGGTCGACGGTCCGGCGGTGGTTACCAGCGCCCGGTGGCTTGACGGCGGGCTGGAGTTGCGCCTCTTCAACCCCACGCCGGAGAGCGGCCAGGCAACCGTCCGCCTCGCCGGCGCGACGCAATTGACAACAGTCGAGGAGGTGGATTTCGAGAGCCGCCCGCGTGGCGCCGCACGCCCGGTTGTCGATGCCGGTGTCGAGATTGCGTTAAGCGCCAAGCAGATCAAGACATTGCGCTTTGCATGAAAACAGCCCCAGGCGCCTGCATTACAACGCCGGCCTGGGGTAGGTACTATCCCGCGCTCACAAGTAGCCGCCGACAGCCAAGACACCTCCTTCTTTGTGCCTTGGTGACTTCGTGTGAGCCTAAAATTCTGAGGAGGAAACGGTGTATCACAAGAATTTCTGGACGGTCGAAAAGATCGGCCGTCGCATCAAACTGCTCGAGCAGAGCCAGGTTGCGTACCGCCAATCGGTGGAACTGGCGCCCTTCCGCTATTGCGAACTCTCCACGACGGGCTTCGAGCCGGCGCCGCCCCTGGTCGGCCCCGACATCGACCGCAGCGACTGGGCGGTGATTGCGCCCAACAGTTACTGGGGCCAGCGCTACATCAACTTCATGCTCAGCACGAGCTT
>Ga0116151_10004857_pt1 | contig 11766 bp, 12 predicted proteins | sample AD_UKC117_MetaG_FD_89893 | JGI IMG/M metagenome (GOLD analysis project Ga0116151, IMG submission 89893) | Active sludge microbial communities of municipal wastewater-treating anaerobic digesters from Hong Kong - AD_UKC117_MetaG | ecosystem: Engineered > Bioreactor > Anaerobic > Digestate... | reverse complement strand
CCGGCGTGAGCCTTCGTCGGCGGCACCTTCTCCGGCATCTGCCTTCCGGGTCTGCCACGATGGCTCCCGTGAAGTGGGTCAAGCGCATCCTCATAACCCTGGGCGTTCTCGTCCTCCTCCTGATCCTCGCGGTCGTCGGCATCCTCTGGTATCTGAAGATCCCGACCACGGGTGCGGCAATGGCGGCCAAGGCGGTCTGCTCGGCGACGTTCGTGGCCGGTCGGCCGGCCGAGGTGGACACGTTGATGGAGCAGGACGTCACCCCGGCAAGCCCTGCACTGTTCGGCCTGGTCTCCACTGAGATCAACACCGAGGAGCATTACGTCACCGGCAAGTTCCTGGGCATGTTCAAGCGTCAGGCATCGCTGACCACTGACCGCGGCTGTGTGCTCGGTGCCCCTGCCGACCCGACCGCGGTGCCGTATCAGGCCGCACCCCCCGACCCTGCGGCCTGGCCTGCGGGTGATGCGGCAGTCCCGGAAGCCGAATGGCCCGCGGGCACCGACTCCGCGGCACTCACGGCGGTCGTCGACGAGGCCTTCGCGGACTCCGGCGATCCGCTCGGTGCCAACGCCCGTGGTGTGGCAGTGGTCCAGGACGGCAAGCTCCTGCTCGTGCGCAGCGGCAAGGACATCGACAACACCAACGTCGCGCTGCACGGCTGGTCAATGACGAAGACCGTGGCGGGCATGCTCGCCTACAAGAAGCTCACCGAGATGGGCATCGACATCGAGACCCCGGTGGTGGAGGCCTTCCCCGAGGGGAAGGCGCCGGAGTGGGTCGAGCAGTGGCAGGCCGACGAGCGTGCGCAGATCACGATCGCAGATCTGATGTACATGCGCGCCGGGCTGAAGATCGATGAGGGCTACGAGCCGGGGAGCGATGTGCTCGACATGCTCTACAACCAGCCGGACATGGCGGGCTGGGCTGCGGAGCACCCTGCGGAATACCCGGCGGGCGAGTACTGGGAGTACCTCAGCGCGGTGTCGAACATCTTGGCTGAGGTCGTCGAGGCGCAGTTCGACTCGCCCGAGGAGTACTGGACGTACCCGAAGACCGCGCTCTACGACCCGCTCGGTGTGAGAACCGCGACGTTGGAGACCGACGAGGCCGGCACCTGGGTCGGCTCCTCGTACCTGTGGGCCAGCCCGGGCGACTGGGCGCGCTTCGGAACGATGATGATGGACGACGGACAGTGGCAGGGTCAGGAGGTCCTCCCCGCCGGGTGGTTCAAACTGGCCGGCACGTCCGCCGTGGCCGAGGGCGAGGGCGCGGGCTACGGTGCCCAGACCTGGATCCCCAAGAACCCGGTCGGCGGCTCCTGCAAAGACACTCCCGGCATCCCGGAGGACACGTTGTACATGGGCGGGCACTGGGGCCAGACCGTCGCGATGGTGCCGTCGCGCGACGCCGTCGTCGTGCGACTGGGCTGGACGTTCAACGGTGAGGAAGCCTTCGATCGCTGCGAGTTCCTGGCTGACGTACTCGAGACCCTGCCGAAGTGACCATCACGCCCGAGCAGGCGACTGCTTTCGTCCACCAGACCGTCCCTGCGATCGGTCGCCTTGGTGTGGTCGTGGACGAGATCGGACCTGGCTCGGTGCGTCTGCGGGTGCCGATCGATGGCAATGGCAACCACTTCGGCACGATGTACGCCGGTGCGCTGTTCGGGCTGTGCGAACTTCCCGGGGGTTTGATCCCCCTGGGCGTGCTGGACCCGTCGAAGTACACCCCGATCGTGACCCGTGTGGACATCCGGTTCCTGGCCGCTGCGCGCACCGATGTGACGTTGGTGGCGACGGTCGACGAGGCGCAGATGCGCGCACTCGGGGAGCAGGTCGACAGCGAGGGCCGTGCGGAGTTCACGCTCGAACTGCATGGGGAGGATGCGACGGGGCGCACGGTGGTGAGCAGTACGGCGTACTACCAACTGCGCCCCAACCGTGGCTGAGGTCCTCGACTGGCTCCTGGCCGGCGATCCGGCGATCCGCTGGCAGGTGCAGCGGGACCTGCTTGATGAGCCGTGGGAGGCGACCCGGGCGCAGGTGGTGACGCAGGGCTGGGGCGCGCAGTTGTTGAGCCACCGCAACGCCGACGGCACCTGGCCGACCGGGTGGTACTCCCCGAAGTGGGTCTCGACCTTCTACTCCCTCCAGTTGCTCCAGCAGCTGGGCGTGCCGGCGCCGGAATCGGTGCACGCGCTGCTGGACTTCGGCCTGAACGACGACGGGATCTTCCGCCCGTGGGAGGCCGGCCACGACGACCTGTGCGTCACCGGGATGATGCTGGGGATGGCACAGGCCGCAGGGGTCGCGATGCCCGCAGCGATCGAACGGTTGCTCGGCACGCAGTCCCCCGACGGCGGTTGGAACTGCCAGCGCTCGGCCACCCACTCCTCACTGCACACCACGTTGAGTGTGCTGGAAGGGCTGGCGCCGTTCGAGAGCCGGCAGGACGTGCGCGCGGCCGCCGACGAGGGCCGGGAGTTCCTGCTGCAGCACCGCCTCTATCGCAGCCACCGGACCGGGGAGGTGATCCGGCCCTCCTTCACGCGCTTCTCCTTCCCGTACTACTGGTTCTACGACGTGCTGCGCGCGTTGGACTACTGGCGCGGGCACGCCTGGGATGAGCGGTTGAGTGACGCCGTCGATCTGCTGCGCTCCAAGCAGCGTGACGGCCGCTGGAAACTGCAGGGACGGCACGCCGGGCGTACGTGGTTCGACATGGAGACCCCCGGCCGGCCGAGCCGGTGGAACACGCTGCGGGCGATGCGGGTGCTGCGGTGGGTGGACGCCTGAGTTGTCCGTTGGGCACCCAGTCCGACCCGCCGGGGGGTTTGGGTGCCGGATCGTCGACTGAGTTGTCCGTTGGGCACCCAGTCCGACCCGCTGGGGGGTTTGGGTGCCGGATCGACACCTCAGCCGCGGAACCGGTAGGTCGGCATCCGGTCCCTGATCCGCTCCACGTACGCCTCGGTCTCCCGGAACGGCGGAATGCCCTCGTACCGGACCACCTGACTCCAGCCGGCGTTGTACGCCGCCAGCGCGAGATCGATGGGATCGCCGTCGATACCCGACGCCTTGGCCTCGAAGATGAGGAAGCACATCAGCCGAGCCTGGGCGTCGATGGCTTCGCGCGCGTTGTACACCGACGCCACACCGTCGCCGTCGAGGTCCTCACCCCACACCGCCCATGTGTCGGGAACGAACTGGGCGATCCCTTCGGCGCCGGCCTTCGAGACCGCGTCCGGATCGAACCCGGACTCCTGGTCCAATTGCGCCGCGAGCAACTTCGGCGTCAACTCGGGGCATTCCTTGGCCGCCTGCTTGATCGGCTTGCGGTACTGCTGAGGAACCACCCGGTCGGGGTTGCTCGCACACGCCGCCAGTGCGAGGACCGCGGCGAACACCACAGCCACGCGTCGCACTCCTCAATCGTATGTGCGCTCCTCAGCGGCCACCGATGTCATGCCGCCGGTAGGCGATCGCCGCGATCACGAGTAGCACGATCGACAACCCCAGCAGCAGCCCGGCCATCGCGACGTCCACGCCGTTGAGCAGCGGTTCGTTGCCCAGCGCCCACCGGAACGGCGACGCGTCCTGCCAAGGCTCCAGCCAGTCAGCCAACGGGGCGAGCGCGTTGAGCAGGAAGGCGGCCAGCGCCAGCCCGACCCCCACTCCCAGTGCCACCGTGCGTTTGCCCGTCGCCGCGCCGATGAGCAAGGTCACCGCCCCGAAGAACAACGCCAGCAGCGTCGTCATGAGTATGCCCGCGGCGAGGTCACCCGCGGCGATCTCGAGGTCCACAAACGGCGCGCCGACGGCGATGGTCAGCCAGGTCGCCCCCGCCACCAGCACCACCGCGATGCCGCCGGCCAGGACCTTGGCCGCCATCACCCGGTTCCTGCTCACGGGCAACGAGAGCAGCAGATCGGCGGTGCCGCGCTCCTCCTCACCCGCGGTTGCCGCCGCGGCCGCCGTCGTGGCGATCGCGATCAGGACCAGGGGGATCATCATGGAGAACATCTCGGCGTTCAGGAACCCCGCGCCGGTGGTGTAGGCATCGAGGCCGAACGCTTCCTTCAGCGCATCGGGCCACTGGTCAACGAACGCCTGCATCCCCTCCGAGGAGGAGGCCACCGAGGGGTAGACGGCGAGTTGCATGATGCCGATGAGTACCAGTCCCAGTCCCCAGCCGAAGGTGGAGCGCCAGCGGTCGCGCAGCGTGCGCAACGTCAGTACCAGCACTTGCGGCGCAGCATGCGGGACGGGAAGAACGACTGCGCTCATGAGTCCTCTCCTGTCACGTAGCCGAGGAACGCGTCCTCCAGATCGGGTTCGTGGGTGTGGATGTCCACCACACCGTGATCGACGGCGAGTTTGAGCAGCGATCCGGCTGGCCCGGTGAGCCAGCAGGTCGCTGTGGCACCACGTACGTCGACTCTTTGCACACCCGGGGCGCCGGTCAGATCCGGCGGTGCGGCCGGGAAGTCCAGTTCGATCTTGCGGGCGGCCCGCTCCCGCAGCGTGTCGACGGTGTCCACCACCGCGAGTCGCCCGGACACGACGATGCCCACCCGATCGGCCATCTCCTCCACCTCCGCCAGCACGTGTGAGGAGAGGAACACCGTGGCTCCGGCGTCCACGGTCTCGCGGACGAGGCGCTGGAACTCCTGCTGCACCACGGGGTCGAGCCCGCTGGTCGGCTCGTCGAGCACAAGCAGCCGCGGCGAGTGCATGAAGGCCGCGACGACACCCACCTTCTGGCGGTTGCCTCGGGACAGGTCCTTGATGCGCCGGTCGAGGTCGAGTTGCATGCGCTCGGCCAACTGCTCGTAGGCAGTAGCCGGCACGCCGCCGCGCATCCGGCCGACGAACTCCAGCAGGTCCTTGCCCTGCATGCGGTCGTACAGCGCGAGATCCCCGGGCAGGTAGCCGACCTGCGCCCGCAACCGAACGCTGTCCTTGACGATGTCGAGGCCGAGCACCTCGCCTCGGCCGCGGGTCGGATGGATCAAGCCCAGGATCATCCGGATGGTGGTGGTCTTTCCGGCGCCGTTGGGGCCGAGGAACCCGAAGACTTCGCCGGGTCTGACATCGAGGGTCAGATCCTCGATGCCGCGTTGGCTCCCGTAGAACTTGGTGAGGCCCTGGAGCCGCAGAGCCTTGTTCGGCTCGTCCACCCCTCCAGGGTACGCCTGCCGGTGCTAGCTCGGAAGCCACGCTCCATGCAGGCCGAGCGGCACCCGGGACCCGATCGCGATGGTCGCCACCGGTCCCGCCGCGACGTCATCGGCGCGCAGGATCAGCAGGAAACTGCGGTAGTCGGTCCGGTCGATCGCGAACGTCAGCAGGTGATCACCGGCGAAGCAGGGCTCACCCACAGCGAGATCCCCGGCGTCGAACACCGCAGTGCTGCCGGTGTCCGGGTCCAGCGTCATGATCGCGTCGAACTGCCCGACGGGGATGCCGGGGCGGATCCGCGTCCCCACCGCCACCCGCTCGTGCCGCTGCCCGACCCTGCGGTCGTCGATCCGGGGGAACTCCATCTGCCGGTCGACGACCGTCTCCACCTGGACGTGCGCTGTTCCCGGCCGTAGCCGGAAGCGGGCGTAGTCACCCGAGTTCTCCCCGTTGTCACCCGCCAGATCGATCCCGAGGTGGTCCCAGCGCACTCCGTCGAACACGACATCGTCGCCGTCGTCGAACCCGTTCCCGTAGTGCCAGGTCCAGAACGCGTCGGTCTGGTACCAGCGGGTCGGGGACACACCGGCGCGGTCGATCACGGCGATCCGTGTGCCGAGGTCGGGCCGCCAGTCCAGCGGCGACCCCTCGCCGCGCAGCAGTTTCTCGAGTTCGAAGATCGCCGGGCTGACGACCAGCACGATCTTGGTGGCGGTGATCACGAAGTCGTGCACCATGTGGGCGGCGTCGATCCCCTCCACCGGGTTCGGGCCAGAAACGACCCTGCCATCGCGGTCCACCACCGCCCACTGCAGGAACGGCGCCCAGAGCGCGTACTGGAAGACCACCATCTCCCCGGTGGTGGGGTCGACCTTGGGATGCGCGCAGAAGCCCATCGGAAACGCCCCGCCGAGGGTCTCGGCCTCGAGTGTGCGCAGGTCTTCGGTGACGCGGTAACTGCGGGACTGTTCGGCCAGGGCGATGATCCGGCCGTGATGGCGGACGATGTTGATGCTGGGCAGGTCCTTGGGCCGGTACGCGAGGTCGGGACCCACCACCTCCGGGTCGGGCTGGTAGCCGCTCATCAGACTGGCCCAGATCGCGTGCCCGGCCTTCTCCTCCAGCGCCAGGGCAGGCGTGCGCAGAAAGCGGTTGCGGTACGACGCCTTACCGTCGGCCAGCTCCACGGCATGGACCATGGCGTCGCCCTCGAACGGGTAAACGAAGCCCCCGAGAGGGGTGAAGCGGGGGTTCCCGCCGTTTCGCATGTAGATCCCGTTCAACTCCGGTGGGATCTCACCTGCCACGACGGTGAGTGCTCGACAGTCGCATTCGGTGGAGATGGGCGCGAAGCACCCGGAGAGGAAGTCGTAATCGGCCGGATCGACCGGAGCTGGCGGGGTGCTCACCCGTGCACCCTACGTGCCCCGGGCACGCCGAAGGGCGGCGAGCCGAAGCCCACCGCCCTTCGCGGGTGAGTCAGTTCTGCAGGTCCGGCAGAAGCACGTTGCTGATGCCGTGGACGACCGTGTTGTCGGTCTGGATCACGTCGATCTTGCTCTTGACGACCAGGTCGTTGAAGAACTTGCCGTCCTTGTCACCGAGCACGATGACCGGGAACCTCGCACTGCGGGACAGCACAGTGACCCGCAACTTCTCGCCGTTGGCCATCGTCAGACGCTGCGAGAAGGGACCGGAGAGCACCTGCTTGCCGGTCACCTTCGCGCCCGGGAGCACGTGGTAGAGCAGAACCTCTGTGATGTCGACGCCACTGTTGGCGATCGCGTTGAAGACCTTCGTCTCGTCAACCTTCGCTCCGAAGCGGTAGTTCTTGCCGAGTAGGCCGAGGTCGTTGGCCAGCACCTCGAAGGCGCGGTCGTTCGGTGCGAACAGCGTGAACGCGTCCTGCGAGGCGAGGATCTTGTCGGCGCCGGTCACGAGCGCCGCCTTGGTCACGATGTCGAAGTCGTAGGGGTTGCCGTCACTGGACACGGCCGGGTCGTTGTACGAGGCGGTCAGCTGGCCCAGGAAGGCGTTCGTCTCAGACTCGGAGAGCGCAGTGGCGGGTGCGGCCAGACCGATGGCCATGCCGGCTGCGGCGGCGGTGGCGGCAACGGTCGTGGCGATGCGGCGTCGTAGTCCCATGAGTGGATCCCTTCGTCATCAGCGGCGACCCGGTGCCGCGCTGGTTAGACAAGGGAGTTCGCAGGAGATGACTCTCCTGGATGCAACGACTTTGAAGCGGATTTCAGTAGGTGTCTCTGCGCATTCGCCGTTGGCGCTGCGAGTGCCTCACCGCCCAGCGGCGCGCTGCCGGGGTCACGGCCTGTTCCACCCGGTTGACGCGTTTGCGGACCGCCCGCTCGGTGCCCACCTCGACCAGGCGTGTGTGTCCGTGCTCCACGAGTTGGGCGTAGTACCGGCCGGCGGCGGTGGGGGTGCGCACGGCAAGATCCAGGGCTCCCAGCACCGCGAACACGGGATCGGGCAGATCGGCGGTTCGCACGCGGCGTTTCAGGTCGTCCAGCACCCCTCCATCGTCGGTCACGCCGCGCGCCAGGTGGTGTATCCGCCGAGTCGTGTCCCATTTTCCAAAGTGCAATCTGCGACACGCCGTCGGATCGTCCGGAACGTCGGCGTGTCGACTGAACCCCGCCGAGGCAGTGAGGAAATCGTCCTCAGGGGGAGCCGACACCCCTCCGATGGCCAGATCAGAGGCATTTCTGTGGGAGGGGATTCTTATGCATCGCTTGATCCCGACCGCGACGGTTCTGGCCGTCGCAGCGTCGATCACCGTCGCTGGCGCACCCGCCATGGCCGACGGCAGCACCATCAACAGTGCCGGGTATCTGACCTCTGCGGGCAAGCGGGGCGTGGTGGACCTGACCGGCACCGGCACGAAGGCGGAGGTACCCGGCGAAGGACCCATCGTCGTCAGCCTCGGGGACTCGTACATCTCCGGAGAAGCCGGACGCTGGGCAGGCAATGTCATCAAGAACCTCGACTACGTCCGTGCGGACGCGCTCGGCTTCAAGGCCTACAACGACGTCGCTGGCGATGAGGCGATCAAGGACTGCCACCGTTCCCGGCAGGCCGAGGTGAACTTCACCCCGGCGGGCACCACGTCCGTCAACCTCGCGTGTTCAGGGGCGACCGCACGCAGTGACTACGACTCGAAGACGAACACCTGGAAGCCGGGGGTCGACTTCGCGCAGCAGAAGGTGCGCAGTGGGGCGGTGGGAGTCGGCCAGGCGCAACTGCTGCAGAACCTGGCCACGGCGAACCCGGGGCGGATCGGATTCGTCGTGCTGTCGATTGGGGGCAACGACTTCGACTTCGGACCGATCGTCGGCGCATGCGTGGAGGGCTTCATCGCAGGCGGGCCCTGCTCGAAGGACAAGAAGATCACCAGCAAGGTCGAGGAGCCCAACATCTCCCCAGCGCACGAAGATCGCGGCGGCCATCGACCGCTTGATCTCCGCGGTGGGCGACAAGGGGGCATCGAATTGGAGTCTGGTGGTCCAGGACTACCCGTCACCGGTCGCGACGTCGAGCACCATCCGGTACGGCGAGACGTACAACGCTCGCTGGCGGGAGGGTGGCTGCCCGATGTACAACGTCGACCTCGACTGGGCCAATGGGACGGCCCTGACGAACATCGACCGGACCGTGCGGGAGGCCGTGGACCTGCAGTTGGCCGCGCACCCCACCCAGAACATCCAGTTCCTGGAACTGCAGGACGCGCTGAAGGCACATCGTCTGTGCGAGAAGAACGTGTATCCGGTGGACCAACCCTTCGGTCCCGTGTACGACTGGCAAGACAAGGGCGCAGTGGATTCCACCGAGTGGGTGCAGTCCATCCGCGCCCTCGGACAGGTCATCAACGAAGCTGTGATCTGGCCGTTCAAGACCCAGGAGTCGCTGCACCCCAACTACTGGGCGCAGCTGGCCTACCAGAGTTGTTTGGCGCAGGCCTACGGCGACGGCAAGACCGTGATCGGCGGCACCTGCCTGTACGGCGGTACCGGACTGGACAAGAACAACCGACCGCGCATGGACCTGGTGTCGTTCGCCTCGCAGGAGAACCCGGGCAAGGTCTCCCCGGCGAAGGTACGGCACCTGAAGAAGTCGCGGTTCACGAAGCGTGCGGTCAAGGTGCGCTGGGACGCGCCGCGAGGGGCGCCGGCCGGTGTGCAGTACGTCTACCGCCTGAAGACCCCGAAGAAGGCGTGGAAGGGGTGGATCCAGGCGGGCACCTCCGAATCCATCGTCGTCGCGACCCCGGACAAGGGCAGGTACCGGATCCGGGTGGCGGCGAAGTGGGGGACGCGTCGCGGGGACTACCGCCAGCTCAGTCTCCAGGGGCGCTGAGCCCTACTCCGCGTAGCCCGCTGCCTCCGTGCGAGCAGCGTTCCGCGGAAGGAAGAACGCGGCCAGCAGCCCGAGCGCGATGAGGAAGGACGCCACGTAGCCGACCTGCTTGGCGGCGGTCGCGAATCCCTCGGAGGCGCCCTGGAAGAGCACGTCCCCGTTGGGTTGCGCAGGCAAGCCGGCGACCGCGGTGCCGGCGGTCTGCTGCACGACCTCGGTGACCTGCTCGGCTGCTGGCTGCGGAACGCCGCGTTCGGCAGATCGTTGGTGATCGTTCCCAGTCCCGTGATCAGCACCGCGCCGAGCAGGGCCGTGCCGATCGCAGCACCCACCTGCCGCGATGTGGACTGCACGGCCGAGGCCATCCCGGACTCGGCCACCGGCACCTCGGAAAGGATCACGCCGGTCAACTGCGCGGTCGCAAATCCGACGCCGAGGCCGTAGACGAACAAGCCGGGCGCCATCGTCCATCCGGTGACGCTGGTCGACAGCACCAGAGCGATCCACAGGACACCGATCACCTCCAACGCCATGCCGATGCGCAACACGAGCACAGGCCCGATGCGTCGCGCCATGCCCGCACCCGCGCCGCTGGCGATGAAGGACCCGGCGGCCAAGGCGAGCAGGATCACGCCGGTCTCCAGCGCGTCGTAGCCGATGACCGACTGCAGGAACAACGGAAGAATGAACAACAGCCCGAACTCGCCGAGACTCACGATGAGTGCGACGAGGTTGCCCGCGCCGAACGTCCGGATGCGGAAGAGGCTGAGATCGACCAGGACCACCGCGCCGACGGCTTTGCGCCGGGCCTCCGCCCACACGAACAGTGCCAACAGGATCGCGGCTAGGAGCAGGGCCACGCCCGGCGCGGAGATGCTGTCGAACGGCCAGGTGAACCCCGCGGCGGTGAACTGCTTCTTGGGTGTGATCCACCCGTAGTTCTGGCCTTCGATGAGACCGAACACCAGCGCGCCGAGGCCGAGGGTTCCCAGCACTGTCCCGCTCACGTCGATGCCGCGCTTGTCCACCGTGTCGCGGGTTTCGGGTACCAGCAGCAGCACCCCGACAATGACTGCGATGGCGATGGGGACGTTGATGAGGAAGGCCCAGTGCCATGAGTGGTAAGTGGTCAGCCAGCCACCCACCAGCGGGCCGAGGGCGGCCATGCCGCCGATCGTGGCGCCCCAGACGGCGAACGCGATCGCACGATCCTTGCCGCGGTAGACAGCGTTGAGCACCGAGAGTGAGGCGGGCAGGATCATGGCCGCGGCCACACCCTGCAGTGCGCGGGCGCCGATGAGCTCGTAGGAGGCATCCGAGATCGCCACCATGACGCTGGCGAAGCCGAACAGCCCGACGCCGGCCACGAACATCAGCCGACGCCCGATGATGTCGGACAGTCGCCCCGACACCAGCAGCAGCGAGGCGAAGAGCAACGCGTAGATCGCGTTGACCCACTCGGCGTCCGTGGTGGACAGGTTCAGATCCTTGACGATCGTCGGGATCGCAACGTTGACCACCGTGGCGTCGAGGATGATCATCGCCACACCGAGGGCGAGGAACAGCAGGGCGACCCAGCGCTTGCGGCCGGTCAGGGCAGGCGTGGTGGTGTCAGCGGTCACGGTCTCTCTCCTGTGTCAGTGCGGGAACCCGGGTTCATCCTGCTCCCCCGGCAATGTCCACGCGCAGGCAGGGCATCGGCATACCCGACAGCCGCGGAGTTCCGCCCCGCTACTTGCACCCGGTCTTCTGGAACGCCTTCTTCGACGTGTACTCCCCCGTGGGCTGGTAGGCGCCCATGACCTTCGCCTGCGCTTTGTTCTTGCGGCTGGTCACGTCCACGTCGTCGAGTCCCACGTTCTGCAGGGACTTCGTGAAGCCGGGGTCGGTGCCGAGGTTGCGCAGCAGCAGGGTGCCGGTGCGTCGGCCGAGCGAGTCCTTCTTGTCGCCCCAGTTCAGCCAGGCGACCTTGCACTTGGCGGTGGCGTTCTTCGGGCGGTCGACCTTGCGGCTGACCACGATCGTGTATTTGCGGCCTTTGCGCAGCAGCGGCTTGAGGTCGGCGTCGGAGACGCAGTCGATCCCGTTGGTCGCCACCGGCGAGCCGTTCTGGCAGATCGACCAGTAGCGCATCTGCCCGGATCCCATGGTGCGGACCTTCGGGCCGGTGGCCGGTGTGGTCGGCAGTTTGCCCTTGAGGACCAGGACCTTG
>Ga0116151_10004856_pt1 | contig 11766 bp, 10 predicted proteins | sample AD_UKC117_MetaG_FD_89893 | JGI IMG/M metagenome (GOLD analysis project Ga0116151, IMG submission 89893) | Active sludge microbial communities of municipal wastewater-treating anaerobic digesters from Hong Kong - AD_UKC117_MetaG | ecosystem: Engineered > Bioreactor > Anaerobic > Digestate... | reverse complement strand
GTCCTGAGGGATGATCCACAAGCGGTCACCAAACCTCGGCAAATTGGTTTTCCAGTCGCTGAGGCGGCTTCTCGTTGTCAGCAGGCGATTTTAATCGCACTGAGAGTGCGACGGCAAGCCCAGAACAGGGGACGCACTCCAGCCCAGTTATGAAGGAAAGTCACGACGGTACTTATGCATGAATTACTTGCGGCCTACCCCGTCACCTTGGCCCTGCGTGTGGCCTGGGGGGACATGGACGCCTTCCAACATGTAAACAACACAGTCTATTTTCGCTATTTTGAAAGCGCACGGATCGCCTACTTAGAGCGCCTGGATGTGGCCGAGTTCGTGTCACTGCGTGAGGTTGGGCCGATTCTCCATTCGGTCAACTGCCGCTTTCGGCTACCGGTGACCTATCCGGATACAGTCCATGTGGGCGTCCGGGTGACAGCCTTGGGCACGGATCGGATGATCATGGATCAATGTCTGGTCAGTGAACAACATGGTAAGATTGCGGCGCAGGGCGACGCGATCACGGTGACCTATGATTATGGCAAAGGGATCAAGGCGCCGATACCGACACTGGTGCGTGAACGTATTTTGGCCCTCGAAGCAACGGTTGGGAATGAGGTCGATCGCACCCGGCTGCCATAACGAAAGGAAGTGTCATGACCCATTCACCAAAGCGCCCCAAGCTACCCACCGGCATCACCCGCTTTTTCTTTCGACTCCCGATCTGGCTGTATCGGTTCCACTTGGGTTGGCTCCTCGGTGGGCGTTTTGTGCTGATCAACCACATTGGGCGCAAATCCGGCCAGGTGCGCCAGGTTGTTGTTGAAGTCGTACGCCATGACCAGGTCAGTGACAGTTATATTGTCTGTTCCGGCTTCGGCCAAAAGGCGCAGTGGTATCAGAATCTGCTGGCAACACCGGATGTGACGATCCAGGTTGGAGCACGTAAGCTCGCAGTCCACGCCGAGCCCCTTTCCAGCGAGGCCGGCGGGGACGAGATGGTTGACTATGCGCAGCGAAACCCGACCGCGGCGCGCAACCTGAGCAAATTTATGGGCTTCGATCTCGACGGCAGCGAAGCAGGGTATCGCAAGGCGGGGCAACAACTGCCCTTCATCGCCCTGCGCCCACGCTGATGAACCCCAGTGTACACCATGTTGCGGAAACACAGAGCGCATAGAGGACATGGAGAACATGGAGAGCACAGAGAATGTTACCAACGTTCTCGCAGACCGCGTGAATGCCCCCAGAGAGCAGCTTGTGTTAGGCCGTTCCAAGGAATCAAATCCCTCCGTAGGCGCCTAGAAGGCCACCGACCCTTGCGGTCGCCCCTGGGGCACCGGCAAGCAGATGCCCCTACATGCGGGATTCAAAATCTTGGAGCAGCCTCATTTTTGATCTGCAAGACTGTGCGCGCTGTGTAATCTGTGAGCAAAGGGAACCTTCACATGAGCAGCTTTATCGAATACGAAACGTGGCGCATTGCACCGGGCAATGAAGCGGCGCACGAGGCGATCATCCGCCAGTGGTTTGACTTTGTGCGCACCCATCACGCCGATCTCTTTGCCGAATGGAAAGCGGCGCGCTACTTTCGTCAGACCGATCGCGACGGTCAACCCACGGGCGTCTACATCATGCTCTTTGAGTTTCATTCGCTGGAAGGACACCACGCCTACAAGGAGCGACGCAAGGATTGGTCCGGCCCCTATGCCGCCTACAAAGCGGTCGATCCCTACGCACTCTTTGCACCCGGCAGCGTGACAACCGAGTATTGGCAGCCATTGGAGACGGAGCGGTGGTTTACGTTTGAGGAGGAGTGAAGCAGTGGACAGTGGGCAGTGGACAGAGGGCAGTAGACAGAGGGCAGTGGGCAGTTGACTGCTCTACTATCCTATTGACTCTGTCATCTGCCTTCTGCAGTTACCGCATCTGATCGGCGCGTTGCCACCAGAGGAAGGTACCGGTCGCGCCAATGCCCATGGCCACCAGTACCAGCAGATAGCTGTGCAATCCCAACTGTTCGGCACGGGGGCCGGCCGCGCCGCTAAACAGCGCAGGGACGGTCCACGGAAACCAATCCCCCCAGCCGGTGTAGGCAACGATGTTGGCCAGAAAGAGCGTGAGGAAGGTCCAGCCCACTGGCGGTAAGTAACCCCGCCCAATGCTGGCCAGCAACGCCACAAAGGGCATGAGGGCCAGGGTGAGCATGGCCGCACCCATCACGCCAATAAAGGCCTCGCCGACCAGTTGCAGCGACCAGCCCGGAATGTCGACCAATGTGGCGACCAGGAGCCCCAGCCCAAAGATGTAGAGCGTGAGGCCGAGCCCCAACAGCAGAACGACCACAAATTTGGCGGCAACAATCGCGCTGCGCGCCGTGGGCAACGCCATTAGTTCCTTGGCCGTGTGGTCGATGAATTCGCGGCCAAAGACCCAAATGGTCAACACCGCAAAGAGGAGTGCCCCACCAACGGCAACCGCTTGGGCCAAAATGCCAAAGTAGGCGGGCCAGTCGGCGACCCCTACCGTCAACTGGGCTTTGGCGCCAAGCAATCCCATCTCCCGTGCCCGTGCCGGGTCTTTTAAAATGATCATGAAGAGTCCGCCGACCAACGGCGCCAGGGAAAAGCCCAGCGCCGTGAGCAGCGGCACTTTGGAGCGGCGCATCTTCAGGCTTTCCGTCCAGAGCGCTGCGTTGAATCCAATCATGCGCTAACTCCTGTCAATTGCAAAAAGTGCTCTTCCAAATTTTCCTGTACCACGGCCAATCGCGTGGGCGGTGTCCCGGCGTTGACCAATAGCCGTGCCACTTCATCGGGTGCGGTGACGGCACGCAACTCGGTGAGCGTGATGTGTTCCTGTTGTGCATCCACCGCTGTGCAAAAGTTTGCACCGGCCAGGGCACGTTGGGCAGCCGCGAGATCGCGGCTCTGAATTTCCAGGCGGCGGGCGCGCAACTGCTCCAGTTGCACCGCATCCAACTCCTCGATCAACCGCCCTTGGTGGATAATGCCGATGCGCGTCGCCAGCCGGTCCACCTCGGTTAAGATGTGGCTCGACATAAAGATGGTGATCCCCTCGCTATCGGCCAAGCGCCGTAGGAGGGTACGAATCTCCACAACCCCGGCGGGATCAAGACCATTGGCGGGTTCATCGAGAATGAGCAGCGCCGGTCGATGCAACAGCGCACGCGCCAAGCCGAGCCGTTGCACATTGCCCATCGAGAGCGTGCCGGCCTTGCGCTCGGCATAGCGGGTGAGACCAAGTTGCTCGATAACCCGGTTGGTTGCGTCACGCTCAGCGACCTGGTGGAGCCGGCGCGTGATCTCCAGGTTTTCGCGGACGGTCAGTTCTGGATAGACGGCTGGTGTTTCGACCAAATGGCCAACCTGTTGCCACGGTCCTTTGCCGTTTGGCCCGACACGTTCCCCCAACACCTCAACTGTTCCGGCACTGGGCCGAATCATACCGAGCAAGGCGCGAATCGTGGTCGTCTTGCCGGCGCCATTGAGGCCGAGAAAGCCATAGATCTCGCCCCGCGGCACGCGCAGCGCAACGTTGTCGACGGCGCAGAGCACACCATAGCGTTTGGTAAGTCCAGTTGTCTGAATGGCAAAGTCCATCGGTTACCGCTCTCTTTCTTCCGTTGCTCATCAGCCGAAAGTGTGAGTTGAGCACCAAAGCATTTCATCACGCTCGCTGGCAACTCACACTTTTCATAGATGAGCCTCTTCCGTTAGATACCCAGCGATCAGGTCGACCAAAATGGTCATCGTCTCCTGGTATGCTGCGTCGCCCAATTCCTCCCGGTGGAGCCCGACAAAAAAGAGGCTCTTGACCAGATTCGCCATCACGCGCGGCGATCGCTGCAAGGTGATCCCTTCTTGGGCAAATTTCTCGGTCAGGCTGTTGATAAAGCGTTCATCCTGTGCCTGATGTTGTTCGACCCGTGCCGCCGGCAATTTCCGCACCAGGATCATATAATCTTCCTGGCTGAATTCTTTCAGCAGCGGATATTCATCCCACAAAAGCAAGAATCGGGTCAATACCGCACCGACCGTGCGGCGTGCGCCGGCTTCTCCCGCTTTGTCTTGCTGGAGCACGGCGTCCAGAATACGCGTCTGCATTGCCACTTCGATTGATTCCAGAATCTCCATGAGCAGTTCTTCCTTGGAGTCATAGAAGTGATAGAAGGCGCCTTTGGAGATGCCCACCGCCTGCGTGAGATCATCGACGCTGGTCTTTTTGAGACCGTGGCGCGCAAAGAGCTGCTGCCCCTGTTCCCGCAATTGTTGGCGGATGGTCTCTTTTTCCTGTTCCGAAAATGCCTTTGGCATGGTTACACTCGTGGTTCAGCTCAGGTTACACGGCGAAAAAGTCTTTGTTACATCGCAAGAAAGCACAGAAAAAGCACTGAGAAAGTTTTTCACGGCACACTGCATGTCGAAATTATCTGTGACTATTTATGATTAAATAGTCACAGATAATTTATAACAGATTGCGTTGTTTGTCAATAGGGAAAATTACTCACCGCGCCGAATAATGGGCAAAAAGCGTTGATCGGTGGTGAGGAAGAAGGTAGTACTCACCACGTCCGATACATTGACACCGTCGTTGGCGCGGTAGGTGAAGCTTGCACTTGACCAGGATTCGCCGTTCGCGGCAAAGGTGAAGACCCCATCCTCATGCAAGGTAAAGGTGCCCTGCTCCGGTGCCTGAACCAGTTCGGCGCGTAAAGGTGCCGCTTCGGTATCTTGATCATTGGCGAGAACAGAGCCAAAGGAGCGCCACGGGCCATCTGGGCTTGTCTGGAGGACCGGCAGGTGGTCCGCCCGCGCCAATGGGGCAAAATTGACAGTGCCGTAGGGAGCCAGGAGGGCATCGTAGCCATACACTTCCATATACTCCCCCACGCGGATCTCGATCGCGGTTTCGGGATAGCCCGCATCGGTGAAGAACACGGGGTGATAGGCAGGCGGTGTGCGTAAATCGGTGAAGCCAACCCGATAAGGCAGATCATAGTAGTCGTCAGCAAAGCCACCGACGCTGGGAATGCCGTAGTAACCGGCGGCATCGGTCACCGTTGAACTAACGGCTCGCCACAAGCCATTGCCGGTGAGATCGCGGTAGGCTGTCACGCGGATCTGAGAGATGCCTTGTCCAGCGCGGTTGGTAACCTGCCCACGAATAGTGCCGGGTGGTGCCAGTTGCGCGTCAAAGGTGGCACTCGCCCGTGACGCCATAACAATCGGCGTGGCAGCTTCGGCGGAGGCAGCATTGTCATAGTATTCCCAGGTGTACGAAACATAGGGCACAAAGAGCGCACCGGTGAAGTAGAGCAGTCGATAGGTATCCGGGTTAACTCCCAAATCGAAGCGACCTTGGGCATCGCTGCGTATGCTATAGCACCCATTCTGCGCCGTTTCACCAAAGGCCATCACAGCAACGCCGCCGATGGGATTGTCTGCGATATCCGTTAGTTGCCCCTGGATCCGACTCGCCGGCGCCAGCCGGGCATCGATCTGGGTTGCCGTGCGTTCCCGCTCAATGATGACCGATGTCGCCATTTCCAGCGTCGTGGCCCCCTGATAATACTGGGTAGCATGGCGCAGATAGGGGCACAACTTGTACTGCATGACCTCATCGCGGAAGTAGAGCCGATAGGCGCCATCCGGTAGACCTGCCACCACATAGGTGCCGTCGGCACCAGTATCGGCATACTGTTCACTCTGCCACACCCCATCGTGATCGAGGTCATTATAGATGGTGACGGAAACACCCGCCAGTGGCTGATCCGCCTCATCGGTCACGCGCCCCGTCATGCGGCCAGCAGCGCCGCCCAACTGTACATCGATGCCATCGATCATCGCGCTGGTATCGACAAAGATATCGGTTGCTTCTTCGACCGTGACGGCGTTGTTGTAATATTCGTCATCGACATAGGGGGATGAGCTATCGAAGTGGACGCGGTAAGTGCCGCGCTCCAGCCACTCGATGGCATAGTGACCTTCCTGATCCGTAATCGCAAAGTGGTGGAGAGCACCTTGCCACGTGCCATCGCCTTCGGGATCGTGAAATGCTTCCACAACAACTCGCGGGAGCGGATCGTCCCGCCGATCGGTGACACGTCCGCGAATTGACCCCATGTGGATCAGTTCGGCATTGATATTCGGTGTGGTCATGCCTGCGGTAACGAGAATATCGGTTGCGCTTTCAATCGAGGTGGCGTGGTCATAACATTGCATGTAGTAACCATCTTGGAAAAAGCGCACGCGATAGATCCCTGGTGCCAGGTCGCGGAGGAGATAGACGCCGTTAGCATCGGCGTGAACGCCATCACCGTTGTACTCCCATAGGTTGTCATTGTTGGTATCGATGTGGGCCTCAACCCAGGCATCAGCCAACGGGCGCCCCGCTTTATCCATGACCACGCCACTGATCGCACCAACCGCAGGACTTTGGCCGTCAAACGAGGCGCGCATGGTAGCCGAGCCGGTCATGAACAGGGCCAGCGCACACCAAAGCGATAAAACTTTGGTAGAGAGTCGAATTTCCCGCTTCATCGTTGACTCCTTTGTGATCTGTTATACAGGTCTGCGCCACCAATGATCATTCTTAGGCCGTTCCAAGGAATAGATTACCCCGCCGAGGTGACTGTCACTGACCTGGGCGAGTTCGGATTCCGCCAGAGTTGGTGGCCAGTGACAGTCACCTAAAAACCGGTTCGTTCCAGGAACCGGGTTGCGGGGATCGATCAGGTCAAAAACGGCCATTTCGGTGCCCAAGGCGACGTAGGCATGGAACTGGTCACTGCGCCAGATAGTTTCTGTTGCGAAAGACCAGGTGACAGTCACTTTTAACCACTTTGCTTATCAGCTCACACTGGGCGTTCTAAGTGACTGTCATCTCAATCTCGCGTTTCGCAACAAGAACTAGATAGGGTAACGACTCCCGCGCTCCTGAGCCTTCCTTGCACACGAGGAAAAAATTCGACCTCCTCCCCATGCGCAAGGAGGCTGAAATGCGGTAGTCGCAACAGCGCAGGTGTTGTCGATCAATCACGCCCGTCACATTGGTGCCACTGTACCGGTGTCATCGCCGCGTATTATTGCGCATCTCGTTTGATCAGCGGTAGATAAATCGCATGGACCGGCTCCTCAACGACAACGGTGGTTGTGGCCGTGGCCGAACTGACACTGTTGTTGGCCGTCACGGTCGCCGTGTAAGTGCCGGTCTCGGCATAGAGATGACTCATTGCGGCACCGTGGTCCATGTAGCCATCACCGCAGTCCCAGGTAAAGGTGACATTGGAGCCGGCAGCGACAGTTGCCGTGAGCATGGTTGACGCGCCAAGGATCGTGGGACCACTGTTGTCGGCAGCCAACCCACTAATTGGCTCGTCCACGTGAATCATGGTGGTTGCGGTCACAGTCGAAGCGGTGTTGGTGGTGGTGACCGTCGCGGTGTAGACGCCAGGCGCAGTGTAGGTGTGTGTCGTCGTGATGCCGCTACCGCTTTGGCTGTCACCAAAGTCCCAAGTGTAACTAATGTGAGTCCCTGCGCTGACTGTTGCGGAAAGCGCCGTGCTGTTCCCCCACACAGTCGGGCCGTCGTTCATGGCCACAAGCCCTGCGATCTCCTGGTCTGTGTAGAAGAAGCTGTCATAGAGATTGACAACGACCCGGTGGCCAGGCAGCGTATCGAGGCTATCGAAGACGACATTGGCAGGTCGCCAAGCACCGGTCCAGAAGATTTCGGCCAGCAAATTGACCTGGTAATCATCGGTAACCGGCAGAACTGCACCGCTGCCGGTGATGCCGAGCGATGAAGCCAACTCCATCGCCAAAGGGCCGCCCAGGCCGGATGGGCGGATTGTCAAACGCGTATTCACAGCGACAGTGGTTGAACTGCCACCGACGAAGTGGGTGAGATCAGCTTGGCCGCTCCAGCGCGCCACGCCATTGGATAGATCGGACTGGGCGGTATCAAAACTCAATGTCTCCTGCGGCGCATCGACCACGCCATCCAAGGCCATTTCGACCCCACTTTCATCCATCGGCCCCCAGTAGAGCCTGTCAAATTGGCTGAAGTCGAAGTTGGTGTAGACGACATCCATGCCGCCGGAACCACCGATAACGCCGCTGGCACTAACATCTGCACCGCCGGGCGGCGGAAAGAGGGGACCGATCAACGTGCCCGCGGCGACGCTTGTCGCTGCGACCAGACCGGCCAACAGTAGCACGGCTCCGACAACCATACCGGTCCATAATGTAAAAACGCTGTTTATACGTAACATCGTTGGTACTCCTTTCGGTCAACCATGAATGAACTCATTCATGACCGCCTACGGCGAGACGGAGCTATCGCTGGTCCGCCTCGCCGCATTTCCCCTCATTTCGTTACTCCGGCAATATCCATTGCGGCGTCATCGCGTCGATGCAACTGGCGTCGGGCGCCAGGGTGGGGTCGGCCAGGAATTGGGTCATTAACTCCAACCCACATGGCGACATCATTGACACATGGCCAAACGGCAATGCATAGTAGTAACCATTGGCGAAGGCATCGCGGTACGCTTCACTCAACAGTGGCGCGGAATCGGAGTCAAAGGTACCGACCAGCATCAACACAGGGCTTTCACTTTCGACTGTCTGTTCCCAAACGTTCGGTGCCGGCGGTTGGAGCTGCCAATATTCACACGCGGCCAGCGTATCGGTGAGAATATAATTCACGGCCCAGTCAAACACAGAGGGATCGCTCCCGACAGAAGCATAGATGGCCAGGGCACGCTCCATATCTGTGGTGCTCCCAGAGAGGGTACACATATTGGTGTAGTAGGCGCCCTTGGACATCGACCATGTGCCAGGGCCGGTTTCGGCATGGCGATCCTGCAAAAAGCCGAGTCGCGCTGCACCAACAGGGGCAAAGTCACCTGAATAGGCAGCATAGATACCGGCGGGAATGCTCGTGAATCCATCGCCGAAGAACATCCCTTCCCGCACGTAGCTCACAAACATCTCGTCGTCGATTTGGATCTCATAGCTTGCGCCCGTCCCATCCTCCACCGTGACCATGACCGGCGCTTGGCGCAAGCTTGTCAACACAGTCGTAAAGGCCGTTTCCAGATCTGGATACGCACTGTCGCAGATCGGATCCGCGGCACAGGCATCAAACAACGTATTTAGTGCGCCATCAACCACTGCCAACTGCATATCGAGCCAGTTTACGTTGGGTGGCGCGACCGAATCTAAGATGATGCTGCGGATGCCTTCCGGATAGTGTTGCATCCAGAGCATGGAGACTGTTGTACCATACGAAACCCCAAAGACATTGACCTCATCGTACCCCAGCGCAATGCGCAGATCCGCGAGGTCGGCGGCGATTGCCAACGCGTTGTAGGTCGAGAGATTGTATCCCTCTTGTCGGGTTCTTTCGGCACAGGCCTGGACAGCCGCGGCACTATATTCGATTTCTTCCCCAAAGCTCATCGCGACGAGTTCAGCTACATCAGCCTCCAACTCCGGACAATAGAAAGCAGGCTCCGAGAAATTGGTGCCGCGATGCTCGAGGTAGATGATATCACGCTCGGCACGCAGGGCTGATGCCCAAGGATCCGATGTGAACCACCAGCCAAAAATGTGACCCGTTGCACCCGGTCCACCATTCACGGCAAAAATCGGATCGGATTGAGGGGTGTCACTTAAGCTTTTAAAATTCACAACATGCAATCGGATCATCGGACTATCGGGATTACCTCGGTCCTCAGGGACAATTAGATAGCCGCATTCCATCTTGCCCCCTTCGGGGACCGGATACATACAATCAGAAGTCTCGAAGCGGGGTATCGACAACATTTCCGCTTCAGTTGTCTCATCGGTAGATGGCACTGGTGCCACAATCGGCTGGCACGCGCTGATGAGCAGTGCGAGCAGCAGTAATAGTGTGAGAAACTTGTTTCTGTGTAACATCTTTGTTACTCCTTTCGGTCATCGTTGACTGTGTGCTGCGGGACCGAACATTGATGCTCACCTCGCAGCACATGTCAATGGGTCCACCCTCCGGTACGGGTTATTCAGATTCCATGCCCAATAGCATCTTCATCACTTCATCGGCAAGGGCATAGGCGTGGAACGAGCCCTCGTCACGGTCAAAGACATTCACCATGGCGACAATCGCCAGATCTGCATCCGGCACAACTAAAATGTGCGATTGATAGCCAGAATCAGCGCCCGTGTGGTTGTAAACCATGTGTCCGCCATCCTCGCCCATCAGCCAACCCAAGCCATAACTCGTCCAAGTTGGCCCGAACCACTCGGCCCAGCCCGTTTCTGAAAGGGGAGTCCACATCTCATCGTAGGCCGCAGCCGGGAGGATCTGCAGATCGTCCAAGGTACCGCGGTTGAGGTGCGGCATGGCCATGCGGCTCAGATCCACCACACTGGTATAGAGTGTATCACTGGGGCCATGGATGCGGTCATAGGGATAGAAGTCGATCACCTCTGCGTCCGTATCAGCGAGGACAGGATACTTGCATTCGGATGGTTCAAAGCGGGGGACAGGTAGTTCGGTGGCGGCTGTCTCCGTCGGCTGCGCCCCTAACAGCGCTTTCAGCACCTCTTGCCCGATTGCCATGGCATAGAAAAAATCCTCATCCGACGCGAGCGCATTGCCCATCGTAATGACGGCCAGATTCTCCTCCGGTGCTAACAGAAAGATGTTCTGGTAGCCTAGTTCAGTGCCCGGATGGTGCACAACCGGCTGCCCAGCCACATCGCCCCAATACCAGCCATAGGCATATTCGGGCGCTAGATAATCGAGGAGATCACCAAACCAGGTCTCCGTCTGCACCGTCCACATCTGCTGCCAGCTCTCCGCGGAGAGAATGCGCACGCCGTCCAATTCGCCGTGGTTGAGGCTGGCGATGGCCAAACTGCTCATATCGATGACGCTGGAGAAGAGTGTATCGCTCGGCGCCAGCGGCCGGGTGTACGGCTGTATGCCGGTGCTCGCCATCTCGCCATTTTCATCCAGCACATGGGGGAGCGCCAGCGTCATAGTCGGTACCTCCGTCAGGAGGAATGTGGTCTGCGCCATACCCAACGGCGTGAAGATATTCTGCTGTGCATAGGCCTCAAAGGACAGCCCCGACACCTTGGCAATCACGTCGCCCAGGATGTTGTAGCCCATATCGCTATACGCCCAATCGGTGCCTGGCGCGAAGAGCAGTTCCAAATCGGCCAACCCGCGCACGTAGTGCTCGGCTGCCTCCTCATCGAATTCGGGGACGATCTCTGCTTCGGCACCCAGAAAACCGCCGCCCTCCGGCAGACCGGAACGGTGGGTCAGAATCTGCTCAATGGTGATGTCGCGGTAGCGTTCATCGGCCAATTGAAAGTAAGGCAGGTACTCGGTAATGGGCGAATCCAGTTGTAGCTTACCCGCTTCGGCCAGTTGCATGATGGCAATCGCCGTGATCGGCTTCGAAGTGGACGCCAGTTGGAAGACCGTCTGCGGCGTCACCGGGCGAGCTGTGCCCAGTTCGGCCACGCCAAAGCCCTCGGCATAGACCATCGTACCATCTCGCACAACGGCCACCGCAAAGCCTGGCGCTTGAACTTGGGCCATACGTTCCTCGACAATCTGGCGGATCGCCGCAACCGTCTCATCCGCCAACGCGACATCCAACTCGGTAGATCCCGCCATTCCTATTTCCATACTTTCCGGCGCCACAATCGGCCGGCACGCGCCGGCCAGCAGCGCAATCAGCATTAACAG
>Ga0116151_10004854_pt1 | contig 11767 bp, 10 predicted proteins | sample AD_UKC117_MetaG_FD_89893 | JGI IMG/M metagenome (GOLD analysis project Ga0116151, IMG submission 89893) | Active sludge microbial communities of municipal wastewater-treating anaerobic digesters from Hong Kong - AD_UKC117_MetaG | ecosystem: Engineered > Bioreactor > Anaerobic > Digestate... | reverse complement strand
TACTCTTTTCTTTTTGCCCAGTGTACTTTTGTATTCTCCTATTAACATGTTTTTACTATATCATCTTTCACCACTTTTTACCACTTCGTGCCACCAATTTAACATTGGGGGCTAGTTAGGTCAAGTAAATATAACTACAGGCCCAAATATAATTCTCTAGGCTATTATGTTTTGTCGTTAAACAAGCAAAACAGTAAATTCAGCCCTTTTCTTCTACTAGGGCCGATAGGAAAACTTATTGCAAATATTTCAAATAACCACTATATTAAGAAAGGGTTAATACAGATTAATAATACATAAATTAACAGAGTTGGTTATGAAAGTAGAGTTAAAGGAGATACAAAAAAGATTTCCTGAATTTGATATCCGTAATTACAGGGAAGATGTCTATTTTACTGGTTTTAGTCATGATTCGAGAACTATAAAAAAGGGAGAGTTATTTATTCCTATTGTTGGAGAGAATTTTGATGGGCATGAATTTATTCTAGAAGCTTTTGAAAAAGGTGCTTCTGTTTCACTCTGTGAAAAGGACAAATATGATGCGGAGAGTATGAACGTTAATGAGCCAATTATTTTGGTTGATAGCATAGAAGAAGGATTGATGAAGGTTCTTAATTTCTCCATATCCCACATAACAGCACCGATAGTTGCTATTACAGGTAGCACAGGGAAAACAACAACAAAACAGATGTTGGTAACAATTCTTAAGCAACAAAAGAAAGTTTTATATGGAGAAAAATCTAATACCGTGTGGGGGAATGCTGTGATTCTGAGTCAGTATGAGGATCATGAGGTAGTTGTGTTGGAATGTGGCATGGATAGAAGGGGCGAAATCGCTTGGCATGTAAATTCTATAGATCCCGATTTGGGTATACTTTTGAACATAGGTCATGTTCATGCTGAAAAAGTTGGGAGTATAGAGGATATATATAATGAGAAAAAAGATTTGGCAGATTATATGGAGAAAACTGGTAAGCCATTAGTATTAAATGTAGATGATGAGAGATTAGCAAGGATAGAGAAAGGTTACAACAAAGAATCAGAACTTATAACCTTTGGGATGAGAGATAATGTAGATTACCAAATTGTAGATCCTAAGGTAGACACTTTCGGAACTCACTTCTCTTTCAAATATTACGACAATAAAATGGATGTGAAGCTTAAGGTCTTTGGGGAGGGTTATGTATACAATGCTATGGCTGCAATCATTGCTGCAAATAGATTGGGAGTTCCAATAGATACCTGTATTAAAGGTGTAGAACTTTTTGAAAATAGTGATGGGAGATTTGAGGTGTTGGAATATAAAAACGACACAATAATTGTTAACGATGCTTATAATGCAAATCCAACATCTATGGATATGTCCCTGCAAACTTTTGATCGTCTCTATGGTAGTGCAGATTTTTATAAGATTGTTATCTTAGGTGACATGAGGGAATTGGGAGAGGTTTCTATCGAGAAACATCGGGAATTGGGGGAGAAGGTTAAGAATTATGACTTTGATGAAGTTTATTATGTTGGTGAGATGTTTGAGCATTTTGGTGTTGGTGAGAGATTGGAATCTGCAGATGAGGTCGCTGCGATGCTTAATCTGAGGTTAGAAACACTAAAGAATAGAAAGGTTGCAATTCTTCTTAAGGGAAGTAACAGTATAGGTTTATACCTGGTTCCAGATTTCTTAAAGAAGTTAGGTAGTGTATAGAGAATTTGTTTATACTACTCTACCCACTCCAAATCTGCACCAAGGGCTTTTAAGTTTTCAATGAAGTTTGGGTGTGCTCTTCTTATACTGTCAGCGTTCTTAATAGTTGTTTCTCCTTCTATTGTAAGTGCTACCATCAAGAGTGCTACTGTTGCTCTTATAATGTTGGGTGCGTCAACAGTTGTTTCTTTTAGTGGTTTATTGCCATAGACAATAATCCTATGTGGGTCACACATCACAATATGTGCGCCAAACTTAATAAGTTCTGGTATCCAGAAAAATCCTCCTTCATAGAGTTTATTCCAAAACATTATTGAGCCTTCAGATTTAACAGCAAGTGCAATCATAAGGGGAAGTAAATCTGCTGGGAAATAGGGCCATGGTGCTGCCTCTAACTTTTGTAGCATGTTTTTGGTATATGGCTGTAATATCTCAAGCTTTTGGTTTTCTTTTACAATGGCAGTATCTCCTTCGTACTCAATGTGGACATTAAACTTTTTGAAGGCTTTCTGAATTAAAGGGAAATGTTCCGGTTCGGAATTCTCTACACTGATTTCTCCTCCTGTCATTGCACCTAAGGCAAGAAGAGTTGTGATTTCATGATGGTCGGAACTGATAGTGAAATCTGCACCATGTAATTTTCTGCCTCCTTTAACAGTTAGTCTTGAGGTTCCTATTCCTTCAATATTGGCTCCCATTTCAATTAACAAATTACAAAGATCTTGTACATGTGGTTCAGATGCGGCATTAACCATCGTAGATTCACCTTCTGCATAAACAGCAGCCATTATAAAGTTTTCTGTTGTAGTTACACTCATATAATCTTGCCAGAGGAATCCACCCTTTAATCCTTTGTGGGCATCTATTTTAAGGGAGCCGTTTGTGGTAATCTCTGCTCCAAGGTTTTCGAGGACTTCTAGATGTGGATCCAATTCTCTAATTCCAAGTGAACATCCTCCTATCTCTTGGGTTACTTCAATGTGTCCTGCTCTTGCAAGCAGAGGTCCTAAGAGTAAAATGGCCCCTCGCATACCGAGAGGAAAATTTTCTTCTCCGAAGTTTTTGTCTATGGAGGAGTTATTAATTTTAAGTACTTTTTCCTCCTTGTTCCATTCAATTTTAGAGCCCATTGAGTTTAGAAGTTCTATTAATTTGCTTACATCTGTTAGGTCTGGGAAATTCCTTAATATTACATCATCATCGGTAAGCAAAGTCGCACAAAGAGCAGGAAGTGCGGAATTCTTATTTCCTGCGGGTGTGAGTCTCCCACTTAATTTGTTTCCGCCTCGAACCTTTAAATCTGCCATTTAAAATTAAAATAAATTTAATTATTTTTGTATTCCAATCTCTTTTAGTATTTTATCCTGTGCATTCTTCAAAAAGATATTTTCTACCTCAGAAGAATCGTAGTTTTTCTCTTTCTCGTAGAATCTTCTTATTTTCAAGACTAAATTCTCTGGAGTCAATTCTCCTTGGTTTAATATCTCAGCAAGTCCAAGTTTTTCTAAAATTTTAGCGTTTTTTACCTGTTCATTGTGTGTTACCCACGGGATTGGAATAAATATTGAGGGGATTTGTAATACCCCCATTTCATATACAGTATTTGCTCCTGATCTTCCTACAAAGAAATCTATATTATTTAAAACAAAACCAATCTCTTTATTTCCGAGGTATTTAACTGGGAAAAAACGATCTCTTAGATTTGGACTAAGTTTTTCCCTCTCTTTCATTAGTAGTTCATAATCTTTAAATTCCTTGTTATCTCCAGTCTGAAGAATTACTTGAAAGTCTTGTAGCAAGGAAAGGAGTGCGTCTTTGACGGTTCTGTTCAGGATATGTGAGCCAAGGCTTCCTCCAGAAATGTAGACGATTGGTAGGACTTCTTGTCGAACAAGCATTTTCTTCATTGCTTCTATTGTTTTTCCTTTCCCACTCTTATGGAATATTTCAGGTCTTATTAGATTACCAGTATGAATTGTTTTTTCCGGAGGAAAGTATTCTTTTGAGGATGGAAATGCAACAAATATCTTATCGCAATATTTGGATACAATTTTATTAGATAATCCAACTGCTGCGGTTTGTTCATGGAGGTAGATCTTACTTTTTAGCATCTTAGCCGTTAAGCAAACCGGGACGGAAACGAATCCTCCTGTAGAGAGAACAATGTCCGGTTTGAATTCTCTTAGAATTTTGTATGAATCTATAAAGCCAAGAAATGTCCTTAATAAAAGAAAAATTCCATGAATGGAGAATTTTCTTTGAAGTTTTCCAGCTCGTATATATTTTTTATTGAAGGTCTCATTTGCAAAAATTTTTTGTTCTAGTGAATTTCCAGGTTTTTCATTTGTCATTCCCAAGTCACCGCCGATGTAAAGGAAGTTTTTATTATTGAACTTATAATCTTTTTTTAGTGCAGAGATTATTGCTGAAGCTGTAGAGATATGACCACCAGACCCTCCCCCAGTCACTACAACCTTTTTTTCTAGCTCTCTTTTCTTTCCTATATCTTTATTTTTCATTTGTTGTATATTTACTTACATTAAGTAGTATAGCAATTCCAACTAGTGTAACGATAGTGCTAGATCCACCATATGTTAGGAATGGGTTGGGTATTCCTGTTAGAGGGATGAGTCCAACATTGGCAGCCATATTCATCAGTGCCTGTAGGACAAGCCAGATTGTTATTCCTGCGGCAAGTAGTTGGCCCTGTTTGTCAGGAGCATTAGTAGCTATTTTCAGCCCTCTCCATAGGAAGAAAATCCAAGAGAATACAATTACTGTTCCTCCAAGTAGTCCTAATTCTTCGAGCACTACTGCGAATAAGGAATCTGTAAAAGCTGTATTTTCAACTAGATAACCAAATCTCTGTCGTGATTGGCCAAAGCCTTTTCCTAGAATTCCCCCAGAGCCTATTCCGATGAGAATCTGTTGCATCTGATATCCCGTGCCTCTAGGATCTGCAACCTTTCCTGTAAAGAGGAGTGAAAAATATGTCTGAACTCTCTGTAATCTGTAAGGTTCTAAAATTGCTGCACCTACTCCCAATAGGAATAACAAAGCGAGAATTGAAAGGGAGCCAATAGTATGTGCTTTACTATTTCCAGCCATTAGAAACATTATGTAGGATGTGGCACATATAATAATTGTTGTACCCAGGTCTGGTTCTAGCATTATTAATGAGGCTATAATTCCTAAGATTGCAATGAAACTTAGTAACTCATTCCATAACCCATTGGAAAAGGCCTCTTTTAAATCTTTGTAATTGTAATCTTTTTTAGCAAGCCAAGAGGATAGGTACATTATGAGAGCGATTTTGGCAAACTCAGCAGGTTGTATATCTACTGGTCCAACTGTTAGCCACCTAGTAGCACCATTTCGCTCTTGTCCAAATAGTAATACTGCAAGAAGTAGTCCTATTGTTGTTATAAGTAATGGAAAGGAAAGTTTAAGAAATTTTCTATAATCCCAGAAATAAATTAGTAATGCGGGGACCGATCCAATAATTATCCAGATAATTTGGTGCTTGAGAAAATAAAATTGATCACCCCACTCTGCCGTTGCTTTATAAACACTTGCATCAAAAATCATTATTGCTCCGAATATTGCCATAAGGATAGCAAAATAAAGGATGATTTTATCTGGCTTATGTTTTATAAGTGAAGATTCTTTTTTTCGATTTGTTTTGCTTTTTCTCGACATAATATGATTATTAATATACTATATTAGCATATGGAGAGGAAGGAGAGAGAGAGTTCTAAAGGGTATCTTTTTGTAGTTGGTGGTCCAGGAGGTTCTGGTGGGTCTGTAATTTCTAGGATGCTTGCAAAAGAATTTAATCTTAGGTTGATTTATGCAGGGAGGCTGTTTAGAGATGCTGTGAAGAAGAGGGGCTATGAAGATTTTGAAGATTTCTATACTAGTAGTAATAAAGAGAGTCTTTTAGATCTTGATCGTGAAGTGGACAGGCGTCTTATCGAAGAATCAGAAGGAAAAGACTTACTATTTGACTCAAAGGCGTTTGCAGGAATTTCACATATTAAGGATATCCCGTGTACTGTGAAGATTTGGCTAACAGCCTCTTTACATGTTAGAGCACTAAGACATCTAGGGAAACAAGATTTGGAGGGGAAAGGTTTTCTTGAGAGGTTTGGGATGTATATGAGGGAGAGGAAGAACCTAAGGAAGAGGTGGAAATTAGACAAAGAAAGATATTTTAAACTATATGGTGTGGACTACTCGAAACCAGAGTTGTACAACGATATTGTTATAGATTCCTCAAATATGAATGAGGAGGAAACATTTAATTTAATTTTAAAAAGGTTGGAAAATGGACAATATCTTAAGAAATAATGAGAGAGATCCCAACCAGGTACAGAACAATGTAGGTAATTCTAGCAACCCTAAGAATCAAGCCTCCGGAGATGAAAAATCAATTGCAGCCCAGAAGTTAGGTTATGATCTAGGTCAGGCTCCCCCCGAGGACTTGGATACTCGCTGGCTTAGATGGAAGTGCCTAGTATGTGGTTATGTTTACGAAGGAGTCGTTAGATTAAAGGTCTGTCCTAAATGTGGGAATGAAGATCCAGATAAATTCCAAGATGCAGATTAATATTTTTAGTGTGGTGCCGGGAGAGGGAATCGAACCCTCACTCTATTTCTAGAACGGGATTTTAAGTCCCGCGCGTCTGCCTATTCCGCCATCCCGGCTAAGATTGTGCTATTTTAATCCAAACAGTGATATTTTTCAATTGTACAAAAGATTAATCTCTCGGGGATTTGGATTAGGTGACGACGGGACTCGAACCCGTGATAGTGGTTTTGCAGACCACTGCCTTAACCAGCTTGGCTACGTCACCATTACTGGTTCAATATGTCTTTTATAGTGACAAGCTCAAGGATTATGTCACTATCCTTGTTTCTTATTGAACTGCCACTAATAATAGCAATTTTGTCACTTAAATCCAACTCACCATGGGTATAAATCGTTTGTATGGCAAGTATCGCACTCTCATCTCTGTCATTGGGTAGATCCTTGATGTGATAGGTCTTTACACCTCGGTATATGAGATCTTGTCTAATTCTAGAGATAGATGAACTAATAGACCAGATAGGAACATTGGGTCTGTGTCTTGTTATACTTCCTATTGTCCCCTCTTGGTCTGAAATAACGACAATTCCTTTTAGAGGGATACTCTCGGATAGTATAGCTACACTTTTACAAATTTCGTCTACCTCTCTACTACAAGAGGTTCTTCCGTATATTGTTGTTAATTGCATAACGTTCTCTGTATTCTTTGCGATCTGTGTCATTGTCTTAACTGCTTGAACAGGATGTTTTCCAGTAGAGCTTTCTGCGGATAACATCAAGGCGTCTGCTCCATCCATAACAGAATTTGCGACATCTGAAACCTCTGCTCTTGTTGGATTAATATTCTCTCTCATAGATTCAAGCATTTGAGTTGCAACAATAACTGGTTTCCCAACAGAACGACATTTAAAGATCATCTGTTTTTGTAAAATGGGTATATTTTCTAAAGGAGTTTCAACTCCTAGGTCCCCTCTTGCAATCATGATTCCGTCCGCTTTTGCAAGAATCTCGTCAAAATTCTCTAAGCCTGCTCTATTTTCAATCTTTGCTATTATTTTAAGATTACTACCTTTTACTAACTCTCTGGCGTATAAAATATCTTGGGCATTTCTTACAAAAGATACGCAGATAAAGTCTAATTTGTTTTCAATTGCAGTTCTAATATCTATTTCATCTTTCTCTGTAAAAATGGGAAAGTTTAGATCTATCTCTGGAATATTTACTGTCTTGTTCGGTTTTAAGGTTCCAGGTTGGAGGACAGAACAGATAATTTCAGAACCTTTTATCTCCTCGACATTAAGTTTTATATTTCCATCATCCAAAAGTATCTTAGTATTTCTTGTAACTGTGTCATGTAGGTCAGGATAAGAGATCTTTATACTATTAGGGACTGATTGGTTAGCGGATGAAAGGGAGACTTTCTCCTCAATGTGGATTTCTTTATCGATACCAACGACCCTAATCTTTGTTCCCTGAGTATCAAGCATTATTGCTATTCTTGGAGAGACTTCTCTTAACGTCTTAGTTACTCTTTCCACCTCTGCTTTATCTGCGAAGGAGGCATTGATTCTTGCAACTTCCATTCCATTATCGAACATCTCTTCTAGGATGTTTTTATCCCATGAGGCGGGTCCTATTGTGGCTATTATTTTTGTTTTAGAAGAATTTTTCATATGGGCAGATATATTTAAAAGTATAGCATATGGATTTCTAGAGATACATAAAGTTTATATTAATATATGACGAAACAGGTTATATCTTTACAGATAGGTATTACTTTATGATATATTAATTGTATGAAAGAAGTAATAAAATCTTTATTTGTTTATTCATTAATTTTATTTTTTGTTTTTAGCTTTTTCTCCGAGTCTCTCATATTACCAGAGAGTGCGTCTTATTTGATCTTGACGATATTAATACTCAGTTTTACTGTCATGATTTCGTGTCCTGTTCTTAATTTTTTGACTATTAAATGTAACTTTCTGACTTTCTTTCTAATGACGACCCTACTCTTGATTGGAATTATTTATCTTTTGAAGCTTTTTATGGTTGGTTTTTATATAGAATCATATATGTTTGCAGGCTTGGATCTTGGAGAATTACAAATCTCAAAATTTCAAGTAACACCAATAATTTCAATTATAATCTTCTCTGTTTTCTCTTCCTTCCTATGTTCTATATACAAATCACTGGATTCTTCTAAGTAAATTTCTTTTTGTCTAAAATAAGTTAATTTGATGTATAATACGGTATGGACAATTTAACAAAAACGCTTTTGGTGTCACAGATTATTGTTTGTGGGATGCTAGTGGTTAGTATTTTACTTCAAAATAGGGCTGAGGGATTAGGTAAGATGTTTGGAGGAGGAGGTGAGGTATTTAGAACAAAGAGGGGTTTGGAGAAGTTTCTTTACTATTTTACAATCTTTCTAATAGTTGCTTTAGTTTTCCTCTCTCTAGCAATTCTTAAGTATGTACAATAACTTCTTTATAAAGGCTGTTGTTATATAAATATTCCTAGGTTAGTTTTCTAAAAAGTGAAAGAGAAAAACAAGAAAATGGAGGTTAAGGAAAAGATAAAGGTAAGAGAGAAATCAATTCCCAAGAAGAAAAAAAGTAAGGGCAAGGTTTCTATGAAAGAGGCTCTTTTGGGTATACAGAAGAAAAGTGGTCAAAAGCTCAAGGAGGAGAGGAAGAGGATAGATATCAGGGATTACTGGTGGAATTATCCTAAGTTCCTATGGAAGGGTTTTAAAAACAGTATCCCTTTTAGTTACACAATACTTTTTCTTGTTGTAGGTTTCTTAATAGCTAGCCTTCTTCAATCTGATGTAGTAGCGAGGATTATAGATGATTCTAAAGTTGATGATACCTTTGTAGAGGGTTCGGTGGGTGCAATTTCAACGTTTAACCCATTGTTTATGTCGGTAAATTATGTAGATAAGACGGTTCAGGAATTAGTTTTTGACAAGTTGGTATATATAGATGGTGAGGGTCAACCTCTTCCAGGTGTTGCTAGTGAGTGGAATTTTATAGAAGAGGATAGGGCCTATGAATTTACCATTCGAGACAATTTGTATTGGCAAGATGGTGAGGAAGTGACTGTAGAAGATGTTGTATTTACTTTTTCGACTGCAAAAACGTTAGCAGAGGACTACGGTTTTGATTCGGTAGGAATTTCTCTGGTTGGAGTTGATGTCGAAAAGATTGATGACAAGACGGTTCGTTTTATATTACCGGAACCTAATCCAACATTTTTTGAGGCAGTCTCTCAGTTTATTGTCCCAAAGCATAGACTGGAAGAAGAAAGGCTTGAGGAGTTGCCTTTTAATATGTTTGCAAGGTATCCAATAGGAAGTGGCAGATATAAAGTTACTAGAACGGAACAGAATTCTGTCCACTTGCAGGATAATGAATACGATTCTATAGATCCAGCTATTAAGAATATAGTGCTTAGAGTTTTTCCTGACCAGGAGACTCTTGAGATGTCTTTTAGAATAGGTGCTCTAGATGCTATTGGGGCTTGGGATAAGGACCTACTCTCTTTCACAGAGGAATATTCGAATTTACAGGAATTTAAGAAGGTTGAGGATTACCGTACTAAGTTAATATTCTTTAATACTAGGAAAGAGACTCTTGAAGGAAAGGATATCCGAATAGGACTAAGTTACATAATAGACAGGGAGAGGTTAATAGAGGATTCTAATATAGGTGGGGTCGTAAGGAAGGGTCCTTTTGCAGAGAGCTCTTGGGCTTTTAACGAGGATATTGAGTATTACAGCTATAATCCTGAGCAAGCTGCAGCTTACTTTAAGAACATTGGTTATACAAAGAGTGAAGAGGGAGGATTCTTTGAAGCAGAGAATGGAGAGATTCTTTCTTTTACTCTGAGTTATTTTGACAGTGTGACAAACGAGAGACTGGTGGCTACCCTCAAAGAATTATTGAAAGAAGAAGGGATTGTCTTAAAGAGTGAGAAGCTTACATATAAGCAGATTACACAAGAGATTATTGCCACCCGTGATTTCGATCTTCTTCTTTACGAGGTTGAAACTACAATAGATCCAGATCAATATAATCTGTGGCACTCACTAAAATCTAGTTATCCTGATCTAAATATCTCAGGTTATACCTATGAAAGAGTGGATATTCTTTTAGAAGATGCCAGAAAAATTCTAGACAGAAAGGATAGGAAGGAGAAGTATGATATGTTCCAGAAATATTTAATAGCTGATGCTCCTGTTATCTTTTTGTATAACCCTCAATTTTCTTATTATGTAAAAGGTCGGGTAAAAGGAATAGATTTCTCAGATGTAAATTATTCGTATCAGAGATTTAATCATATCCAAGATTGGGTATTGGAGTAAGCAACTAACCTCATAACTGATGCTGGTGCCAAGAGGGGGACTTGAACCCCCACCCTATTACTAGGACTACGTTCTGAACGTAGCGTGTCTGCCAATTTCACCATCCTGGCGTGGTCTCTGAACAAGGATATTTTATCATGAAAACTAAGACTTTGAAGTGACCTTGACTTCTATGTTATCTTTCTCTTTTCCCTCTTTATCATCAGGATCAAATTTCTTGTAATCTTTCAGGAAATCTACAGCTGTTAGAATCTTTTCAGTCTTACTCCCTTTATCTTGATTTTTGTCTTTTGTAGATTCCTTAGCTTTTTTCTTTTCCTTCTTATCTTCTTCCCTCTTTTCTTCTACTTCCGCTTTCTGTGAAAGCTTCTCTTTAAGGGTTATTTCTTTTTTCCCCATTCCGTTTTGTTCCATCTTCTTTTCGAAATTTTTTATGGTTTTATTATCTATACTCCCCCTAATTAGAGAAGTTAGTATTAGGGATATCACGAAGCCAAGTATGAACACACCACCTACAAGAAGTCCAAGGTCAATATTTTGAGTTATTGTGTTTCCAAGATTTTCCCAAGAGAGATCCTTAAAACTAAAGTATATCTCTTTGTCGTTATTGAAATTTGTGTTGTTAGATTCTCCAACCTCAAAAGTTAGGGATTCTGAAAGATTGCTTGCATAGCCATTTTTTCTAGTAAATGCAGAGAATGTATAAACTCCTTCGTTTAGCTCCTCCTCGCTTATAGATATATTCCAATTTCCTTCGTTGTCTATTGTTGTTTCCTCGACTGAGATGTTCTTCCCTGAGGAAAGGATTAAGACCAGGTCTGAATTAGACAATCCAGTTCCAGAGAGTTTAAGGAATCCTTCCTCAAAGAACGGAGAATTCATTATAGGAGGACGTGGTATTACGATTATTTCTTTTTCTAGTATTTGTGTAGAACCATATTTGTCAACAAATCTAAACCTTAATTCATGTTGGCCAATACTTAATGCAGGCAAAGTGTAAGGACTCGAGATTGGTTCAAACTCTCCTTCATCTATCTCTAACTCTACTCCACTATTGTCATCTGAGGGGTCTACGAAGGTAATTATATGGCTGGGATTATCTGTTGTCGCT
>Ga0116151_10004852_pt1 | contig 11769 bp, 6 predicted proteins | sample AD_UKC117_MetaG_FD_89893 | JGI IMG/M metagenome (GOLD analysis project Ga0116151, IMG submission 89893) | Active sludge microbial communities of municipal wastewater-treating anaerobic digesters from Hong Kong - AD_UKC117_MetaG | ecosystem: Engineered > Bioreactor > Anaerobic > Digestate... | reverse complement strand
CCATCCGATATAAAAATTAAAATTGTAGATGCACAAACCGGGAATCCAATACCCTATGCGGTTGTACTATCTACCCAATTTAACGGAATAGCCGATGGTGATGGAATTGTTGTAGTCCCTGAAAAGGCAGACTCCCTTACCTTCCGCTGCGTGGGTTACGAACAGTGCCGGTTAGCATTCAAAAACTTAACCGTTACCAATGGGACTGCAACGGTTAAACTTCAGCCAAAAACATTTACTATTGAAGCGGTTGATGTTAAAGCAAATAGGATTAAAAAAATTCCTTTGGGTTATTACCGAAAAAGAGTAGTATCGGCATACACCTCAAGCGGTGGAGGGCAAATCGCTCTCTTTTTTCCACCTGATAAAAAAAGACGACTTGTAGGTGTTCCGATAGGTAACATTTCTTTTTATATCCGGGATTGGAATAATTATCAAAAAAAGTTTAGGGTAAGGCTCTACTCAGTTAACCCGGGAAGTGGAACACCAGATAAAGATTTGCTACCGGAAGCGGTGTACGCCCAAGCCCAAAAGGGAAACGAGTGGGTTGACGTACGCGTTAGGCAGTACGGTATAAAGTTTCCTGAAAATGGATTCTTTGCAGCCATTGAGATACTACCCGAAATTGTGAGTGCAGATGGTGTTAAAGGAAATATAGGCAAACTTAGTTTGGGAGGAAACTTTGAGGACAGAAATAACGGCAGAACCTGGCTTTTTGGTTTTTTCAAACAAAAATGGACACAGGATTTGCCCTCTCATAAATCCCAAGTAGTTGGAAATGCTATGATAAAGGTGGAATTTTTCAAGGAGATAAAGAGGTAATTTTAAAAGTAGAAATGATTTTTTATCGAAAAGAAATAGCAATGAATATAAAGTGACTATTAACGTTATATATATTTTATTGGAATATTAATAACTCAGGTTACAAATCTTATCAATTAAATTAAACCCAATGTCGAAGTCTTTTTCTATTGTTATTATTTTCAGTTTTATCTGCGCTAGTCTTTACGCGCAGGTTGATACGTCTGCTTTTCGCAAACCGGAAAATTATGGAATAGCAGTAAACTACTACCATAATCTATTAAATCAACATCCACAATCGAACTATTACCCATATCAAATGGCATGTTACTACTCGTTGCAGGGTAAATCCGATAGCGCGTTGTCTATGCTAAATTTGGCTATTGATAGGGGCGTATTAGCAGGTAACATACTAACCGATACCGATTTTGAATCCCTATACGGTTCAGCCGGTTGGAGTGCTGTTATGGAAAGGCTAAAGCAGCAATTCCTCAATAAAAATAAGAAAATTACACAGCCCGATTTGGCAATTGAGTTATGGCTAATGGGCATAGATGATCAACGTTACAGAACGTTACGCAAAAATTATAAAAAAACAGAATCGATTTCCGTTGATGGATGGAAGGAAAGGGTTACCCGAGTTGAGGCAATTATTGACCAGTACGGCTGGCCTAAAATATCAATGGTAGGAGACGATGCGGCTGAAGCAGCATTTTTAATTATCCAGCATTCCGATAAAATAAAGCATTATCTACCTTACATAATTAAAGCTGCTAACGAAGGAGAGGCGAATAAGACCTATGCTGCTATGATGATTGACAGGTATTTGTGCACAAGAACATGGGGTCCTTTTTTCCTAAAACCCGTTCAAATTTACGGAACACAATTTTACCGTGAGGGGAAGTTCGATAAAAAAGAAGGGAGAATGGTTTTAAGTAAAATGAACTATTACCCCATTGCAGATCCTTTAAATCTTGATGCCCGAAGAGCGTATATTGGCAAAGGTGATTTTAAATCGGAATGTAACCGCTTTAAGGTACAATTCCCTGGAATTGAAACCCTAGATAAGAGTATTAAAATAAAGAAACGCTGGATTAGAAAAGGGTATTTATTAGGTTACAAAAAAGTTGAGAAGTAAGCATTCCTTTTTTGTTTCATTACGTTTAGTATAATGATATGATAAGTTATTATAAATAATTTATTTATTGTCTTTAACAAAAGTTATGGTACGAAATTTTATAATTTTTGTAGTCCTTCAGGTAGTATATAGTAATATAGCACTATCTCAAAATGCAATTGATTATATTAATTATCAAAATAAAGTAAATGATGTAGAATTATTGTTGAGGAAACAGTGTTATTTAGAGGCAATTTTCCAGTATAAAGAATTGCAAAACGACTATCCTGTTTTATTTGTAAAGGATTTACATAATCTAAGTATTTGCTACTTAAAAACTAACCAACTCGATAGTGCTATATGTGTAGCAAAACAGTTGGTACTACAGGGGCGAACCATAGAAACTTTTGATAAGTATGAGGAATTTAGGTGTATTGCCGATAAAAATGAATGGAAAAACTTTGTAGAGGTTTACCCTTCTTTGCGAAAGCAATATGAGCGAAGATTAGATCGTAAGTTTATCAGCATGATTGATAGTGCTATCATTTCCGATCAAAGTTTTCAGAAAATTTCTGACGAGAAACGCGATTCTGTTTACTATTACCAAGGTAAAATACTTTTTGACTACATTTTCGATAATGGATTTCCCGATTTTTTCAGGAATGAGGAAGAAGTTATTACTCATCATTTGTTCGCGATGCTAAGGCATTTTTTTTACCTTCCTAAACAAATTAATAGTGATATTATTAAGCGGAAGCCATACTCCGAAATGTCTTTTAGCAAACCATACGATGATTTTATGCTAAAGGCAGTAAAAGAGGGGAAACTTTTACCTGCTACATACGAATTGATAATGTATCATACCCCTGCCGATAGTCCTTATGGTTTTGTGGGTATTTGTTTCGATTTTGATACAGAAACAGTATCGATGAATTTTGGGCCACAGAACACTAACTACAAAGAGATTAATGAGAGACGGAAATCTATAGGTCTTGCCTTGGTCGATTCAACCGATGAAAATCTTGAAGGAACTTGGTATAAGCAAGTATCTTTTAAAGAGATGAAAGAGGCATATCGTAATTGTAATACCTGCAAGTCTTTTAAGGATTACTTAATGCAATCATCCGAAATAAGGGAAAGAGTGCGTAAAAGTTTCAGAAATGAAGAGTTGAAAAGTTTTATATTCAGTTTTGACCCTGAAAATATTAGCATTTTTCAGATGAAAGGGAGTTATAAATATATGCCGAATTTAAGAAAATGAGATTGTATGTAATAATCATTGTCAAATTTTCAATCCCATAAACAGGATATCGTCTATTTGTTCGTTTGTTCCTTTCCATTGTAGGTGTGTGTCTATAATAACCTTTTCCTGTTCATCTATAGGAAGAGAGTGTATTTCGCTAATTAGGGAAATGAGGGTGTGCTTTTTATACTTTTGGTAGTTGCTACCACCAAGTTGGTCCACGTAACCGTCGGTAAACAGGTAAAGTGTATCTCCCTTTGATACAGGAATAATCTTATTTTCGAAAGGAATTTCGCGAGGATGATATCCAATGGGGTTTTTAGTAGGAATAAGTTCCTGAACTTGTCCTTTTTGGACAATAATTAGCGGCATATTGGCTCCGGCGTATTCAAGTTCTCCATTTTGCAAATTCAACTTACAAATGGCAATTTCAATTCCATCCTTTGTTTCCACCATTTTTCCCGACTGTTTAAGTGAGTTTTTTACTTTAATTCTTAACTCTTCGAGAATTTGGTTTGAAGTTAAATGGTTTTGTGATGCAAAAATATCGTTGAGTAACGTTATTCCTAAAATACTCATAAAAGCACCGGGTACGCCATGTCCGGTACAATCGGCAAATGCCAAAACCAGCTGGTTGTTAAATTGCCTAATCCAGTAAAAATCACCACTTACAATGTCTCGGGGTTGATAGTAAATAAAGAATTCGGAAAAGAATTCGGAAAACTGCTCTTTTGTAGGTAGAATAGTTGTTTGAATATGTTTTGCATATTCAATACTATCGGTTATTAGCCTGTTTTGATAGCCTATTCTATCGCGTTGCTGAATAACCTCGTCACGTTGGGCCTCAATTTCTTCTTTTTGTTGTTGAAGAATTTCGTTCTGTGTTAGGATTTCTTCTTTTTGTTGGCTAATAAGTTGATTCTTTTGTTCCAGTATTTCGTTGTCGCGTTTTTTTCGGCGGTAATTTATTACTAGGTTTACTATTAACCCTAAAAGAAGAATGGCCAGAGCAAAGGTTGATAAAAGCATTATATTTCGCTTTTTAACCTTTTCCTTTTGTAGTTCTATTTCTTTTTCTTTCTGGGCTGTTTCGTATTTTGTGAGTAGTTCTTCAACGTTTTTCCTGTTTTCTCGGTTTATAAGGGTATCATTCCATTGTGTATATATTTCGTAGTAATGCAGCGCATCGTTAACATTCCCCATTTGCTTGCTGATTTTTGATATTTGACGGGCCATATCAACCTTTATTGCAGGAAGGTCTAAAGAATCTACATATTCTAAAGTTTTTTGGTAGTAGTACTTCGTTTTTAACTTATTATGCAGGCTATCGTAAGCATCGCCAATGCTTATAAGGCTTATGGCTGCATCGCGTTTGGCCTTTATTTTTTCGAATGCGTTAAACGATTTTGTGTGATAGTAAATAGCTTTATTATAGTTTCCTTGGTGGAATTCGATACTTCCAATATTTCCGGAACATTGTGCTATCTCGTAGTAGTTTCCCACCTCTTCGTGTATTCTTTGTGCTTTAAGAAAATAGTCTAAAGCTTTACTGTTATCATTTTTGTTTTTATAAATTAAGCCAATGTTCATTAGCGATGTAGCTTCGTATGGCTTCCATCCGATTTTATGAAATAGTTCCAACGCTTTTTGATAGCATTCAAGGGCTTTGTCGTATTTTAATAGTGTTAGGTAAATATTGCCTAGTACACCGTAAACGGTAGCCATTCCTTTTGTGGAGTTTTTCTTTTCGAATATTTGCAAAGCCTTGAACAAACTACTAATTGCAAGGTCTTCCTTTTTTTCGTTTAGGTAAGCATTCCCAATGTTTCCGTATGCAGCGGCTATTGTATTGGAGTCTTTTTTTTCTATGGCAAGGTTTAAAACATTGGTAAAATGTTTTCGTGCATTGGCATAGTTTGCATTGGTATTGTTAATGTAGCCGAAGTACGTTTCGCTTATTATCAACCGATTGGTATCGTTATGCTGTTTTGCTATTTTGTTTGCAATTTCGTTATAGGCGTTGGCTGAATCTGTATCAACGTATAAATATTTGGCTGCTAATTTTAGGGCAATACTCGCCTTGATGGAATCATTCGTGGTGCTATTAAGTTGATTTACGAGGCTGTCGATGTCAGCATTTTGTTCTTGAGCATTTAGGGTAACTGCAATTGCAAATACCAGTAAACAAATTCTATGCATGGTTAAAGTTTTCAATGAGTACAACTATTCCACATTTACTTGAAACACTGTTTACAAGATAGTTTCGACAGACTAGTTACGACATAAAAATGAAAAGAGCCAAATTTTTTTGACTCTTTTTCATTTTGCTTCCATTATTTTAGTTTGTCACCGTTTTTCCTCATTATTATTTATTTGCATTATATCTGCATTACTTTGATAATCGCCAACAAACCATTTGCAGAAATAATCACCCATAAGCCAAAAGTAGTATTCGTTCATATCACCGTATCCGTGACGTTGTCCGGGAAACATGAATATGTCGAATCTTTTGTTTGCTCTTATAAGTGCATTGGCAAGCCTTATGGTATTTCCAGGATGAACGTTGTTGTCGATTTCGCCAAAGGTTAGCAGTAGATGTCCTTTCAGGTTTTTAGCAATTTCGGTATTTTTTTCAATATTATACTCAAACGATACGTTCCCAGCGGTATCGGTGATTTCTTTTACCCCATGATGCTTCTCGCTCCACCAACGGTTGTAAATATTATTTTCGTGGTTACCGGCATTGGAAACTCCAACTTTAAAGAAATCGGGATAAGTGAGCATGGCTGCAGCAGTCATAAATCCTCCGCCCGAATGGCCGTGTATTCCAACCCTGTTAATGTCGATATATTTATGCTGATAAGCCAGTTCTTCTGCAACGGCTTTTTTATCGGCTAAGCCGTAATTTCTTAAATTGCCGTAGCCATAATTGTGATACCATTTTGACCTGTCGGGATGTCCGCCTCTGTTTCCTACCGTAATAACAATAAATCCGAATTGTGCTAGCCTGTCAGTTCTAAGCATGTTGGTGGAAAACGCTTTGTTAACGGCTTCGGTTTGCGGCCCGGGATAAACATATTCAATTAAGGGGTAAAGTTTTGTAGAGTCGAAATCGTAGGGCTTATACATTACTCCGTATAAATCGGTAATGCCATCGGCCGCTTTTACAGTAAATGGTTCTGGAAATTTATACCCTGCCTGAAATAGCAAGTTAAGGTCGGCTTTTTCGAGTTTCATAATTAGTTTGCCCTTTGAGTCAAAGAGCGTTGCTTCGGGAACAGTATTTACCCTCGAAAAATTATTAATGAAGTATTGCTGATTATCGTCCATGCTAACCGTATTGTCGTAGTTTCCTATATCGAGCAACTGTAAGCCTGTTCCATCTATGTTTATTTTGTACAGATGCGTATAATACGGATCTTCGTTTGGTTCACGGTTATTTGCAGTAAAGAATAGGGTTTTTGTTACCTCGTTATATCCAACCGGACGATCGCAGTGGAATGGGCCGCTGGTAATTTGGCGAATTAACATGCCGTTGTTATCGTAAAGGTAAAAGTGCCCCCATCCATCACGTTCAGACCAATGGATAATTTGCTTTTCGTTATTAACGAGTAATATGTTGTTAAAATCGATGTAAGTGTTAAGTCTCTCCTTAATTACCGTGTTAACCTTACCGGTATTAATGTCAACGTAGCAGACATCTACACGTTTTAAATCTCTTGATGTACGCGAAAAGTAAAGTCGTTGATTGTATTTCGAAAGCCACTGTATGGGGGTGTATTCATCATCGCGCTCGCTGGCTTTTGGACGTGTATTCAGAATATCTACGCTTTGATCCTTAAAGGCGCTCACATCTGGTTTAATAACGGTGTCCTTTTTCATATCGAATATGAGCAACTCGTCTATTGGTGCTTCCTTTTCGCCCGGCATTTGATACTTATATGTTTCTAGGGTTGGACGTGGATTCGATAGTGTTTTTACTACCCACAAATCGTTAACGTTGCGTTCGTCGGTTCTAATCATGGCAAAATACCGGGAATCGTGCGACCATGTAGCATAAACGGGTTTACGTTTATCCTTGTTTTTTACTTCGTCAACATTATCTTCCCCTCTGGGATTATACCCATAGTTGTAGTATTTTTCACCATTGGTCGTTAGTTGATGTTCAACAATAGTAGAATCGTTTTCATTCTTCTTTGCTTTTTCGTAGTTGTCTTTATCCATCCAGTAAAGGTTATAATGACGGCAAAAAATTACGGTCTTACTATCAGGCGAAATGTTTGCCCATTCAGGATTTCCTTTTGGCTTTTTGTAGCCTTCCAAAAGAGTTGCTTTGTGGGTGGTTAGGTTATATTCAAAGTAGTACGTTTTTTTATCGGTTTTTCCCTTATTATTTTTGTTTTTCTTTTGCTGCATATCATTTTCTTCGTCATCGGATTTTTCTTCGTCAACAAGGGTGCTTTTAATTTCAAATTGAATGGTTGTTTCGTTTTTTATGAACTTGATATTTTTGACAGGTAGATGCTGAGCGTCGAATGGTTCCTTGGTTAACGTTGAAAGTTGGGCGGCCATATCGGCATTATCAAAGAGTTTTACTTTACTTCCCTTGGCAGGATCTACTATGTAGTAGTTTTTTCCCGAAGGAGTTTCGAAATAGTACCAAAAACGAGTGCTGTTTTTAAGCCAATGTGCATCAACGCTTGTGCTAAACACCATTTTTCGGATTCTATCCTGCGAAAAACGTGTAGGCAATTCGTAATTTGCTTTGGTTAAAGGTACGTTTTGTCCATAATCTATTATCGGTAGAAGGAAAAAGGTAGAAACAAACAGTAGCAGTTTTTTCATTGATTTATAGTTTTTGAGTGGTAAATTTATTACAATTTTATCTGCACTTTTTTTTGATTAAAATTGAAACATTAAGTTTAATTAGACAAACATTATCTTTACAGTAAACTTTTCGTGTTAGAGAGAATCTATAGTTTATTACTGTTACATAAAAAGGTATAAATATTATTGCCTTGATTTTAAACTTGATAAATTATAAAATACTCATGTAATGTAGATTACGCAAATACAGGTAAACAAAATAGGGGAGTTCCGTCTGTGTACTTAAAGCGTGTTAAAAATTAAATCGTAATATTTTTATTATCAACATATTAAATGTTTTGTACGAATGAAAATAAATGTTACCCTGTTTTTTTTATTGCTTGCTACAGTAGTTTTTCCTCAAGATAGGCCATTAACCGTAGCAGAATCGAGCAACTTTATGTCCACGTCAACATATAACGATGTTTTGGGATTCATAGATACGCTTGTTGCCGATTATTCGAATGTAAGAGTTGAAAATATTGCCGAAACGGTTCAAGGTAGAAAAATACCCTTGCTGGTTTTAGGCAACCCGTTGCCCGCTAATCCGGATGAACTTAATGGACGTATTGCAATATACATACAGGCAAATATTCATGCTGGCGAAGTGGAAGGGAAGGAGGCAACGCTTATGTTTGCTCGCGATTTACTGCAGAAAAAAAATCCCGATATCTTAAAATATGCAGTGCTACTTATTTGTCCAAACCTTAACGCCGATGGAAACGAGAGAATTAGTCCTAAAAATAGAACGTATCAGAATGGTCCTGTAAATGGCGTTGGAACAAGGTATAACGGGTTGTTTATGGATTTAAACCGAGATGCGGTTAAGTTGGAGAGTTCTGAAATGCGGGGAATTGTACAAAATGTTTTAAATAGATGGGATCCTTATATAGTAATGGATTGTCATACAACCGATGGCTCGTACCATCAAGAACCGGTTACTTTTACATGGATGATGAATCCGAATGGCGATAGAAATTTGATAAATTACATGCGCGATAAAATGATGCCGTGGGTTTCGCAAACGCTTAAGGGGAAGTACAAAACGCTAAACTGTTTTTATGGGGAATTCATCGATCAGCACGATTACGAGAAGGGATGGATATCGTATGCGTCGGAACCTCGCTATTTTACAAATTATGTGGGTATTCGTGATAGACTAAGTATTTTGAACGAGAACTACGTTTATGCGGGTTATCGCGACCGGGTTTACGGATGTTATAATTTAATATCATCGGTGTGCGATTATGTTGTTAAATATGGCAGCGAAATTAAGGATGCAGTAGTCAGGGCAGATAGTTTATCGATGTTACTGGGAAATAGCAATGACGTTGAGCAAGATTCGTTTGCTGTAGAATATAAGGGAGTGCCTACTCCCGATAAAGTTACAATATTAACTTATGAGGCCGAGCCTTATATTGACGATAATGGATATGAGCGTTTTCGTAAAACCGACCGGAAACGAACAGTAACAATTCCTTACATTGCGGATTATGTTTCTATACGGAGCGTGCAAATTCCTTATGCTTACATTTTGAGCATTAACGATCCAAAGGTATTGGAAAACCTAACTTTACACGGAGTCCACTTTGAAAAGTTAAAAGATTCTGTGTCGATTTCGGTAGAGCAATTTGCGATTGATTCTGTATGTCCTATTTTAAGGTTAAACCAAGGACATTATAATACTAGGGTTTATGGAAAGTATAAGCCAACAACGCAGACATTTGAAAAGGAAAACGTGATTGTCTGGACAAACCAAAAGTTGGGGCGTTTGGTTGCAACCCTTTTTGAGCCTGAAACTGAAGACGGTTACATGTTTTGGAATTTCTGGGATCGTTACCTTGTGCCTCAGTGGGGAAATTATTATTTCCCCGTTCCTGTTTACAGGGTGGTTAGCCAAACGTCAACTGCTAAGTTGAAGCGTTGAATATATAAGAGTTTTTGTTTTAGAATAACTATGGAGAGTATTACTAAAACTATTAATATTGGGACATTTTAGGGAATATTATGTGCGAATAGTTAAGTAGGACCTGAATGAGTTTTTCTATAGTAGAAAAATTTTTGTAAGGAGGGTAAAAAAAATAGGCTAATTCAATTGAATTAGCCTATTTTGTGACCCCGGAGGGATTCAAACCCTCAACCTTCTGATCCGTAGTCAGATACTCTATTCAGTTGAGCTACGGAGTCTTTTTGTTTTTGCGTGTGCAAAGATACGCATAAAATTAATACGTGCAAGTTAAGCGCAAAAAAAATCCCCATTTGGGGATTTTTTATTCTTCGGTGTTTATCGAGAATTTTTTCTCTTTAATACGTGCTTTTTTACCTGTTAGGTTACGTAAGTAGTAAATACGAGCTCTGCGAACTTTACCGTATTTAACAACTTCTATTTTTTCGATAAATGGTGAATGTAATGGGAATATTCTTTCAACTCCAATACCACCCGAAACTTTTCTTACTGTAAAAGTTTCAGTAACACCCGTTCCTTTACGTTGAATAATTACACCCCGGAAGTTCTGGATACGTTCCTTATTTCCTTCCTTAATTTTGTAGTGAATTACAACGGTGTCTCCACTCTTAAATTCGGGATACTCTTTCTTTTCAACAAATGCCTCTTCGGCAACCTTGATAAGATCCATTTTCTTAACTTTTTAGTCAGTTACTTGATAAATCGCAATATTAACGGTACCTATGTCCAGATAAGAGATTGCGCTTAAAATTAGGATGCAAAAGTACAAAAAATAATTTCAAATAAGCAAATAAATTGTATCTAAAATAGCAATTATTAGTTTGTTATACGGATGTAAGATTGTTTGGGTAAAAGAATAGCGATGAACATGTGTTCATCGCTATTCTTCTATGGGTGAAATGTTAGTGCTTTTCTTCTTCAGGTTCCAGAAGTTTATCGCCGGTATTTTCAATAACCTGTTTTTTCCACCAATCGGGATATTCCGGATTCGTAGGATGATCCGGGCAAAAATTGTATTTATTATACTTTAAATTTCCATTTTTGTCCTCTTGCTTAACGTTACCGTCCATGTATTTCATTAGCAGATGCTGAAAAAGTTTTTCCCATCGGCTTACCACGTAGTTCCCCGTGCTTACAGTGTAATCTGTGAGTAATTTTACAGCTTCTGTTGGGTTATCTTTGTAAAGATTTTCGGCGCGTTTATCTACAATAGGAGTGGTGTTGATAAATTGAGATTCCAGTTCGCTTTGTACTTTCTTAATGTCTTGTATCATTAGGTTGTAACGTAAGTAAGCAAAGTTCGAAACCTTATTGAATACCCAAAAAGCACAATCGTTGCAGTATGTAAGCATGTCGGCGCGCCCGGCTGCATAGGATTCCGGAACTGCCGTTACACCGCAGTAAACCGGGAAGTAAACGGTAGAAGCAGCATCGTCAACGCTAAACCAAAAAATACCACCAATTGGATCGGGTAACCAGTTACGAGCTTGAGCAACAAACGAAAATCCGGTTTGTTGAGTTGCAGTGGCCCGTTCGTTAATGTATGTTTTTCCTTCGTATTCCCAAGTTAACGGGCGCCAGCGGTATGGGAGTGCATTAGGTCCTGCGCCTGGATCCTTGCTCATATCTAATTCGGTGTTTTCAAGGTGATCTCGCATAAAGTTCATCATGTCGTGAACCGATAGTTTGCGGTCGGGTTTAATGTATAGAGGCATACGGTGATTTAAATCGTAACCTTTAGCATAGTTAAAGTAATTCCACATATCCTTGTTAACT
>Ga0116151_10004849_pt1 | contig 11774 bp, 11 predicted proteins | sample AD_UKC117_MetaG_FD_89893 | JGI IMG/M metagenome (GOLD analysis project Ga0116151, IMG submission 89893) | Active sludge microbial communities of municipal wastewater-treating anaerobic digesters from Hong Kong - AD_UKC117_MetaG | ecosystem: Engineered > Bioreactor > Anaerobic > Digestate... | reverse complement strand
GACTCATCTCGGCAATTGTAATTATAATAGCCATGCTTGCCGACATCTTTTTACTGCCGGCACTGCTCAGAATGTTTTGTAAAAGTTATCCTAACAACAGTGCACCCTTTCGGGTATAATGAACACAATGACCGAAAGGTTTGGGTTTAAATCTTGACAGCGAGTTAGCCTTAATCTATAAATAAGAAATTACAGTAATAATTCCGAGGTACATTATAATGAAAAATCTGGTTTTATTAAACATTGCAGTTCTTTTCTTTTGCACATTGATCTTCTTTGTGAATTTAAACGCAAAATCCTCAAGCTGCCTGGGCAATCATGATTGTGAATTTGGGCAAGAGTGCAAAGACGGTGTTTGTGTCAAGAAACCACTTGGATCTATGGACAAATCAGGCAAACCCTGCAATATTGATGCTGACTGCATAGGCGCCGGAAAATGTGTCAAAAACGCCTTTGGTAAAGGCTACTGCTCCGGCTAAATTGCCCCCAACACAGATCAAAGGTATAAAACAATCATGAGAAAATTACCATTCAAAAAAATTGACGCCTTTGCATCCGCAAAATCGGGCGGTAATCCGGCCGGATACATAGCTCTTGAGTCACTTTCACAATTAACTGAGAATGAGATGCTGAAGACAGCTAAAGAGCTGAAAGGTTTTGTCAGCGAAGTTGGCTTTGCCGCACGCACCGGCGATACAGAATTCGACCTGAGATACTTCTCCTCTGAACGCGAGGTTGATTTTTGCGGTCACGCCACAATCGCTATAATGTACGATATTATCAAAACGGATCCATATTTTCATAACTTTGAAACCCTGACCATAAAAACAAAAAACGACCTGCTTGTTGTCCGGAACAGAATCTTGACCGAAGACTCCGTCTTTATAATGTCCCCCAATCCTGTTTATACGGATTCCGCTCCTGACATCAGACAAATCGCGTTAAGCCTCAGGACAAATGTTTCAGATATAAACAAAGAATATCCCGTTTCAGTAATAAATGCCGGACTTAATACATTAATTGTACCGATCCAAAATCTTGACACAATCATCAGCATCAAACCTGACCTGGACGAACTCAACGCCTTTTGTAAACAGTCAGGAGTGGATATTATCCATGTTTTTACCCGGGACACATACGGCAAATCAAATAATTACCGGACACGGGTCTTTGCCCCGACATTCGGCTATCTTGAAGATCCCGCAACAGGATCAGGCAACTCTGCATTTGGATACTACCTTATAAAAAATGAATTATGGATCACCGAAACACTTATGATTGAACAGAACGGCTCAAAAAAGAACCATAACCTTGTCAGACTTCAGATTGAAAAAGATGAACAGGGCAGATCCCGGGTCTGTTTTGGCGGAGGTGCAATTACCAGAATAGAAGGAGAGTATCTGCTATACCAATAAACAGAGAATTACTTTTGAATTTGTTATTTTTAACGATTAACACTGTTTATTACTTCTTGACAATTACAAATTTAAGTTAATAAAATTATCCGGTAATAATTCTAACAGGTACCCTGTTCCGGACGGTACAACTGTTTAAGTGATAATTAATCTTTCATTTAGCACTTAATGAATTCCGTGTTTAACCCTATTCATAAATATACAGGAGATATTGAGAGTATGGCCCTTCATCATTTTATGATTATTCTTCTAATTATTAATTTAACCGGATGCAGCGCGCAAGCTTCCGAGATCCGGAATGGAGACATTATTTTTCAGGAATCACAATCGTCACAGTCAGATGAGCTTGCCATAATTACAAAATCACGTTATACGCATATGGGAATCATATATAAAATTGATAATCAGTACTATGTCTATGAGGCAATAAAAAGAGTCACCCTGACGCCCCTGGACAAATGGATTAAAAGGGGCAAAGACGGCCATTATGTAATAAAACGTTTAAAGAATGCTGACAAACTGCTCACACCGGAAAATCTTAAAAAAATGAAAGCTGTTGGCAGGAAATTCCAGGGCAAAAGGTACGATTCACTTTTTCAATGGAGCAACCGCCGGATTTACTGTTCCGAGCTGGTTTGGAAAATTTACAAGGAAGCTCTCGATATTGAGATCGGACAAATCCAGAAATTCAAAGATTTTGACCTGACACATCCCAGGGTTAAACTGATGATAAAGAAGAGGTACGGCAACAGATTTAATCCCGAAGAGAGGGTTATCTCTCCAGTAAGCATGTTTGAATCAGAATTGCTTCAGAAAATTTGAGGAATTAGCAGCCTTCAAGGACAAGTTCCTTATTAAAAGTTAATTAATGAGTATCTTAAATATGGTTTGATAAACGGAGGTCAAAATGTATTTGAAGAACATCCCGGCTCTTATTATTGCCGCTTGCATATTGTTGATCAGAACATCAATTTTTGCCTCCATCTCAATAGAACCGGACACAGCAATTCTGAATATTGGCAATAATGTTTTTCTTCTGGAAGATCCCGAAAACCGGCATACCATAAAATCAATTACAAAATCCAAAGAAAGCTTTATAAAATCGACAGAAGACGTTCCCTATTACGGTTTTACCAACTCCGCTTACTGGGTACGGTTCGATCTGGAAAATAAATCCTCAAACAAGGACTGGATTATTGAGTTGGGATACCCCTTGATGGATTCTATCGATTTTTATTGTGTAAACAACGAGACTGTAACTATTCACCATAGCTCCGGTTACAGAAAACCATTTGTCAAGCGTCCCGTTAAGTACCGCAATTTCGCGTTTCCACTGACACTGGAACAAAACAGCAAAGCTGCTATTTATATGCGATTTTACAACGAAGACAGAATGGAAATACCTTTACAGATTATAGAGGAAAAAACCTTCAACATTCACAAACACAACGAACAATACGTGATGGGTGGGTACACCGGTATTGTTATTTTCATATTATTTTTCAATTTACTTCTCTTTGTCAATATACGTGACAAATCATACCTCTATTACGTGTTTTTTGTCTTTTCATACGGTTTATTTCAGTTAACTCAAAGCGGATATTTTTATGAATATTTTACCCCGGTATTTTTGGAAAAATATAACCATAATATTCCCTTTTCAATTGCCCTGGCACTTGTCTCTTTTATTCTGCTTACCAGATCATATCTTGATACAAAAAAAATGTTCCCAATACTTAACAGATACCTGTTTATCATGATACCCGTTACGCTATCAGCTGTTGCTTTGCAAATTATTGTTTCGTACCCTTTTGCCATACAGGCACAAATGATAATTTCTCTTTTAATACTCCCCGTTGTTTTATACATTGGTGTTAAATCATTATTACAGAAATATCGGCCAGCCAGATTTTTTATGATAGCCTGGAGCGCAATTCTCATTGGAGGAATTGTTTACGCTCTTAAGGTCGCGGGCATTTTACCATCTTCTTTTTTTACAAACTACGCGATACTTATAGGTTCGGTTGTTAATTTTATTTTACTCTCGTTTGGTCTTGGCGACAAAATAAATATTATGAGAATGGACAAAGAGAAATCCGAAAAAGAGGCACTTTTTACCTCAAAGAAATTTCAAATGCTTATAGAAGGCTCTGATGACATGATCTTTACTCTTGACAAAGATTGGAACATTTTATCCTTCAATCAGGCTCTCAAAAAACATTTCAAGGTCAATCCGGTCGAAATCAAGGGGCAAAACATTATTGATCTTGTATACGATGAGAACAACACCGGTGTTACAAAGAATTTTGTTATGGAAAAACTTAAACTATTCCGGGATACCGGAGAATCAGTTGTGTTTCGGGCTCCTTTTATTTCAGCTTTTATTGGAGAACCAAAAGAGTTTCAAATACGTCTTGAACATATAAATTTTGACGGCCGATCCGAAATACTTGGAAAAGCATCAGGTATACAGGAAGATTCTCTTCTTGATTATTTTGAGTCTGAACATCAGCGGTACAAGATTAAAAACTCGCTTATAACAGCCGAAGAGATTTCACATCGGCTTACACGGAATCTTAACCGTTTTATTCCAAACAAAACCGCAACCCTTATAAAAATGGCTCTTCGCGAAATAGTCATAAATGCCATCGAACATGGAAACCTGCAGATAACTTATGAAGAGAAAACCCGCGCCCTGATGGATGACAACTATTTTGAACTGTTGCAAAAAAGGCAACGAAGCGATGAACATCGGGACAAGCGCGTGCATATCGCGTATAAAATTAACAATAAGAAAGCTGTTTACCGAATAACAGATGAGGGTCAGGGCTTTGATTATAAATCATTTATTGAAGAAAAAGCCAGAGAAAACAACCATATGATGCACGCTAACGGTCGCGGAATTACTATTTCCTCCAGTATTTTTGACAAAATACGGTACAACGAAAAGGGCAACCAGGTTTTACTGGTAAAATACCTTAATAAAACGGATTAATCATAACATTTGAATTGTTTACTGTTTTTAAATATGATACAGCAGAGTCTCCTATCACTTTAACGCAACCAGATCACTCTCTTCGTATTTATTATGTCCGGGTAAAGACTTTTTATATTTCCAGCATTTTACCGCCTCATCCCGTTTGGCTTTCGGGTTAGCGTTAAAGAAATCCCTTGTATACTGGTTATATTGAAACTGCGATGATATTTCTGTCTTCTTTCCCTGTTTTTTTTCATCGATGATTCGGTTCCATTCCAGTACCGCATCCTGATAGGTTTTTCCATGATTGCCTTTCATCCAGTTCATAAATGCAACGTTAAACTTAAAATGGTTACCAATTACCGATTTAAAAAATTCACGGTGCATCTCATCATTTTTATACCCCGCCGGTATTTTTGAGCCCAGAGCGGGAGGCGCCCCCGTTTTTTGTTCTGCTTCACTTTTATTTTTTACCGGAATTATTACTTTCCCGGTTCTCAGATACTCATGAATTCTGGCAGTCAGTTCGTCCTTGCTGCCGCAACTTGGCAAATCCTGATTTTTACAAAAGATGACTAACTCTTCTTTAAGCCAGTAAAAGTCTAAAAACTCATCTGCATTACTATTTTTATTTAACTCCGGTCTCAACTCTTATCTCCCAGGACAAACAATTTAGTTACTTGCTGCAATTTTTTTACATTACCCGCCTGTTTATGCTATCCAGCAACCAATTTCATAAATTTATGTCTTTTCATTCGTCACAAAAGAACCGATTGTTCCGGCAATTTCACCACCAATTAATATTTTACAGCAGATACCGCTCTTCTTTTGTTCTTTTTATTATTTTAGCGATACGCTTTTTTTGAGAGTCTGTCAGGGAATCATATCGCTTATTTAACACATCAATAAAATCTTCTTTGTTCTTACTGTCTATGCAAACAAAAGCTCTTTCCGAATGCTGAGCAACTTCCTTGGGTCTGCAATTTTCAAGATGTTTTATCAGTAACGGAAAAACTACTTTGTTAAACTCTGGTCCGGCTTTTGCCAATGCAGCAAACACACTTATGCTATTATCAACAGTAATAACAGAACCTTTTTCGTATGCTTTTATAATGATTTCAAGATTATCGAATATTCGCTGAGGTTTCAAAAACGCTATTTTGGAAAGAGCAGTCATTGCACCCCAAACTAATCTGTTGTTTCTTGAATTCAAAAGCTGAATAAAAATATCGACATATTCGGCAATTAGCTGAGGCTTTCTTTCGCCAATTTCATAAAGAACCTTAATACAGTCATTTGCTATTTGCTCAACAGAATCATTAAGGCCGTTAACAATTTCGGCAATTCCCTTTAAATCTTCATTTTCCGTTAATTCCACAGCCAATTCGATATTTGGTTTCTCATCCTTTCTTCCAACTGAATAAGCCAGTTTTTTTATCATATGATTACCTGCCATTATTAATACTTTATATATAACAAAGAATCACTTATACAGACTCAGAATATTTTATACAAAAGCAATTGCATCTTTCTTACAAGCTTCATGTCCACTGTCATATGATCAAATTTTTGGCATACAACTCTGAAAAGCCGCATATAGCGCAAACATACATTCCCGAAGATCGGCGGTTACATCTGGCACTTTCTACGTTTTTTAATTTGATTTGTCTCTCTATTAATATCTTGGATAATCCGTAATATTACCCAGTCGTTTATCAAGACTGATTTTTTTTAATTCATAAAAGTTGTCATCAATATCCTGAAGCAAAACGGATATTGTATCAAGCAATTCCAAATCATCCGTTGTATACGAAAATAATTTCTTTCGGGCAAGAACCGGCCCCTCCCAATATATAAGCTCATTATTTAACGCACACGAAAAATCATGTAACATATTAGCCTTGATATAATCATGCCCCCACCATATGAAAACACCATATTGATTCGGATCCACCTGTTTTTTTTGAACTTTAAGCCAGGACTCACCGGCTGGTTCAAATTCATTTTTATCAAAATTAACCTTGCATAAATCGGGATCAACATAAATCCAACTGCTTTTTTGCTCATCCCAAACTTCACAAATCCAGTGATCAATACTCTTGTTCACCCCGGGGGGAGCCAAATATCCCGCGAATCCGACTCTGACCCTTACCGGTATATTTTGTGATTTCAAAATAGAAGCAAGCAATAATGAATGAAATCTGCACGAAAGCCTGAGCCTTTCTTCCGGCAACCTGTCAATTACCAAACCCTTAGGATTACGCTTTACCAACTCTTCCAGCATTTCCCTGACAGAATGGAAAGTTTCATCTTCGGATTTTTTTCCGGCTAATTCCGGAAATTCATCTATTCTTACTGGATGGATTAATTGTTTTTTAATTAATACACAGAGCTCATAAATATCTACCGGCAGACTTTCGTATAGAAACAAATACTCCCCGGGATCGGTATTGCTGCTGTACTGCCTGTAATAATTCAAAACATCTTTTTGATTTATCTTATTCACGTTTTCAAAATACCCTCTACCGCGAAATATCAAAATAAATACAACAACTGTAATAATAATCAATAATAATATTTTATTTTTTTTTATTATGTTTTTGAACACGTTAGCCACCTAAATACATTATACATAATATAAGATTATTTTCACCAACAATATTTTTATTTATCTTTGGTCTCTACTCTTATTTCATGATATAAGCAGTTTCGTTATCACAACCAGCTGCGCCCCTTTATATAACTGCTCATCCACCTCTCTATGGCCTGGTAGGTCTTACATTTCTGTTTTATCAGTTTATCATTTAACTGCATTTCGTAAATCTCAGCCATATATTGACGATGATTTTCCGGCCTGATTTTCATCTCATAGGTTAGATAGGCAAGCCAATCCTTACGTGGTATAAACATATCGTTTATACAATACAAAAAATTGCAATAACACTCATTAGCCTCATTAAAATTTTGAGCAATTTGCTCCCAGGCCTTACGATAGCTCCACTTTTCAAACCTGTAGTCATTCGTTAAATAACAATATCTAAAATAGTGATTCAAGGCTCTCTCTTTAACCTGATCAGGCGTTATTTCAAAATATTCCTCTTTCCATTTTTTTAAGATACCTTTTTTATCATTTAATACTACAGATTCATTCATTGCAAAAATGGAGGGTTCATCTTTTGTTCTGATTTTCCACAATTCGTTTTCTTCGATTGTCTGAACTGCCAAGCCTATATTATCATGAAGAGTCACACAATGAGAAGGAATAAATGGTTCTTCATCTGCTCCGAAAATTTCTTCAAGGCTTACATCATTTACAGTTTTTGTTACTATGGTTAAATCAATCATTACACCCAAAGGCCCTATTCTTGCGTCACCTCTTGCAACACTGCCTGTTAATAATGTACCTAGTATCATCTGTTCATGAGCAATCTTTTCATTAACAATTTCAGCCGCCATATCTCTTAATTGTTTTACTTCCGGAGATTGCTCCTGTAATAGTTTCTTAAAACTTTTCACAACATCTCCTCTACGTATGTCATCGAAGGGTTACTCCATATCCATTATCTTTTGTACCAGCAATATTCTTGATAGTATCAAACGCCTATTTTGTTGAATATTCAGTCTCTTTATTGTTTTCCATGTTTGACTGTCACATATCACGATTATTACAAACATTTACCATAAACATTGTAATCAAGATATTTTTTGTTTACTATTTCACATCTTCTAATAGTACCTTCCATCTCATAATTGTTTTTTTGAGCAACCCTGTTACTCGCACTGTTTTCTGTTGCACAGCGTATCTCAATTTTACCAGCTTTATATTGCTCACTACAGATCTTTTCGACAATTGGCACAAGCCGCGAAACAATGCCTCTTCCACTATACTTTTGAGCAATCCAGTAACCGATCTCGAACGTTGCTGTCTTTTCATTTGTAACAAAAAATCCAATGGTTCCGGCTGTTTCACCATCAACTAAAATTTTATAACAGATACCGCTCATGTTTTTTAACTGATCAAAACAGCTGTTAATAAATGTTTTAATATCATCCGTACTTGTAGTTGTTTCGACCCATGACATATACTCCGCAAGATACGCTCTATTTTTTTCAACAAGGCTAAAAATTTTATCACAATCGCAATGGGTAACAATTTCAAGACAAAGATTTTCACTAACTCTGATGCTAACCATAGTTCCTCCGGAATATTAATTTTGAGCAAGCTGGATAACTCTATACTGTTTCGGATCTTTTTGCGAACTTTTAGTTTTCAGCCACACGTCTCCGACTAATTCAAACTCATTTCTGTCAAAATCAGCTTCTCAACCAAAAATGCTTGTGTAGTTTTCATATTTCCAGGCAAAATACAAGCATACATTCACAGTTAAATGTATTATTTGAGGAAGCGTATATTATTTACTAAATCATACATATTATTCCAAACCGGAAAAATAACTTTAATAAACTGCTTTTTCCTCTTTATAAAGTTCATTACGCTTATTTATATTATGTATTTCACCGTCTTCCATAATCAAATCGATATCATATTCAAAAATAATTTTATCTATTTTTTCCGCATTAATTTCTAAATCACGGAAATTACAAATAATACCAGATATTACCTCATTCTTAGATCGGATTAATAACATCTCTTTTGTTTTTTTATAAGATTCAATTTCTTCCTGAGTAAGTTCAGTATCACTGCTGCGATTTGAATCAATATCTTTATAATATACAGAACCAAAAATATCAAAATCCTTATCGTAGATATTGTACTCTTTGCCATTAATTATAAAAAAGTACTTATTGATTTTTATTTTTGAAATATTATAATTATTGAAATGATAGGCAATCTGGAGATTAAACAAATCAGGATAAATCTTTTTCACATGTTTAGTATATGGGAATTTTCTTGTTACAATTTCCTCCGGTTTGCCTGAATTCCTGATTCTTATGTTAATATTTATAAGATTTTCTTCAACATAATCCGGATCTACTACAATAAAGTTATTTTGGGTAATATCCTCGATTCCAGAGACAACAAATATGCCAATGTAAATCGGGATCATAACGATCAAAAAAATTAAAACCAGATTATATCCAAATCCCAGGTAAGTTTTAATATCTGGTTTTTTTCTGTTTTTCAAAAGGTACCTGACGAAAAAAATAATCCCTATTATAATGATGACAAAAAGTACAGGCAGGCCCACTATCCCTATGAAAAGCATACCAATAAATGTAAACATGAGGGTAAAAAATACAATCAGGATAACTTTAAAAAACTCAAAGAGGATCTTGTAAATTAACTTTTCTGGGTTAATCTTGTTCTTAATCTTTTTGTAGATCAAGAAAGACCATAGTATTGAAGCAAGATATGCGAAAGGAATAACCACAAATATAGTTGTAAATGCCATTATTAATCCACCTTAAAAAATATTACAATGAATAATTGAATCAAACGTTCCATAAATAAGCGAAACCAGCCGCCGGCCAGTTTGTACAGAATACGGATCCATTATCAAATCTGTTATACAATCACAATTATTATAATATAATTATTTTTTTCTTAAAATATGCATCAACTTTTTCCAAAGATTAATGTTCCAAATTATCGCACTTTTTTTTTAACAAAATTTCAGATAAATACGCAAGTACACGCCAATGTACCTTGTACCGACTAAGTTTTCCACTAGTAAAATAAATTGACAGCCTTTAAATTAGGCCCATTTATTCGATATTATCCAGGTAAAAGCTTCTATTTATGTGATTCTTCAGAATTTTCAAGTTTCTGGTGGGCCGACTGAAAATATAATTATTATTATATAACAATTATATTTTCTGAACAATTTGAACAGTTTAAAACTTTTATATAAAATTATGCGAAATATGGCTTGCAACAATTCAATCTGTCGCAAATTACCAATAGTTCTTTACATGAAATCAAATTTTATTTGAATTACACAGTTATATATGGATTTACACCAGCCATATCAAATACTGTTTTAAAAGGAGTTTATCTGAACATAGGTATTGTCGGCTCCGGTTTTATGGGTTCAATGCATGCTAATTTATATAAAAAAATCAAGTGCGCACACAACCAAGGCATCACCAATAAATCCAGCACTAACGCAAAAAAAATTGCAGATGATCTTTCAATACAGTGCTATCAGGATTATAAAAAAATGCTTAATGATTCTGCTATAGATATTGTGGACATTTGCACGCCAACGGACTCCCATACTTTAATAGCAATCGAAAGCATGAAAATGAATAAACATGTCATTCTTGAATTTCCTGCTGTTAGCAGCCTTTCAGAGCTGGAAGAACTTCGTAAGGTAAGCAGAGAAACAGGAAAAATTTGCGCTCTTGCCTACTATTCACGGTTTCAAAGCCAATACAAATATATTTTCGATGCTGCCATTTCCGGCTCACTTGGAAAAATTAACGGCCTGTCAATATCCAGAAAAAGTTCACCTGTTTTTTACTCAGACGACATTGTAAATAATTTAATAAGTCAGGATATAGACTTTATGGTACGCCTGCTCGGTAAGCCGAATAAAATCCATGCCTCAAACATAAAACAGAAATGTGCTGTTTTTATCTTTGAATACGACTGTTTGTCAGCCGTGATCTCGGGTGCTGTTAATATGCACAAAAACTTTCCTTTTTCAACTCATCATCACGTTTCAGGCAAAAAAGGTTCTCTTGATCTCTCATGGAAATTTACAGATCATCCTGAATACACCATGACTCAAACTTCTGAAAACGGCAGCAGTAATATTAACAATCAGGACTACGATCCCTATCACAAGGAACTGGAAGTTATTGTCGAAGGGATTATAAATAACCAAACATCGGCTTTTGATATTGAATCTGCCGCAATGGGCATAACACTAAGCCTTGAATGCCGGGAACTGTTAAGATAGAAAACCCGAAATACTTAATCGAAATCCGGCATTGTTTCCAAAAGCGAAACCAAATATCTTTACCGGGTATAACAGAAAATGATATTGGATAATTCTTCACAGCGAAGTCCATATCCGGATTAATGTCTGATTTTATTATTATATAATCATGTTTTACCTTTATGTTGATTACGTACAATTTTCCATAAAAATAAAGACGCACTTGAATATCAGTATTCGCTAATATCAACGTGCATCTTTATCTTTCAATTAATAAACAACTTTCCTGTTAAAACTTTGCCTCTTTACCGTCCCAGGATCTTCTCTATCTCGCTCATCTGTTCACTGCTTAAAGGTCCTTTTTCTAAAGCGCCTGCGTTCTCTTCGATCTGTTTCACGCTTTTGAATCCGGGAATAGGTATGGTCTTGCCGCTTCTTGCCCATAGCCAGCATATTGCACCCTGGGTAAGAGTCCGT
>Ga0116151_10004846_pt1 | contig 11778 bp, 11 predicted proteins | sample AD_UKC117_MetaG_FD_89893 | JGI IMG/M metagenome (GOLD analysis project Ga0116151, IMG submission 89893) | Active sludge microbial communities of municipal wastewater-treating anaerobic digesters from Hong Kong - AD_UKC117_MetaG | ecosystem: Engineered > Bioreactor > Anaerobic > Digestate... | reverse complement strand
TTCATCCACTGGGCGGTGCATCATGCCGGCGCGATGGTGGCGGACATGGGCGGGATCGACGCGCTTGTCTTTACCGGCGGCATCGGGGAAAACGCCGCGGGACTGCGCGCGGGGATCATGCGCGGACTGTCGTATCTGGGGCTCGACTTCGATGCCCTGGCGAACGAACGTGGCGCAACCACGCTTCACCTGCCCGGATCGCGGGTGCAGGCCCTGGTCCATCCCGCCGACGAGGAAAGCTGGATCGTGGAAGAGGCGCGCCGGATCCTGTCGGGCGGTCAGGCCCGCGCCTGACCCCTAGGCCGGGATCGCCGCCGCGCCGGCGGGAAACCCCGCCGCCCCCCCCGCCAGCGGATCGCCGCACACAGGCTGCGCCGCGGCATCCGGCCGGAAATCCGAGTGCGGTTCTTCGGCGTGGTCAATCATGCCGTGCGCCGTCTTGTCCCAGTAGAACGGACGCATGACCACCTCGTAGATCGCCTTGTAGGACGAGAGCGAGGCGAGCGGTGCATAGAAGTGCAGGACCGGCACCCACTTGATCAGGTGGCGGTGTCCGGGACCGCGCACCGCCCAGGCAGCGACGCAAAGCCCCACCGCCTCGCTTGTCAGGAACAGAAGCCACAGCGCGGTCATCCAGCCGCTGCCGGCCAGCGCCGCGAAAGGATGCGGCAAGCCAAGGCTCAGCGCCCAGAAAGACCACAGGACCGGTGCAAGCACCGCCTGCGACAGTGACCCGAGGAACAGTATCTGCACCCCAAGGAACCCTTTGGGTCCAAGTTCGCGCCAAAGCCGGGCGGGGTTGCGCATGTGAACCGCCCAGGTGATCGCATAGCCCTTCTGCCAGCGCGACCGCTGCCGGATCCAGGGCAGGACACGCGCGTTCGGCTCCTCCTCGGTCACGGTCGCGACCAGTTCGGTCCGGTAGCCGTGCCGCGCCAGCCTCAGCCCCAGGTCGGCGTCCTCGGTCACGTTGTGCGCGTCCCAGCGCCCCACCGCCTCAAGCGCCTCGCGCCGGAAAAAGACGGTCGTCCCCCCCAGAGGCACGACAAGTCCAAGGCGCGCCAGACCCGGCAGCATCGCCCGAAACCAGGCGGCGTATTCGATGGCAAAGCAGCGGGTCAGCCAGTTGTGGCCAGCGTTATAGTAGTCAAGGATGCCCTGAAGGCAGGCGACCCCGGGGCCGGTTTCGGCAAAGCGGCGCACGATGGCGTGCAACTGGCCGGCAGCCGGCGCGTCCTCCGCGTCCCAGACACCGATGATCCGCCCCCGGCAGAAATCGAGCGCATAGTTGAGCGCGCGCGGCTTTGTGCGGATTGGCCCGTCGGGCACCAGGACCGTCCGCATCCAGGCGGGCAGGCGGACCCGCGCCAGGGCATCGAGGGTCCGGGTGTCGGCCTCTTCGACGACAAGCACGATATCCAGAAGCTCCCTTGGATAGTCGAGCCGCCCGAGCCGCGCGATCAGGCGCGGGGCGATGTCGTTCTCGTCAAATAGCGGCACCATCACCGAAACGACGGGCAACCGCCCCGGAAGCGGCTGGGGCGGGGCCGGGCGGGCGCGTCTGAGCCCGCGCCATTCGGCCGCGAAGGCCAGCGCCTTCAAGCCCGTCGTCAAGGCCAGCGTGAGGATCGCCCAGACAGCGAAGACTGCAAACATCTGCGTGGGCGCTGCAAGGATCAGCCCCGACAGAAGCGCGATCCCGGCCCAGACGTAAAACGCAGTGCCGGGCGAACCGAGCCCCCGGCAGCTTTCGTCGGGCGCCGTGCGGGTTTCGGCTTTGCGCACCAGCCGGACATGGCGCGTCGCGGCAATCGCGGTCAGGATCGCGCGTTGCGAGGCAATCGCCATGATACAGGGGCCGAGAACCGGCGCGAGATCCCGGCGCAGGCGCGCGAAATCCTCGGGTCGGGCGGTCGCGACGACGGTCAGGGCGCCAATCCGGCGCCAGGGAACCGCCCCTTCGGCAAGGCAGCGTTCGGGACCGACCAGGTCGACAAGCCGCGCATCCGGTGGCAGCGCCGCAAGATCGGCCGCGCGTGCGCCCCATTGTTCGCAAAGCGCCTCGGTCAGGTCGTCCTCGCTGACCCAGCGATGGGTCAGCAGGATCTCACCCAGCCGAACATCCTGGCGCGCGCGAAGCGCCAGTGCCTTGAGCATGTCACCCGGATCGACAGCCCCGCGATCCAGAAGGATACGGCCAAGCGGACGGCGACGCGGCGCGGCGGCCGAACCGCCGGTCACGACCTGGCGCAGCCCGGAAGTCTGCGGCGTGACGGCCCTGATTGCGGCTTGCGGCATGATCTCTCCGGCGCGGACAGGGCGATGCTGCGCGCGCCGGGTTAACGGGCGGTTAACGCCTCCGGAAGCCTCAGGCGGCGCGGCGGGCGCGCATCGCCTCCGCGAAGCGTTCGAAGAGGTAGAAGCTGTCCTGCGGGCCGGGGCTTGCCTCCGGGTGGTGCTGGACGGAAAACACCGGCCGGTCGGAGATACGGATGCCGCAGTTCGACCCGTCGAACAGGCTGACATGCGTCTCCAGAACGCCGTTCGGAAGCGTCTGGCTGTCGACCGCGAAGCCATGGTTCATCGAGGTGATCTCGACCTTGCCGGATTCGACGTCCTTGACGGGATGGTTGGCACCGTGGTGGCCGTGATTCATCTTGATCGTCTTCGCGCCAAGCGCGAGCGCCAGCATCTGGTGTCCAAGGCAGATGCCGAAGACCGGCAGATCCTTTTCCAGAACGCCGCGGATCATCGGCACGGCATATGCGCCGGTCGCCGCCGGATCGCCGGGTCCGTTGGACAGGAAGACGCCCTCGGGCTCGAGCGCAAGAACGTCTTCCGCGGTCGCGGTCGCGGGCAGGACCGTCACGTCGCACCCGGCAGAGGCCAGACAGCGCAGGATGTTGCGTTTCGCGCCATAGTCGATCGCCACCACCCGCAGTCCGGCGCCCTCGCGCTTGCCGTAGCCGTCGGGCCAGGCCCAGCGGGTTTCGTCCCAGCGGTAGCTTTGCGCGCAGGTCACGTCCTTGGCGAGGTCAAGGCCAACAAGCCCGCTCCAGCCGCGGGCCTTGGCGACCAGAGCGGCCACGTCGAAATTGCCCGAAGGGTCGTGCGCAAGCGCGACATGCGGCGCGCCCTGCTGGCGGATGGCGCGGGTCAGCCGCCGGGTGTCAAGACCACCGATCCCGATCCGGCCCTTGCGGGTGAGCCAGTCGGTCAGTTCGCTGGCCGCGCGCCAGTTCGACGGTTCGGTCGGATCCCATTTCACCACCATCCCGGCGGCGACGGGTTCGTTCGCCTCGTCGTCCTCGGCGTTGACGCCGACATTGCCCACATGCGGGAAGGTGAAGGTCACGACCTGCCCGGCGTAGGAGGGATCGGTCATGATCTCCTGGTACCCGGTCATCGCAGTGTTGAAGCACAGTTCAGCCACCGTTTCCCCGGTGGCCCCGAAGCCATGGCCGAAGAACAGCGTTCCATCCGCCAGCGCGAGACAGGCGGTGGGTTTTTCCGAGGGCTCGTGGCTTTGCGGCATGGGGCGACTCCCGCTTGTCAAATCCCGCGGAAACTACGGGGAATGGCCAGCCATGGTCAAGGGCCTCGGCATGATTTGGCTTACGCAACGATATCAAATAGTTACAGGGAATCTGGGCGGTTGTGTCGCCGGGCCGGAGCGGATATGTTGTCCGTTCGGAACCTCATGGGGATGGGACACCGGATGACGATGCGGGACAGGATCGCCGCCGCGCTCAAAGACGCGATGAAGTCGCGCGACGCGGACCGGCTTTCGACGCTGCGGCTGATCAACGCCGCCATCAAGGACAAGGAAATCGCCGTGCGCGGCGAAGGCGGCGAAGCCGCCGTGGGCGATGCAGAGGTGCTGGCCATCCTGGGCCGCATGGTCAAGCAGCGCCAGGAAAGCGCGCGCGCCTACGAGGAAGGCGGGCGGCTGGAGCTGGCCGAAAAGGAACTGGGCGAGATCAAGGTGATCGAGGAGTTCCTGCCCCGCCAGCTTTCCGACGAGGAGGTCGCGGCGGCGATCGAGGCCGCCGTGGCGGAAACCGGGGCCGCCACGATCCGCGACATGGGCAAGGTGATGGCGGCGCTCAAGGCGCGCCATACCGGGCAGATGGATTTCGGCGCGGTCGGGCCGCGCGTGAAGGACCGGCTGGCCTGACAGGGGGGCGGCCTGGCGTCGGCAAAACGTATGGCAACCGTCGGACCGCGGCGCGGCCGGCGCGCCGTCCGGTTAGCGGACCCCGGCGATCCGCAGGCGCAGATCCTCGGCCAGTCGGACGCGTTCTTCGGGCGTGAGGAAGGCGCCAAGCTCCACCTCCCGGCCAGCGCCTTTCAGCGTCAGGTATTGCGCGACCGGTCCGCCCAAGGGGCGCAGATTGACGGCGGTCCAGTAGGGATTCGCTTCCCAATCGCGAACCGTCCCGTCCGGGTCCGTCCGGCGGATCGCAACGCGGTCGTGATCGAGGGTCAGCACCTCTGACACGGCCGCGTCCTGCCAGCTGCGCCGCAGCGCCCACCACATGCCCGCAACCGCCGCCACGATGAACGGCAGAAGCCCCCAGAGAATCGCGGTGCCGAGAACCGCGAAAAGCGGCACCGCCAGCATCAGCGCAGTCGCACCGATGAACGCGGCAAAGCCCCGCGGCCCCAACGACCGGTAGGGCCAAAGACGCAGGCGACACGCGTCTGGTTCGGATTGAGACCATTCATAGGGCATCCGGGAAGGATTAGGCGCGCCAGTGGCAGAAATCAATTGGGCTCAGGAACCGGGGAACCGGTTGAGCTGGGTCATGGACGCGCGCGCGAGGCGCGCCTTATCAATTCGCGCGAGCACGGGAGGTCACATGGAATATGTCACTCTTGAACCGGCGGATCTGGCGCGCGAACACATCTGTTGCGCATTCAGTGACAAGAAGTGTGCCGAGGGCTACGCGCTCAAGAAAGACTGGCTTGTTGCGCAGCACGCGCATGGATACCGGTTCCGGCGATTGGACGCGAGGGCGAAGGTCTTCATCGAGTACGGCCCTTCGGAGGAGTGCTGGCTGCCGGTCAACGCGGCAAACTGGATGATGCTTGGGTGCTTCTGGGTGTCCGGTCAGTTTGCCGGCAAGGGTCACGCAAAGGCATTGCTTGCGAATGTCGAGGCCGTGGCCCGCGAACAGGGACGCTGCGGGCTGCTCGCTGTGGCCGGAAAGAAGAAATTCCACTTCATGTCCGATGGCAAATGGCTGAAGCGGCAGGGGTTCGTACCAGTTGACGAGACGGCGGCGGGATTCGAGCTTCTGGCAAAGGATCTGGGCGGCATGGGCGGCACCCCGCGGTTCTTGCCAACGGCCCGCGGTGCCAGGGCAGACGCCGAAAAAGGTATCGTGGTCTATTATTCCAACCGCTGCCCTTTCACGGAGTTTCATGTGCGTCAGTCGCTGAAGGACGCCTGTGACCGGCGCGGACTGCCGCTGACCATCCACAAGATCACCTCAAGAGACGAGGCACTGGCCGCGCCGACACCTGCAACGATCTTCAGCCTGTTCGTGGACGGCAACTTCGTGACCACCGATCTGAGCGTCTGTCTGGACAGCAGACTGGACAAGGTGCTGCCCCGCTGAACGGTCGCGCAGACTTCACCTCGGTCGTGTCCAGGGGCGACATCCGGTGCTGGTGAAGAACGACGCGAGGGTTGTGGCGGTCGGCCCCTGCGGTATGCACTGAGGCTTCATGCACTTCGCAAGCGAAAGGCCCCGGGGGTGTCCCGGGGCCTTTCAAGGTTCTTGCCGATCAGTGGGCGTGGCCCTTGTCCCAGTCCTCGCGCTTGGGGAGCTGCTCGAACGTATGCTCGGGCGGCGGCGACGGCAGGGTCCATTCCAGCGTGTCGGCGTATTCGTTCCAGTAGTTCGCACGGGTTTCGCGCTTGCCGGCGAGAAGCGTGTAGAACACGACGCCGATGAAGAACACGAACGAGGCGAAGGAGATGAACGCACCGATCGAGGAGATGTGGTTCCAGTAGGCAAAGGCCTCAGGGTAGTCGATGTAGCGGCGCGGCATGCCCTGGCGGCCCAGGAAGTGCTGCGGGAAGAAGGTCAGGTTCGCACCGATGAACATCATCCAAAAATGCAGCTTGCCCGCCCATTCCGGGTACTGACGGCCCGACATCTTGCCCATCCAGTAATAGATGCCGGCGAAGATCGCGAAGACCGCGCCCAGCGACATCACGTAGTGGAAGTGCGCCACGACATAATAGGTGTCGTGATAGACCCGGTCCACCGGGGCCTGGCTCAGCACCACGCCGGTCACGCCGCCAACAGTGAAGAGGAAGAGGAAACCGAAGGCCCAGAGCATCGGCGTCTTGAACTCGATCGAGCCGCCCCACATTGTGGCGATCCACGAGAAGACCTTGATGCCGGTCGGAACCGCGATGACCATGGTCGCCAGCATGAAGTAGGACTGCTGGGTCAGCGACATGCCGACGGTGTACATGTGGTGCGCCCAGACGACGAAGCCCAGAACACCGATACCGACCATCGCATAGACCATCGGCAGATAGCCGAAAATCGGCTTCTTCGAGAAGGTCGCGATGACGTGGCTGATGATCCCGAAGCCCGGCACGATGATGATGTAGACTTCGGGATGGCCGAAGAACCACAGGATGTGCTGGTAAAGGATCGGGTCACCGCCGCCCGAGGGCGAGAAGAAGGTTGTGCCGAAGTTGCGGTCGGTCAGGAGCATGGTGATTGCACCCGCCAGTACCGGCAGCGACAGCAGGATGAGCCATGCGGTGACGAAGATCGACCAGGCGAACAGCGGCACCTTGTGCAGCGTCATGCCAGGCGCACGCATGTTCAGGAAGGTCGTGATCATGTTGATCGCGCCAAGGATCGACGATGCGCCCGAAACGTGGACCGCGAAGATCGCAAGGTCCATCGCATAGCCGCCCTCGGCCGTGGTCGTCAGCGGCGGGTAGAGAACCCAGCCCACACCGGCGCCCGCACCAAGTCCGGAAGTCAGCGACCCGTTGCCGCCCGGCGCCAGCATCGACGCGACACCAAGCGAGGTGCCCGCGACGTAAAGCCAGTAGGACAGGTTGTTCATCCGCGGGAACGCCATGTCCGGCGCGCCGATATGCAGCGGCATAAAGTAGTTGCCGAAACCGCCGAACAGCGCCGGAATGACGACGAAGAACATCATCAGGACGCCGTGATAGGTGATCATCACGTTCCACAGGTGCCCGTTCGGGGTGCAGACCTCATCGGGATTGGCGATGAAGCGTGCGCCTTCCTGGCACATGTACTGAACGCCCGGCTCCATCAGCTCCAGACGCATGTAGACGGTGAAGAGGACAGAGATGAACCCCACGGCAGCGGCCGTGAAGAGGTAAAGGATGCCGATATCCTTGTGGTTGGTCGACATGAACCACCGGGTGAAGAACCCGGGATGTCCATGTTCGCCGTGGCCATGTACGGCTGCGTCGGCCATGATGTTCTCCCATTCCATTCGCGCGGCGCGGGACTCTCCCCCGCGTCAGGCTACATGCCCGTAATAATTGGCAAGCCTGGAATGGGCAATCGAAGATACCGGGGGGAGGCAGGAAAAATTGCCTCACCCCCCTTGCATTGCGCTTACTGCGTCAGCGAGGCGAGATAGGCCGCGACATCTTCCGCGCCCTTGGTCAGCTTGAAGGTCATTTTCGACTTGCCGCCGGAATCGCCGGCGACCTCGTCAAGGAAGGCGCTCGGGTCGGGCAGGTACTTGACCAGGTCTTCCTCGGTCCAGACAAGGCCCTTCTCGCCCGCTTCCTTCATCACGTCACTGTACTTGAACCCCTCGACCGAGCCGGCGGCGCGGCCGACGATGCCGTAAAGGTTGGGTCCGGTCTTGCCGCCCTTCATGATCTCGGTGCCGTCGTCGGCGACGATCATGTGGCAGGCCTTGCACTTCTTGAACTCCGACTCGCCCTTGGCGGCGTCGCCTTCGGCAAAGGCGGGTGCAGAAGCGGCCACAGTCACGAGCGCGGCGATCAGGATATGTTTCATCTCGGGTCCTCGGGTTGGTGTTGCGAATTCCAGATACGCTTTCGACAGCGCAATTATCATGCGACGGTCCGTCGCGACTTGCGATAAGTCAAGTCGCGACCGCGCCCCGGCGGCGGGATCGCCCCCCAACCGCAGCTTCTGGCGGCCGGATCGGATCGCTCGACCGGGGGGGCGGATACATGATAGCATCCACTGGCATTCAGGTGACGTCCAAGGAAGTTTGTGTCCAAGAGGGGAAGATCAGATGATTTCACGTTTCGTGCTGTTTGCAATCGTCGCGGTCAGCGTCGGGGCCTGCGGGACGCCGCAAGAGGGCGGCGCGGCTCCGACCGGCGGCCATATGCAACCGAACCACGGCATGGCCACCGACGACTGATTGGCGCTGGCGTCAGAGGGCCAACCTGGTGACACGACCCTATGCCGGGGCATTCATGGCGGCCGAAAAGGTCGCACGCAGCGCCGTGTCCAGATCGTCCATCGTGACCGGCAGCCCGAGGTCGACAAGGCTGGTGACCCCGTGTTCGCGTATGCCGCAGGGAACGATCCCTTCGAAATGACTCAGGTCCGGCTCGACGTTGATCGATATGCCGTGGAAACTGACCCAGCGGCGGAGCTTGATGCCGATGGCCGCAATCTTGTCTTCGGGGACAGAACCGTCAGCGGCCAGACCGCGATCGGTTCGGCGCACCCAGACGCCGACCCGGCCCTCGCGGACCTCGCCGGTCACGTTGAACTCTGCCAGCGTCGCGATCACCCAGCGCTCCAGTCTGCTTACGAAGGCCCGCACGTCACGCCCCCGCTTGTTGAGGTCGAGCATGACGTAGACGACGCGCTGGCCGGGTCCGTGATAGGTGTATTGCCCGCCGCGCCCGGCGACATGAACCGGAAAGCGCCCCGGTTCCACCAGATCCTCGGGCCGCGCGGAGGTTCCTGCGGTGTAGAGCGGCGGATGTTCCAGTAGCCAGACCGCCTCGGACGCGCGGCCCTCGTGGATGGCGGCCACCCGCGCCTCCATCTCGGCCAGCGCGGTCTCGTAAGGTACAAGCCCCCGGCTTTCGATCCACTCGACCATGCGAGGCCCCCGATTGTTTCCAGATTTCACGGGTTGTCAGGTCGCGCTTGAGGGCGCAGACTTGACCCGATTAATCCGACTTGTGGGACGACGCTCGCGACAGCCGAGTCACGTCACACATATGACCTTATTGCGGGAGACTTGGAATGAAAGCGAAGCGAATTGCAACCTTCTGTACGGCGGCGGCGCTCATTGCGGCGCAGACCGCGCCCGCGCGCGCCGATTTCGGTGACGCCCTTGTCGGGGGTGTCGTCGGCGGGGTGATCGGTGGCGCCATCGTGAACGAGGCGAACAAGAAGAAACAAAAGACATATGCCGCGCCCTCGGTCAGTTCGGCGCAGCGCGCCCAGAACGCCGAAGTCCAGACCTCGCTCAACTATTTCGGCTATCCTGCCGGCACGCCCGACGGTGTGCTGGGCGCCCGGTCGCGGCGCGCCATCGCGGACTACCAGATGACGCTCGGCTATCCCGGGACCGGCTATCTGACCGACTACGAACGCAGCCACCTTGTCGCTTCCTACCACCGCGCGATCGCCGGCGGTGCTGCAACCGCTCAGGCGGCGGCCACGAACCCGATGGGGATGCGCGGGCTCTTGGTGACCTGGCGGGACGAGGCGATGGGCATCGTGCCCGCCGCGCCGGCCGCCCCCGCGACAGTGCCGGCGACGGCCCCGGCAACGGTTCCTGCCGCCGCGCCCGAGACGACGATGGCAACGGCACCGGCGACCGGCCTGCCCACCTTCCTCGGCACTGCGGGGGCAGAGGTTTCGCTGGCCTCGTTCTGCAACCGTGTCGGGCTGATGACCACGACCAACGGCGGTTACACGACGGTCGCCGACATGACCGACCCGATGGACGCGCTGGGCGAACAGCTTTGCCTGACGCGGGCCTATGCCATCGCCCAGGGCGAGGAACTGGCCGCGCGCGTGCCCGGCACGACGCCCGAACAGATCGCCCAGCAATGCGCGGGCTTCGGCCCTGCGATGAAGGCCGAACTTGCGTCGCTGTCGCTCAGTAACGCGCCGGCGGTTCTGGAAGAGGTAAAGCGCTTCGCCGTGGGAACCGGCATGCCGCCCGCGCAACTGTCGTCGACCGCGAAGATCTGCCTGTCGGTCGGGTACCGCACCGACGCGATGGACGTGGCGACCGCTTCGGCGCTGCTGCTGGCCGGACTTGGCGAAACCGCCTATGCCGAGGTGCTGGGCCATCACCTGAGCCAGGGCTTCGGCGCCAACCAGCGCACCGATCTGGCCTTCGACTGGTATGGCCTCGCGCTTGAGGGCGCAGACCGTCCCGGCGCGGCGGTCTTTGCACCGGGCCAGCCCGAGCGCATGCAGCTTCTGCGCAAGGCGGCCTATGGAATGGTCGGACGCGCCGACGACGCGGTGACGACGCCGGTTCCGGCGGCGCTGCCATCGTTCCAGGTGCCGCAAGCCTCCAACTGAGAGGCGGATCGCGGGGCCCTGCCGGAGCCCCGCGACCAACCTATCGGGGGCGCAAAGGATTTTTGCGCGATGCCCAAGAATCCCCTTCACATCCTCGGAACGCTCGGCTAAGAAGCGCGCACCTCGCCGGGTGCGCCCGGAAAAGAGTGCGGTTGTGGCGGAATTGGTAGACGCGCAGCGTTGAGGTCGCTGTGGGCTAACCCCCGTGGAAGTTCGAGTCTTCTCAACCGCACCACTTTCTTTCCCCTTCGCTTGCCATGTCGCGTGTCGTCGCGTTTCTGACGCTTTATGCTTTGACGCCGGGGGGGCTGGCGCGGTACCGCTTGCGTATTCTCAGGGCGGGGTGAAATTCCCCACCGGCGGTGACAGCCCGCGAGCGCCGTCCTTCGGGGCGGGTCAGCAGATCCGGTGAAATTCCGGGGCCGACGGTGAAAGTCCGGATGGGAGAGAATGGGGTGTCCGGTCCGAAGGGGCCGGGCGGTCTGTGCGCTCTGGGATCTTGTCAGGTTGAAAGGATCCGGAGCTATGACAAAATCCCCCAAGTTCGCCTTCATCAAGGCCCGCTGGCATGCCGACATCGTGGATCAGGCCCTGAAGGGCTTCAACGAACGGCTTGCCGAACTGGGCATCGCCGCCGAGGTCGACACGTTCGACGTGCCCGGCGCATTCGAAATGCCGCTACTGGCCCGCAAACTTGCCGAAAGCGGGCGCTATGACGCGGTCGCGGCAGCGGCGCTGGTCGTTGACGGCGGGATCTACCGCCACGATTTCGTGGCGCAGGCGGTCGTTTCGGGCCTGATGGAAGCCGGGATGAAGACCGGCGTGCCGGTTCTTTCGGTATCGCTGACCCCGCATCATTTCCAGCCGTCGAAGGAACACCACGGCTTCTTCCACGACCACTTCGTCAAGAAGGGGCGCGAGGCCGCGGATGCCGCCGTCCAGATCAGCGCGACGCATGCCGCGCTTGACCGGTCCGCGCGACTGGCCGCCGAATGACCTGACTTTGCCGAACCGGTCCTGCCGCCCGAAACACCGGGGTGGCGGGTCCGCGCCCCGGCGCGGGCGGCAAAAGGGCTTGCCATGTCTGGAAGGGTGGTACCGCCTCCCCGGCTCGAACGGGGGACCCCCAGATCCACAATCTGGTGCTCTAACCAACTGAGCTAAGGCGGCACGACCGGCGTCCGATTAGGGCTTTCGCGGGTCGGGGTCAACCGGA
>Ga0116151_10004841_pt1 | contig 11783 bp, 4 predicted proteins | sample AD_UKC117_MetaG_FD_89893 | JGI IMG/M metagenome (GOLD analysis project Ga0116151, IMG submission 89893) | Active sludge microbial communities of municipal wastewater-treating anaerobic digesters from Hong Kong - AD_UKC117_MetaG | ecosystem: Engineered > Bioreactor > Anaerobic > Digestate... | reverse complement strand
CGAAAAAACCGTGGGTCCGCGCATCGCAGCGCTCCTCGATCACGTGCGGATGGAAAACGTCCTGTGACGCAATAGCTGTATTTTATTGCGCTATTGTGGCTTGTCGAGAGCAGCGCAAAAGTGCGATACTTCTATGAGCACAGCGCGTCATGGTCAGGTCAGCGCCGAAGCGCCATTCGCATCTTTGCCACGCGTCGCATCCGCGCACCGGACCCGCCCACGACCCGCACACCCTCGGAGGTCAAACATGACCCGGCGCCCGATCGCAGCCGATTTTCCCACCTATAATCGCACGAACCGCGAGGGATGGATCGTGTCGAGAATTTCCCGGAATCACCGCTGCCGCGCCGCCTTCACCCTGGTCGAACTGCTCGTCGTCATCTCGATCATCGCGCTGCTCGTCAGCATCCTGCTGCCCTCCCTGCGCAGCGCTCGCGACCAGGCCAAATTGCTCAAGTGCGGTACGCAACTCGCGATGTTCGGTAAGGCGCTCAACATTTACGCCTCGGACTACCAGGATTACGTTCCCCGTGGCATCTGGAAGCTCCAGTCGTCCGGGTCGAACGCGGAGGAGTTCTACTGGGAACTTTTCTGGAACTACCTCAACCTGCCCGATGCGCCGACCTATCAGGACAAGCTCAAGTACGCGTCCGGTGCGGGCATCCTGCACTGTCCGGCGTACCGGTTGCCGGACGATCCCAACAGTTCCGACTGGAAGCTGGCGCGCTCTTACGCTGTCAATGAAGAATTTCAACCCGACAAGCGCGACGCTTTCAACCGCGTCGTCTATCCCCAGGAGCTGATCAAGATCGCGTTTGTTCGCAGGCCGGGCGAGACGTGCTACATGGCGGACACGTCCGGCGACAGCCGGCTGACACGCCGTGACATCGCCCTGCTCTTCGACCCGCCGCCGCTCGGCAGCAGGACCGATCCCAAGTTCAACCCCCGACACCGCAAGGGCAAGGTCGTCAACGTGCTCTACATGGACAGCCACGTCAGCTCCCCGACGATCGGCAAGTTGCCCCCGCTCGATAATCCCACTCAGGACGCCGAATACTATCCCGCCCACGTGTTCTGGAACGGGAAGGAGTCCAAGACCCTGCCAAAGACGCCCTAGCGCTGCGGCGCGTCCGCGTCTGCTGGACAGTCCGGGTTCAGCCCGACCACTTGACGGAAGGAAGCGGCATCATGCATCAGAAGCTCATCGGCCTTATCGCAGTCGGCGCGCTCGTGCTCGCGACATCCCCGTCGCCGGCTGCACCTCCGGCGTCGTCGGTCAATCACCTCTGGCGCCTCGCGTTCGAGGACAACTTCGACGGCACGATGCTGAACACCAACGCCTGGACCGTCACCGACGCGTGCGCCAGCTCGATCTGCCGGCATCCCGAGAACGTCGAGGTGAGCGGTGGCACGCTCAAGCTCAACACGCTCAACGCGAATCCGCTCAGCGATCCGCCCGACGTCGACTACACCACCGGCCGCATCGACTCGAATCCCGTCTTCAACGTCGGCTACGCCGAGGTGCGCGTTCGCGCCGCAGCGGACTCCGGCATCCAGAGCTCGGTCTTCAGCGCCACGCCGGCCCACGTCATGCCCAACCTGCTGCAGGCCTACGAGGGCGACTCCAACGACGGCCTGACCGACTGGACGCTGATCAACGCCGCCGGCGGGACGTTCGGGGCCGAGACGATTCTCGACTCCGCCGACCCCTTCCCCGGCGCGACCGACCTCTCGCTGGGATTTCACGATTACGGCATGCACTGGACCGAGGCGAGCGAGCTGATCTGGAGTGCCGACGGCGCCGAGACCGCCCGCGCACAGGCGCCGCTCGGCCTCTACGCCGCACCCACCAACTTCGCGATCGGTTCCGCGATCCGCAACGAGGATTTCGGCATTCCCCGCAACCCCGTCGGCACCGCGATGGAAGTGGATTCCGTCCGCTATTACGCCAAGCGCGACATCTGCCTCGGCTGTGACGCGTTCGACTACGCCGGCGGAAGCCTCGCCGGCGCGAATGGCGGCAAGGGCTGGGCGGGTCCGTGGGCCGTCACCAGCGGCAGCGTCGAAGTCGAGGGGCTGGGTGAAAACCTGGGTCTCACCGGGGCCGCCGCCCTCACTCCGGCGGGCGACCGGGCACTGGGCGCGAGCGGCTCGATCGCGGTGCGCCCGCTGGGGACGGGCGTCGCCCTGAACCTCAATGCCGACACGTACGTCAGTATGCTCGTCCGCAAGGACGACGCCGGCAGTTTCCGCATCAGCTTCCGCGACAATGGCTCCGGCAACGTGCGTTGGTTCTTCGGCGCGGACGGCGCCGAAGGCGCCTTCGCGGGTGTGACCGGACCGGCGACCACGCCGAACGCCTTCCCCGTCGACGAGACCGTGCTGGTCCTCGCCCGGATGGCCGCGGTCAACAGTGGCAACGATACCGCCTACCTCGCCGTTCTGCGCGACGGCGACCTGATCCCCCAGTCCGAAAGCGACGTGAACTGGATCGCCACGACGGCTGCCGCCAGCTCGATCACCATGGACTACATGGACATCGATGTGTACGACGGCAACGTCCAGATTGACGAAATCCGTATCGGCTCGAGCCTCGCTGACGTGCTTTCGCCGGCGGGCATGCCCACCAGCGCCGAGAGTTTCGACTACGCCGACGCCAACCTGAACGGCAAGGACGGCGGCACCGGATGGGGCGGCGCCTGGCTCGCCGCCATGGCCCTCTCCAACGATGACGTCTCCCTGACCTACCCGTCGTCGCCGTCGACGCAGAGCCTCTTCAGCAGCGGCGACCGGCTGGTGCTGTCCGACGGCGTGGCCGAACGCAACATCGCCGACACCTTCTCCCTCGCCGAGGACAATACCTACTTCATGAGCTTCCTCGCCAACAAGACGAGCGACAGCGAACTGCTCGTCGAAGGACTCGACGCCGCGGACAACAGCCGTTGGCGCGTCGGCCTGGCAGGCATCAGCGACGTGCTCGGCGGCATCACCTCCGTCGTCTCCTCGTCCGACGAGACCGGCGGAACCGCGGTCAGCCTGAGCTATCCGCCGTCCGTGGCGCTCGACAGCAACGGCAGCCGCATCGAACAGAACGGCCCCGGGACCGCGTACCGCGCCCTCTCCGCCACGGTGCCCTCCTCCACCGAAGGCGCCCAACGCTGGCTGAGCTTCCTCGCCCGCAAGGACAGCGCGGGCGCGTTCAACGTGCGCGTGGCCAACACCAGCAACGTCGGACGCTGGAACGCCGAGGTATCAGCCGACGGTACCGTCCGCGCCGAGATATTCGCCGGCGCCAACTCCGCGCCTGGCGTATTCCCCAATGACGAGACGGTGATGGTCATCACCCAGTTCATCGCCTCAGCCGGGACGACCGACATGGTCAAGATCGCCATCATCGATCAGAACGATCCGCTGCCGGCTGACCCGGGCAGCATCGTCTGGGACGCCGAGGTCACCGACAGCACCTCCGTCACCATGAGTCGCCTGCTCGTCGAAGTGGTCAGCGGCCTCGTCGAACTCGACGAATTCCGCTACGGCGACTCGTACCTGGCGGTCACGACCAACAGCTTCATCCCCTTCGACGTCGACAGCATCGACTACGCCGCCGGATCCATCGGCGGCCAGGGGCCGTGGTCGGGCGATCTCGATGTCGCGGGCATGCCCAGCAACAGCCTCGCGTATCCCTCGCTCACCCCGGCGATCACCTTCGAGCCCGTCGGCGGACGCATCGATCAGTCCGGCGCAGCCAGCGCCGAGCACCCGCTGTCCGTGGACGTGGTGCCCGATGGCAACTTCACCCGCTGGGTCAGCTTCATCGCCCGCAAGGACGCCAGCGGCAGCTTCGCGGTGCGCACCAAGGACGCCGGAACCGGCAACGCCCGCTGGAACATGGAGTTCAACGCCGACGGCTCGGTCCGCGCCGAGATCAACACTGGCGCCACCTCGGCGGCTGGCCTCTTCCCCAACGACGAGGACGTGCTCGTCATCAGCCGCTTCTACGGCCGTACGTTCCCCGGCCTCGACGCGGTGGACATCCTGCTGCTCCGCGACGGCGACACGCTGCCGGCCGACGAGCACGACATCGACACGAACGGCCTGTGGAACGTCCACTTCGAGGAAAACACGTCCGTCTACATGGACGCGCTGGTCATCGAGGCGCTCAGCGGCCACAGCCAGCTCGACGAGCTCCGCTACGGCAACACCTACGAATCGGTCACGAGCAGCGGGAGCAACCTCTTCGAGCAGGACAGCTTCGACTATGCAGCCGGGGCGATCGACGGCAAGGGTGGCTGGTCGGGTGACCTCAACGTCGCCGGCCCGCTCGGTGGTTTTGCGGACGACACCGTGTTCGTGCTGTCCATGCTCCAGGCCCACACCGTCGGCGGCACGGATTCCGACACCGTCTACGTGAAGGTCTTCCACAACGCCTACGACCTGCCCGTCGCCGCCAGCGCCATCTCCGACTGGGATCTGATCGTCGGCGGCAACACCGGCGTGTTCCTGAGCAAGCTGCGCATCACCGGCACCGGACCGGGTGCGATACTCCTCGACGAGCTCAAGGTCGGCACGACCTACGCGAGCGTCACCAACTACGCGGTCCCCGGTGACTGCGACGGTGACGGCGATGTGGACGTCGACGACTTCGTGAACTGCTTCGAACCGTGCCTCGGCGGCCCGGGCCTGACGCTGCCCGAAGGCTGCGCGAGCGCCGACCTCGACGGTGACTTCGACGTGGACCTGCGCGACTACGCGCTGTTCAGCCAGTCGTTCTGAGCGAGATTGATGGGGGGCGAAAGCCATGGCGGGTAGTCCGGGTGCGGCATGACACTCGGCTACCCGCTCTCCATTGCATGGAACCGCGCGTGGTACGCAGACCCGAGAAATACCCTGTTCACCTGCACGCCGGAGCCGCCCTGGGGGCTGCGCTCGTCGCGATCGGCGCCGCGTCCGCCGCAGCCGAGCCGGCGGGTCAGCGCTCGGCGTCCGTGCCCGCCGGGTACAACCTGGTCTGGAGCGATGAGTTCGACGGTCAGTCGCTCAGCACCGGTGATTGGGTTTATCGAACGACGCGGCGCGGCAATGTCTCCGTCTGCCGGCCGCAAAATGTGACGGTCTCCGACGGCATGCTGCGCATCGCCTGCCGGCGCGAACCGGATCAGCCCGTCCAACTGACTTGCGGCGGGGCGATCACCGCCCGCAAGTTCCTCTACGGCTACTACGAGGTCGCCGTGCGTCTCCACGGCGGCGACGGCTGGCACGAGGCCTTCTGGACTACGTTCGGCACCGACTTCAACCTCACGCCCGCACAGGCCCGCGTGCCCCGCATCGAAATCGACTGCTTCGAAAACTACGCGGAGCACGGCCGGCACAAGTTCACCTACGGCATCATCGAGTGGCACCCGGTGCACGGCGGCCTCAGCCGCGACTACCACGAGACCGACGTCGACCTCGCCGCGTCCTGCAACGTGTTCGCATTCGAGTACACGCCCGAGTTCATCAACTTCTTCTTCAACGGTGAGCTGCTCCAGACCGTCGACGTGCGCGACGTGCCCCACAACCCGTTCAATCTCTGGCTCTCCAGCATCGCGACGCAGGACACGCCCGACATGCAGGACGGCTACTGCGACTTCGATTACCTGCGGTGCTACGCCATCGACCCGAATTCCCCGGAATTCCGGCAGCGCCGCGAGCGCTTCCTCGCGAAGATCAACCGCGTCACCGCGCCCCAGGTGCCGTCGGCGGGCACTAACCTCTGGATTCAGGCGGAGGACTTCGTGCAGCATGGCGATTGGGCGACGCAGCGCGACGGCCTGGCCCGCATCCTCAAGGCGCCCGGCGACCGAAAACGCGACGTGCCTCGCGCGCGGCGCACCGCGCGAACCATGATCGATGTTCCCCAGCCGGGCACGTATCACCTTTGGGTCTGCGCGCGCGATTACGCGACCAACCAGCCCGGCAAGCGCAACTTCCAGGTCGCGGTGAACGGCCAGGTCGCCGCTCGCCACTTCGGCACGCACGGAGAAGAAGGCTATCGCTGGGAGGACGGCGGTTCCTTCGATCTGCCCGCCGGATTGATCACGCTCGAGCTGATCGATTCCACGCGCTACTTCGCCCGCTGCGATCGCCTGCTGCTGACTTCCGATCCGGACTACCGTCCCCAGGGACTGGGGGCCGCCCCCAGCGTCGCCCAACGCTGGGATGAGTCGCGGGATTTACCCAGCCAGCCGGCATCCGCGAAATGACCACCATGCCCGCCAGGACCGCGCCAATTCCGCTCGCATGGCTCACCGGAATCGCCTGCGTGCTCGTACTCAACTGCTCCGCCGGCGCCGCAACCGTGCATGTGGATTTCAACGATCTCGCCCCCGGCCCCGTGAACGGCCAGTTCGGCGGCATCGGGCTCGACTCTGCGGAGGCCTGGGGGAACAACGCGACGCTCAACGTCGTCGCCGGCGACTTGGCGGCGCCAACCGCGACCCACTATGCGCTCACGCAGTCCGGAGCGGCGCAGAGCCTGCAGGGATCGTCCGGGGTTGCGGTACAGAGCACCCGCGCCCTGGCCGCCCCGCTCGGCGGCATCGTCTGGTTTTCCTTCCTGCTCCGACAACCCGACAGCGCCGCACGCAGCGGACTGACGTTCAACACCGACACGAACACAGCCGCCGTCCTGCCTCGCGTCGTTGCGGTCGGCGGGAGTATCTTCGTGGACTACGGCTCGGACGCTCAGGACGTCTGGCTCTCGAACGCCCTGGTCCTCAACCAGACCACACTCGTTGTCGGGCGCATCGAACTCGACATTTCCAGCGACAACCGCGATCGCCTCAGTCTCTGGGTCGATCCGGACGTGGTTACCCCCGGCCCCCCGGCGGCTGTCCTCGAGGGCAACGATCCCTTCGGGAGTACCATCACCCGCATCGGGCTGGTTTCCTACCATGCCAACGGCACCGTGGGCGGAATCATCGACGCCGTCGCGATCGCCAACGGGCCGGAAGCCTACGCTGCGGTCACCGGCGTCGCGGGCGGCGACTACACGCTGGCCTTCTCCGACGAATTCGATCAGGAACAGTTGGATACGGCGGCCTGGTCGCTCGACCCCGTCCGGCACAACGTGGACGTCTCCGCGGGGCTGTTGCGCCTGCTGACGACTGCCGACGGAGAGTCGTGGACCACGGGGAAAATAACGAGCGCGTTCACGCAGCGTTTCGGCTACTTCGAGGCGCGCTACCGCATCGGCGCCGACACCGGTCTCAACAACGCTTTCTGGCTGTCCACCCCCGACGATATCTACCTGGAGCCCAACGGTTCGCCGCAGACCGTCGATCGCACGGAAGTGGACATCAACGAAACCCACTACCCCGACGAACTCAACATGACGCTGCACGACTGGTCGCCTGTCCACGTCGGCGTCAAGCACGCTTCGGTCGACGTCGGCGCGAACCTCGCGCAGAGCTTCCACACCTATGCGTTCGAGTGGCGCACCGACAATCGGATGATCTGGTACTTCGACGGCACACCGTACCTCACCGCGAGCGCGGCTGAGGTGAACAGCGCTCGGACCAGCCTGCCGCTGGCGGTGTTGTTCTCGACGAAGGTGGCGCCCTTCGCCGGGTCGCCCGGTCCGAACCTCGATGGCACCAGCATGGATGTGGACTACGTGCGCGCCTACCGCCGGACCGGCTGGTCCGGCGCGGTCAGTAGCGACTGGAGCGAGCCCGCCAACTGGGGCCCGGATGGCGTGCCGGGCCCGGATGAAGCCGCCGTGTTCAACGGTCCGACGTCCCAGCCGATCGTCAACCTCGCGGCCGACGTTTCCCTCCGCGAAGTCTACATCGCGGGGCCCGACACCCCGGGCATGACTTTCGCAACCGGCCACACGCTGACGCTGGGCGATGTGTCCGGTTCCACCGGCGTCGCCAGCATCACGGTCAATCCGGACGTGGCGCACGACCAGACATTCGACCTTCCAATCGTCGGTATCCACGATCTCATCATTGCGAATTACAGCAGGTTGGGCGCATGCCTGATTCTCAATGGCGGTCTCGACGGTCTGGCGCCGGGCCGCCTGGCACATTTCGGCGGCGGCGCCATCGACGTCAACGGCTCGATCGGCGGCAACATCGCCGATGTCATCAACTTCGCCGGCGCCACCACGCGACTCACCGCGGCCAACAGCCATACCGGCCCGACGGAAATCCGCGGCGGCACGCTCATCGTGGCGGCTGACGGAGCCCTGGGGGCTGTGTCGTCATCGGGACCCACGCGGGTCCTGGCGGGCGCGACGCTCGCCCTCGCGGATGGTGTGCAGTACGCAGCCGCGGAACCCCTTTACGTTGCTGGGGCTGGAACGCCGGACGGCGTCGGGGCAATCACGGTAGCAGACGATTCGTCGGTGGCGTGGAGCACAAACGTCTGGCTGACTGCGGATGCGACTATCAGCAGCGGACTCGCCGGCGGTGAACTCACGGTCGGCGGACTGATCAATGCACCGGACGCCTCCGGCCGCACCGTCACGCTCGCGGGCAGCGGCACGCTGCAACTCGACGGCATCCTGGGAACACGCGTGATCGGCATCCTCAAGATGGGCAGCGGCGCCGCCGTGTTGAGTTCCCCCAGTAACCTCAACGCCGGTACGACGACGATTGCGGAGGGCACACTGGCGCTGGGGACCTCCGGCACCACCGGCCAGTCCTCGCTCATCGCCGTGCAGACCAATGGCACCTTCGAAGTGAGCGCCCGCGGCGGATATTCGGTCACGTCCGGACGGACGTTGAGCAATAACGGTACAGTCGTGGGTGAAGTCACGCTGGCAGCCGGCGCTACGCTCGAGGGCCGCGGCGTACAGAGCGGGCACGTCACCGCGCTCGGCGGCGCGACCATCCGCGTGGGTCCGGACGAGATCATCAACCCGCAGACCGTCGCGATCGTGGCCGACGCCGACGTGCGCATTCGTTCGGGTGAACCCGCAACGAACCCGGGCGGCGACACGCCCCTCGCCGTCGGGCCCGTGGCGGCCGCCGACGTCTTCCGGACGTTGCTTCGCTTTCCGCTGGACGCCATCCCGGCGGACGCACTGCTCGTGGGCAATCCGGTGCTGACGCTCACCGGCGCCGGCGAGGACGCGGCGTCGGTTGCCTCCGCGCCGAAAGTCGAGGTGCGCCGCCTGCTCAACAGCTTTGACGAGAACGAAGCGACTTGGTTGCAGCGATCCGCCGCGACCCCCTGGATGTCGCCCGGCGGTGATATGGGCACGTTGCTGGTCAGCAGCAGCGGTCCCGATCCCGACGCGTTCGAGGCCGGCGATCGCCTGACGCTGGCCAGCTCGACGCTTACCGGCAACCTGCAGGCGGCGCTGGGTTCTCCAGAATGGAACGTCATCATCAGGACCGATTCTGAAACGAGCGAGCAACGCAGTTTCTACTGGCTTCAGCCTTCCGAATCACCCGATCCGCCCATGCTGTCTGTCACGTACGGCACGCGCAACACGCTCGGGACATTGACGTTCGCCGATGGCCTGGATCTGCAGAGTGGTGCCACCATCATTTTCGAGGTGGGCGCCCCGGGCGACCTCTTGCGTATTTCCGGCGGTATGCTGACCGGCCCCCAGGCCGGTGCGGTCACCATCGAGATCACCAACGCGGACGTCGCGACCACCGGCGTCTACGCCCTGGCCGACTGGCACGGCGCCGGAGCCGAAGTGGTTGCCTCTGACTTCATGCTCAGCGAAGCTATACCCGACGCCCATCTCGTCGTTGCGGACGACCAACTGCTGCTGGCGATTCTGCCGCCGGCACAGCGCTACGACTTCGACCGCAATGGCGCGGTGGACCTGGCGGATGCTGCTGTGATGCTGGCGGCGCTGACCGGCCCGTCGTTGCCGGCCCAGCCGGTGGTGAGCACCGCGGATTTTGTCCGCGCCGACTCCGATTACGATGGCGACGTCGACCTGGCTGACTTCGCCGATTTCCAACGCTGGTTCTCAACCCCCTGATGAGGTTTGCCTTGCGCTCCATCTGCCGCACCATCGTACTGCTGATCATCGCTCAACTGCCGGCCGCTGCCCGCGCCGAACACCCGGCGGTTCACTGGCAGCCGCAGGACGATGGCTCCATCGTCGCCCGTGTGGGAGCGCAGTCGTTCGCCTTTCGCCCCGAACTGACCCTGCTCTTCACTGCGGATGATCCCAAGCTCGCCATGCGTCCGGCGGACATCAAGCGGGTCAGCTACAACGTGCCCACGTGGCACACGGGCGTCACCCGCGGCGCCGACGGCGTGCGCAACGTCGACACGTCCGTCGCCGGGGGCGATGGACTCGATCCGTCCATCCTCGCGGGTGATACGAAGGGCCGTACTTGCGACTATCTCCGCGCGGCGCCGCGGGCGGTGCTTCAGGCGGAAGCGATCGAACGCGACGGCGCCACGGTTGCCTGGAAATTCGCGTCCCATCCCGTCGCGAATATCTCCGCATCCGTAGACCTCGGCGCGCCGAACGGTCCCAAGGTTGAGATCACGTTGCGGGCCAGACGCGCCGGGTGGTTCTCGATCGGCTATACCGGCGCCCCAGCGGTCGCCGCAGAGGAACTCGAGTGGCTCTACCAGCCCCTGATCTGGCACGCACGCCGCATGCCCGACCGCTCCTACGCGACGGCTGCCTTCGAGTGCACGATACCCGCCACCCTCGTGCAGCGCGCCGGCACGACGTTCGGCGTGGTCGTCGATCCGGCCATGCTGCCGTTCCAGCCGCTGCCGCGATTAGATAATTCCCAGTTCGCCGTCGCGCTGCGCGACGACGCCGGCCAGGCCCGGCCCATGGCCTTCGCACCCCTCCTCGGCGGTGCCGGGTCTAAGATGGCCGCCGGAGATACCCGCACGCTCACCGCGACGCTCTACGTTCAACCCGCCGCGCTGGTGAACGCCTACGAGTCCATCGCCCGCGACATCTGCGGCTTCGCGGACCATCGCCACAACCTCGACATCTCGCTCAACCAGACGCTCGCCAACATGGTCGCGTACGGCATGAGCCCGCAGTCGCGCTTTAACGCCGAGCTGCGCGGCTGTGCCTACGACACCGACGTGCCCCAGGCCGTCAAGAACGTCTCCGCGCTCCATCCGCTCTCCGCCGCCCTCGTTCTCGATGACGAGGCCATCTATCGGGAGCGGGCGCTGCCGATCTGGGAGTACCTGCTCAGCCGCGAGAAGCTGCTCTTCAACCTCGATCCGTCGGTCAGGACGCAGAGCCCGTCGGACAAGATGCTCGGCCCCTGCGCGAACGTCAGCGAGCTGGCGGTGCTCTACGCCATCAGCGGCGGGCGCGACTACGTTTCCCGCGCCTACGCCGAGACGCTCTACGGCTCGGAGCGCACGCTCAACCTGGATGTGCCCAAGCGCGGCAACACCTGGCCCGCCGCCATGGAGCTCTACGCCGCGACGGGCGACGCGCGCTACGCGCAGCGCCGCGACGCCGAACTGACGCGCTACCTCCGCCAGCGCATCGCCACGGCGCCGACCGATTTCTCCGATCGCGACGCCGGCGGCATGTTCTTCTGGACTTCCTATGCCCCGCTGTGGATGGAACTCTACGAGGCCTGGACGCAGACGCACGATCCACACCTGCTCGCCGCCTCCGCCGCCGGTGCACGCGACTACACGCTCTTCACGTGGATGCTGCCCGAGGTGCCCGCGGAAACCGTGCACGTCAATCCCGGTGGTCACGCGCCGCACTACTCGTATCTCAAGGGCAAGGGCCTGCCGCCGATGCCGGCCACGGAGCACGACGTGCCGGCCTG
>Ga0116151_10004839_pt1 | contig 11786 bp, 13 predicted proteins | sample AD_UKC117_MetaG_FD_89893 | JGI IMG/M metagenome (GOLD analysis project Ga0116151, IMG submission 89893) | Active sludge microbial communities of municipal wastewater-treating anaerobic digesters from Hong Kong - AD_UKC117_MetaG | ecosystem: Engineered > Bioreactor > Anaerobic > Digestate... | reverse complement strand
TTCGTCCAAAAGGGGATCATGACAAAGACCAGGAGCAGATTGCGCGTGCGGGCACTTTCCAAGCGCGCAATGTAATAGGCGAAGGGATACGAAAAAAGCAAGCAGAGCAGGGTATTGCCCAACGCCATCAGCAAACTGCGCCAGAGAATGCTCAGATACAGGGGGTCGATGACACGGACATAGTTCTCGAGATTGAATTCCCAAACGAGTTGGCCATAAACCCCGCGCTTGAGAAAGCTATAGATAAAGACGATGGCTAGCGGGATCACAAAAAAGAACAGCAGATAGAGCGCCGAAGGCCCAACCAGGGTGAACAGTTGGAGCCGATGGCGCTGGGCCAACGTCGGCCCAGTCTGCCCGCTCGATGGAGTTGCGGCAGGTGTTGTCATGGCATCCTCATTCCGTCAACAGGCTAGCATTGTGGGCACGCCAGGAGATGTAGGCCGTATCCCCTTCAGCAAGCATCGCGGCCTTTCCGGTATAGTCCTGATTTTGCTGGCGCGCCACGACCAACAGGTCACCCGCCAAACGGATGTGATAGTAGGTATCGGTGCCGATATAAATGATCTCCTCGACACGACCAGTGTAACTGTTCTCCTGAGCATCGGGGGCAGCACCAGCGCCGAGGAAGATCTTTTCGGGGCGAATGGCAATCGTCACCCTTGCACCGGGCTGTGCCTGCATCACATCACAATTGACAATGGTCTGTGCTCCGTTGTCCAGGTTAACCGTAAAGCGTTGGCCATCGCCGCCGATCAATGTGCCAGTGAGGAAATTGGTCTCACCGATAAAGTCGGCGACAAAGCGTGTTGTCGGATCTTCGTAGATATCGTAGGGCTTGCCCACCTGCAACACGACGCCGTCATTCATCACAGCGATGCGATCGGACATCGTCAGCGCCTCTTCCTGGTCGTGGGTGACAAAGATAAAGGTGATGCCCACCTGCTTCTGGATACGCTTCAGTTCCTCCCGCATCGCCTGACGTAATTTGAGATCGAGTGCGGCCAACGGCTCATCGAGCAGCAAAACTTCCGGGCGGTTCACCAGAGCCCGTGCCAGCGCCACCCGTTGTTGCTGCCCACCGGAGAGTTGATCGGGACGACGGCTGCCCATAGTCTCCAGCCGCACCAGCTTGAGCACCTCATTGACCCGCTCCTCAATTTCGCGGCGCCCCGTTTTGCGCATACGCAGGCCAAAGGCGACATTGTCGCGCACCGACATGTGGGGAAAAAGCGCATAGCGCTGAAAAACTGTGTTCACCGGGCGCCGAAAGGCCGGCTCATTGGCCATCTCTTTGCCGTGGATCACAATGTTACCACTGGTGGGCAGTTCCAATCCGGCAATCATGCGCAGGGTTGTTGTCTTGCCGCAACCGCTGGGGCCAAGCAGGGAGAAAAATTCACCATCATAAATCTGTAAGTCGACATGATCGACCGCCGTAAAGACACCATTGGCGCCATCCGGGAATTGTTTCACAATTTTGCGCAGCTCAACAGCAACTGGTTTTGTAGTAGAGGATTCACTCATCGAAATAGACCTATGTCATTAACGGGCAGATAGGATGTAGGTACAAACACACACGTTTGGAAGTCTCTCTTCGCTTTGGAATCGATTATTGTATATGGGGTTGACGTGCCTTCAGAGGAGGGGCATGCGAGGCGTCAATGCCTGACTGTCAACTTACTTTGGGGCAATTCAAGCGAAGTATAACATGTTTGGTGGGGCTGTCAAATTATTCGAGATTTCGCTCATATGGGCGGCAACCAGAAAGTATACCAGTCCCCAAGGCCTGCATGAACCTAAAATTTTTAGGTAGAGCAACACTGAGAAGGAGATGTGTATTACACGATCATCGTGGCTCCGTTCTCTCTGCACGGAGGAACGATGCAGCCCGCACAGGGGTCCTCGGTCTGCCATTCTGTAAGAATCTCCAAGATCAACAAATTGGAGAATCTTACAGAGTGACAAATCCTGTCCTGATCAACGAGATGGTGAAACCAATCAGTTCACGCAAAGGCGCAAAGAACTTGAGAACCTTTGCGCCTTTGCGTGCTTTGCGCGAATTCATCATGTTGTTGACCAAACCAATACCAATAGCGATAGCGACAAATCCGTGCGCTTTGGGTGGCTTGTCAAGGAGTTTTCTATCCAGAGGGACGATGCGCTTTGACGATCTCGACAAAGAGTGCATGCCAACGGGGATCGGCAGTGAGTTCCGGATGAAAGGCGGTGGCCAACAGATGATCTTGACGGGCCGCGGCAATCACCCGTTGACCGTTGGGGGTCGTTACTTCCAGCAACATCTCAGCCTTTTCTCCAACTTCGATAATCGCGGGGGCACGAATAAAGACTGCACGAAACGGTTCGCTGCCCAAGATGGGAGCCGTCAAATCCGCTTCAAAGCTATCGACTTGGCGGCCAAAGTAGTTGCGGTCCACCTTCACATCGAGTCCCCCCAGGAGCGGCTGTCCACCCTGTTTCTGATGGATTGCCTGGTTTGCCAGGAGGATCATTCCAGCACAAGTTCCCCAGGTCGGGTGGCCGCCGTGCACCCACGCCCGTAACGGCTCCACGAGCCCCCAGCGCTCGGCAATTAAGCCCATGGTCGTGCTTTCGCCACCCGGAATGATCAGCCCGTCCAGCGTTGCCAACTGTTCGGCCTTACGCACCTCAACGGCGTTGACCCCCAACTGCCGCAACATCTTGATATGTTCAGCGAACGCGCCTTGTAGCGCAAGCACACCAATGGTGAGTTCAGTTTGATTCATCATAATCTCAAGAATAGACACGGGACGCGAGTTGGAGAGACACAAGAAAGCGGACGGCGTGTGCTACACACCTGGCATCTCTCAGATCTCTTGTCTCCTTGCCCAACTTACCAGCCACGGTGGGCCATTTTGTCCTGTTCGGAAAGGGTATCCAGATTGATGCCGACCATCGCCTCACCAAGGTTTGTACTCACCTCAGCCAGAATATGGGGATCATTGTAGTGGGTGACAGCCTGCACAATGGCGCGGGCACGTTTGGCGGGGTCACCGCTCTTGAAGATACCGGAGCCAACAAAGACGCCATCTACCCCCAGCTGCATCATGAGCGCGGCATCAGCCGGCGTGGCAACACCACCAGCGGCAAAATTGACCACCGGCAAGCGCCCCAATTGAGCAGTCTGCTTGACGAGATCGTAGGGTGCCTGGATGTCCTTGGCATAGGTGAAGAGTTCATTTTCATCCATGCACTGAATGCGGCGGATCTCACCCATAACCGTGCGGGCGTGGCGGACCGCCTCGACCACATTGCCGGTGCCGGCTTCCCCTTTGGTACGGATCATGGCCGCGCCTTCCGCAACGCGGCGCAACGCCTCACCCAGGTTGCGACACCCACAGACGAACGGCACCTTGAAGTTGTGCTTATTGATGTGATGGGCTTCGTCCGCCGGGGTGAGCACTTCGCTCTCATCGATATAGTCGACGCCTAGTGCCTCCAGAATTTGTGCTTCGACAAAATGGCCAATACGTGCCTTGGCCATGACGGGAATCGTTACGGCTTCGATGATCCCCTTGATCATATCAGGATCGCTCATGCGGGCCACACCGCCATCTCTGCGGATGTCAGCCGGCACACGCTCCAACGCCATGACGGCACAAGCGCCGGCCTCTTCGGCAATGCGTGCCTGTTCGGGGGTAACCACATCCATAATCACGCCGCCTTTGAGCATCTGCGCCAGGCCGGCTTTTACAGCAAAGGTTCCTGTTTGCGGGCCGCTACCATTCGTCTGTCCATTGATGCTGCTCATCTTGCTCTCCAATCTCTTTACCCAAACGCAAAAGAAAGTTGTCACGATCGACGTTGCCACCGCGGGTGCGTCCCATGCTTTTGGCATGACAATAAAGGTCCGCCTAAATCGTCCGGCGTCATGCCAAACATGGGGTACGCACCCGTTGCATTGAGATGCGTCCCATGCTTTTGGCATGACACAAAGGACCAGATAAATCGTCCGGCGTCATGCCAAACATGTGGTACGCACCCGCTGCATTGCGGTTCTCAATCGAACCAGCAAACGCGGCAAACGTCACTCGTGTATTCAACCGCAGGCTCATGATTGCGGTAATTAGCCTACCATTGTACTCCAATGCGCGACGGAGTTCCAAACAACACAACGGATTTTCTGGTTTGGCCTATATGAGGATACGGGATCAAGTAGGACAAAGCACTTGCCTATTGCGCCAACGCCAACGGGTGGATTACGCCTGCACCCACGCCCAAAGGTGGGCAACAACCGGATCGCCATCGGCATGGGCAGCATTGGGAATCGTAAAGGTACTGGTGGGAAGGCCCTCCACACAAGCAGCAATTGAGTAGAAGAGATATTCGCTGACCAGGTTCGGATAGGAACCCGATTCATCACGCACGGTGCGCGCGGTGATCTCTTGGGGAGGAAAGGTGATGGCTGTACCGGAAAGGGCCAGTTCTTCGATGAGGCAACGGCGCGCAGCATCCATTGGTTCTTCGCCAGGATGCATTTTCTCCGATGGGGGGCGATTGCGAAGACGTACGCGACCATCGGCCAGTTGCTGTTCGCGCTCGATGAGCAGTTGTGTCCCCTGGCGGACGGTTACCTCCACCACCTTGACCCGCCGCAACGGCGGATCGGCATAGAGTGTGCTTTCCCCATGTTGAAGCTCGCTCCACAGATCGGCGATGGTTTTGGCGTCGGCTTGCCCCCAGTGGGTCGTATCAACCCCTTGGGTTTCAAGCCACGCCTGCAATGCGGCCGGCGTTAGATCAGGGGAAACTTGGCGGTTGGTTATCACAGTTATTCACGCAGTTGTTGTGCACAGTCATGGTTCTTCAGCGACTGTAAATTGGAGAAAGTACACAGGCGGCAAGGTGATGACGATGTGCAGCAGAGTATAGATGCCTTCCATTATATTGCAGAGACGACAGATTGTATAGATGGGATTTCGCACGGTTTCTACACCATAACGGTATGGTTGATAAACGCTCGGCGTAACGATTCAGCAATGATTGAACGGGACAATCCTTCCAGGAAGGGGGTACTCGGGATCGTTACTAACTGCTACACAATGCCATTGAGTTAAGCACGTGCGGGTCATGGGTCCCCAGTCATCAGTCCCCAGTTTCCAGTGTGTAATTCGAGACTGCCTACTGAAAACTGGGGACCGATGACTGCTAACTTAATGACATTGAACTGCTACAGGTTAAACAGGAAGGTGCCGAGCAGAATCATACCGGCGAGGCCACCAACCACAGAGACAAGGACAACCACCGAAATCAAACAGCCCGACACCCACCGATGCAGGAATTGCAAACTCCCCGTCAGGGTGTCGAAGACGAATACGAGCAAACCCAGGAGTAGCGTTGGGATAATAGGCATTGATGTTTTCTCCCTCTCCACAAAAGTCCGACAGCGTCACGAAATACCGGGAACCACTGATCACATCCTGACCAACCGTTCAGGCCACGGCGAAATAGTAACAGGACATTGCCACACTGGCGCCAATCAGCGAGATGATCAGGGCCAGACAGCCATTGGTCATGTCTGTTCCCACCCGTCCCGCCAAGATGTGAAAGAGAATGGCAAAGACGGTTGTCGCAACAAAGAAGAATGAACCGAGTCCAAAGAGAATCCACGTAGCCATGGGAACCTCCTTCATCCAAGGCAAGCAGGTACGGATGTCCACATCTACAGAAGCGGTTCATGTGGGTGAGAGGGATCCAGCCACATGGTTGGCAGCATAGCATTGATTCCCAGTAATTTCCATGATATTTTCCAACCAAGTTCCTGACAGTAGGTGAAACAATATGACAACATGGTTTTGTCATCATTGTCATGGAGGGATCATGTTGGTGATATGGAAATTTGTAGAGGGCAATGATAAAGTGAGTATCTCCTCTTGTATTTGTTGGCGAGATGAGTGCCTTTGCGTGAAAACTCATCTTCAAAATAGAAATTCACAACAGAGCAAGTGGATGCGGGATTCCCAGGACAGATTTAAGCGTTCACACACTATGAGATCTGATACAAGTGTTTAGGAAAGCGGCAATGGCAACTCATACACCTCACGAACCAATCGAAGCCACAACTAGACAGTGCGATTTCATATCCACTACACCCAAGATTGGGGATGTCATTGAATTCCGCATTGTGAAGCTGCTTCCGTTTGGCATTGTTGGCACTTTGCCCGATGGGGCACGCGGTGTCATTCGAGAAAGAGAGATTAGCTGGCAAGAAGAGCGGCGTGGGTGGCAGACAAAATTTTCCCCTGGCTCTAGCTGCCAAGCTCGTATCATTGATCAGCGCCAAGAACAGTGGGAACTCAGCCTCCGTATGGCAGAATACGACCCATGGATACAATTAACAGGTGATAACTTATCTGGTCACGCTGTAAGAGGCACGGTCACTGGCTTCAGCTCCGATCTGGCTTATGTGGAGTTGGATAATGGACTCCGTGCCTTTCTTGCCGAAGAAGAGCTACCACCTTGGGTGAGTGAACCAATCCATGAGGCGCTATGGCTGGGAGATCGCATTCATGCCAAGGTAAAACGGATTGTTCCATGTCGTCGTGAAATCTATGTCAGTATGCAAGGATTATCGGACATTCGGTGGTCGACCAACTATGCCCGTACCAGCGATGAGGCATCCAAACCACAAAGTGTTAACGGCGAAAGTGAATGGACCGCGAACTCTTTTCTGGTTGCCAAGGATATTGATGACAAGAGCAGTATGAAAAATTATTTACAACGAAGGCTCTCCGTTCTCGTTATTGAAGATGACGCAGTGCAAAACAAAGCAATCGTCACGGGATTGAGTTACGCCGGTCATCAGGTCGAGGGGGTATTATCAAGCGATGATGGGCTGATGCAAATACGCAATGGGACATTTGATTTTGTCATTTGTGATGTCAACCTTGGCGAACAAGATGGCATTGCAATGGTACAAAAGATGAGCACGGAATTCCCCGAAGTGCGTTATCTTCTCATGACAGACTGGATGACGGCCAACTACCGTGAGGCAGATCTTTTGGCGCTCAGTGCACAGGGGGTTCCACTTCTCATCAAACCAGTCATTCCTGATGAATTCTTGCTGGCACTTGCTGAACCCGAGCACTATCTTGTTTCAACCCAAACACCCACGCGCAATACACGCCAGCAACTATTTACTATGCGCAAACAGACCGATGTGCGCCATTCCACACGACGAGAGCTTTTTGGCGCAGTGCGCCAGTTGCGGATACAGAGCAAGGCGAGTAAAGCTGTTCTCTTCCGTCTGGATGTGGCACAGCATGCAATCCACATTGTTGCCCAAGATGGGCGCAGAAAATTGAAGAGGGAGGCGCTTCCGCAGTTGATTTATAGTCCTGTGCGAGATGTGGCAGAGGATCGGCAACAAACCATTATTAATGACGTTGCCGATGTAGAAGCGTACGCCCGTTATTTAATTCCTCTGCTCGATTTTCGCTCATGTATCGGGATTCCCGTGCCGGCGGATGTTCGTGATCGATATGCCTTATTTCTATTTCACGAGGAGAGTAAATTTCCAACCAAGGCGATTTTGCGTGATGTACAAATAGCCGCAAAGCTAATCGGTATTTTACTGGAGCGCCAGCTTTTCCATGAACAGAACGCCGATCTGCAGCGCACGTTGTTGATGGGCCATCTCTCACGCGGGTTGATTCACGAAACGAATCACCAAATGAGCCCGATTCTCTTCGTGCTAAGCGATCTCGCGGATCAATGTCGCACCATTGAGTATGGACTCTCCTATCATCCTAGCCAGGCCAAAGCAAAGATCACTGAAATGAGTGAGTCCATCGCGCAACTCACTGAAAATATGCGGAAGCTGGTTAAAACGACACGCCTCTTTGCCCGCATTGCCGTGCAGGATTCGGAGGAGCCACTGCGAATGGACCAAGTAATTGAACAGAGCTTAGATTTGGTCCGTGATGCAGCCAACCGAGCTCACATCCATCTACACACTAGCTTTCCCAACCACCCCATGATCACGCAGTTGAAACAGACGCAAGTACAACAGGTTCTTGTCAATTTATTGCTCAATGCGATTCAACAGATCGAACGAATTCGCACAGACAAGGGGCACATTCAGGTCGTTCTTGAACTAGCACACGCCACCGACTCCACCGATGTGATCAAGGTCACCGTTGAGGATGATGGCCCTGGGATTCACCATCGTCAATGGGAGCAGATTTTTGAGTTGGGCATGACCACCCGTATGAATGATGGTGGTGGGATGGGGCTTTATATCTCACGACGGTTGATGGAAGACTGTGGCGGTCGGTTGTATGTCGGCAGCAGTTACTTGCATTGGGGCACCAGTATGGTCGCAGAGTTTCCGATCTATTTACCGGTAGATTAAGGGGAACGAAAATGATCCGCATGATAATCGTCGATGATGAAATCGATTCAGCAAAACTTCTACAGAAACGGCTGTTGCGGGATTTGCAAAGTGAGGACAAGCTCACTATTGAATTGGTACAGAGTGTAGAAGAGGCGGCACCGCGCATTCAAGTTGCATCGCCTCCCTTTGACATTGTGCTAGCGGATAACAGCTTGGGACCGGGCCGGGAAGGTTTGGATTGGCTTGAAGAGTTGCGCAAAGAACATCCAGATATCGACTGCATTCTTTTTACGGACCTCAATGAGTCGGTAGCGGAACGAGCTGCGGAGGCAGGTATTTATCGCTACCTCACGCAGCCAGTTGAACCGAAGGAACTAATCTGGTGCGTGCGCTCTTTAATCAAACAACGTGTGACAGATTTCGAACGACAATGGCTTGCCCTGGTTAACCAGATTGGCGCCAAATTGCAACCCAGGTATCCCTATGGATGATCCACTGCGCGGGTCGCTCTTCGCCCAACGGATTGTCAATCAACGGACCAAAGGTGGATTAGGCTTGCTCTTTGTTCGTCTGTTGGTAGAGCAGCTTGGCGGACGAATCCAATTGCTTGATTATACGGAGCAGCATGGAGCTTGTTTCTGTTTGTATCTACCCCATATCTTAGGTGAAGAAGAGGTTAACATCGTAGAAGCAGTGAGATGATGGTGAAACAGCGGGAGAATCATATGACAAAGTTGCCGTCGCATTCAAAGCCCTTGTCAACACCCGAAATACGCGTACTGGTTGTGGAGAACGATAAACGGACACGGCGCTCCCATGAAATTAATCTCAAACGGTGGGGGTATTGCCCGATCTTTGCGGAAGGGAACGGTGAAGCCTTACTGCTCGATGCAGAACGGAAGGTGAGCGACCAAGCCTGTCACTTGGCGCTGGTCGATATGCGGCTGATTAGCGATCATGACCGCAGTGATAAGAGTGGCCTGAGTTTGATCCCCAAATTACAGCCGGCCCTAGCAATCGTCGCTAGTGGTTCCGGCGATGACCGCGATACCACAAAGCTAGCATTTCACTACGGAGCATTTGATTTTGTGAACAAAGTCTCTGAGCTAGATGCACTGAAGCATGCGTTAGGAAAAGCAGCGAAGCAGATGCAATCCGGAGATCACGGTCCCACGGTACGCATTAAAAGGAAACTGGTCGACCAAATCATGAATGCTCTTGCGCCTGGAAAACCAGAGCAGGTCTGCGAATTGCTGAAGGCAATGTTTCCAGAAGCAAAATTGATTGTTGCAGAACAGATTAGCGGCGCAGCAAGGACACCTAGCGTAAATCTTGGGCGCGAATCCTTCGTGTTACGGTTACAAGTCGATGAGTTACAGCCATTTGTTGTGAAGCTAGCCCTGCTTGATAGAACCCGTACAGAAATTCGGAATTATAAACAGCATGTTCGTGACCGATTACCCGGGCGCTTTTACGGTCCTATTGAGCTTGAGCGGTGCTGCGAACGCTGGCATATCGGTGGTATCGTCTATCCATTTAATAGTTCCAAAGTATTCACAGTTTATTATCAAGAGGCAACAGCTCTTGAAATCTGTGATTCACTACGTCATCTATTCGAACAGGTCTGGATACCGCACTACCAAGAGCATCGACAGAAACATTGCGACTCACTCTATCACCGCTATCAAGTACGGTGGGGTGACCAAGAGTGGGTGAAAAGCCTTCGTTTGTATGTTGCGAACTTACGGAATGGCATTGCACTTTCGCCCAGACACGAATTGATTGACCATCATGAAAATATTGCGCGATGGATTCAAAAGCGGACAGGGGACTTCGGAAACGATCCTGATCAAGATGAGACAATTTTTTTGGGGCAGTACGACGATTTTTATGGGCATGGCGATTTACAAGCCGACAACTTTTTTGTTGATAGCAACGGCCAGTGCTGGTCAATCGATCATGAGCGGGCAGGCATTGGGCCAATTTTTCAGGATTTTGTATTGCTAGAGTTGGACATATGGGTACATGTGGCACAACTCGCTGGGATAGAAGATCTTATTCAGGCTTTTTCCTTGTCAATATCAGATCCAGTGGGGTATGGCAATGCGTCTCAGGTGCTGGGGCCCAAAAATTTAGAAAATGAGAAAGTGTGCCAAGTTGTTCGCTGCCTTCGCCAACTTGCCTTGAATGACAGAAATTCCCTTACATCCGACCCACGTGTTTACTATTGGGGCTTGTTGCTAAACGCGCTCTATCGCATCACATTGTTACAAAATAAGATTGAGTTATTAAATAGACAAACGAACCGGACTCAATCTGAAACAGTAGAACTTCATCGCCTATCTGTAGAGCAGGAGAAGACGCATCTGTTGGGAGCAATGGTAACACATCGCCTAGATCATTGGGACGACGGAGCCAACTGGCCACCGAAACACTGGAAGATCAACGAATGGCAAAACCAGGCTACCGCTGTCTTGGAAAGTACTCGTCAAGAATATAGCTTCTATTTTTCTGAACAACAGCGGGCAACCCTCAGCTATTTAATTACCGGTTTAAATAGTTCCTATCTGGATCAGATCCAAGAGGCGTGGTCAGTTGCGGAAAATGGCTCAGTCGCTCCGGGCGAAATAGAAGAAGTATTGGCGAAATTTGGTCAGTATTTGATTGAACTTCGCAAAAACAGCCAAGCTGTGGTATCAACACCTATTATGGAAACCTTAGACGCATCAATTGAGATCATCAACAATAATCGGTTCGACATCTTACATCGGCTCAAACTATCAGTTCCATTGATCCCTCTATTACTCACTTATGAGGTAGATCTAGAGTTACCCAACCGACTCAACTTTCGCAGTACCGGAAGCTGGTTTTACGATACTTTCTTAGGTCACATTGATGAGTAAGGCCATCACAAAGAAATAAATATCCCAGGATCGTCTTGCGGATAGCCGTGAATATCACAGCGCAGCGCAGTTACTGGATATTTATTTCTTCGCTCATATGGGCGGCGAACTGAAATTGCACGATTCACCAGAGAGAAAAAAACGCAATTTCAGCCGCATTCTATATGAGCCTACTTCTTTGAATAAACCTAACGTGGAATCGCTCGACGCTCCGCCACTTAAAAGCAGCTTTTATCAAGGGTATTGTTTACGTGTTCAAGTAGAGCAGGGTTTTATCCAGCAAATCTGCTTATATGATTTCTAACGGTCAGCAAGGAGAGCTTGTTTATCCATGCCTGAAATCGGCCCAACCCACCCCATCACCTATCGCGCGGAACTCACCGCCCCCCTCTTCAACCGCATCCACGCCGGCGAATCCTGCGTCGTGGTCGGCGCGGCGAGCATGGGAAAGTCGCGGCTGCTGCAGTTCCTGCTGCGCCCCGATGTCGCCACCCACTACCTAACTA
>Ga0116151_10004830_pt1 | contig 11794 bp, 6 predicted proteins | sample AD_UKC117_MetaG_FD_89893 | JGI IMG/M metagenome (GOLD analysis project Ga0116151, IMG submission 89893) | Active sludge microbial communities of municipal wastewater-treating anaerobic digesters from Hong Kong - AD_UKC117_MetaG | ecosystem: Engineered > Bioreactor > Anaerobic > Digestate... | reverse complement strand
TGCGCATCGAATAGCCGTAATGGTGCATGGCGCCCCAGTACCAGCCCTCCCAGCTGTCGGGATTGATGACCATCTTGGTCGTGCCGATCGCATTGTTGAACCGGAATAGCGAGCAGAGGTAGTAGCCGAGATTGCCCCAGGTATGGTGCGAGGAATGGCTGGAGAGGATCGCGCCATTGCCGTGCTGCGTCTTCATCCGCCTGATTTCGGAAGCGACGATATCGAGCGCCTCGTCCCAGGTGATGCGCTCGTAGCCGGAAATGCCGCGATTTTGCGGATTGCGCGCACCGTTCGGATCGAAGTCGACCCGCTTCATCGGATAGAGCAATCTGTCCTTCGAATAGACGGTCGATTTGTTGGAAAGACCGTGCGAACTGATGCTCGTTTGCGGCGGCGGCGTAAAAGTCCTGCCGCGCGCGGAAATACTCCAGCGCCCCTTCGCCGCTTCCTCGACTTCGAACTCGATCGGCGTCATGCGGACGATCTTTGCGTCCTTCACATAGACGAAGACCGGCCCGCCATTCGTGTCGTTGACATAGCGCGTCTCGCCGTTCGAAAGGTTCTCGCCGAACGACCAATGCGCGGTCATCATAAGGCTCGCGATTTCCGTGAACCAGCGCGTTGCTTCGTCCTCGCCGACGATGTCCAGTTTGAACATCTTGATGGCGTTGATGTAGTCGAAATGCCGCATCGGCGGCGTGAGCAGGCGCAGGCCCGTCTCGGAATCCTTGAACAGCAGCCGCACGTCGGCCCTGTCCGCCGGCCCCGCGCCGCTCGAAATACGCCCGCGTGAAAAACGATACCAGCGCCCGACGCCTGCATCGCGCGTTTCGATCGACACCAGCGCATCGCGCTCGGCGATTTTCGCGCGAAAGGCGGGAAAGGCGAGTGCGGCAGCGCGCATGGCCTGCGCCACGCCCCACAGAACGACGGGAAACGCCGCGCGATCCCTGAAACCGGCCATACCGCCACCTCGCCCTCTGCACGAATTCCTGAGGCCAATGTCGGGCAGAGCGGCGCGCGTCAAAACGCTCGCGATGCGAGTGTCCGCGCTGCGGACGCCGGCCGCCGGGCGATTGGCGGCGCGGCGCGCCGCGCCGATAGTCGAGGCAACGATCCAGCGAGGCCGGAGGAAGCGTCATGCGCGATTATGCCGTCAGGTTCAGCCATATCGGGCTCTATGTGAACAAGCTCGATCCGATGATCGACTTCTATTCGCGCATCATGGGCCTGCCGGTCACGGATCGCGGCCTGCTGCACGGCACGATCCCGATCGCCTTCATGAGCCGAGATCCGCAGGACCATCACCAGATCGCCTTGATCGAGGCGCGCACGCCCGAGCACGGCATCGGCAACGTCAACCAGATCTCGTTCCGCCTGCCGGATCTCGACGCCCTGAAACGCCTGCGCAAACGCATGATCGAGGAAGGCTACATCAAGGAAGGCGTCACCAAGCATCGCACGATCACGCATGGCAACGCCTGGGCCATGTATGTGCACGATCCCGAGGGCAACCAGGTCGAATGCTTCGTCGACAGCGACTGGTATATCGAGCAGCCATGCAGCCTGCATATCGATCTCGACCGTCCCACGGCCGACATTCTCTCGGAATCCGAAGCCTTCTGCCGCGCGCAGCCGAGCTTCAAGCCGATCGAGGAATGGCGCGAGGAGATGCGTCGCCGCATCGCGGCGCACGACGCGGCCTGATCTCACGGGAGATGCTCCTCATGGTTCGACCGTCAGTCGCCGCGCGCGCTGCGCTCGAGAATAGCCTGAGCCGCCTGGCGCAGCGGGCCGACGAATTGCACCCGCGCCTCCTCGACAGACATGGCCGTGCGGATCCAGATCACGGAGATGCAGCCGAGCACAATGTCGTCCCGCAGGACCGGCGCGGCGAGGCTCGCGGTCTTGGCGTTGAACTCGCCGCCGTCGCGCGTCGCATGGCCGCGCGCCCGCGTCTCCGCGATCATGCGGTCCAGCGCGCGCCGCTCCAGGAACGGCCGGTCTTCGGGCTCATCGAGCCGCGCGAGATGGCGCAGGATGACCGAGCGTTCCTGATCGCCGCAAAAGGCGAGATAGGCGCGGCCGGCGGACGTCCGCAGCATCGGCAGGCGGCGACCGATCATGCCACGGTCGATCGACAGCGGACTGAGCGCATGCGTCGTCTCCTGGATGACCATGGCGGCGCCTTCATAGACCGACAGATCGAACGGCCAGACGAACCGTTTGCCGAGTTCGAGCAGGATCGGACCGGCGCCCTGCGCGACGAGAATGGAGGCGTCGTATCCATCGCCGAGGCTCAGCGCGCGGCGGGTCACGCGGAACAGATCGTTCGAGGCGCCGCGCTCGACATAGCCGAGTTCTTCCAGCGTCTCGAGCAGGCGATAGACTGTCGGTCGCGGAATGCCGATCTGCGCGGCGAGCGCGCCGGCGCGAATGCCGCCGGAGGCGTTGACGGCGCGCAGGATATCGAGACCGCGCTCGAGCGCGCGCACGCCTTCGCCGCGCGGCCGCCGGTCTGGTTTTGGAACGGTCATCCTTCCTCCGCTCGAAATTCTATCCGCGCGCGCCGCCGCGCAAAACCAGGTCGCGTATCGTGCGACGCCCTTGCTCCCAGGAGAATGAAATGAAGATCGCATCCTTTGTCGATCCGCTCGGCCGGGCGACCTACGGGCTCGTCGTCGACGACGGCGTCGTCGATCTCGGCAAGCGGCTGCCCGACGTCCCGAGCCTCAAGGCGCTGCTCGCCGCCGGCCGCTCGAAGGAAGCCGCCGGCCATGCAAGCGCGACGCCGGACTACAAGCTCGCCGAGATCGCCTTCGCGCCCGTCATTCCCGATCCCGACAAGATCATCTGCGTCGGCCTCAACTACCGCGACCACGTGGCCGAGACCGGCCGGACAGTCACCGAGAAGCCGGCCCTGTTCTGCCGCTTTCCGGCGAGCCAGGTCGGTCATCTCCAGCCGCTGGTCAAGCCGCCCGAGAGCGACGAATACGATTACGAGGGCGAGGTCGCCGTCATCATCGGCAGGGGCGGCCGCCGGATCGCGCAGCAGGACGCGCTCGCCCATGTCGCGGGCTACGCATGCTACAACGAGGGCTCGATCCGCGACTGGCAGCGCCACACGAGCCAGTTTCTCGCCGGAAAATCCTTCGCCGAATCCGGGTCGTTCGGGCCGTGGATGGTCACGGCCGACGAACTGCCGGATCCCTCGAAATTGATGCTGGAGACGCGGCTCAATGGCGTGGTCGTGCAGCACACGACGACCGACTTGATGATCACGCCCGTGCCGGCGCTGATTGCGTATATTTCGACCGTTTTCCCGCTCGCGCCGGGCGACGTGATCGTCACCGGCACGCCCGGCGGCGTCGGCGCCAAGCGCAACCCGCCACTTTGGATGAAGGCGGGAGATGTCGCGGAAGTCGAAATTTCCGGCGTCGGCGTGTTGCGCAATCCCGTGGTCGCGGGGGCCGCGTGATTAAAGGGGTCGCGCCGACGAGAAGCAACGTCGGCGCGAAGCCGGCTCACTTGGTTTGATCGCTCTTGTGTCGGTCGCGCTGCCAGACTTCCTGCTCGCCCGCCAGCAGGCGCTCGGCCTCCTCGATGAAGCGGTCGTCCGCGCCCTCGCCATCGTACGGCCTCAGACCAAGCTCGCGATGAACGCGTAGTTTGCGCAGAGCCTCCGCTGTCGCGCGATAGCGCAACCAGTTCCCGTGGTGTCCGCCGAGCGCGGTAAGACCGGTCGCGATACCCGCGATCGCCGCGAGAATCGTCGAGGAGATCTTTGCCGCTGGCATCAGATTGACGATGGGGATGAGCGCGGTGGCGGTGATCTGCGTCGCCGAATAAGCGGTATGCAGGCGCTTCGCCCTGGCCGAGGCGGCCTCGAACCACGCAACCTGCGGATCGAAACGCTGCTGGAGATAGGCGTCGAATTTCGAAAGTGCGGAGGCTGGAGCAGGCGTATCCGGCGCCTGCGAAGCCGCCTCGCGCGTCGGCTCTACCGTCGCTCCATCCAGTCCATGCAAACCCGGACCTCGCCCTGCTTTGTCGTGGCCGTCGGAATGATCGTCCGCTCGCTTCTGCATTAAGGTCGCGGCGGAAACAGAGTCAATGTGCGGGAGGCGCGCGGCGCGCGAGCTCGTCGATCATGTCCCGCAATTCGCCGGTGTCGATCCCGGCCTCCTCGCGGGCTTCAGCGATCAGACGCAGGTTCCTGGCGGTCGTTTCCGGCTCCCAGGGCTCCCGCATCGCAGCCAGCGCGTCGTCGAGCGCCTCGCGGGCGCTGTCCATCTTCTGTTCGATCACGGCCAGTTCGAGCAGGGTCGCGTGATCCCAATAGTCGGGCGTCGCGGACAGGCGCCGACGGGCCGCATATCGCACGACCGGGGCCAGCTCCCGCGCTTCCGCGCCATGCGGGTCGGCGATCGACATCAGCGTGACCGCGTTCACGCCGGGGAAGGCGTCGCGCCAGTCCGCCTCGAAACCGCGACGATAGGCGGCGATGGCTTTCCGGAGGCAACCCCGCGCCATCGCGCCATCGCCTCGCTTCTTCGCTTTCTCCCAGCGGTCCTTGTGGATGCGGCCGAGCAGGCCGCAGGTCTCGCTGGACGGTCCTCTCTCCCCGATCAGCTGTTCGAGGATCGCCTCGGCCTCCTGGTCGCGGCCGGCGCGGTTGAGCGCCATCGCGCGCTGTTCGCGCACCATCGCGGTGCGCGCGAGCGCGGCGTTCATCCGATCGGTGAGGTCTATGACGCGCTGCCATTGCGAGATCGCGCGGTAGGACAGCATGAGGTCGATGGCCACGCCCGCTTCGACCGCGTCGATATCGCCGAGCTCCTTGCCGATGACGTCGAGCGCCTCCACGCCCTCGCCGCGCGCTTCCGCGAGGCGCTTCTTCATCGCCTGCGAGTAATTGATCTTCTGGCGGAACACATCCGTCTTCTCGCGCTCGATCGGCGGCGCGGAATATCCTTCCAGCATCTGGAAGAGGGGCGAGTCGTCGGTCGGGTTTTCGCGACATTCACGTAAAAAGCGGGTCAGCGCCTCGCGCGCGGCGGCGGCGTCCGAAGGCGCGCCGTCGGGTCCGATCGCATAGGGCAGGGCGCGCAGGGCGCCGACATCGAAGGGAAGCGCGGAGCCTTCCGACATCGTCAGCACGGTCGAGGAGGGACGAACGGCATGGCGAACCCCCAGCTCGTAATAGACGTTCGCATTCAGCAGCGTGACGTCCGCGATCGCGAATTCGCTGAGCAGGATGCGCTCGTACATCAGCTTGTGAATGAAACCGCCGCTCTTCTCCTCGTCCGCGCGCAGGACGGCGAGGCCCGCCGCCTCGACCGCCGGCGCGACGATCTCCGCGTAGATGCGGTCGAAGTCGATCAGGCGATTGGCGGCGTCGGGCTTGCGCCCGAAGGGCATGATGACGAAGCAGAGCGCGCGGTGAGGCATGTCGATTGCTTTCGAGCGTTGGCCGAATTGGCGGCCGCGTCAGGGGTCGGGATTGCCGCGTACGGAATAGACGTATCTCCAGTCCTCGAGATCGTCGTTCAGGATCGCTTCGAGCGCGATGAGGATCGCGCGGAGTTCGGCCAGCGCCGTCTTGCGCGCGTCGCCGGCCTCGATTCTGGCGCACAGCCGTTCGAGCCCGCTGTCGATTTCCGTGAGTTCCAGCGCGGTGCGCCGCGAGCGCATCGCGAACCGCAGATAGTCGCCCTGGTATCGCAGGCCCGCCGCCGCTGCCGCGACAGCGGGAAATCCCGCGCCCGTCAGCGCCAGCCAGGCCGGCGCGATGTCTGGAACGTATGGAACGCTGTAATGGTGGAGAATGTACAGAAGACCCGCCCACGGCGAGGCCAGGAATGCTGTCTTGCCGGTCGCTTCCAGCGCATGATGCAGCAGTTCGAGACGCCGGGCGTTGTTGCGGTGGTAGTCCAGCTGACCTTGAACGATGTGCATGCGGACCAATCGCGCTAACAACCCCAGCCTTTCACGCGTGAGATCGAGATGCGGCAGGCCGGCGGCCCCGATCCATGCCTGGAGAAGCCATGCCGTCCATGTCGCGGGCTTTTGCCGGATCACGCGACGCCCGCCCAGGCCGAGATGCGCGAGCACCCAGCCGGACCGGAATTGCTCGGCCAGCCCGCGCGCCAGAAGAAACCGCTCGTGGACCAGCCGTCTTCGGCTCCACCAGAACGCCGACGTCGCGGACATGAGAAGGACGATCTCGATCGTCACGTAGACATGTTTGTGCTCGTGGTGGATGAGCCCGATGAGGCCGACAAGAACGGCGAGCGCGCCGAGCACGAAGGTCGCCACATAAGCGGAGCGATAGTGGTGGCTCAGGCGCGTGGCCAGTGCGTCGAGCGCCGCCCAGGGCGCGATCAGCGCGTTATCGATACGCTCGCTTCGCACATCCGCGAAATCAGCGCAGGGCATGTCCTTGTCGACATGCGCGCATTCCAGCCCGAATTCCGGCATCCGCTCTCTCGACCAGGTGCGGGGCGCCGGCCGCTTCGGATCGTCGTCCTTCTCGATGTTCGAGCCGGTCGACCACAGGAACCATTGGTAGATCGATGCGCGCGTCGTCGTCTTGATGGGCAGGTTCTTGTCGAAAAGCGTATCGAATGCGGCGCGCGACCTCGCGTAGGAATCCGGGTCGTGTTCGTGCGTTGCATCCGACATTTCGGGCGCGAGCGCCGGCGCGAGAACGGCGCGCAGTTCGGGCAGGCCCGTCGAGCCGTCGATCCCGGTCGCCGCCTCGGCGCAGGACGCCAGATCGTCATTGAACGGCCCGATACGTTGCACCAGTTTGGTCCGCGCCGTCGTCGCATGGATCCAGACGATCGGAACGCCCTCGCGCAACGCGTTCGCCATGACCGAAGCCGTGCCGCCGGGCCCACCGGAAGGGCCCCCGTTCCAGACGGCGAGTAGAAGGTCCGCCTGACGCACCAGAATATCGCCGATGATGGCGTATCGCTGCTCGGACCAGCGCTTCTCGTCGCGTCTGCGCTTTTCGTACTCCGCGTTGCCGGGCTCGTCCGGAAGATTGTCGAGCCCGCCGTCGGCGAGAACGAACCGGCTGTCGGCGAGCTCGCCGAGCCGACGCATCTGCGCGGCGGCCGATGGCGACATGGTCGTCGCATAGCTGTTGATATCGAACGGCAGGACAGCCTCGAACCGCGGCTTCACGCCTTCAGGGAATGACGTCTCGCGAAAAACCTCGACCGCGAGTTGGTCGGCGCCCTCGGCCAGAGCGGAAATGAGGGTCAGTTCGACGGATGACCATTGCAGCGGATCGAGCCCGTGTGCGTCCTCGGCGACGAGGCGGGCGCATTTCGAGATCGCGAACGCCAATGCCTCGCGAACTTGCGCGATGCAGTCTGGCAGGAGATCGCGATGCCCGGTGATCGCCAGTCGCAGAAATCGCGATGGCGGCGGCAGGTGTAATTGCGATGTCGACTCACGCGATGTCGAATTGCCCGAAAAAATCATGCGCTATCATGGCCTGTGCGCCGAAGAATAACTGTAGCATAAATCAGGATACTTCGGGCGTCAGGTCCGGCTTGGCGGCCGGCGTGAAAAGAACATGCCCGCTCAATACTCCCATTCCACGCCGACGCCGACCGAGGTCTTGCCGTCGACGCGCGTCTCGCTCTGCACGCGAAAATTCTTGAACACGTCCACGCCGACATTGACCGAGGTCTGGTCCGGCTTGACGCCGGTGCGCACGCCGACGCTGACGCCCTTGGCGATATAACGCGAGACGCCGACCGTCGGCCCGCCCGCCGCGCCGACATCGACATCGAGCGCATCGACGCCGAGCGCCTTGCGCATCTTCTCGAAGGCGTCGGCGCCGGAGGACGCGCCGGAAAACTGCGCCAGCGCCATGGCGAGCTGCACCGCCTGTCCCGGCGTGAGCGAGGCGGATGCTTTCGCGAACAGGAGTCGCGATAGCACTTCGTCCTGCGGCAGGCTGGGCGAGGAGGTGAACGCGAACACCGGCTGCGAAGCCGGGCCGGTGACCGCGACATTGGCGGTTACGCCGCCGGCGGACGTCTGAGCCGCGAAGTCCAGTTGCGGCATGAGCCCGCCGGCGAAGGTCAACTTGCCTTGCGTGATGTCGAGCCGCTGTGTGAGCAATTGCATGCGTCCGCGCCGTAGGTCGAAGCCGCCGTCGATGATCGGCTTCTGGATCGTGCCGCCGATCTTGAGCTGCCCGCCGAATTCCGCGTCGAGGCCGCGCCCGCGCACGAAGATGCGATTGGGCGCCGCGATCACGAGGTCGATCGGCGCGTCGAACGTCGGCTTGCGCGCCGCCCGCGCCTTCTCCTTGCGCTCGATGGCGATCATCTGCGCGGCGAAGCCTTTCGCATCGATCTGCCGCGTGCCGGCAAGCGGCTTCAGATTGACAGGCATGCGGTCGGGCACGTTGACGTCCATGGAGCGCAAGGTCACGCGGCCCGCGACGCGGGGCGCGCGCGCGAGCGGTCCGGTGATCGTCAGGTCGAGGTCTCCGGTGGCGGACGCGACCTCGCTGTCGACGAATTGCGCATTGGCGGATTTCACGATCAGGGCGGCGGGAAAACCCGATGCGGGATCGACGCTGATCTTGCCGGCCACGGCCACCCGACCGCCGTTCTTCGTCTGTCCGTTGAGCCCGGAGATGACGACGTCCCGCCCGCTTCCGGTAAGCTTGCCCGTGATATTGGCGAGCGCGACGCCATTGGCGGCGTCCGAAAAACCGCCATTTACGATGTCGATCGACCCGCCGACCGCCGGCGCGGATGCGGAGCCTTTCAGCGTCAGATCGACCTTGGCCGTTCCCGTGACCGACTGGCCGTTGGCCGACAGGGTCGTGTTGGCGAGCGCGGCGTCGAGCGCGCCCCGTATCGCCAGATCGAGCGCGCCGGCGCCGAGCGGAACCTGACCTGTCACCTTCACCTTGCTGCGTGGCCCGATCGCGACATCGGCGTCGACCGTGGTGCGTCCGCCCGACAGCTTGCCGGCGGCCGTCGCCTCGATCGGCGGCAGGCCGGCGCTGCGCGTCTGCGGCAGCGTCAGGCGCGCGACCTTCACGCGCCAGTCGCCGGTCGGCGCCTTCGCCGTTCCGCCGATTTTCGCCTGCGCATCGGCGACGCCGTCGAAGGCGAGCGAGGGATCGGCGAGTGTGAGGATGGACAGCGGCAGGGCCCGCGCGTTGATGTCGAGCGCGAGCCTGTCGCCCGCGAAGCCGTCGAGCGTGAGCCGCCCGCCGCCGGCAGCGATGGCGATGCCCTTGAGATCGACGCCGCCATCGCGCAGCGTGGCGCTCGCGGGTCCCGCGAGCGCGATCCGCTTGCCCGCGCGGGAGGCGGAGAATTGCGCAATGTCGAGGCGGCGCGGTTCGCCGTTCGTGAGCGCGCCGCGCCCAGTGATCGCAAAGCCTCGCGCATCGAGCGCGAGATCGAGCGCGGTCGCGCCGTCGGCGCCGGGCTTGGCGATTAGCCTCAGCTTCGGGATCGACTCGCCGGCGACGCGCGCGCCGTCGGCGACGATGCGGCCGTCGAGTTGCGGCTTGCCGAACAGGTCGCGCGCGCTCGCCTGCGCATCGAGCCGTTCGATCGAGATCTGCGACGACCGCACACCCTGGCCATGCGCCTCGATGACCGCCGATTGCTGCCCGTCGGCATTGTCGAGCGTGATGTCGGCGTCGAGCCGGCCCGACAGTTTTTCGAGCGCGAAGGCCGAAAAGGCGTCGAGGTCGGGTACGCTCGCCTTCAGCCGGCCGCGCGCGCGCTTGGCGGCGTCGAGCGCGAAAGCGCCTGAAATACGCGCGCGGTCGACGGAAAGATCGAGCGTGTCGACTTTCCATGTCTCGCCTTCGCGTTGCGCACGAAGGTTTCCGCGCGCTGGCTTGCGGTCGATGACGCCGTCCAGTACGGCCGTGACGAGCGCTGCGCCCGTGAGGTCATGGGCCTCGCCGGTCAGCGACAGATCGGGAATGGCGCGGCCGATCGCGGTCGCCTCGCGCGCCGCGACGGTGAACGTCGCATCGAGCTTGCGCAGTGAGCCCTTCAACGCGACTTCAGCTTCGGCGCGGCCAGTCAGGCGGGGATCGGCGGCTTTGAGGTCGGGCGCGGAAATTTTTGCGACGAGATCGGCATGGTCCTGCGTCGCCTTGCCGTCGACGACAGCGCTCGCGCGTTCACCGGTCAGGCGCAGCGCCTCGAAGGCGACGCCGCCATCGGCGAGCCTCGCCTTGCCCGAAACCGCGAGCCGCTTGCCGAGGAGGCGATCGAGCGCGGCGACGCCAACGCCGGGCTGCGCCACGCCGCCGTCGAGCGTGACAGCAATTCGTCCCGCGCGAGGCGCGCCGGACAAGGCGGCGTCCAGCGCCAGCGCGCCCTTGAGGCTCGTCTTCGCGAGGCCCGAGAAACGCGAGAGGTCCGCAGCCGCGATGCGCGCGCGGCCGTCGAGCAGATCGAGCCCCGCCCGGCCGGTGAAGCCGAGTTCGGCGGCGCCGGTCGACAATGTAGCGACGCCGATGTCCATCTGATCAATCGTCTCGGCGCGCGCGCGGAACGCAAGCCGGGCGCTGTCGCCGAGCGCTTGCGAGACGGCTGCGTCGGCAAGCGCGAGGCCGTTCGCATTGCCTGTCGCGACGATGTCGAACACGCCCGAGGCGTTGCCGGCCGGCGTGATCGACGCGTCGAGATCGACATGGCCGAAGCGGCCGAGGGGACCCCGCGCCTGTTCGACAAGCACGCGCACCGCGCCTTCGGGCTTTGTCAGCGTGCCGGAGAGCCGCGCATCGGCTTGCAGCGTCTTCGCCGCGAAGGCGGCGTCAGGCTGCGCAGCTTTGCCGGTCAAATGCGCGTCGCCCGACAGGCGCCCGTCGGCGTCAAGCCCGCCCTTCGCCCGCAGCCCGAAGGCGGAGGCGTCGAGCGCGAGACTGTCGAGCCGCAATGCGCCATTGTCGGCGAAAGCGGCCACGCCCGTCGCGCGCGTCGTCTTCTCGAACAGGGCGGCGACGTCCTTCGACAGCAGGGCCGCGAGCCGCGCCGAAAGATCGAAATCGACGCGCCGTTCGGCGCCCGCGCGCTTGATGGTCGCGGTTCCAGCGGCGTCGGCGATGTCGCCGGCGCGCGCGTCGAGTTTCGCGGCGAACGCGTCGAGCGTTCCGTCGCCGTGAACATGAATTTCGACCGGCGGCAGGCCCTTGATGTCAGCGAGCCGCGCCAGCAGCCCGCCCTGCGGCTCCGAAGCGTCGACCGCCAGTTTGATCGTCGCGCCATCGCCTGCGATGTCGGCGCGCGCTGCGACCGAGCCCGGCGCATCCGTTCGCTTGGCGTCGAGCGAGATGCGCGCGGCGGCGCCCGTCGCGCCGAGATCGACGGCGCCGACCAGCGACAGCGAGGCAGCCGCGCCGAGGGCGGGTTGCGCCAGATCGAGTTTGCCGATCGTAAGCGAAGCCACGCGCACCGCGAGCGGCGGACGCCAGCCGAGCGCGGTCCTGATCGTCTCGACGAGGCCCTTGTCGTCGGGCTTGGCAGGAGCGGCCAGGGGCTTGCGCAAGACGTCGACGGCGCCGATGTCGAGCGCGGAAATGTCGGCGACGCCGCGCAGCAAGGCGAACGGCCGCCACCGGGCCTCGACGCGGTCGATCTTCAGCCAGACGCCCTTGGCGTCGGCAACGGATATGTCGCGCACGGCGGGCGCGCCCGAAAGGACATTGTCGAGCCCGCCCAACGTCACCGTCGAGCCCGGCGAGGATGCGGCGCGCGAAACATAGCCCGCAATCAGCGCGCCGCCG
>Ga0116151_10004827_pt1 | contig 11800 bp, 6 predicted proteins | sample AD_UKC117_MetaG_FD_89893 | JGI IMG/M metagenome (GOLD analysis project Ga0116151, IMG submission 89893) | Active sludge microbial communities of municipal wastewater-treating anaerobic digesters from Hong Kong - AD_UKC117_MetaG | ecosystem: Engineered > Bioreactor > Anaerobic > Digestate... | reverse complement strand
GCCTCCAGCGCAACTTGAAACTTGAACTTCGCCGTGAATTGTCGTCGTTTCATTTCTGTCCCTTCCACATGGTCGACTTTTTAGTATCTTAGCATGTGGTCTTGTTTTTGGGGACCATTATAAAATTACTTAACACGCATGGGTACAAAACAAAAAACGGTCGACGTTTTTCCAAAGACACTATCCGTGCAATTCTCCAAAATCAGACTTATCTTGGGAAAATAAAGTATCAACAGGTACAACGCAACGCAGATGGCAGCCGAAATCAAACCGGGCCAATAGAATGGTTTGAAGGTCAACATGTTGCGCTAATCAGCGAAGAGCTATTTCAGAAATGTCTGGAAATTCGAGAAAAGCGAGCCAATCATCATCAACCGACGGTGAAGTATAACTCCTATTTACTGCGAGATATCGTCTACTGTTATGACTGCTGTTCTAACCGTCCTGACGGTGAACTCCCGCCCAGTTATGGCAAAATGCGACCACAAGCCTACGGTAAAAACAAATACTACTACAAAACATATAGATGTCGTGCCAGAGAATTCGGCTACAGATGTAGACAGAAGATTGTAGCTGTAGAAGAGCTTGATCAACAAGTCCTTCACATTCTACAAGGGCTTAAACCACCACAGCACTGGCGTATATCAATTACACAATCGATCAGCGAATTAATGGGAGAGCAGAATCTCCAAGAACGCCTCAGCGAAATTCATGGCGTTATCGGGCGTATGGATGAGCGTTGGGATTTGGGATTTATTACCGATAAGGACGAATATATGAGACAGCGTATGGAGCTTCAGTATGAGTTGGAGAAGTTGACACCAGTGGATACTAACGAGCTGGAAAAAGCCGCAGATCTACTTGATAATTTTGAAAAATACTGGAATGCTTGTGGAGATAATAGTGAAGCACAGCATGAGTTGGTGAAACAAATTGTCGAGAGGGTATATGTACAAGGAAAGGAGGTCATCGCTATGACATTACACTCAAACTGCCACTTAGTTTTGGGGCATAAAACAAATGAGCCAACGGAATACTCCGTTGACCCATTTCTCTCTGGCGAAATTTTCGCCACGAGCGGAAGCGACGGGATTTGAACCCGCGACCTCGGCCTTGACAGGGCCGCATGCTAACCGCTACACCACGCCTCCATTTTTTGTTTGCCACACATTGCTGCGTGACGTTCCGTAGTGTAACATAGGATCATCGGGATGTCAAACACGCAACGCAAAAAATCACACAAACGCTGAGGTGCGTCCCATTTTCGGTGGCTTACAGAAGAGGACTAGATTGTGCGTCCGGCGTAAGCCCCAATGTGGTACGCACCCCCAAACCTGTAGGGGAGAGATCATGAGCAATCCCTATGTTATTATCGGGGGCGATGCGGCGGGCATGAGTGCCGCCAGCAAGTTGAAACGGGAGTTGCCGGATGCCGAGGTCATTGTCTTTGAACGGAGCCACCATATTAGCTTTTCGGCCTGTGGCATTCCCTATTGGATCGCGGGCACCGTTGAATCGGATCGGCGCCTGATGATCCTCACGCCGGAACGGGCCCGTGAACGCCGCGGGATCGATGTGCGCACGGGCCACGAAGTGGTCGCCATTGACCCAGAGGCGAAAACCGTCATTGTGAAGCGGTTGGCGAACGGGGAACGGTTGATCCAGCCCTATGAAACGCTTGTCATTGCAACCGGCGCCTCGGCGGTACGCCCCCCCATTCCTGGATTGGATCTGCCCGGGGTCTTTACGCTGCGTTCGCTGGAGGATGGTCAGCAGATTTTCGCCTATATGGCGTCTCACACACCCAAACAAGCGGTGATTATCGGCGGCGGTTACATTGGCGTGGAGATGGCCGAAGCGCTTCACGATCGGCAAGTCGCAGTGACCATCGTGGAAATGCTGCCGCAGTTGCTCCCCAACTTCGACAGCGATATGGTAGAACCCGTGGCGGAGCATATCCGTGAGAAGGGCGTTGCCACGCTCACAAGCCGACGGGTAGAAGCGATCACAGCGACGACAGAAGGCGCGGATGCCGGGCACAGCTTATCTGTTCTATTAGATTTAGATAGTGGGGAAGCATTGGCGGCGGATCTGGTCATCGTGTCAACCGGGGTGCGGCCCAACAGTGATCTGGCAAGTACGGCGGGTCTCAAGCGGGGCAAGAGCGGCGCATTTTGGGTGGATGCCCAGATGCGCACGACTGATCCCCACATCTACGCCGCCGGGGACTGTGTTGAGCATTATCACATCGTGTTGGGTGAAAATGCGTGGATTCCGCTGGCAACGTCGGCCAACAAAGGGGGGAGAATCGCGGGTGACAATATTGCGGCGGCAGTCAAGGGAACGCCACCAAGCACCTTCCCAGGCATTGCCGGCACCGCCGTCGTGAAGGTCTTTGATTATACGATGTCCGTCACCGGGATCACCGAACAACAGGCGCGGCGCCTTGGGAAATGGCAGACGGGTGAAGATGATGGCGTGGGTACGGCGACGGTGAGTGCTTGGGAAAAGGCTGGATATTGGCCGGGAGCAGAGAAAATTCAGGTAAAACTTGTCTATGCCAAGGCGACCGGCCGCATCCTCGGCGGGCAGATTGCCGGCAAGGCGGGTGTCAACAAACGCATCGATATTATCGCCACAGCCATCAGCGCCGGCATGACCGTCGAGACATTGGGTATGCTCGATCTCTCCTACGCCCCACCCTATTCCCCGACCTATGATCCGGTGCAGGTCTGTGCGAATGTTGCGGCGCGGGGGAGTGAGTAGATAAGGAGAGGGAGGATACACTGCGATTCAGTTAGTAGTCATCAGTAAGCAGTTTTCAGTCATCAGTAAACAGTTTTCAGTCCCGCCAGGGCGCACAGCACCCTTCCAACGGGTAGTGACAATGCTTGTCACTTGATAGTGGACAGTGGACAGTGGACAGTCGTCAGTTTGCACTGATAACTGTTCACTGAAAACTGTTTACTTTGACGTGAAACACCTTACCTGAATCGCAGTGTATCCCCCTCTTCTTTTTATACTCCGCCGCAGCACATAGTAACATTTTTACTCGTGTACAAAATGTTACTTTATGGCGCAGCTCAGTATATCTCGTTGTTATGCTTTGCCGAAGACAGCCACCACGTTCTGTCCGCCAAAGCCAAAGGCATTGACGATGGCGTGGCGCCCCTCGGCCTCGATCATCTTGTTGCCGACAATAGGAATGTCAATTTCCGGGTCGGGTGTGTAGTTGATCGTCGGGGGGACTTTCCCTTCACGCAGAGCCATCACAGCCGCAACTGCCGACTGGGCACCGGCGGCACCCAAAGCATGGCCGACCATGCTCTTGATGCTCGTGATCTTCATCTCCTGCACGTGGTCGCCAAAGACATTCTTCAGTGCCTTCGCTTCACCGGCATCATTGAGCGATGTACCGGTGCCGTGGGCAAAGACAAAATCGATATCGTCGGTTTGCAGCTTGGCACTTTGCAGGGCGCCGCGCAGAGCCCGTGCGGCGCCATCGCCATCGGGATCGGGCGCCGTAATATGGTAGGCGTCGCCTGTAATACGGCCGCCCAACACTTCCCCATAGATGGTGGCGCCGCGCGCGATCGCATGTTCCTCGGTCTCCAAAATCAGCGCACACGCGCCTTCTCCACAGACAAAGCCATCGCGATCGACAGAGAAGGGCCGGCAGGCGTGAACCGGGTCATCGGTGCGGCTGGACAGGGGACCCATCCGCCCAAAGGCAGACATGGTCAACATGGAAACAGCCGCCTCGGCCCCCCCGGCAATCACCACATCCGCTTCCCCACGTTGCAGGAAGTGATACCCTTCAATGATCGAATAATGTCCACTGGCACAAGCCGCCGTGCTGGTCATCACGGGGCCGCGGGCCCCCGTTTCGATTGAGACCATACAACTCACAGCATTGGCCATAGCAGCCGGCACCACAAAAGGACCAACCGAACGCCAACTCTTGGCAACCATATCTTCGGTGGCATACTCGATCTCATTAATACCACCGCCACCGGTCGCCATCAATACCCCAATCATGTCACGATTTGTTTCATCGATTGTGAGATTGGCGTCGGCCAATGCTTGTTTGGTCACAGCAATGGCAAATTGGGTTGCCCGCGTAATCCGGCGCGCAACCTTGCGATCCATATAATCTTGTGGATCGAAATCTTTCACTTCACAAGCAATGTTGTAGGGCATATCGCCGGGATCAAATAAAGTCAGGGGACCGGCGCCAGAGACACCGGCAAGCAAATTTTTCCAAAAGCTCTTTACATCATGGCCGATGGGAGTCATTGCTCCCATCCCTGTAATTACAACACGGGTCATTCGGGATACTCGCTTTCCTCAATGGGTGCAGGAATAACCATACATTTTTTGTCGATGATCCTAGAGAATCATCGGATTTTTGTTTCACATGGTGATATAACACCAATCGTTCACAAAAGTAGTGTGGTTTGTCCACGATACTGCAAAATCGCTTCCGCATCAGAACTTGGTTTGCAGCAGATGGCAACGGCGTCTGTCCGGTGTCGTTGGGGGAACAGGAGACCGGGTACGGGTAAGCTTGCTCAGTATACAGGCACAAATGTTTGCTGATTATATGAAACCCGGCCTCTTCCGTCAAGAAAAAATATATCCCTTCACGCTCGCCCGATACCCGCGTTACATTGACAAGAACGTCAGTTAGTTGTATCTTCAAAGGAGTGCACCGAGTTTCCCGATGACAAAGTACCTACAGGACAAACATGAGTACCGCAAGCAAATCTAGGACACCCATCGATAGCCAATCCCCAGTAAATCAGTCGACAGCGAATCAGTCGACAGCGAATCAGTCGACAGAGACGAATCGCTCATCACTATTAGACCGCTTTTCCATTACCCAGGAGATCGTGGGGGCGTTGCCCCCCAATGTACGCGATCAACTACTTGACTACACGCAGACATGGGCAGGTGCGGAGGACCAGTTGGCCTTGCTGGACCTGTTGCGCACGACACAGGGCGCCTTGCTCTTTCTTCTCGACTACCAAGCAGAGGCGCTTTTCCGCCTGGGGGACTATCGTCAAGTGCTCACTGTGATCGAGCGCCGGCAGCGCCGAAGCACCACCTTGGGCAGCCAGATGATGGAGGCCCGCGCACTCCTCGGATTGGGCCACGAAGAACATGCGCGCGCCGTTGCCGATGATATCAGCCAGGCCTTTAGCAATAATGCCTATGCCGTGAGCACTGCGGCGGAAGTCTATGCCGCCCTCGGTAACGTTGATCTCAGCCTGGAGTTGCTGGAAGGGTTTTTGGGGCGCCGGAAAGGCGATCTGCAGGCAACCATCACGTTGATCGCCCTTGCACAGCAACATAACCAAACAGAGTTGATGCAGCGCTATCTCAACCGGCTCGGCGTGGGTATTTCCCCCGATATGAACGATGCCCAACTCAAAACGCTGGCCGCCATCCTCGAACGGAGCACGCAGCGGGAGAGCGCCAATGCCGCCAATCTTGAATTGCAACGCCGCCAGTTGCTCGCCTTTGAAAAGCTACAGAATGCGCTGGCGCCCTATCTGACTTCGGTCGATGGCGAAGCGGTGGCCCCTGATCTGGCACTTGCCCGCCACAGCGGCCCCGAATCCATTGAAGTCAGTCGCAAAGAAGAGCGCGATATCCAACTGTCGACGGTCCGTCACTTTGGCTTCAGCACGCTACGTACCGGGCAGTTGGAGACCATTGCCACGGTGCTCCGCGGGGAGTCGATCCTCACCGTTATGCCCACGGGGGCCGGGAAATCGCTCTGCTATCAGTTGCCCGCGCTGACGCTACCCCACATGACCCTGGTCATCAGCCCCCTGATTGCGTTGATGAAAGATCAGGTGGAAAGTTTACCGATCACGGCGCGCAACCAGGCTACCTTTATCAACAGCACACTTTCTGAAGAAGAACTCAACGAGCGCATGGTCAAGGTGGCCAAAGGAGAATACAAGCTCATTTACGCAGCACCGGAGCGGTTGCGGCAACGTGAGTTTCTTCGTGCGTTGCGTCAGGGGGGCGTGGGCCTCTTTGTCATCGACGAAGCGCACTGTGTCAGCTTGTGGGGGCACGACTTCCGCCCCGATTATCTCTTCGTGCAAGAAGCGCGCCTTGAATTAGGTGCACCGACCACGTTGGCCATGACGGCAACCGCCCCGCCGCGCATTCGCGATGAGATCCTGGATTATATTAGTAACGGGGCAATAAGCAATGGGCAACCTAACGGAAAACCGGTCGATTCACTGTTGGCACACAACACCAAGCGTCCCCAGGTGTTGGCCATGGATATTTTCCGCAATAATTTGCATCTTTCGGCAGTGCACTTCAACAATGAGGAAGAGAAGCTGGCAGCCCTCCTGAAATTTGTCGGCGACACGGAAGGCAGTGGCATTGTTTATGTGAGCAGCCGCCACAAAGCGGAACAGTTGGCCTATCAGTTGCGTCAGGCCAATATCTCTGCCGAGGCCTATCATGCCGGGCTGGAGAATCGAGGCGCGGTCCAGGATCGCTTTATGAACGAAGAGACCCGCGTCGTTGTGGCGACCATCGCCTTTGGCATGGGGATCGATAAGGCCAATATTCGTTTTATTGTCCACTTTCACCCCTCGCGCAGTCTGGCGGCGTACTACCAAGAGGTTGGGCGTGCCGGCCGTGACGGCAAACCGAGCCAGGGTGTCCTCTTCTACAGCAACAACGACTGGGCGAGTTTGCGGCGTTGGGCCAAGGCCGATGAACATAGCATCGAGTTCTTGGAAAAAGTCTATGCGGCGATTGCGGCCCAGTTGGGCATGCTCAAAGACGCTGAAACCACAGAAGAGAGTGACAGCGATCCGTTGATTGCCGACCTTGAAAAACATACCGCGGATCGCGTGGTGCAGTCGACTGAATCGGTCCTTGGGCCGGTCGAAGTGCGCCGGCTCCAACAGGTTATCAACACCGATGAAACCTCGGTACGCGTTGCCGTCAGTGTGTTGGAACGGGCCGGGCTTATCGATCGCACCTTTGACTTTCCGCAGGATATTGCAATTTCGTTGCCACGTTCACTCCCGGCAGCGGCCAAAGGCGATGAAGAATTTGCCTATCTACAACAGGGTCTTGCGTTGCGCCCCGGTCAAAGTGCCAATTTCAAAGCTGTCGATATTGCCAACTTCATGGGATGGCCGCTCGATGAAGTGGAGGGAACTTTGCTCGATTTCCAGGCCCACAAGTGGCTTACGCTCAAGGGCAGTCGCCGTGCCATGTTGATCGAATTGCCCCCGCGCCCAGATGATCTGGAGGTGCGGCTACAACGACTGCTTGAACAAGCACAGGCCGTTGCCCAACGCCGTATTGATGACATTATCGGCTATGCAACGGCAGAGAGCTGTCGGCATGGCTATATCAGTGCCCACTTTGGTAGCCCGCCACGCACCCGCTGCGAAGTCTGCGACAACTGCACAGGTATTCGACCGGAGCTGCCTGAGCGGCCCGATGTGCTGCACATTGCCCCGGATGATGCGGACATTGAGCCGATGATTATCGACTGCCTGATCAGCCTGCCCAAGCCGGTGGGGCGTAGTGGTCTAGCGCGCATTCTCATTGGGAGTCTGCGCGCCCCGGTGACAGCCGATAAAGCACGTCACTTTGGGCAACTCAAGCCGTTTGGGGAAGCCGGGGTGATGGGTTACATCGACGATCTCCTCCTGGATGGCCGGCTGCGCCAGTATGAGCGCCAGGGGTACAATGTGTTGGCACCCACGGTGAAAGGTCGCACACAAGCGGAACTGTGGTTGGCAGAACATCCGGAGCAAGCCGCTTATGGCGATGCTCCCGTTGCCGAAGCCGAGGATGACGAAACGTTGCCGGCGGAAGGGGACAAGTACACTGCGCTGCAAAAGGCCCTTTGGCTTTGGCGCCGCAACTGTGCCGCCCAACAAGGGCAGCCGCCGTATGTCATCATGAGCAATGAGCTCATGTTACGCATCGCTGAGACCCGTCCCCAGACCCCGGAGGAATTGGGCACTTTACCTGGCATGGGTGAACAACGATTGCAACATTACGGTCCAACGATCCTGGATCTGATCAAGCTCAACCCACCCCAAGAAGGGGACGGTCAGTTGCTGACCACACAGCGCACGGTTCAAACCGCCGCGGTCACTGCCGCCAAGGAGAAGATCCAGGCCAACCAAGCGGCCGTTTCGCCCCAAGCCGAAAAGAAGATCTTCATGAAGATGCAGGAGATCCGGCAGAAAAAGGCAATCACTGAGCGCAGCAAACCCTATCTCATCGCCAGCAATACGATCATCAAAGCGATTGCCCAGCGTGCTCCAACCACCCAGGAAGAGTTGGAGTCAATCGTCGGTTTTCGCAGTTGTGGTTTGAAAGAGGATAGCGAGTTGCTGCTCGCCGAGGTGAAGAAGATCGTCGAGCAGACGAGCAGCTAACAGCTCAATCCAAACATCGCTCCGCCCATTCGGTTGTAGTCCAGCAGAAGCAGCGAGTAAGATAGTCAATCAAGCGTAGGGTCATGGCATGCCATGACCCTTTTTTGCGTTGTCCATTCGTAAGCAAGGCGCCATGTAGCTATCCAAAAGCAATTGCCGGGACGCAGTCAAGTCAACAAGAACAACGGTCGCTTTTCCGCTATACTGTCCTCCATCGGGCTTACGCAACCGCCCGAACACCCTCCGTTGTTGTGGAAAGGATTTCCCATGTTCCCGCAGTTCTTCCGAAGTATGCTCGTTGTTGCGGTGTTGACGCTGTCGCTGCCCCTGGTTGGTTTTACAGCCCAACAGACAACGACCGCCATTCCCAACGAGTTGTTGATCTTCGATATCAACCGCCCAATTACAACCGCCGATCGCGGTTTCCCGCGCAATGATCCGCCACGCCCCGAAGCCAATGGGGATTGGACCAACCCCATTAACTTTGCCGAGGGAACCCTCTATATGCGCGTTGCTGTGCGCAGTCAGCCCAAAGCACAGGCGATGCGTTTGCAATTCTGCATCTGGCAGGATAATTTTAAGTTGGAAAGTTGCGCCCCGCTTGCCGATGTAAGCGGTACTCCGGGCACGGTGGTGACGTGGAGTCGAGCAATCCCCGAGATGTGGGTTAAAAACAAACCGATTGACTGGTCGCGCCCCCGTCAGCGGTATGGGTTTGCCATCAAAAATAGCCAAAATCAGCCGGTGAGTGACTATAGTGGCTGGAATTGGAATGGAGAAAATCCCAACAACTGGTATCCCCTTGATGCGCGGCTCACAGTTGTGGTCGTTGCCAAGGGTCAAACCTTTAGTGGCTGGCACAACTATGTTGACGATGCACCGGTCCCCACGGCGACCACCGCGGCCCCGCCAACGGCGACGCCGGTGCCGCAGCCCACCGCCACCGCCACGGCGTCGCCTACCGTGGTGACCCCGCCTACCAACACACCGCCTGCCACGGCCACCCAATCGGCAACACCATCACCTAGCCCCAGTGCCACGGCGACTCTCATTGCCACCAGCACGGCCGTGGCAACGGCGCCGGCTACGCCAACTCTCGTACCCACTGCGACCGCACCGGCAGCCGGCTCCGATGCCTACGAACCCAATGACAGCTGCGATCAGGCGCATTCGATTGCCACCGATGCCACACAACAAGCGCATACAGTTCATCAGCCGACTGATGTTGATTGGGTGCGCTTTGATGCCATCGCCCATACTGATTACCGCATCCGCCTCATCACCGACAGCGCGCTCGAGGCCACCGTTGTGATGGAGTGTAGCGACACAGCCGCACTCAGTGCAAGCGCCGTAACCGCGCCGGAGATGCGGATTGACTTTCATGCCCCGGTAACCGGGCCGGCCTACATTCGGATTGCGCCGAAGGATCCCAGTCGCAGCGGCGGTGCAACAGAATATGCCCTCGCTGTGCGCCAGATGGCGACCATGGTCGATGCAACCGATGTGGTTTTCTTACCTCTTGTCATTCGGTAACGTTTTACTGCGGTTGAGATCAACCCCGGAGTTTCTACCCCAGCACAAAACTCCGGGGTTGATTCAGAACGGAGGTTAGGAAAAAAAGACGCGTGTGCTTTACCACGAAATGGCACATCAAATGTTGTAGGATTTCACACACGGCATTGCAGCCTGGTATCATAGAAAACAGTTGTGTTACGCAAAATGACAACTCTCATCAGCCCAAAGTGTGTTGGGCGCCACAGCAGTACATCATGGCTTCCGACAACTCACACTTTTCGCAGATGAGCCAAATTGCAACTCTCCGTCTAGGTTACACCATTATCTGAAGATACGTTGGCGGTAGGCAACGTCGGCTGTAGCTGGGCGGAGAAGATCAACGCCGCTGTTTTCACAAGCCGAGGATGCCATGCAATCGATCCTGTCGCGCGTCTTTACCGCACTGCTCTGTCTCCTCTTCGCTAGTATCCTTTTTATTCCACCGTCTATCATCTCAACTGCACAGGCCACCAGCCCGCGCAGCACAAATTTGCAAAGTGCGTCGGCCAATGAACTGCTGGTCTTTCATGTCAACCGCGCAGTGACCACCCGTGACCGCGGCTTTCCACGCGATGACCCACCTCCAACCGAGGCCAACGGCGATTGGACCACACCGGTGAACTTTGCCGAGGGGACTCTGTATTATCGCGTGCAGGTGCGTAGCCAGCCGGAAGTTCAGGATATGCGTCTGCAATTTTGTGTGTGGCAAGATGAGTTTGTCCTCGAAAATTGTGGCACGTTGATGCCGGTCAGTGGGGCCAGCGGTACCGTGGTCACTTGGGACCAGCCGGTGAAACAGATGTGGAAGCTGAATGGGCAGAGCATCGATTGGAGCCGCCCCCGGCAGCGCTATGCCCTCGCCATCAAAAACACCGATGGGCTACCGGTCAGTGACTTCAGTAATTGGAACTGGAATGGGGAAGACCCCGCGGCTTGGTATCCGCTCGATCTCCACATGACCGTTGTTGTGGTGGCAGAGGGCGCCCCCTTTAGCGGCTGGCACAATTATATCGAGGGGTTGCCGACCCCAACCAATACGCCCAAACCCACACGCACGCCAACCAACACGCGTACCCCGCGCCCAACCGCGACCGGAACCGCCACGGCAACATCCTTGCCCCCTACCGCCACGGCAACCGCCACCGCTGCGTCGACCAAAACATCAACGGCGACGCCAAGCGCAACTGCCACGGCGTCTCACACGCCAACGGTTCCCCCCACGGCGACACTGACACCGACCAGCCAACCCACGCCGACAGCCACCGCGTCATCCACCCCACCTGCGCCGGCAACACCCACTCCCACAGCGACAGCGACAGCGACAACAACGATAGCGTCGGCAACACCCACTCCCACAGCGACAACAACCGTCGGTGGCGCCGCGGACGAGTTCACCATCTTCCTACCACTGACCATGCGCTAGTGAAGCGCAGCGTGCGATAAGCAATTGCCCCGCGCGGGAGCAAAGCTGCCGAAGCTTGAGTCGCAATGGCAAGCCTTGTCCTCTCGCGGGCAACAGTTGCCGTATAAAAAATCATCGATGTCAGTTCGCTGTCGCCCCGATGTCGTTTTTTTACCAAGATCATCCTTGGCCCCTGTGCTAATATCAGCAGGATTGCGGAGAACATTGCGTAATTTCAATTGTATACTCGAACGTAGCGCCATCACATTCAAACGAAAAAGCTCATCAGCCGAAAGTGTGCGTTGAGCACCAGAGCCGTACATCACGTCCTCTGACAACGCACACGTTTCACCGATGAGCAAACGGGAAATCAAGCTGTAAAACAATCCCGTGCGCACCCAAG
>Ga0116151_10004825_pt1 | contig 11802 bp, 12 predicted proteins | sample AD_UKC117_MetaG_FD_89893 | JGI IMG/M metagenome (GOLD analysis project Ga0116151, IMG submission 89893) | Active sludge microbial communities of municipal wastewater-treating anaerobic digesters from Hong Kong - AD_UKC117_MetaG | ecosystem: Engineered > Bioreactor > Anaerobic > Digestate... | reverse complement strand
TCCTTCGACGTTGTCGAAATCGACGGCTTCCCATCCGTTGCTTTTCTGGCAGCCGGCCAATCCGATTAAAAGCAGGACGAGCAAGGCGCCGGTCAATATTTTTTTCATATCGTTCTTACCTCCCGATTCATCAATATAAACAAAGAGGCGGAAACATTTGTTGGTTTATTGTGAGATTATTCCGTCAATCTGATGAATTCTTCGATATCTTCTTCCAGAAGTTTCAGCGAAGACACCCAGAACTCTTTTTTGGTCATGTCGATTCCGGCGATCTTGGCAGCGTCTTCCACCGTGTTCTTTCCGGTCGCGGCCAATAAGGAATCATACATCATGACAAATTTTTCCTTGTCTTTCAGATATTCGGCATAAAGTCCCTTGGCGAACAGAAGACCGAAGGCATACGGGAAATTGTAGAAACTGAGGTTGCCGGAATAGTAATGGCTCTTGCAAAGCCACATGTAGGGATGGAGAAGTTCGGGATCGAGTCCGTCTCCATAGGTTTTTCTTTGGGCGTCCAGCATCATTTCCTTGAGTTCGTTCTCGTCGAAAATGGTTTTCTTGCGGCCTTCGAACAGGTTCTTTTCAAAGATGAAACGGCTCATGATGTCGACGATCACCTGGGTGTAATCCTGAATCGACGATTCCAACAGATTGATCTTTTCGTCTTTGGATACGGCATCCTTGAGCGCCGCTTTGTTCACGATGGTTTCGCAGAAGGTGGAAGCTGTTTCCGCCACTGGCATCGTATATTCGGAATTGAGGATGGATTCGCCGAAAATGCATTCGCCGTGATAAGCGTGTCCGAGTTCGTGCGCCAGGGTGATGACATCGCCGAAAACTCCGGTGAAATTCGACAAAACCCGGCTTTCGCCGATCGGATGGATGTTGGAACAGAAAGCGCCGCCGACCTTGCCTTTTTTCGGCAAATAATCGATCCAACCTTCTTCAAACGCCCGTTTGGCCATATTGTAAAGCCGCTCGTTGAAAGTCCGGAAATTTCTCAGGATGTATTCCTGCGCTTCGGGGATCGTGAAAGTCTTCTCGCTTTTTCCCATGGGAGCGAAAATATCATAGAAAGGCAATCCGTTCTTGTGTCCTAACAATTCGCCTTTGCGTTTCAGATATTTACGGAAAATCGGAAGATACTCTTCCATGGCTTCCATCATCACGTCAAGGGTCGCTCTTTGCATCCGGCTCTTTGCCAAGGCTTCCGCCAAAGCCGATTCGTAGCCGTGGGCTGCGGAAAGGACATTGACTTCACCTTTGATTGCGTTGATGGCAAATGCCACCGGTTTATCGATCTTTTCATAGGCTTTCAGTTCCGCACGAAAGGCGTTTTCCCTGACTTTGGGATCTTTTTCATAAGCCAGGTTTCTGACCTGGGAAAGCGTAATCTCCTTGCCTTCGTAGTCGACGGCGACCGTCGAGGTCAATAAAGCCTGGAGTCTTTCCCATGCCGTCGAACCAGACGGTTTCAGCTGGGCTAACAGAGCTTCGGTCTTGTCATCCAAAAGATGCGAGGCGTTTTCCCTGATTTCCTTTAACATGAATTCGTGTTCTTTCAGAAAAGGATCCGCTTCGATAGCTTCGTCAAGTTCGGGAAAATTCCGGATCCACTTGGCGGAAGCGGCGAGCACGGCAGCCGTTTCGGCAAGTTTCACATGGAGCCGGTTTTCGCTTTTGGCGGCCTGTTGGTCGGTAGAATCGGTAGCTCCCTGCAAACCGGCGTAATTCATGAGTTTGATGGCAAGCACGGTAATTTCGATGTTGAGTTCGAGATAGCTTTTCAGTTTGGACACTTTCTCGTCATAGTTGGCAAAATCCGCCTGTTTCGCTTTGATCCTGTCAACCAGATTTTCCAAAGCCAGATTGTCATCTGCGAATTTTTTGGAATCGAATGACGTGTATAATTTGTCAAGATTCCAGGTGTAGTTTCTTAATTCTTCCATTTTCAAATAGCTCTCCTTTGTCAATTTATAGCTTTTGGAGGTTTGAATGTCCCCCGTTGATGTCTTATATTCGATGATATTCTCGTAAATAAACCCGCATTTCTCGATGACGCGCCGGGATTTGTCGTTTTCCAGAAAATGATAGACCGCGATCACATCGACTTGAGTCTCGTGGAAAACATGATGGATTACTGCCTTGCATGCCTCCGTCATCAGCCCTTTGCCTTCGTATGGCGTCGATAGCACATAACCAAGTTCCTTGGTGATAATTCCTCCGATAGTCTGCCTTTCGTGCATTCCCACCGATCCGATCACCTTGTGGTTTTCTTTCAGTTCGACCGCCCAAACGTCATCTTTTTCGATGAAGCCAGCGATTATCCTTTGACTTTCCTCGATCGTTTCGTGCGGCTTCCAGCCGGCACTAGGTCCGACAGTTGCCAAACTGGCGTAATCGAACATGTCCGAAGCATCTGCCTGGGCCCAGGAACGCAGTATCAGTCTTTTGGTCTCGATAGTTTTCATGACAGAACGTCCTTTATGGAAAGTCCTTTAGACTGGATGTCCAAATGTTTGTCCGCGATGATAGTGACCGTTTTGGTTTTGTTAACGGCCTCTTCGATCATCGGACGATAATCGAAGCTTTCCTCATATTTGACGGCCGCCGCCACCGACGGTCTGATCACCGGGCTTTTCGGAATGTATACGGTGCAACAATCCGAAAACGGCCGGTTTGATATCTCCAGAGTCCCGATTTTTCTCGCTATCTCCATTATTTCCATCTTGTCGTAGGTCGAAAGCGGTCTGATCACGAGATCATCGATCGCTTCTTGGATTGTCGCCAGACTTTCCGGTGTCTGCGAAGCCACCTGGCCGATCGAATCTCCGGTGATGATTGCCAGCGATCCGGTTTTTTCCTTGATTCCCGATGCGATTCTGACCATCATCCTCCGCATGATCGTAATAATGTAGCTTTCCGGAACTGAAGCGATGATTTTCTCGTGAATCGCGGTAAAGGGAACAAAATTAAGCCGGATTTCGTCATGAGGCGCATAGCGGGATAAAATTTCCGCCAGATCGATGACTTTCTGTGCTGATTCGATCGATGTCATCGGCGTCGATTCAAAATGGACAAGTTCGACCTGAAATCCTTTTTTCATCGCTAAGAAAGAGGCGACGGGAGAATCGATGCCACCGGATAGTAGCACCACCGCCTTGCCGGCGATCGGAATCGGAAATCCCCCCAGTCCCTTGATCTGATCGGTGAAAAGGTAGGCTCCTTCTTTGCGGATTTCGATCGTCAGAGTCAATTTCGGATTATGGACATCAACGATCAGATTCGACATTTCGGAAAGGATCATTCCCGACAACACCTTGGAAATATCAGGACTTTGCATGGGATAGGTTTTATCCACTCGTTTCGTTTCCACCTTGAAAGTGATTTCTTGTCCTTTGGTGTCCTCCGTGAGCAGTTCTATCGCCAAAGCGGCGATTTCATCAAAATCTACCTGGCACTTAGACATCAGGCTATATGAATAAAGACCTGTCACATAACCCAGCTGTCTTATGACAATGTCCAAAGGCGCATCGTTCAGATGCACATAGGCGCGGTCGTGGCAGAATTCCAAGCCGACCGAAAGACCGGCGAGTTTTTCCTTGATCAGCCGGTTGACCGCGTCCATAAAACTGTTGCGGTTCCTGCCTTTTAAGATCAGATCACCGTATCTTATCATCAACAAATCTTTCATGGCTCATACCTCGTTTCGTTCACCTACTATTTTATCATACATCTTGTCAAAAAACCTGGCCTATTTTATAATGGTCGGAGGTGATGGATATGTTTTCCGAACTTCCAGACAATATGACTTATGAGGAAAGAGCCATTCTCTTTCTGGAAACCCTGGCCGGTTATCTCGACAAAAACCTGCCCCGCATGACGAATCTTTCCAATTTCGCGGCGATAGTCAAAGCCTTCTACCCGGAACTTAACTGGGCCGGATTCTATCTTTTGGAATCTTCCCGGCTTTTTCTCGGTCCATTCCAGGGGCTTCCCGCCTGCGTATCGATCGATATCGGCAGGGGAGTCTGCGGCTTGGCGGCCGAAACAAGGGAAACCATCGTCGTGGACGACGTAACAGAATTCCTAGGGCATATCGCCTGCGACAGCCTTTCTTGTTCCGAAATGGTCATCCCGGTTTTACTTGAAAACAAGCTTATTGGCGTTTTGGACCTCGACAGTCCCGAACCCAGACACTTCGGGGAAAAAGAACGGGTTCTGTTTATGAAAGCGGTCAATGTTTTGGTTGACTTTTTGTAGTCTTTCCGCTATAATGTTTCTTGCGCATGTAGTAAAAAGCAGTTGTTGCCGCATCGCGTCCGACTTGCGATTGCCCCGCCAAGGTTTGCCAGTACCGAGAACTGCTTCCCGGGAAAACATCAAGACAATCCATTCGACCGTCATGGCAGCTCCTCTTATTACGCGTAATCTTAAAAAAAGGAGGACAATACGATGTCAAGATTCACAGGCTCCAATTGGAAAGTATCGCGCCGTCTCAACTACTCGGTGTCCGAAACCGGCAAAGAACTGAACAAACGTCCTTTCGCTCCCGGACAACATGGACAAAGAAGATCCAAAGTTTCCGAGTACGGCACCCAGCTCCAGGAAAAACAACGCGTGAGATTCACTTACGGTGTCAACGAGAAACAGTTCCGCAAAACTTTCAACGAAGCCAAGAAAATGCCGGGCAAACAAGGTGCAAACTTCTTGTTCCTGCTTGAATCCAGACTGGACAACCTGGTCTATCGTTCCGGTTTCGCCAGAACGAGACAACAGGCCCGCCAGCTGGTCAACCACGGCCACATCACGCTTGACGGCAAGAAAGCTTCGATCCCTTCGATCCGGGTGAAACCGGGACAGGTGATCTCGGTGAAGGACGGTTCCAAAGACTTGATCGTGATCAAGAATGCTCTGGAAGCGGTCGTGAGCCGCATGGAGTTCATCTCTTTCGACGACAACAAGATGGAATCCACTTACGTGAGATTGCCGGAAAGATCGGAAATTCTACCGGAAATCAAAGAAAACCTGATCGTCGAACTTTACAACAAGTAAGAATAAAAAAGCACATCCGCGGATGTGCTTTTTTCATACATTGTCAGGAAGGATTGTCCATTTCCTGAATGATGGCGTAGTAATCCGCCGCATCCGGATGCGTGGGAACCCTGCCATAATTGATGTAACTCATTCCAGCAGAACGGAAGGAATAATTGTAATCGGTCGCGATTCCTTCTTCGACGGTAGTGTAATCCGAGAATGTCAGGTTCATGTTGGACGATATCTGCATCATGGCTCCGTTCGGAAGAACCAAGACCTTTACCGCACAGGCGCCGCCGCCGGATTGCGATCCGATGGTTCTGGCAATGCCCATTTCCTTGGCAATCGCCACCGTCAGGTTGGCGGCGCTGTAGGTGGCCGCCGATGTGACGAGGAAGAATTCGGCGTCAAGGGCTTTGTCACCCTCGACCGAATAGGTCGAAGAGCTATCGGCTCCCATCGTTGTCGTATAAAGCGAGATGTTCTCATTAGTCATGTAATTGAGAAGTTGCAGGACACCGGCTATGACGCCGCCGCCGTTTGCGGATAGGTCGATAACCACATATTCAGGATCGAATTCAGCCACTTCCGCCATGACAGTGTCGAGTTTCTCCTTAAAATCGGTCGAGAATTCGGTAATGTTGATATAAGCCATGTCCTCGTAGCTTTCCCAGGAAATGGTCGCGGCGGAAAGCGAGGCCGGAGTTCCGTAATAATCATAGAAATAATCGTAAATGTATGTGGGATAATCCACGATGTCATAGTAATCGTAGTAAGGGTTGTTTTGCCCGTACTCGATGATTCCGGTATGGAGATCGCAAAGCGAATCGACGAAAGAGCTCAGTTTGTATTCGAAACTCTTCGAAGACCCGAAATAGTCTCCCATGTAAGTGGTGAACGATTCGATGCCCTTGTAATCCTTGAGACCGTAGAAATTGTCGAAAGCCATGGCCAGGAAGGCCTTGCTTTCCGTGATCATTTCGTCGGTAATGAGATCATTCTGGACGACGGCTGCGCTGTAATCTTCGGTATCTCCGAGCTGATAGGAATCAATCCCGTACAAATGATATCCGTTCGCCACCACATCATACATCGATCCCGACAAAAACAGGTTGGCGATCGAAACCGGAATCGTATAGATAGTATCTTCGCCGTCTGTCACCGTATAGAAACAGAATCCGTATGAACCGAGATCGATCGTGAATTCCGGTTCGTCTTCCGATGTGGAGCTGACGACCGTCAGGCCTTCGGAGAAATCGGTTGTCGTCTCGCCGGAGAAATAATCCAGGGCGTCGATGTTCGGCGCCGACACGATGGTCGTGTCGAAATCGAATGTGACATAAGCTTCGAACGAATCCTCGGTGATGCCGTATTCCGCTTTCTCATCTTCGGTATAATAGTAAAGTACGTATACTTTCACGACATTGTCGTTCACTTCCACCTGGATGGAATCATCGATGATTCCCAGAAGCACGTTGATGAATTCCTCGATATTGACATAAGGAATCCCGTATTTTTCCTCGAAATAATAGAAAGAAATTTCGGTGATGGGCTCGTCTTTGACGAATTCCGTCGAGAAATTGGTGAAGTCGGCCAATGTGACGAAATTGCCCGTCGGGAAAACCTGGGTCGTGGTTGTGACCTTGGTCGTGGTTGTCGTGCTTATGGTGGCCGATGTCGTCGTTTCCGTCGTGCTTGACGACGTTATAGCATCAGTCGGAATCGTAGTTGTCGTTCCATTGCTGCAACTGTAAAAAACCAGTCCAAAAAACATTACGAACATGATAGCCATAATTTTTTTCATATTTTATTTCCTCCTCCGGTATGAAACGATTATCATTATTTTACCGTATTTTATAAATAATTCAATCGGATTGCAAAAAAAGAACCGAAAACTTTTCGGTTCTTTGTTTTCATTAACTTTTTCTTCCGGCTTTAGCCATGTAAATGAATTTGTCCGGATCGAGCGAAGCTCCGCCGATCAAGGCGCCGTCGATGTCATCCATCCCAAGCAATTCGTCGATGTTTTCCGGTTTTACGGAGCCGCCGTACTGAATTCTGATCTTTTCGGCAACATTGTTTCCAAACAGATTTTTTACGACTCCGCGGATGTATTTGCATGCGTCTTCGGCCATTTCGCTGGTCGCGGTTTTACCGGTTCCGATCGCCCAAATCGGTTCGTAGGCAATCACAATGTTTTCCATATCCGCTTCCTTGAGGCCGGCAAAGGCTTTTTCGACCTGACAAGAGAGAATTTCTTCGGTTTTGCCTTCCGTTCTTTCTTCCAAATGCTCGCCAACGCAGACGATCGGTTTCAAATCCGCATTCAGAGCGGCGACGATCTTCTTTCTGACATCTTCGTCGGTTTCATGGAAGATATTTCTTCTTTCACTGTGTCCGATGATTACGTAATCGACATTGTAGCTTTTGAGTAGCAAGCCCGAGACTTCGCCGGTAAAAGCCCCTTCTTCCTCGAAATACACGTTCTGGGCGCCGATTCGCAAAAAGTCGCCCTGTCGTTTGACAAGATCGCGAAGCAATGGTGCCTGGGCGCACACCACCGTGTCGACTTCTCTGATGTCCGGCATTTCAGATGCGACTTTCATCATAAAGAAAAGTGCTTCGTCACGGGTTTTGTACATTTTCCAGTTTCCGGCAATGATCGGTTTTCTCACGTTATCGCCTACCTTAATAATTTTTCGATATCTGCAATCGCCTTTTCGGCGTTGTCGCCTTCTGCCACCAATTTGACATTTTTTCCCTGCGGCACGGCAAGGCTCATCAAACCGAGGATCGACTTGGCATTGATGGTCACGTGCTCGTACTCCATCCTGATGTCGACATCGTATTTGCTTGCGGCCTGAACGATTTTGGCCGCCAGTTCCGCATGAAGCCCGGCCGTGTTTTTTATTGTGATTGTTTTTTCCATCTTCTTCTCCTTAAAATGTTTGAACCAGCCGGTTTCCGGCTGTTCCATTCAATACAAAACCCGGTCCGTGACGGACCATGGGCTTTGTGTTTTGTCCCACCTATGGTTTCTGGTTTGTCAGTCTTGGCAGCCGCAAGAGCATTTCGGGGCGTCCGTTAGGGCGACTACGCCCGGCAATGCCTTGCCTTCCAGATATTCTAAAGATGCGCCGCCTCCGGTCGAGATATGAGTGAATTTGTCCTGATATCCCATTTGAATGGCCGCAGCTGCGGAATCGCCGCCGCCGATGATTGTCTTGCAATCGGGCAGGTTGGCCAATATTTCGCAGATCGCTTTGGTGCCTTTGGCGAAATTCGGGAATTCGAAGACTCCGAGCGGTCCGTTCCAGACCACTGTCTTGGCTCCCTTAAGTTCCTTATTGAAAAGTTTGATTGTTTTTTCACCGACATCGAGACCCATTTCGTCTGATGTGATGTTTTTGTAGTCGGTTGTATGGTAAGCGGCATCGGCATTGAATTCCTTGGTCACGACAACGTCGACTGGCAGAATAATCTTACCCTTCGCCTTAGCCAGTAGTTCCTTGGCGAGATCAAGTTTGTCGTCTTCGCAGATCGATGTTCCGATCTGGAATCCTTCCGCTTTCATGAATGTGTAGGCCATGCCGCCGCCGATCAGAATCTTGTCGGCTTTGGTGAGTAGATTCTCAATGACACCGATTTTGTCGGAAACCTTGGCTCCGCCAAGAATGGCGACGAACGGTCTTACGGGGTTGTCAACGGCGTCGCCGATGTAGCGCAATTCCTTTTCCATCAGGAAACCGGCAGCCGATTCCAGATGCGAGGCAATACCCACATTGGAAGCGTGGGCGCGATGGGCGGTTCCGAACGCGTCATTCACGAACACGTCGCCAAGTGATGCCCAATAAGCTCCCAACTCGGGATCGTTTCCGGATTCTTTCTTGCCGTCCAGGTCTTCGAATCTGGTATTCTCAAACATGACAACATCGCCGTTTTTCATGTCGGCGATTGCTTTCTCAAGAGCCAATCCCCTGGTCACCGGCACGAATTTGACCGGACGTCCAAGCAACAAGGCCAGATGGACGCTGACGGGGGCCAGTGAGTTCTTTGCCTTGTCTTCTTGTGTCTTGACTCTGCCGAGATGGCTGAAGAGAATCACTTTCGCATCTTCTTCGATCAGATACTTGATTGTCGGCAATGCCTGTACGATACGGTTGTCATCGGTGATGACTCCGTCTTTCATAGGGACGTTGAAATCGACCCTTACAAGAACCTTACGGCCCTTGACATCCAAATCTTCGATGGTTTTCTTGTTCATAATGAAACCTCCAAGACATATTATATTTTCAACACGCTTTATTATACTATTTTTTGGTATGTATTTCCACTCTAAAATGGCGGTTAAAAATCCATGTAAGCACTTTCTATGTTGTCTTGCATGTCGATGACGGCTTCCGAAACCGCTTTTGCTTTCTTGTAGGCTTCCCGGAACCTTGCCATGCTTTCATAAAGCATTTCATGGTTCGAATAAAAAGATATCGCCACGCCTTTTCGGATCTTTCGGCAGGTTTTCACGGCGTGATAGTTCAAAAGCAGGGCTTTAGGCGAACGCAGCCCGTAAAGGACGATGAACAGAATGTTTTTTTTCAGATAGATCGGAATCCGAGAACGATAACCGAAACGTTTGCCAACCGCCTTCATTCGTCCGTCAACTGTCGATAAACCTTCCATCGCCAGACGTTCCAAATAACTTTTAAGAGGAATATCGAAAGCTGTAATTTCTCCATTTTCACAGACGATCAAAAAACCTTCTTGGTTTTTTTTGACATAATCGATGATCGCAATCACCCCCGTTATCCAATATAACACGTCGATTGGCACCGAAGGCTTGAAAAAAACGATAAAAAAAGCCACCCATAAGGTGGCTTGTTGGCTTTATTCCTGAGCGGGTTTCACATAATCCGGTGTCATTCTGATTTCGGTTTCCGGATCGAAGAAATGGCATTTGTGCATATTGAAGGCGAGTTCGATGGGATCGCCGATACGCAGATCGCTTCTGGCATCGACCTTGGCGATGATGTTCGCGTCGCCGATCGTGATATGGATATTGGTTTCGGCTCCCAAGAGTTCGGAAACATCGACTGTCAGTTTGGCTCTGGATTCCGGATGCTTTTCGAAGGAGATCTTGTCGTCGTGCAAATCTTCCGGACGGATGCCCATCATGATCGGTTTGCCGATGAATTTGAGATTCTGAAGCATTTCGACTTTTTCTTCCGGAACTAACAGTTTGAGTCCTTCGCCATAGAAATATCCGTCCTTCTTGACGGTTCCTGGCAGGAAGTTCATGGCCGGTGTTCCGATAAATCCGCCGACAAACATATTGTTCGGATTGTCATAGATTTCCTTCGGTCCGCCGATCTGTTGGATCCGACCGTCTTTCATGACGACGATTCTCGTAGCCATGGTCATGGCTTCGATCTGGTCATGGGTGACATAAATCGTCGTATTGTTCAGATGCTCGTGCAATTTGATGAGTTCGGCGCGCATCGCGACTCTCAGTTTGGCGTCGAGATTGGACAAAGGTTCGTCCATCAGGAACACCTTGGCGTTCCGAACAATAGCTCTTCCCAGGGCGACACGCTGTCTCTGACCGCCTGACAGGGCTTTTGGCTTCCTGTCAAGATAGCCTTCCAGTCCCAGAATGGCGGCTGCGTTTTTGACTTTTTCCTCAATTTCCATTTTCGGCATTTTCCGAAGTTTGAGTCCGAAAGCCATGTTGTCGTAGACGGTCATGTGCGGATAAAGGGCGTAGGATTGGAAAACCATGGCGATGTCGCGGTCTTTCGGTGCGACGTCGTTAACCAGAATGTCATTGATGTAAAGTTCGCCGTTGGTGATTTCTTCCAGTCCGGCGACCATACGCAGGGTCGTGGATTTTCCGCAGCCCGACGGTCCGACGAATACGATGAATTCCTTGTCTTTGACTTCCAGGGAAAAATCGAAAACCGCCTGGACGCCGTTGTCATAAACCTTATCGATGTGTCTGAATGATAATGTGGCCATTTTTTACCTCCGTTAATTGTTGAAATAATTTTTCCTCGTCTTATATTTTACCAAAAAAAAAGACCTGATCCTATATGCAAACTGCACAAAATCAGGACTTATAAAGCAAATAAAGGGCGTACGCCCCGGCAAAAGTCCGGATATCGATGCCGGTCGTCTTGGTAAAATTGTCCAAACGGTAATTAAGGGTGTTCCTGTGCATGTAAAGCGATTGAGAAGCCTTGGTGGCGTTCAACCCCGCCTCGGCGAATCCCAAGGCCGTCTCGATAGTCTCGATGCCGCATAGCCAGTAATAGTAATCCTTAAGATACTGTTTGACTCCGGTAAGGTTCTTCAGGACTACCGGCGGAATGATTTCCGTCACCTTATACACCCCCGCCGACAATTTTGGCATGATCGCAACAACCAAACTGGTATCGAAATTCGGGGAATTCGGTTCGATGAAGGCGACGAAGTCCTGGTAAAGCTCTTCGACCATTTTCTCGCGCAAATGGTTGATTTCCTCTTTTCCCGTTTCGTTCTTCATACTTAAGCAGACATAATCGCCGTCAGTCGATGTCACGCTCAGATCGCTGAATTCAGCCAAAAAAGGAAACAGTGTTTCCCGATCGAATCCGCGAATGTACAAATAAACCCTGATGTTTTCCAAGCCGACACTTCCTTGCATGCTTTAGTATATTCATTATACCAAAAACCCTTGGATATATAAAGACCGGGAATAGAAAAAAGATCCAATGGATTTCCATCGGATCTTTT
>Ga0116151_10004822_pt1 | contig 11806 bp, 13 predicted proteins | sample AD_UKC117_MetaG_FD_89893 | JGI IMG/M metagenome (GOLD analysis project Ga0116151, IMG submission 89893) | Active sludge microbial communities of municipal wastewater-treating anaerobic digesters from Hong Kong - AD_UKC117_MetaG | ecosystem: Engineered > Bioreactor > Anaerobic > Digestate... | reverse complement strand
GAAAAGTAAAGGTTGGTGAAGAAATTGAAATCGTTGGAATCAAACCAACATCAAAATCAACCGTTACTGGAGTTGAAATGTTCAACAAGCAACTTCAAGAAGGTCTTGCTGGAGATAACGCAGGAATTCTCCTTCGAGGTCTCAAGAAAGAAGATATTACTCGTGGGCAGGTATTAGCTGCACCAGGAAGTATTACTCCACATACTGAATTTGAAGCTGAAATTTACGTGCTCAAGAAAGAGGAAGGAGGACGACACACCCCATTCTTCAAAGGTTACAAACCTCAGTTTTACATCCGTACCACTGACGTAACCGGAGAAATTGAACTCCCAGATGGAACTGAAATGGTGATGCCAGGAGACACTATTACTTTGAAAGTAAAGCTCCAGGTGCCAGTTGCGATTAACGACAACATGCGTTTCGCGGTTCGAGAAGGAGGACGAACTGTTGGAGCCGGAGTGGTAACCAAGATTATTGCCTAACCTCCGGGTCTGGCGATAATCCTTGCCACTATGGCAAAGAAAGAAACCAAAGCGGACGCAACTTTGCGTATTCGTGTTCGTGCATACGAGAGTAAAATACTCGATACATCGGTAAAACAAATTATGGATACCGCTGCACAGTATGAAGCTGAAACGCGAGGACCTGTTCCGCTCCCGACCGAAATTAAAAAGTACACGGTCAACCGAGCTTCATTTGTCTACAAAGATGCTCGTGAACAGTTTGAAACACGCATTCACAAACGACTCATTGATATTATCAATCCAACTCCTAAAGTTGTGGAAGCGCTTACAAACATGAACCTTCCGTCTGGTGTCGATATTGACGTTAAGATGATGTAACGATAGTTTACGAAGGTACAACAAAACACTTATTAACTAATGTTGACTAACGTCAACCACTTAGATGTTCCACTATCCGCCGCGGCGGATATGAACATATACGGCATGTATGCCGATACCACTATGAAATTTATTATTGGAACAAAGGAACAGATGACCCAATTCTTTACTGAAGATGGCGTTGTTGTTCCAGCAACTATTGTTTCAGTTCCAACTGCAACCGTAACGCAGGTACGTACATCTGAAAAAGATGGCTATAACGCGGTACAAATTGCTGCAGGTGAACAGAAAGAAAAAAACGTTGCAAAACCGCAACAGGGACATTTTAATGGAAAGGGAAACTTCCGCTTTGTGAAAGAATTTCGCCTCAAAGATGGTGCGACTTCTGATCTCAAGGTTGGAGATACCCTCGATGCATCAGTGTTTGTTGCTGGTGACACCGTCACCGTTTCAGGAATCTCAAAAGGTAAAGGATTCCAGGGTGTGGTAAAGCGACACAACTTTAGTGGAGCTCCAACATCACATGGACACCGACACGACACACGTCGTCCAGGATCTATTGGTGCTGGAGGCCCACAACGTGTCTTCAAAGGAACGCGCATGGCAGGTCGAATGGGATCAGATCGTATTACTGTAAAAAACCTTGAGGTTGTTGCGGTTGATGCACAATCTGGACAGTTACTCGTTAAGGGAGCACTACCAGGACGACGGGGAACCCTCGTTGAGGTAGTTTCCAAGTAAGTGAATCACTATGAAAACGAAAGTATACGATCACAAAGGAAAGGAAGCACGGAGTATTGACCTTCCTGACAACCTCTTTGGACTTACCTGGAATGCTGACCTTGTACACCAAGTTGCTGTTGGCATGCAGTCAAATGCACGTGCCAACACGGCACATACCAAAGACCGTTCAGAAGTGAGCGGAGGTGGAAAGAAGCCATGGCGACAAAAAGGTACTGGTCAAGCACGTCACGGGTCACGTCGTTCACCAATTTGGTCAGGTGGAGGTACAACATTTGGTCCTCGCACCGAGCGTAACTATGACAAGAAAATTAACCAAAAAATGCGAAAGAAAGCGCTCCTCGTAGCACTCTCACAAAAACTTCGCGATGGTCAGATCTTGTTTGTGGATGCCTTTGATGCGACGAGTGGAAAAACTAAAGACATGCGAACCACACTTGATGCCTTTGCAACGGTTCCTGGTTTTGAAACACTGAACACTAAAAAACACAACAATGCATTTCTTACCTCACCTGAGGTGAACCATGGACTTAAAAATAGTGCACAGAACCTCTATCACGTTACCCTTACGAGCATCGAAAATCTCAACGTACTTGATGTGTTGAACCACCGATACCTCGTGATGGCAAACCCAGAGAAAACGGTCGAATTTTTAGCAACCAAGGTAACTACCAAGTAGGCGTATGGCACTCTTCAAAAAAGATGCATCAAATAAAGATGTAACAACAGCGCAAGCTGGAGGATCACAAGATCTTTCTTGGGTACTCGTTGGCCCTCGCGTGACCGAAAAGGCTGCAATGATCTCAAGTAACAACGTATTTACGTTTGATGTAGCACAGGATGCAAATAAAATTCAGATCAAGAAGGCAATCAAGGATACCTACAAGGTAACCCCCATTGCTGTCAACATTGTGAATCAACAATCACGCAAGGTAATGAAGCGTGGACGTAAGGTTCACCAACGAGGAACTAAAAAAGCAATGGTTACCCTTAAAAAGGGAGATACGATTGAATTTGCGTAATACTCGTTATTTATTACATAACTATAGTTTCCGGTAGCTGATACGTACCGGCATAATCTTTTATGAAAAAATATAAACCAACATCTCCATCACGTCGTAATATGGTTACGATTGATTATCGAACAACACTGACAGCTTCAAAACCACATAAACCACTCACGAGTGGTGGTAAGCGTTCGGTAGGACGAAACAATCAAGGTCGCATCACGACACAACACAAGGGTGGAGGAAACAAACGCTTGTACCGACAAATTGATTTTCTGTACAACAAACACAATATTCCAGCGAAGATTGAAACCGTTGAATACGATCCAAATCGTTCAGCATTCATTTCGCTCGTGTGTTACCAGGATGGTGAGCGACGGTACGTCATCATGCCAAAGGGGGTACAGGTAGGTGACACCTTTCTCGTTGGAGAAAAAGCACCACTCACCCCAGGTAATCGGTTACCATTGTATAAAATTCCTGTAGGAACGTTTATCTACAACGTAGAAATTAAACCAGCAGGTGGATCAAAATTGGTTCGCTCAGCTGGTGTTTACGCACAGGTAACCGCACATGATGGCGGATATACCAACATCAAACTCCCATCAGGAGAAGTACGTAAAGTACCTGACCAGTCATTTGCCTCAATCGGGGAAGTTTCTAATTCTGATTATAAACTCGTCAAGGGAGGAAAGGCAGGTCGTTCACGATGGCTCGGTATTCGCCCGACCGTTCGTGGATCTGCAATGAACCCAGTAGATCACCCACATGGAGGAGGAGAAGGACGACAGGGAATTGGACTTCGTCGTGGACCAAAAACACGTCACGGAAAACAAGCCTACGGAGTCAAGACTCGTCGGTCAAAGAAGTACTCGAACAATGCTATTGTCACTCAGCGAAAATCAAAGCGACAGAAGTAACACGTGTACGTACAACAAAAAACACCATGATTGGTGTTTTTTGTTTTTATTATGCGTGATACAATTTTCCCATATGCACAACAAAAGAGGATTTACCCTTATTGAAATACTCGTTGTCGTCTTCATTATTGGTGTACTCGCAGCAATTATTTCTACATCGTTAACACGATCGCGATTAAAAGCACAGAATGCAAACATTGTTGCAACGATTTCAAGTCTTCCAGCAGCTATTGATCTCAGTAAGTATCCAAACAGTCTTGCTGATCTTTGTCTCGACTTCGAAGCAGGAGGCGAATTTGAGCATGTACGTCTTGGAATAGAAACACAAGGAGGTATTTGGCACTGTGATTCAACAGTTGATGATTACCGAATTTATGTAAAGTTGCACCAGAATGTTGTTGTGGCTCAGAATTCACTAGGTTTAATTCCATATGTACTCGCTCAAGGTTCTGAGTCAACGATTCACAACTTTGGAAACTACTATTGTATTAATTCTGATTTTAACAAAAACTTTACTCACTGGTCAGGTGATAACCTCGAATATCCATCATGTAATGATGCAGATTATATTGCCACACCAGAGGATCCTGTTGAGACTCCAGAACCGACACCTGACCCTGATCCTGAATCTGATCCTGAGCCACCACTTGAAGACGGAGGTTCTGCTTGTGAGGGTAATCAAGTTGAAATTTGTCATTTTGACAAAACTATTTGTGTTTCTCAAAATGGATGGAATAATGGACACAGTAAACATGGTGACACACTTGGTTCGTGTTCTTAGTACTCAATAAAGACACTCTTATCACGTATGCAACGTGCAATGGGGTGTTTTTTGTTATAATGAATACACGTATGAATTCTCTGTCGATACAAAATAAACGTGCCTTTACCCTTATTGAGTTACTCGTTGTTGTGGCGGTGGTGAGTGTATTAGCTACACTCCTCTACACAGGTATCACTGCAGCTCAGAACAAGGCGTATACAGCACGAGCTGTCAAGGAGTTTCGATCGTTCGCACAGGCGATGACCGTGTATCTACTTAAGAATGATACGTATCCGCCAGATGTTAATCGTGACATTCCAGCAGGACTTGAACCCTACCTTGCAAATAATGGAAACTGGCCAGATGGACCATATCCAGGTTCAGTGTATGACTGGGATAATATCGGGGGTGCTGACCCCTATATCCAAATAAGTCTCCGATTTTGTGATATTAATGGAAATAACTGTCGTTTTCCTATTGAATCGTGGGCACAAGATTTTGATAAAAACAGTGCTATGTACTGGTGCTTTGAGGGTACGTGTCGATCGCACTCTTCACAACCGGTTGATCACCCCGGCTACTGCGTTAATTGTGGACTTGAAACTGGATTATAGTTATGTTGTTTGAATCATTCATTCTCGGAATGGTGCAGGGAATTGCAGAATGGTTGCCCGTATCGTCCGAGGCAATGATTGTGCTGGTGAAGACTAATATGTTTCCGGACAGCACGTCATTTACTGAACTCATATCATTCGCCATTTTCTTACACATTGGAACACTCTTGGCAGTAGTCGTCTACTATTGGAAGACTATCTCAAAACTTGTTGCTCAACTATTTCACTACCGTTCGCTTGGTACAGAGAGACACCAATTACATTTTGTTGTTATTGCCACGGGAGTCTCTGGAATTTTTGGTCTTCTGCTCCTTCATATTGTTGAACAGTATCAGTCAATCTTTGAACATGAGGAAATTGTGAATTTGTCAGTGGCAGGGTTTTTATTAGTAACAGCAATACTTCTCTATATATCTGAACGTAACACCCATCGTTACAATGTACCGTTGACGACAAAGCGGGCAGTATGTACTGGGTTGTTCCAAGGTTTGGCGGCTATTCCTGGGATCTCACGTTCTGGTGCAACCATTGCTGGTATGGGAATTCTCGGTATCGATAAAGAACGTGCACTCGAACTCTCATTCATTCTCTCGATTCCCATTGTCCTCTTGGCGAATATTGTGTTGAACCTTGATGAGTTCACAGCGTTTTCGCTGTATCATTTCGTTGCATTGTGTTCCGCATTTGTGTTTGGGAGTATCACCATCGATATGCTCCTCCGTATCGTGAGACGCGTCCGGTTTAGTTATGTTGTTGGAAGTTTCGCTGTTCTCTTGATACTTGTTGCTGTTGTGCTATAGTCTAGTTGTATTTGAGTATGTCAGCGTCCGATGTTATGGACGTTTTCTTTTTTACTCTTTGTGCTCAAGTACCTCGTTACTGAATAACCCTATACGTTCTTCTAACGTGTAACTAACAACTTATTTTATGCATTTTAAAGACTTTACATTCAAGTCTCGTCTCGCGTATTCAATTGCGCGGGCAGGATTTGAGGAGCCGTCACCAATTCAACAGGAAACGATCCCGCTCATTCTTGATGGGAAAGATGTGGTTGGTCAGGCTCATACAGGAACCGGTAAGACCGCGGCGTTTGCGTTACCGATTCTTCAAAATATTACAAAACGTGATGGTGTTGGTGCCGTTATCATCGTACCAACACGTGAACTTGCTACCCAGGTTGCTGATGAATTTTATAAATTCTCACGCAACCTTGGTATGAAGACCGCGACCGTCTATGGTGGAACATCCTACAAACGACAACTTGAACACATTGCGAACGCGAGTGTTGTGGTGGCGACACCTGGACGACTCCTTGATCTCCTTGATAAGCAGAAAATCAACCTCACACCGAAATTTATGGTGCTCGACGAGGCTGACGAGATGCTCAACATGGGATTTCTCGAAGACGTCCGCCGTATTTTCACGTACTTTCCTGATCGGCAACAAACGCTGATGTTTTCGGCTACCATGCCAGAGGAAATCAAAGACCTCGCGCAAACACTTCTGAAAAAACCAACCTTCATTCGGGTTGAAAAGGAAGCCATCACTAACAACAATATTAAACAATTCTACTACGTGGTTGATGAGCACGAACGTGACAACGCGATGCTCAGACTCGTTGAATCAGTGAACCCGAAAAAATCGATTGTCTTTTGTCGTACGAAACGAGAAACGGCACGACTCGCAGAATTTCTTGAAGGGCAAGGGTACACCACCGCAGCGCTCCACGGAGACATGGAACAGTGGGATCGTCAGAAAACCATGAAGGCGTTTCGCCGGAATGAGTATGCGATTCTCGTAGCGACCGATGTTGCAGCGCGAGGACTCGACGTACGTGATGTTACCCATGTGTTTAATTATCACATTCCATTTGAGGCAGAATCGTACGTTCACCGTATTGGACGAACGGGGCGGGCGAAAAACGATGGTATTGCGATGATGTTGGTAACCCCCCATGAACTTCGTGAACTCAAACGAATTCAACAAGATGTTGGTTCAGAACTCACGCTCGGTGCAATTCCTCAAAAGAACGGTACGGTAGAAGACCGTATGAAGACGTTGTTTGACATGGTAAAGAGCCAACGTACGAATAAATCAGGGGAAATGATTCTCGACGCATTGACTGAGGACACCGATATGAAGACCGTTGCAACGAAATTGGTACTCCTTCTTGAACAGACACTTGTACACGATTCAGCGATTGGAAAATCGTTTGACGAGGTGAACAAGCTACTCAATGATATTGGTGACGATGTTGAATCAGAGTCAAAGAAATCATCACGTAAGTACAAAGCGAAATCAGGAAAATCTTCATCATCAAAGAATCCAAGAAATAAGAACAGAAATAGTGTTCGTCGAGGAACAAACAGGGGAGAGGTGCCAGAGCCGACGGTGAAGAGTGTTGGGGGGTCTAGAATCGTTGCTCGAAAGTTATATTAAATGACAACTTAGCTAGTTGTTTTTTATTTTATCCAAAGGTCCAAGCGAAGGCTTCAATATATTCACCGGTAAAGGTTATGGTTACCTCGTGTTCGCCGTAGGTACCGAGGTCTTCGAATATATTGTAGAGCCGTGCTCCATCAATGGTGATAGTTTTATACGACGTACCGTCTATCGTGATGGTAGCTGTAGCATTTCCATCCATAACGAGGTTTGCTTCGGCTGCGTGGAATTTCATCGTCAGGCTCACCGGTAGAGAATCGCCAAAAATTTTCTCATCGTCTTCATTCCAATCCCCTGATATCGTCCATTCATTTGATTCAATAGTCTCAGCATCAATGCCGAGGAAGTTTTCTCGTCGCGCGGTACCAAGGTACGTTTCGCGCGTACGGAGATCGCGGTTTGATCCGTAGGCCTTTACCTCAACATCGCTGTTCATCATGTCAGTTCCGAGGAGTTGCGTGATTGCCTGTTCAGTGACATCGTAATCTCCTTCACCGAAATGATAATAACGAACGCGACCATTTTTATCAATCAAATATTTTGCTGGCCAGTAGTGGTTTTCATAGTTACGCCAGGTTCGAAAATCGTTGTCCTGTGCAACAGGGTAGGTGAGCCCATATTCACGAACAGCATTCTGGACGTTTTCGAACTTTTTCTCGAATGCGAATTCAGGCGCATGAATACCGAGAATGACAAGGCCTTTGTCAGCGTACTTTTCGTGCCAGTCCTGCAGGTAAGGTAGGGTACGAATACAGTTAATACATGAATACGTCCAGAAATCGACGAGTACAACCTTTCCACGAAGCTCTGTCAGCGAGCCGTATCCATCAGAATTTATCCAGTTTTCGAGTCCGAGGATATCCGGTGCTGGTACATTGGTGTTGTAAATACTTTCATCAATCGTTGATTGTGATGTCGTACTGCCGTTTGGTACATCCTCGTTTGTATTCACTGTGATACTACTATCATCACTTGCTTCACCTGTGAGCGTTGGGTTCATAATACTCGTTTCAAGTGTTGATGATGCGCGTTTGTCGAGAATTCGTTGTTCAATGCGCGTTACGTCAAACAATCCCTGATCGAGCAGGTACGTGCTGAACTTTTTGTCATATCCAGTTGCAATAGCGATCGCCACAACGAGGAAGAGTACTCCCATCAATTTCTTGAACCACCCGTTTGGATCAGCGGCGAGGTTCAAGGTTTTCGTAAACCGTTGTCCTGCGTAGGCGAGGAGGAACATCACGAGTGCAAGTCCAAGCGCATAGGCAATCAGGTTGACCAAACCGATGATAAAACTCGATGGTAGTACCGTTCCGAGAATCAGAAAGTACGTAGGCGAACACGATGCAAACACAGGTCCGAGCGCAGCACCCAAAATAACCGCTGGCCAGAAACCTTTCTTTTGGTAAAACCGGAACAGAATTTTTTGAGATGTATGTTCGAGGCTACTTTTTTGTTTGGTTACCTTTCTAAACCAGATACTGAATCGTGGCCAAGCACTGGGGAAGAGGAGGCTCACCGCAAACAAGAATACGATACCTGCTGAGAACCATTTCCAAAAGTCCTGTGGAATATCAATGAGGAGCGTTGATGCCTTGAGAAGAAGGGTGAATACCACAATCGACGCCGCGAGTGATAATGTAATAATCAGTGGACGTTTGGTCGTATCGGTGTGTGTCGCGCTCCCACCAATGATGACCGGCAACAGAGGAAGAATACATGGTGCCAGTACGGTGAGAATCCCCGCTATAAATGACAGTGGTAAAAATTCCATGTGACTAGATCTGCGCAGTTATCGAGGTGAGCGTATTCCCACCAGACCACAACTTGATTTTGTTTCCGGCTTGGTCAACTTGCACGAGTGTGTGTTGACTGGTAACCCCGTAGGTTTGTTTGAGACTTTGGTTTGAATCATAGTCTACTTTTACGATAGTGAGATCTCCTGGAATATCACCGAGGTGTGCATTAATATCAGCATCGAGCGCGCGACACGTTGGACACCATGGCGCATGAAAGAAGAGTACAATATCACCTTCGAGCGATGCGATATTCACGTTTTCGTAATCGAGGTAGGCTCCTGATTTCATCATCACGTCTGATGCATCGTCATTCATCATCATAGTGTCACCATCCTTTTCGATCTTCTCCATACCCTCATCGTCCATCATGACGTCATTTTTCTCCATGACGTCCCCATCTTTTTCCATCATGACATCGTCGTTTGATGGTTGTGTATCTTGCGAATAGATTGTTATTCCTGCAATAACAGCAATAACAATAATAATTGGTAGTATAATTTTCATAATGTTTATTTCTTAGCGTATGACCTCTGTAGTGGTCTGTTACCAGTATATTTCGGTAATAAAAAAATGTAAAGTAAACTTTACATTCATACATTACGATTAACGATTATGCTCAAGCCATATCTGACTCCCGACGCGAACCAGAATCATCGTTGAGAGGGTAACTAAAATCCATACGTCTACCTTCATGCTCGTGTACATTTGGTACATCGTTGCAATACCGAGCATCACACCACCAACGGTAAAGGCAATATCTGACGACAGTGCTCGGTGCATGTAATCGCGTTCATCGATACTCTTGGCAGTCCAGATGAGCACAGCAAAAAATATAAAGATGATAATGGCACCAATGTGCACACCAACGTACATCATCGGTGACATGCTGTAGAACAGACACAAGAGTGCAACAACAATCATGAGCACCGCAACAATGATTTCTTTTTTAATGTTTGAGTTCATAGAGGTTATGTAAGAGAGAAGATATTTTCGACACGAACGGATAATACATTGGCGATTTTAATGGCAAGGAGTACCGACGGGGTATACTTGCCTTTTTCAATTGAAATAATAGTTTGCCGACTCACACCAACCTGGTCGGCCATGGATTGCTGGGTTATGTTCGCGTCTTTACGGAGTTCAGCGAGGTTGTTCGTAACCTGTTGTTTCATATGATTCTTAGTATAGTTATGACAGCAATAAAGTAAAGTTTACTTTACACTATTCCAGAAACAGAAGTGCGCATTTAATGTCTTCGTAATCGACTTCTTCACCAAGCTCTTCAAATATTGGTTTCAGTTTTACCTCATTGTGTTGATTGAAATCATCACTATTACCTCGTTTCTGTATTGTCGCGACTGCTTGTTCTACTGCATTAATAATATCAGCGTTTGGTTGCAGGTGGGTGATATCAAATTCAGGATCGTCATCCACGATATCATGCAGGTGCCCCCATACCGTATTTTTTGTAAGACCGCGCTCCTCGGCAACTTCGGCAACCGTCATACCACGCGCAAAGTATTCTTTTGATCCGAGAAATGATTTTTTTCTCGTTGACTGTGTACCGAGACTTTTTGCTGAACCCCCAACGCGTGCCAGGTGGTGTTGGATCGCTTGTTCCATATCACCATCCGTTTGTGATTGTGTTATTTGGTACAGTTCATCTGAATGTGCGCGCATGTTCTGGTCTGCATCGAGTACTGATTGATCTACCTGGAGTGCCTCTGTATTGAGTCCCATGAGTTTTAACCCATCGAGACTCTTGATACGCGAGAGGGCAACGTACCCTTGTCCAGGTTCAAATGCCTGTGATAGATCAATTTCCGCGGCGTCGAGCGTCATACCCTGAGATTTATGAATCGTTATTGCCCAGGCGAGTCGCAGTGGCACCTGTTTAATCGTTGCCTTGGGACGACCATCGTTATCTTCAAATACCCATTCCTCACGATCAGCTTTAATATCTTTTCCATCATACGTCGTAACAATGGGTGTACCGAAGGTATCAAATCCCGTGACCGTTCCGAGCGTTCCATTAATGTATCCTTTGTTATAGTTGTTTTTAATAAAGAATACGAGCGCGCCTTCTTTGAGTTCGAGCCTCGGAATAACGAGCGCACTACCAAAAATACGCTCAATCCATTTTTGTGCACCTGTGGTATGCGCTTCAAATATTTTGAGCGGTGTATCAAGGTCAGCAAGTGCCTGTCTATTGATATCATCAACATCACGATTGTGCGTATAGAGTCGGGTTAATGATACCGTTGCTCCCATGGTCGTAGGTTCTTTACGGTAGCGACTGCGAAAGTGTTCCATCGATGTTTCTGAAACCGTACCTTCCCGAATTTCATTTAAAATTGCGAGCAATGTTTCGTCTTCGTGTCGGTATGATGAATTAAGGTAACACATACCGAGGTCGAGTTCATTCCACAACTCTGTCTGAAAAATAAACCGTTCACTTTTTTGTGCACTGCCAATGGGTGGTAGTTGGAAAAAATCACCAACGAGAATAACCTGAATACCGCCAAAGGGTTCCTGATTGAATTTGAACGTTTTCAGTATTTGATCAATTGATTGAAACAATTCAGGTGATAGCATCGACACCTCATCAATTACCAATACTTTTAAATTCTTTATATGATCCCACAGGTATTTTTTTTCAGTGAGATTTTCAATATCGT